>ERZ772893.478-NODE-478-length-52170-cov-11.748959_pt1 | contig 52170 bp, 35 predicted proteins | sample MGYA00511482_ERZ772893 | MGnify/ENA primary metagenome ERZ772893 (study PRJEB29015, sample SAMEA2737687) | human gut metagenome | biome: human gut; feature: human-associated habitat; material: faeces | place: China | collected 2012 ... | reverse complement strand
CCGTGGGCCGGGGGCGCAAGCTCCGCGACGGAGCGGATGTGGCGCTGGTGACCGTCGGAACGGTCGGCAATGCCGCTGCACGCGCTGCCGTACGCGCTGCCGAAGAAGGGGTGAGCGCGGCCCATTACGACCTGCGCTTCGCCAAACCTCTCGACGAGGAACTGCTCCTCGAAGTGGGCGCGAAGTTCCGCCGCGTGGTGACGGTCGAGGATGGCGCCCTGCGCGGAGGCGTCGGCGAAGCCGTCGCGGCATTTTTCAATGCACGCGGGCTGGACGTTTCGGTGCGTTCGCTGGGCATCGGCGACGAGTGGGTCGAACACGGAACTCCGGCTCAGCTCTACGCCCTCTGCGGCTATGACGAGGAGGGTATTCTGAAAGCCCTGCTCGAAACGAAACAGGCGCCGGTCTGCGCCGAATAATATCCGGACTCCTTACATCGTAAACACCCAGTCGTCGGCTTTGCTGAGCGCCGCGTCCTGCCGGAAGCCTTCCCACTCGAACGCTTTCAGCTGCTGCGGATCGCCGATGCGGTTTTTGAGGATGTGACGGGTCATTTCGCCGCGGCACATTTTCGTATATACCACGACGGTTTTCAGCCGGTCGTCTTCGCGGATGCGGAATTCGGGGGTGACGACCCGCACCTCGCGGCAGATGCGCTTCCAGTCGAACAGCCGCTTCATCTCACTGCTGGCCAGATTGACCAGTATGCCGTCGTCGGCCTTGATCTTCTCCAGAAAGGCGTCCGTCAGTTTGTCCTGCCAATATTCGAAAACCGTCTGCTCGCCGTGGCCGGGCAGTACGGCGTCGCCTTCGAGCCGGTAGGTGCGGATTGCGTCCAGCGGACGGAGCAGTCCGTAAAGGAACGAGGTGATGTTGAGGTGCGCCTGCGCATATTCGAAATCCCCGGCCGTGAAATCAGCCGGAGCGATCCGTTTGAACACGATGCCCGTGTAGGCCGCCAGCGCCGGCAGCGCCCTCTCCGCATCGTCGTGGAAACGGCTGTAGCGGAGCCGGTTCGTCGCGGCGATCCGATGGTTTACGCGCAGGATTTTCGCCAGCTCTTCGGTGGAGAGCGTCGCCAGCTGTCCGGCCAGCTCCCCGGCCTGCGCGCCGTAAAGGGGCGAAGTGGTGCGGGGTATCGGCAGGGAGGTGCTTTCGGCCATCGTTTTGGCGCAGGAGAGGAGTATTTGCATGATTTGTCAGTTGTTGTCGCCCGTCTGCTCCGGAAAGCGGGTGAACGGGACGAAGGGCGTCACCGTAAAATCGGCGGTGAGCAGGTAGTCGCGGCGCGGATTTTCCATGTAAACGTTTTTGCAGATGCGGTAACGGGCGTATACGGACGGATAGATGCGCGGCGCGAGCCGGGCCGTGAAGCCGTAGGCGTACTCTTTCGTCTGCCGGGCGTCGCCGGGGACGGGAAATTGCGGGCGGCCGATGCCGATCAGCAGGGAGTTCCATGCGTCGGCGCCCGGCAGTGTTTCCCACCGGCCGTTTTGGAACCTGCAAACGGTGTAGTCCGTCCCGAAATAGACGGTCGAATCGCCGCGGTAGCGGATCGTAAGCCGTACGCAGTCGGTCTCCGCAGGGTAGAAGGCGTATTCGGCATCCATGCTCAGTCCGTCGGGCGGTGGCGTGCCTTCGGGGGCGGACGGATAGGGCGTCGTGTCGGGATCGAACCCTTCGAGCCGGATCAGGGGGCTGTCGTGTACGTAACGGCGGAAGCGGGCTTTCATCGCCGAGTCGGCCCGGAGCAGACGGACGCGGACGATCCCCTCTGTTTCGTCGGTTCCGGACGACCGGACGGCGTCGGCGACGCTTGTGATTTCTTTGGTCGCAGATGCGCGGGCGGCGTTCGCGCTTCCGTCGAATGTTTCGCGCTCCGGTGTGCAGGCGGCGAATCCCCGGCCGGTCGTGCGCAGGATGTCGAGACGGCGCCACACGCTGTCCTGCAGTTCGCCCAGTTCGCGCGCCGTGGGACGGCGCTGGGCGGTCGCCGTACAACCGGCGGTGAGCAGCAGCGATAACAGGAGCAGTCTCATTGGCAGGCGGGTTATGCTACCGAACAGGGGATACCGAGCGCTTCGACGCGGGCGGCGATGGCCTGCAGCTCCTCGCGCGGAACCTTTTCGAGCGTCCTGCACGGGGTGTCGCGGTCGAGCGAGTAGACCATGACCTGCCGCGGCCGGATCTCTTCGATCAGCCGCAGCCATGCCGAGACCTCCTCTTCGGTCGTGTTGTCTGTTTTCTGTCCGTCGCATTCGCCGCGCAGGAACATGGTCTGCACGGTCAGGCGTCCGTCGAAGCCCTTCATCTGCTCCACGACGCCGCGGACGGTGTAGGCGGGGCTTTGGGGGTTGTTCATCAGACACGCCGTGGCGTCGAACGCCGAGTCGAGTTTGAGGATGTTGTTGTCCACCCGCAGCAGGGCGCGGCGCACCTCTTCGCGGTGGAGCTGGGTGGCGTTCGAGAGCACCGAGACCTTGGCCGACGGGCACAATGCGTCGCGCAGGGCGATCGTATCGCCGATCACCGCTTCGAATTCGGGATGCAGGGTCGGCTCGCCGTTGCCGGCGAAGGTGATGACGTCGGGCGGCGTGCCGTCCGCCACCATGCGGCGCAGCGTCGCTTCGAGCTGCGTGCGGACATCTTCGCGGGCGTTGAATCGCCGTCCGCCGGGGTGTTCGGCGTTCCAGCCGCATTCGCAGTAGATGCAGTCGAACGAGCAGAGTTTCGAATCGGTCGGCAGGAGGTTCACCCCCAGCGAAAGGCCCAGCCGCCGCGAGTGCACCGGGCCGAAAATGATGTCGTGAAATAGTGATGTCATAATGCAAAAATACATAAAATATCCGACTTTGTACCGGCGTGCCGTTTCAGGCCGCCGTCGTGTCGTTCTTGGCTGTTGCCGAGTCGCTCTCGTCTGCTGCTGCGTCGTCTCCGTCTGCCGTTGCGCCGTCCCCGGCCGCTTCCGCTGTCGTCGGGGAATCCCGTTGCGCCTTTTCGGAATGCGTCGTTTCCGTTCCGGGCGCCGGACAAGTCAGTCTGCGGGCCGGCTCCGAGACCTGCGGCGGGCGGAAGCGTACGGATTCGGAATATATTTCCTATCTTTACAAAAATCATTCTCCTATGAAATTCAGGTTCGGACTGCTGCCGCGCGTCGTACTGGCCATCGGGCTGGGCGTGGGATACGGCTTTTTCTTTCCCGAATGGGCGACGCGCATCGCGCTGACGTTCAACGATATTTTCGGACAGTTCCTCTCGTTCGTCATTCCGCTGCTGATCCTCGGTCTGGTGGCGCCGGGCATCGCCGATCTGGGAAAGAACGCCGGGTGGCTGCTGGCCGTTACGGCGGCGCTGGCCTATGCCTTCACGCTTTTTTCGGGCTTCGGAACCTATTTGGTGGGGCGCGCGGTCTTTCCCGCGCTGCTCGAAGGCTCGCAGGCCGTGCTGCCCGACGATGCGGGCGCGGCGCTCACGCCCTATTTCACGGTTCAGATGCCGCCGCTGTTCGGCGTCATGTCGGCGCTGGTGCTGGCCTTCGTGCTCGGACTGGGCATGGCCTATACCCATAGCGTGAAGCTCAAGGGGGTGATGGACGAATTCAAGGGGATTATCGAACGCGTGATCGGCAGCGTCATCATTCCGCTGCTGCCGTTCTATATCTTCGGCATTTTCCTCTCGATGACCCGGTCGGGGCAGGTCGCGGGCGTGCTGGGCGTCTTCGTGAAGCTGATCGCGGTGATCTTCTGCATGACCGTCGTGCTGCTGCTCGTGCAGTTCTCCGTCGCCGGACTCGCGGCGCGCAAAAATCCGCTGCGGATGCTCCGCACGATGCTTGCGGCTTACGTCACGGCTCTCGGAACGCAGTCTTCGGCCGCCACGATCCCCGTGACGCTGGCGCAGACCCTGAAACTCGGCGTGCGGCCCGAAATCGCGTCGTTCGTCGTGCCGCTCTGCGCGACGATCCACCTCTCCGGCTCGATGATGAAGATCGTCGCCTGCGCGCTGGCCGTGTCGATGATCGCCGGACTGGAGCTGCCGGCCGGAACGTTCGTGGGATTCATCCTGCTGCTGGCCGTGACGATGATCGCGGCTCCGGGGGTGCCGGGCGGGGCGATCATGGCCGCGCTGGGACTGCTGGAGTCGATGCTGGGATTCGACGAAACGCTCGCCGGACTGATGATCGCCACCTATATCGCCATGGACAGTTTCGGCACGGCGACCAACGTCACGGGCGACGGCGCCGTGGCGGTGATCGTCGATGCGATCGACCGGCGGCGCTGAAAACCGTTCCGGGGCCGCCGAAAGCGGCCTTTTTTCTTTTTATACCTGTGTAAATAAGTATAAATGCGTACCCGTGCCGAATAAAAAACGGCTAATTTTGATGGCTAAAAAGGTTTTTTTGTACTTTTGCGCGTCCGGAACGGAAACTAACATTAAATTATATACATTATGGTTGATATTTTTGCACGCCTTGAAAAAAATGCAGGCGGACCTATCGGTCAGTACATGTCGTACGCCCACGGATATTTCGCGTTCCCCAAACTGGAGGGCGAGATCGGTCCCCACATGGTTTTCCGGGGCAAAAAGATGCTCAACTGGAGTCTGAACAACTACCTCGGTCTGGCAAACCATCCTGAGGTGCGCAAGGCCGACGCCGAAGGCGCAGCCAAATTCGGTATGGCGGCCCCGATGGGCGCCCGCATGATGAGCGGTCAGACCGTTTATCACGAACAGCTCGAACGCGAGCTGGCCGAGTTCGTCGGCAAGGAGGACGCTTTCCTGCTCAACTTCGGTTATCAGGGCATGATCTCGATTATCGACTGCCTGCTGACGCCGCGCGACGTGGTCGTCTACGACGCCGAGGCGCATGCCTGCATTATCGACGGTCTGCGTCTGCACAAGGGCAAGCGTTTCGTGTACGGACACAACGACATGGATTCGCTGCGTCTCCAGCTGCAGCATGCCACGGACCTCGCCGAGGAGCAGAACGGCGGCGTGCTCGTGATTACCGAAGGTGTCTTCGGCATGAAGGGCGATCTGGGCAAACTCGACGAGATCGTGGCGCTGAAGAAGGATTTCCAGTTCCGTCTGCTGGTAGACGACGCCCACGGCTTCGGTACGATGGGCGAGGGCGGCCGCGGTACGGCTTCGCATTTCGGCGTGACCGACGGCGTGGACGTGCTGTTCAACACCTTCGCCAAGTCGATGGCCGGTATCGGCGCATTCGTCTGCGGTCCCCGCTGGCTGGTGAACCTGCTGCGTTACAACATGCGTTCGCAGCTCTACGCCAAGTCGCTCCCGATGCCGATGGTCATGGGCGCGCTGAAGCGTCTGGAGCTGATCCGCAACCATCCCGAATATCAGCAGAAGCTGTGGGAGATCGTCCGCGCGCTTCAGAACGGCCTGAAGGAAAACGGATTCGAGATCGGCGTGACCAACTCGCCCGTAACCCCCGTCTTTATGAAGGGCGGTATCCCCGAAGCGACGAACCTGATCGTCGATCTGCGCGAGAACCACGGTATTTTCTGCTCGATCGTGATCTATCCGGTGATCCCGAAGGGCGAGATCATCCTGCGCGTGATCCCCACCGCAGCCCATACGCTCGACGACGTGAACTATACGATCGCGGCGTTCAAGTCGGTGCGCGACAAGCTCGAAGGCGGCATTTATGCCCAGATGCCGATTCCGGTTCGCGCCGACGAAGGCTTCAAGGTCCGCTAATCGGGATTCGCTCTGAGGGCGATCCGTATATAGATAAGGCTGCCATTTCCGGCAGCCTTACTTTACGAGACTTACATCAGTAGTTGATGTAAGTCTCTGTTTTTATGGATATTGATAGAGATTAGCATTTATAGGTTTAGAGTGATTTAAACCTTTTGAGGAGGGAAGCACTACTCTGATGTAGTCTGCTACGGTGGGTCTTTTGACCGCCGGAACAGCAATCCGAACGAATGCTAAACTCTATTTTTATGTTTACGATCAACATCAAAGGGAAAGCAAATCCCAAAGACCCGAAGATGGTCAAACTTGAAATGATTATCTTCAAAACAGCTTACGCACGAGTAACCAAAGTGCTTAATGTTTCCGGACCGGTTAAGGACTGGGATAATCAAGCCCAAGCCTTCAAAGGCAATGGCAGTACCCTTACCGCCAAGAACAAAATCCTGTTCGAACTCAAAAATCAGTATCAGAAAGTCGCTGAGGACTGGGATTACGAGGGACGAGTCTGGTCGCCGGTCGAACTATCGCACTGCTTCGACGAAGTTCAAACCCGCAAAGAGGAGGTAAAGTCACTCTCTGTTCTTCAAATGATCGACTCTCTAATCGAAAAGTTTACTCATAAAGAGCGATATAAGAATGGACAAATCATCACGAGTATTAATAATGCCCGTTCTTATAAGGAGATAAAGAACTCTCTATCTCGATTCACACAGGAGGTCTATAATCGTTCTTTCTCCTCTTACTATTTCAAAGAGATTAATGAACGTTTCCTGCTCGACTATACGCTTTATATCCAGAAAGTCGGCATAGAAAACGGCAACAAAGGCGGCTTGACTCAGAAACTCCGCCGCCTGCGTGCTACCTGCCGTTATGCCGAGAAGCAAGGTATCTACGGTGTGGACATGAAAGTATTCGAATGCTTGGGTGATAATATCAAATGGGGACAGACTACTTCCAAAGCGACTTCCTATGTAGCTCTTGCCAAACTGGAGAATATCGACCGTAGTTTGTTTTCGAAGAAAGAGCAGCTACACTTCGATCTCTTTCTATTCAGTTACTATACCGGAGGCATGGCCAATGTGGATGTATGTTATTTGACTTGGGACTCTATAAAAGAAGATAAGATCATCTATGAGCGCATGAAGTTTCCCAAACAAGCCAAGCCACTTTTGATTGAAAAGGCCAAGAAGATCATTGAGAAGTATCGCGGTACGGGTTTCGAGAATTATATCTTTCCTGTCTTTACTCATAAGCACAAGACCGATATGCAACGTACAAAGCGAATCAGTAATCTTACAGTCAAAATGACTATAACACTTGCTAAGGCTTGCCGCTTGCTAAAAATAAAGGATAAGCTGACATGGTACTCTGCCCGTGCCAGTTTCATTACCCGAATGGTAGATCAAGGTTACTCGCCATACGTTGTGGCCGAAATGGCAGGCAATAGTCCGATGGTGATTTACAAACACTATTATAAAAATACCAAGACTGATGAGATGCTCAAAGAGATGAATTCAATTTTTGGTGAATAAATTTCAATCTTGACAAACCTTTTCTGTCGAGACTCCCTATTCATTTATATACCGTCACAAGGCCGGTGGAATATTCATCACTAAAAAACATCTGTTATGAGCAAAAATGTATTGCAAGTCTTTGATAAGCTATTGCTACACCTGTCACAAATTGAGAGAGAACGAAATGGTCAGATAATTACCGGCTCCCAAAACGAACGAAAGTTTCGGTATGTTCGGGATTGTCTGTGCAATTTTACCCAAACCGTGATGAAGCGAGATTTCAGCATACTGACTTTTGATGATATTGACACGCAATTCCTTCAAAAGTATGTCAACCATTTGAATGGACACAATGTGGAGAATAAACTGCAAAAACTTCGTCGAGTATTCCGAGAGGCTAATGCCGATACCTCAGTTTTTGATGAAGTGAAGATTCCGGTCAAATTGGAAGGTGAGCCATTGTCGGTGGATTATACCATGATTGAACGGATAGAATTTATGAGCCGGAGCAAACTCACAGATAAAGAAGAATTATATATCGACTTGTTCCTGTTTGGCTATTATACCGGAGGTACGACAATTAATGAGATGGCATCACTTAAAATATCCTCCATCAAGAAGGGGTACTTGTATTGCAAGCGGAATGCATCTGAAAACATTGCCGTCATCCCTTTGTGCTCAGAAGTATTACATATCATCGACGAATATCAGTCGATGTGCTTTGACGATTACCTGCTCCCAATCTTTACCCATAAACACAACTCTCCCGAACAACAACTCGGAAGAATCAAGCGTATCTCGGAGTTGACAAACCAGACATTGAGAAAGGTTTCAAAGATGCTTAAACTTGAAAATGTGATTACGATGGGAATGGCAAAATCCATATTTATTGAACACCTGCTATCAAATGAAGTGCCTTATGAAAAGGTCGCTCAGTATTTGGGTTGCTCAATAGAAACCGTACTCCGACACTCCGAAAAAATGCGTCAAAATTATGGTGAATAATATGCATAAGATACGGACTAACTATACTGATTTTACTTGCATAATAAAAGTGAGTAATTCGAGTAAAAACAACTCCCTTTCCTGTATATCTAAAATGAGGGAAATGAAAAGAAATAGGGTGTCTCTAAAATCGGGACACCCCTTTTTCTTATATACACCTAACAACTATCAAGTTATTATAATACAGGTATTTGTATATTAAAACCATACAAGTTTCGCCATTTTTGTAATTTTCTTTTTTTCTACTTCTTTTCTAATCGATTCCAATGACTTTTTTGAAGCGAAAAAACTTCAAAGATCATTGTTATGTTTACGGTAAATATCAAAGGGAAAAGAGACCCTAAAAACATCCATTTTGTCAAACTCGAAATGGTGTTCTATAAGCGAGGTTATGCTCGCGTTAAAAAAGTTATCAATATCACAGGGCCCTACTCGGAGTGGAGCCAAAAGTCACAGCTTTTCGTCGGAAAAGAATCTTTCGAAAAGAATAAGTTTCTTCAACAGCAAAAGCTCAAATACCTCAAAGTTGGCGAGCGTTGGGAGGCCCAAGGTAAAGATTGGATTCCGGTGGAGCTATCTCACTATTACGATACCGACCCAAACTATCGAAACAAATACATCCCAATCTCAGATGTTATCGAAGAACTGGCAATAAAGTTCGACAATCAAGAGCGATATAAAAATGGTCGTGTACTCAAAAGCCTGTCTACATCACGAAAGTATCGCTACTTAAACACCTCGCTGCAACAGTTTACTCGAAGTAAGTATCATCGGGATTTTACAAAGTATCGGTTTCGAGACCTAACACAGAAATTCCTTCAAGACTTTGTTGTCTGGGTTCAAATCAAAGCTGCTAAAAATGGAAATACTGGTGATGTCAGTGGTAAACTTCGAAAATTGAAAGCAGTCTGTCTTTACGCTAAAGAGCAAGGAGTGTACAACGTGAATCTTAACGCTTTTGGTTCATTTAAGGAGAAGCTAAAACATCGCATTACTACCCCCAAAGGGGTATCACCAGAAGTGATGCAACAGATAGAATCTTTCGACCGAATGTTGCTTACCAAGAAGGAACAATTCTACCTCGATCTGTTTTTGTTTAGCTACTATGCCGGAGGAATGTCTGCTATTGATGTTTGTTTACTTACCCGAGATCAAATCAAAGACGATCAGATTATCTATGAGCGTACTAAGTATGACAAGCAGGCACGAGTCATCATCATCGACAAAGCAGCAGAGATTATCGAACGCTATCGCACCGAAGCTTATATGAATTACGTCTTTCCGACCATCAAGCGATGCAATCTAACGCAGACCAAGCTTTACGGGCGAGTGAAGCGAATAAATGAGAAAGTCAACGAGACGCTACAAAAAATCTGCGACCATTGCGGCATCAAATCGCGAGTAACATGGGGAACCGCTCGCAGCAGCTATATCTCCAAGATGATTGATGAGGGGTTTCATCCGCTCCAAGTTGCAGAACTCGCTGGTAACTCTCCACAAACCATCTACCGCTACTACTATACCATATCCAACAAAGAAAAAATGAAGGGAAAAATGAATAAAGTCTTTTAGGAAAGAATTATTTGCATATTAATTATCAATGATATATCTTTGCATTATCAATGATAATTAATTAAATGATAGAAGTTTCAGAAATAAAAACCATTCAAGTAGAAAGTTATATTGATACTTTGAGAGATATACCTGTTGGCGCAAACCGAGTGTATCTTTTGATTGGTACTGTCTATACGGGTTTTCATAATGCTAAAACCAGATTGTCAAAACAAAACTTGCAATTTGTGTTTAGGAGGTTTAGTGAAGAGAATAAACAATTTCTTGAGGTAAAACGATTAAAATAAATATATATGGCAAATGAGCGTAAAACCGATTTTTTCATCGGGAAGCTATTGGATGGAGCTAAAATAGACTATACTCCCAATGGCAGTAGTATCAAGGAAATTAAAGATGCCTTGAAAACTTCATCAAAGAAAAAAACAGGGAGAGCAGGTTTCCCTGAATTTGTTTGCAAGTCAAAAGATTTTATTATTGTTGTTGAAGATAAGGCTGATCTAAGTATGCAAGCGTTATATGCTGATGAAAATAATACCACTTTGCAAATGGATGTAAAAGCAATCACTGAATATGCTGAAAATGGTGCGCTTCATTATGCCAAAGAAATAATTAAGAAGACTTCATTTGACAAAGTATTTGCTTTTGGATGCTCTGGAGACGAAAAACATCATCTAATCCGCCCAATATTTGTTGATAATAGAGGCTGTAAGCTGCTGACCCCTGTCGATAACTTTGAGAATTTTGCCCCAGAAAATATCGAGAAATATTATCGAGAGCAAGTTCTTGGCGAAGTACCTCAAGAAACTTTGGAGCTAGAAGATATTATCAAGAAATCAGCTGAATTACATGAAGCCTTACGGAATTATGGGCAACTTGGAGACTCCGAAAAACCGCTTGTAGTTTCTGCAATATTGCTTGCTTTAAAAGAAGAGACCTTTTCAATTGAGTTGTTAAAAGGAGATGAGTTAAAAACTGATGGGCAGATTATTTTTGATGCTTTGACCACTCACTTAGAACGAGTAAAAGTAGAGCCGCAAGCTAAAAAGAATTTAATACTCAACCAATTTACCTTGATAAAAGACCGTCCGATGTTAAATCGGATAGATGACAGATTAACTGATAAAGGTTCAAAATTAGCAAAAACACCTCTAAAATATTTTACGGAATTTCTTAAAAGGCATGTTCTTTCTTCAGTTACAACTAATTCATCGGAAGATGTATTGGGACGATTTTACGGTGAATTCATTCGTTATAGTGGTGGGGATGGGCAGTCGTTAGGTGTAGTTTTAACGCCGAGTCATATCACAGATCTATTTTGTGACTTAGCAGACATTAAACCAACGGATGTAATTTTTGACCCTTGTTGTGGTACCGGTGGATTTCTTATTGCTGGCATGTACCATATGCTAAACAAAGCAGAACCGTCACAATATGCTAACATCAAACAAAATCAAATTCATGGTGTAGAGGTTCGAGATGATATGTTTTCTATTGCTACTACCAATATGATTCTAAGGGGTGACGGTAAAAGTAACTTAATTTGTGAGGACTTCTTGAAAATTACAATTTCAGACTTACGTAGGATTAACGCAACAGTCGGTTTCATCAACCCTCCATATTCTCAGGCAAAGAATAAAGAGACTGCACATTTATCTGAGATATGTTTTATAAGGCACCTGCTCGATGGCTTGTCAGATGGGGCCAGATGTGTCGTCATTGTTCCTCAATCGACAATGATTGGTAAAACTAAAGAAGACAAGAAGGTTAAACAGCTTATTCTTAAAAAACATACACTGGAAGGAGTAATAACATTAAATAAGAATACATTCTACGGAGTTGGCACAAATCCCTGTATTGCAGTATTTACAGCGCATAACCCACATCCTAAAAACAAATATTGTAAATTTGTTAATTATGAGGATGATGGTTTTGTTGTCAATAAACATATTGGTTTGGTTGAAACAGAACGTGCCAAAGAGCGAAAAGCTCGGTTATTGTCATGTTGGCTATATGATGCTCCAGCTGAAACTAAATTTATGGTTAAAACAACCATTGAAGCTAGTGATGAATGGCTACATTCATTTTATTACTTTAATGATGAATTACCGAATGAAGCAGATTTCGAGAAAACGATGGCAGATTACCTGACATTTGAATTCAATCTAATAACCCATGGAAAAGGTTATCTATTTAATATGGAGGATTAACTATGCAAAATATACTTAAGCAGGTACAATGGGACAAATTTAAAATTGAAGACTTATTCTCTGTTACAATAGGACAAAATATTGATGGAAATAAAGTTGATAAAAGCACAGGAAAAACTCCATACATTACTCGCAAGGAATCAAACAATGGGTTAGATGGATTTATAAATGCTTCTCAGTCCATGCTTAATATTTCTTTTCCTGTTATTACGATAGGAAATGAGACAGCAGAACCTTTTGTGCAAACTTATAATTTTTTTACGGGAACAAAAGTTAATATTTTAATTCCCAAAGTAGCACTTTCAAAATATGTTTTGCTATTTATCTGCAATGCTATAAAGATGCATAAAAGTAAGTATTCCTATTCGTACTCTATAAATTCAACTCGGCTTAAAAAACAAACAATTCTTCTACCTATTAATAAAGATAGTGTTCCTGATTATGAATTTATGGAACAATATATGGTGAAATTAGAAAGTAAAAAAATTAGTTCTTATAAAATGTATATTTCAGAACGAAAAACAGAATTATTTGCGAATGAAAAAATTGCATCATTAAATGAAAAAGTTTGGAATGAATTTAAAATTGGAGCATTATTCAACATAAAAGCGGGAAAATCCAAAGGATTAAATCACCTAAAACGGAATGAGAACGGCATAAGTTACTTAGGAGCTACAAATAACAATAATGGCGTTTTAGCACTAGTAGAACAAGTTGAAAATATGGTTCAAAAAGGGAATTGTATTGCTTTTATTCGGAATGGTGAAGGTTCAATGGGTTATTCCATCTATAAAAAGGAAGATTTTATTGCAACTTCTGACATTACAGTTGGATATAATGAAAATCTTAATCCATATGTGGGAATGTTTATAACTACTGTTGCTGATAAAGTACGAGGTAAATATAACTTTGGATATAAAAGAAGTGATGGAAGATTGAAGAAGGAAACATTGCAATTGCCTGTAAATGAAGAAGGAGAACCAGATTACAAATATATGGAACAATATATAAAACAGATAGAAATTGACCTATTAACCAAATATCTGACATTTATAAATAACAGAAAATAATTATGTAGTGGGCATACGATGACATAAAAGCCACATAGAATATTTTTTGTGTAGTCCCTTATGAAATTACCACTCTACGCAAGTTCTCTGTATATATCATTTATAGAGAATAGCTATGTAAAGGGTTATAAAATCCGAACAGACTGTATATCTTTGCAATCGAAATAAAACCATTATAAATCAAGTTCGTATAGGGTTACACGGTGGATTCAGTGCTTTATCCTCAAATGGCTATTGATATACAGTCTGTTATCAAAGAGTTAGAGCTGCCCTTTCGGCAGCCTTATTTTTGTTGCCGTTCGCTGCGGGGCGTTGGCGCCGGGCATGCCTGCGCGATCGCATCTGCACCGGCGTTTCTTTTTTTTTTGCGTTTTCGGGCGGCGCAAGAGTAATTTTGCGACAAAATTCGCCGGAAAATTTTGCAGAATAAATTTTTCGGTTTATATTTGCAGTCCCGAAACGCAGGTTTCGAAGCTCGGAGCCGAGGTGCGGATGCAGTTGTCCCGCCCGTCCGAAAACGATAATTGCGGAAATAGCTCAGTTGGTAGAGCGCAACCTTGCCAAGGTTGAGGTCGCGGGTCCGAGTCCCGTTTTCCGCTCTTGAAGCCTTGAGAAAGAGGCAGAAATAAAGAGTAAAAACCTTATGTATCAATGATATGTAAGGTTTTTTCGTTTTTAGGTCGAAGCCGAATAAAGCAACGGAATGCAGGTTTTTACGACCTTATCGGTGACCTGTTTCGCTCGGACCCAAAATAGGTCACTAATGTAAGTTATTGCATTAATTATCAGCTTTTTGCCCCGCAACAATTCTATGCTGTAAACGTATTACTAACAAACTATTTACAGCAGTATGGAAAAAAAGACTTTCAACAAAGTTGAAGTTCATTCTCGCCTCGGCATAGCTCGAACAAGTTCGGCTATGCCCTCGGCTCGGCGAACTTTCAGTGTGGTTTTCTTCTGCAAGAAAACCAAAGTAACGAAAAAGGGCAAGGCCCCGATCTATGTGCGCATCAAGACCTGCGGCACGGCTACGGAGATTTACACGCGATGCCAAATCGAACCGGAGCGTTGGAATCAACGGCTTGAACGGTCGCTCTATAAGGACGAGATAGACCAACAGATCAACAGCATCGTCGCCAGCTACCGGGCCAATGTCCTCGCGGCCTATGACCAGTTAATCAAGGAGGGCAAAGAGCCGACGTGCTTTGCTATCAAACACCGTCTTGAAAACCCTTCGGGTAATGCGCGGATGTTCCTCGCGGAGTTTGGGAAGTATTGCGACAAACGGCAGAAAGAGGTCGGAACACGTATCACCCAACTAACGGCGAACAAGTATCACCGCCTGCTTCGCTACCTGAAAGAATATATGCAGGCGCAATACAAAAAGGAAGATATTCCGCTGGATATAGTTAATTACGAGTACCTCGACGGACTGAACACCTTTATCCAGACGGCCCATAACTGCAAGACCAACGGTGCGGTCAATCTGTTGTGCTGCCTTAAAAACTTTATGCTGTATGCTATCCGCAACGAGTGGATCGAAAAGAATCCGTTTCAGTACTACAAACTGAAACCCGAACACAACAAGTCGAAAGACCACCTGACAAAGGCGGAGTTGGACACCCTTATTCGCAAACCGATGCCCAACGAGCGGATAGAACGCATCCGGGACGTGTTCGCGTTCTGCTGCCTGACGGGATTAGCCTTTACGGATGCCGACCACCTGCGCCCGGAACATATCAGCACGGATGATAGCGGGCAGTTGTGGATTCACAAGCCCCGCGAGAAAACCGCCGTAATGAGCCGCATCCCTTTGTTGCCGCACCCGGTGAAACTTCTGCGAAAGTACGAACACGACCCGAATTGCAGACAGCGCGGAAAGATGCTGCCCGTACCGAGCAACAGCAAGATGAATGCCTATTTGAAGGAACTTGCGGGCATCTGCAATATCGACAAGACGCTGACGACGCACGTCGCCCGGCATACGTTCGCTTGCCTTGCGGTGGAGTACGGTATGCCGATAGATGTGCTGGCAAAGATTCTCGGCCACACCAATACGAATATGACGCGGCATTATGCCAAGTTCTCGGAGGGCTTGATCGGCCGGGAGATGCAGAAGATCGGCAGTATCTTCGCTAATCCGGCATGATAGCCTACAACGAAAGGCGGGGCGCACGGGATTCGGAATGATCCCTAACGCGCCCCACCTTTTCATTTACACCAACCTAAAACGGGTCTTGGGCAGGTCTGTAATTCTTTGTCAGCGTTTCCCGAATCACTGATTCGGGATAGAGGATGTTACGCTCGCTAATTGCGACAAACGGTATCTGCCGCGTATCGCGGAGCGTCTGCAAGGTTCGGGGAGAGATGTGCAGCAGATCGCAAACCTCGCTGCCCGTCAGGTTGTTCTCTGCCCCGACCGGAGGACGATAGTTCTTATCGGCCAGTTGCAGGGTTTCTTCGGCCCGGTCGATCATAGCGAGCAACTCCCGGACTTCCTCGCTCTCCATCGTTAAATAGTCCGATTCCATGTTACACCCCTTTTCTGATTGTCCGTGCCTGCAGAAACCCGGTTACATCAGCTTCCCGGTAGAAGAACTTACCGCCGACATTCGAATAGGGCAGTACCCGCTTGTCGCGGTAGCTTTGGAGCGTGCGTTTGGAAATCCGCAATCGCTGACAAACCTCCGCCCCGTCCAGTCAGCCGTCGGGCGACGGCGGGTTATAACGCTTCCCGGTTCGTTGTGATTGAGCAGCCAATGTTTTCAGCCGTTCCGTAAGCGCTCTTCATACGCGCTCGTCCATACAAATACTTGTCATAAAAATTTGAATTAAATAGGTTAATAATAAATTTCATTTGCAAGGTAATACCGAACCGAAGGTTTCCGGATATATGGCCGCTCCATGCCGCCCAGACCGTCTGCCTTCGATGCTCCTGCAAATCCGACGGCAATATAAGGGACGCCCCGCTGTTTTGATGCTGTTTACGCCCTCGTTCTCCCTCGATCGCCCTAATTGGCCCCATGAATCTCGGTGTTCCTGCAAACTTGGCGGCAAGATAAGGGCAGCGTCCCGACTTGGTGCTGTCCGGGGAGTGAACGGTTATGAACGGTGCTAATTGACCCCGAAAACCGGACAAAATCAGCCGCAGTTTCGGGGTATCAGTGCCAAAATCCAACATCCGGAGGTTTTGTCCATACTACGGAGCAGTTCCGCGCAGCAGGGCGCAATAATATCAGGCGTGTAACAGATTGGAAAATTGTGTATTATCTTCGCCGCAAATCTTAAAATCCGACACATTTATGACTACCCGAACCATCCATTTCACTCCGGCGATCTTCCGCCCGTCGTGAAGAGCCGCCTGCCCTGAAATCAGCTCTCCGATCTCCCGCCTTTCGGGGTACTGACTTTCCCGCTCTGTCCGCCTGCGCCTTTGCGTGAGCGTCGATGCGATACGTCCCGCCTTTGCCGCCCTAAGCCTCCGCCGACTATATCCGGCGGGTCTTGCGGGCCAGCTTCGGCGTGCCGTGTCCGGGGCTTCGGCCCCGGCATCGACCGCTCCCGAAACGGGAGGAAGCAAGGTTGTGTTTTCGTGCCACAAAAATCCGTCTCCGACGTTTTTTGCGACCACTTCAAACAACCTTGCTCTGCGAGGCCATCCCATTCGGACTGCTCCCGGTGCGGGTCGCATTCTGAACCGCCCGCCGCTCCCTGCGGTCGCCGCGGGCTTGGGATTCGGGGCGTCTGCGACGCGGGTTTACGACCGTGCCCGCTTCACTCGTTTTACCCGGTCATCCGGCAGCGGTCGGACGTGCAGCCATGCGCTGAACTAACACGGATTCGCATATGGCCGAGAACCGAAAGAACAAGGGCGGCAGACCGCCCAAAACCGCCGCCGCAAAGCACTCCCAAACTGTCCGTTTCCGCGTAACGGCCGCCCAGATGCAAACCCTGCAACAAAGCGCAGCGAAAGACAGGCTGACCCTGTCGGAATACGCCCGGCAAATGGTGCTTGCCGGAAAAGTCATCGCCCCGGCCAGCCCCGAAGAACTGGGCCTGATTGCCGAGCTGACCCGCGAGAAGAACAACCTGAACCAACTTGCCAAAGTCCAAAACGCCGCAGGAGCCGCAACGCGGGAAGCAGAACTGATCCGGATCATCCGGTTTTACAATCGGGTGATTGCCAAACTGAAAAGAGAGTAGCAATGATAGGAAAAATCGTAACGGGCAAATCGTTCGGCGGAGCCGTCGAGTATGTCCTCAGGAAAGAGAAAGCCCGCCTGCTGGATAGCGACGGGGTAGATACCGAAAGCATCCGGTCGATAATCGACGACTTCAACTTCCAGCGCAAGGCCCGCCGGGAGATCGCAAAGGTCGTGGGGCATATCTCGCTCTCGTTCCACCGGGACGATGCGCCGACGCTGACCGACGATCGGATGCGGGAACTGGCGGCGGCCTACATGGAGTGTATGGGCATTGCCGATACGCAGTATATCGTCGCCCGGCACAACGACACGGAACATCCCCACCTGCATATTATCTACAACCGGGTGAAATACGACCGGACGCTTGTGGCGGATAAGAACGAACGCCGCCGGAATGTCAAAGTCTGCAAACAGCTTAAACGCCGATACAGGCTGACATTCTCCAACGGCAAGCGGGACATAAAGACTGAACGGCTCCACGGAGCGGACAAAGTGCGGCAGGAGGTGTTCGACGCCATAACCCGCATCCTGCCCAAATGCGACCGGATCGCCGACCTGTCGGCCAAACTGAAACGGCAGGGGATCGGCGTGCAGTTCGTCCACCGGGGCAACGACCCGAAGAAAGCGGTTCAGGGCGTAACCTTTACCAAAGACGGACTGACATTCAAAGGCTCACAGGTAGGCCGCAAATTCAGCTATGCCGGATTGTCGAAGACGATCCGCGAACGGATCGAGACGTTGGCACGGGAAGCGGCCGACGAGGAGATCAAATACATGCGGGAAAGACGGCGGGAACAGGAACGCGACACAGCGCCGAAGCCGCGGAAAGAAGAAAGACCGCAACCGCCGCAGGTCAAACGGGGAGAAACACCCCGCCTGCAACAGTCGCGGCAGACACAACCGGCTTCAGCCGAACCGAAACCCTCCGCGCCGCAGCAGGTCGAAATCGGCGGTACACGCTTTACGCAGGAGCAATGGCGGCAGTTGCAGGAGAACCGGACGCTGCGAATAATCGTTCGCCGCAGCGATGCAAATATGCTGCGCGAATACTGGTTCGACAATGCAGGCGGGTTGCAATACACCCTTATCGCCCTGCGGCGCAGGAATGAAGCCTTTACACGTGAATTGGTTACGGCGATCAAAGGTTATCGGCTGACAGTGCAGGAACAGAAACAGTTGTATTCCGAGCAGGGGTTGATTAAGGCGTTCCGCAAGCAGGACGGAACGGTTTACCGATCCCGGTTCGGGGTGGAACCAAAGCCCGGACAGAAAGATATGCTGACCGAGTGCGTATTATCCGTGCAACAGCCGCAAGAGGTGAAGCCCGATGTAAAACCGCAAACCCAACAAACCAAACAAGAGCAGCTGCAACAGAAAGAGCGGCCGAAAGTCAAAAGCTACTTGCCCAGAAAGCAGAGACGAAGAATATAGTAGGTGAGGTGGTATTATTATGAATCAACCCAATACTCATTGTAAATGTAACGATTTTTTATACTTTTGTTGAGTTATGAATGGTAATTTTATAAAAACTATATTGATTGATTATCTCATTTCCAATAACGTGGATACTATTATTGGGAATGAGGTTATGTTTGGATTCAATAAAAACATTGCAGATATTCTGCAACTTGCTAACAATAAAATTTATGCATTTGAAATCAAAGGGGACAATGATGATTTTAGGAGGCTCCCAAAGCAAATTGGACTATATAAATCTGTTTTTGATTACCTCTATATTGTAACAACAATTAAACATATCTCCCAATGCAATTATTTAGATAAAGATATTGGGATTATTCTAATTACGAATAATGGAGAAATAAAAATAATAAAAAATGCACGGCTCCAGAAGCACTGTAGTAAAGAGGAAATTATCGAAACAATTAATGCTTCATTTTTAAAAAAATATTTTGAAATATCAGGAAACAAAACATCTACACAAATACGAAATTCTATCGAAAAAAAGAGTAAAAAAGTTATGAAGGATGTATTATATAGCTATTTAAATACAATTCTTCAACCTAAATTCAAGATATTTATGAACGAACGAGGAGAAAGTACACATGTCGATGACCTTTCCTTGTTATCATTATTCAACAGAATTATTATCTAGATAAACGTATTATTTGTTGTGTTAAATGAATATTCATTCTGACAGAAATCCAAAATGACGGGCTTGAACCCGGAGCTCCACCACTAGCACTTACTTTAATCTGATCAATACCCCAACAAGCAAATTTGGTCGGGAATCTGGAATCAGCTATTACTTTATTGGCAACATAGCTATAAGTTCTCGCATAATCTCGTGCTAATGTTCTTCGTTCTCTTACATAATAAATCTCGTTTTCTGTTGGCACGTCTATTCTGGGGATCCATCCATGTGCCATTACAATATCATCATTTCTTTTGGGGCTAATTGAGCCATAATCGCCATATATTATGTTAACTTTGTCTCCTATCTTTTTCTTTATTTCCTCAAATAAATCCATCTCGATAATCCGAAAAGTATCTTTATCATCATTACCAATTTCTCCAACATTATTGGGAAATGATGTCGAACAAATAATAAAGATAACCTTCTCCTTGAGCATAGCATATACATTATTTATCCTAGCTATAGCTTTTTCTGCAAATGCGTGCCAACTTCCCGAAGGAAGGTATTCACAATCTATTATAAATACAAGTTGCTCTTGCGTTGTTAATAATGGTGCTATTATTTCTATATCATCATAGTAACCATCTTCTTTCAAACTACTTCGATATGCAATACGGTTATGTTCATATATTAAACTAGTAATTTGAGATGTATAATTCTTTACAAAATCGTCATCATTAAAATTTGATTGAATGCATGGAATTATATTTGAATAACGACCTTTTGTCTTAACCTCTCGAATAAATTCAATCCATTTTTTATAACCATTTGCAGGATTAAACAATTCTTTTATTTCGTCACTCAATAAACTATGATGAGATGTGATATCTAAACATAATGGTTGATCAGAAAAGATATCATAGATTTTATTAAGTCTATTTTCAATAGGATACTTCTCGACCCCTTTTAATTTCCGACCTCTAGTGATCTCTATAATGGGGAAAATCTTTCTCAAAGAAGCATCAGAAGTATTGCCAAGACACCTGAGTTCGGCATCTCCTGTTTTGAAAAGTAAACAATAATTATTTTGCATTTTTCAAATTATATCCTAATGTAAGCACTCTATTTTTGACGGCTAATGTCGAAACATCAAACTTATTAGATAAATCCTCTAGACTTGTTTCGCCTTTTATTATGGATTTCTCAAATATTTCTTGAGGCATTAAAAGTTCTGCTGCAAATCTATTGGCAGCGTATTCGATAGATGTTAGATTATTATCTCTAAATAAAATTTCATCCTCAAAAACTGTATCTTCATTCTTATGAAGAATATAATGAGCAAACTCGTGTGCTAAAGTAAATCTTTGTCTTTTACGGTTGTGTTTTTTATTAACTCCTATTACCCAAGTACCATTTACTCTTTTTAAATAACCAGATTTAGACGACTCAAGAGCATCATCATAGATAATCAAAACCCCCCTGCTTTTGATCAACTTCTCAATATTGACTACATAACCATCTATAAACCCATTTTTAGCTAAATCTTTAACAATATCGTTAACATCCCCCCAAAGAGTTGGCTCTTCAGGTTTTATTTTAATTTGTGGCCTTGTGCCTATAGAACCCATAGTTAACTATTTTTATATTATTGTTTCGTTTTTTTCAGCGCTAGCACCAGAAGCAACAACTTTCTCCGATAGATTTTCAACTTTATTAGCCAATGCTTGGAAAGACTCTAACGTTGCATATTCTTCTGAAAATCTACCATAAATAGATTCCATTATATTATTTTCAAATTCTTTAGAATCTCTCATCATTTCCGTAAGAGCGTTTTTTACTTCTTCGCTGACCTGCTCCCTGACACTCTGTCTTGATATTCGATAAGTAATAAACGAAAATAATGCAAATAAAGCAATTATGAAAGTAATTATCGTATTATAAAAACTTGCAATATTATTTGTATATTCAGAGGGCGTTAATATTAGGCCATTGTTTTTCAATTCATTAATCGCCTTAATCCTCTCTAGGCAATCTGTTTGAACATTGTCTGGATTTATAATATATATAGGTACATAATTATGGATGCCGCACATTATTGCTCCTATTATTAGGAAAATAATAATCAAGACTGCGCCCAATACCCCTGCTCCAAAATGAGTTTTAAACATATTCTGCAATTTATTATCATTACGTAAAAATAAGAAAAATATTGAATATAAATAATATATATGATCGATTTTTTAGAAAAATCAATTAATGATTCTATAATCATATTAAACTCCATATTTTCAAACTAAATATGGCTATTCAAATTCTTTTGATATAAAGATCTATAATGTAATGATATAGAAGACTATGACTTCTGGTGAGTAATCTGTAGCGCGGGCGGATTCAAGGCTAATATCATGAATCCGCTTGCGTAACTGATGTTCAGCAGCGAATAACATAATATGGCCCTTCCCCTTACTATGATTATGTTACAATTACGTTCCAACGTATAAATCGCGGATGAAACGCTGATTCTTTCGACTTCATACGGGCGGAATCCCTCATGCCCTATTCGGATGATATTAAGAATCCCTGTCTGCACGGGCAATACTACTATCAATCTGTTACACTCTTTAAGCGGGGGCCATTATTTTTAATTAAACTGGTTGTAATAATTAAGCCGTTCTTTGCAGACCTTTTCCACGATGTCGCGCAATAGTTCGATCTTGGAGACGAGGGCGTCGATGTCGGCTTTGGTGACGATGAAGTTCTTTTTGTTGTAGCGGGCTTCCAGATAGGCACGGCGCAACAGGTCGAACAGGCGTTTTTCTTCGTCCGTGTCGCACGGGAATACTTTTGCCAGTTCCAAGGTATAGGGCTTGCACTTCTCGATTAGGAATTGTAGATCGTGTTCTTTATAACCGTAAAGAATATAAACCAACGGGATAGTTTTTAGAAAACTTTCTGTTGCTTGGTGCAACATGAAAGCAGTCATGTGATAATTTTCCTCTTGGTAGTAAAAATTTGCTCCTTTAAAGAAATCAAGGCCATCGGAAAACTTATCATCATAATACTCTTCCGCCATCTTCTTAATCTCGGCATAATCCAACTCTCCGGGCGTTGCTAACTGACATTCGCCCGAATCGTAGAGCATGATTCCCTTTGCGACGATCTCGACGTAGAAATAACGTCCCATCGTCAGGGCCTCGTTCAGCTTGGAGATGCTTTCGTTGATAATCTGGGGCCGGGGCAGGTTCTCGTCGTTCTTCCCGGCTGCAAACCGCTCCCTAACGCGGGCCTCTACCGTGCTTTCCCGTTCTCCCAGCCGACGCTTGGTAACGACCAGCAGATCGTAGTCGCTCATGTAGATTGTCCGCACGCCGTAGTCGCGCCGTTCGTCGCGTTCGACATAGGTATTCGCCGCATAACTCCCGTATAGGATAATCATAACGACATCTTTCACCTCGTCGCGGATCAGTGCGGCCAATTCGTGTAAATCCCGCTGTTTGCGTTCGGGCAGAAAGTCGATGGAGTTCTTCATATCCACAAAATTAGCAAGATTTTTCCAAAAACACACGGCCCGTTGGTATTAGATTCGAAATTGTTCGTATATTTGTTTCACGATTCCTTGAAGCAGTTTCGTTGTATAGGGGCGGCAGAGGCCGTCCGGGAACAAACTGGCAAGCAACTACTATGCAAACTTCAAGGAATTATCTCGATTCGGCATAGCCGACGGACATAACATATAAAGGGTAAACAACTCTTTATACCTAACAGCAAACATAGGAACCTCTTTCGGGAGGGTTTGAAATTGGTATAATGGTTGTCAGTCCTTGTTATGACCTGCCCATTCCGGGCGGGACAGGCAAGGGCGCAGGACAGCTGCCGATTTCGGGTTTCCTATGACCTGCTGTTAGGGGCTGCAAATGCGCCCCTTTTTTATTTCCATCCGGGGCGCACTCACACAATCTCAACCCCGGTATTATGTCACGGCAAATCAATCGAAAAGAGGCGTTTTTGGCATCCGTCGGCCCTTGGCCGGCGGGAATTGCCGTGTCTGCCGGGGGCTTCACAAGGACGGCGGACATGGCCCTGAAATCTGGTAGTAACACGCAAGTAATCCCGTGCCCGGCCGTCCTTTCTTTTTTACTTCTGCGGATGCGGGCGGCCGAAACGAATTCTTCAATCTGTGAAGTTGCGTCACTTGATTGTTTCGGCCCCGCATCCGCTTTTTAATCCGACAACCACAAACTATGGAACCTGCCTTTACCCTCGGCATCCTGTACGGCTGCGGCCGCGGTTTCCGCACGGCGCAGTATTTCGAACAACTCGCCGCATACTATCTGAAATCCATGTCGCGCGTCCGGGTGCTGATCGCCCTGACGAGCAAAGCCGAGCGGTCGGTTGCGGCCTGCCTTTTGGAACAACGGGCGAAGCACTCCGGGCTGGAGGTCGCCGTCGTGCTGACGGCCCGGCAATGGCGGGAATATCTGCAAAACGTTTCGCACGGCAAAGCCGCCGAATGCAACCCGATAATCGACGCGGCGGATCGTCGGGAGGTGATGAAACGGTGCGCGGAGCGTTTTTCACCTCCGGAGCTGTTCCGGCTGTTTATCGAGCGTTGCGACCTGCTCGTTTTCCAAGAACACCATGCCGGGGCGCAAATGGTCGGACTGCTGCGCGAACTGCTGACGGATATGGCCGTGCCGCTGCCCGTGCAATACGAACTGCTCCATCCCGGCTATGCGAGCCTGCATTATCCGGCCGACCGGAAGCAGTACCGAATATACGGAGGCCCTTATTACGATCCCTATCAGGAGATTCGGCAGAGCGTCGCCTACCTGCGGCGCAATAATTTCGTGATCCGGGCGGAACACCTGCCGACGGTCTTCGTGCGCAAATGGCAGTCCGAGCCGCCGCCGGGGTGGTATCATTACCTGACGACCCCGGACGATACGGACGCGATATTCTGTCTGCGGGAAACGCCGCGCCACGATCATCTTTCGCTCAAAGTGTTCGCATACGCCTATGCCGTAAGGCATGATATGTGGGCGGGAGGCCGGCAAACCCCGTCGGGAGCCGACGCGATAAGGCGGTTCCGGCAATTCCGGCAACTGTTGGAGATGATAGCCGCCCGGCGGGAAGCGGGGGAGCGGGTGGAATCGTTCGACCTGATGGATTTCGACGGGTACGATAAAATACTCCGCCAAAATAGATAGAATAAAAGATTTGTTTTTGTCTAAAAGATTGTGTATCTTTGTATTGACGCATAGAAATGCAGCAAGGCGCAAAAGGTGAGCTGCTTATCGGTGACCTAAAAAACCAAAGAACGCCGTAACATATTGATACATAACGGAAAGAAGCCGAAGGTTCGGTTCCCGTTTTCCGCTCTCGGTAAATGGTTGATAATCAGTCAGTTATCAACCATTTTTCTTTTTTCGGAAAATGCGGAAGCCGGGCGGAATGTTTGCCATAACAAGCTGAACGGCGGATAAAACAAGCCGGGCATTGGAGTTATAAACTGCTCCGATGCCCGGTTATTTATTAAAACCCAAACTATTTCTTGGATGCGGTCGTTTTGCGAGGCAGTCTTTTAACAGCCTGCTCTAATTGTTCGACGGCTTTGTTGTCGGCGTTACTCCGCTTGACTTTGAACAATTCGTATTCGTGTTCGGCTTTGGCTTTTGCGATTTCATGCGAAATATGGCCGGCATGCGTCAGAATTTCACGGTCGTTCAGGGCCAGAAATCCATGCAGTTTGGCGATCCAGTCTTTCATATACATCGGAATACGCTTCATGGCCTGTCCTTCGGCGAAAACAAGATATTGTTCTACCAAATTATTGAGTGCAAGCAACTCTTCTTCCGTCAAATAATTCTTCGCAATCGCCACATCTTGTTTCCGGACTTTAACGCCGCGCCAAGAGGTCAGCCCCATATTGGGTTTGTTGCTGTCGCAGCGTTCCGAAATTATCTCCGCCGCCGTTTTCCCCGTTACGGCCCAGTGCATTTTATTCTGTACGGTTTTGAAAAACTCAATACTCATATCCGCCGCGGGGTCATAGTCCGCACTCGTCGCATATATTTCGATAACTTTCTGATAAAACCGCTTTTCTGAGGTGCGAATATCCTGAATGCGGCGTAACAGTTCGTCGAAATAGTCGAACGGGAGGTCCGGATTTTTCAGTCGTTCATCGTCCAACACGAAACCTTTGACAATGTATTCGCGAATATGCTGCGTTGCCCATTGGCGAAACCGGGTGGCCACATGCGACTGAATGCGGTAGCCTACCGAGATAATCGCGTCGAGGTTGTAATATTCAATTTCGCGGGATACTTCCCGTGTGCCCTCGGTTTGAACCGTCAAGAATTTCTTGACAGTTCGATCTTCCTGCAACTCACCTTCTTGATAAATATTTATTAAGTGAGCGCTGATATTTTGTTTGGTTGTTTGAAACAATTCGGCCAGCATGCGCTGCGTTAGCCACACTGTTTCATCCTGCAGGCGCACGTCGATCTTGGTTTGTCCGTCCTCGGTCTGATAAATCAGTATTTGCGAGTTATTGTTGTCCATTATTTTGTCGGTCGGTTACTGCAAGCGTTGTTATAGTAGTCGATCTGCGCGGTGCAGACCCGTTCCACGATGTCGCGCAGGTGTTCGACTTTCGGCAGCAACGCGTCGATGTCCTCCTTGGTAATTTCGAAATCGGGATTATAGCGGGATTCGACATAAGCCCTTTGCAAAAGGTCGAAAAGCCGTTCTTCTTCCGGCGTGTCCCGTGGAAACGCTTTGAATATTTCGGTCGTGAACCGCTTGCAACGATTCATCAATTCAGTAAGTCTGTGTTCTTTGGGACTATATAAAGTAAATACTAATTCTATTATGCGCAAAAGATTTTCTGTGGCTTGGTGCAAGTTAAATGAAGCCATTTTATAATTCTTTCTATTATAAGAATCAATATTTAAAAGAATGAACTCAATCGCTTTCGGTTTGAAATTGTCATCATAATATTTCTGCGCTCGCTCCTGAATCTCGTCAAAATTCAACTTGCGGCGGCGGGCCAACTTGTATTCTCCCGAATCATACAGAATAATTCCCTGCCGTTTTATCTCCGTTTCGAAATAGTGGGCTTTTGAGAGCGCATAGTTGAAGTCCGCTATTCCATAATTGATAAATTGGGGCTTCGTATGGAACGGCCTGTTTTTGTGCTGAAAAAAAGCGTCGGCAATTTTGTCATACAGCGAATACTCAATCGCCCCGATTGGCTTGCGCGTCAGGATCAGTATGTCGTAATCGCTCATAAAGTAGGTCGGCACGCCGAACTCGATGCGCTGGTCGTAATCGACATAGGTATTCCGGGCGTAACTGCCGTAAAGAATAACCATTCCGACGTTCTTCACATGCTCGCGGACGAGACCGACAAGCTGTTTCAGGTCGGCTTGTTTCTTTTCGGGTAAGAAGTTGACGCTCTTTTTCATAACTACAAAATTATGAAAAAAGTTGGTAAACCGCTTTGCCCTGTCCATATTTTCGCTATATTTGCTTAACATTCCAGCAAATAGTCTGCAAAAGTTTCCCAAAAGGGGTGGCACGAAGCCACTTAAAAGAAATCAAAACCGACTATTATGCGGAATTATCATAACTCGGCATAGCCGACGGACATAATAAAGAGCAGCAACTCTTTATACCGACCCAGAAAAATTAGGAACTTTTTAGGAACAGGTATAAATGTTGCCAGCCCTTGTTTTGTTCCGTCCTTACGGACGGGACTTGCAAGGGCGCGGTGCATTTCTGTTTCGGGGTTTCCTAATACCTTCTGGTCGGAATGTTATCGCGTCCCTTGCTTTTTTTATGCCTATCCGGGACGCGGATTCATACCAACGAAAACCGAAGAAAATGTCCCGCCGCATCCGATTCCGGAATTACCCGAAGGCCCAAAATCCCCATTATATTTTACTGCTCTGGCACAATACGGGCCGGACGTTCCTGCCGCAAGGTTCTGCGCGGCAGGACGTCCGTTTTTGGGCCGGGGAGCGGGGGAACGCCCTCACGCCGCACGATTCGGCGCGGCGGGCGTCATAAGGTTCTCTGAGCGACACGTACAATCCCGCATTCCGGATGCAGCCGGCAGGCATTGCGCCGGAAGCGGTCCCTGAAATCTGGCAGCCGGGGCGGTCTCCGCATTGAATTCTTCCTAAAGTGAAGTTGCGTCACTTGTTCAGTCGGAGCCGCCCCTTTTTTCAAACCGGTGTTCCGGGTCTAAAACGGCACACGCATTGATGAACAACGCAAAAATTCCACGATGAACCGGAACGACCCCGATTTCGAGAAAGCCCTGCGGGCCATCGACCGCTTTTACGCGACGCAGGTCAATATCTGCATTGCGGCGTTGAATAGAATGCAGTCGGCGGAGCTGGCCGACAAAAACATCATCCTCCGTGCGATCATGTGCGACATGCCCGACTGCGGCATCTGCGCCGATCCCGCGGCCGAAGACTACGGCGTCGATTTTTGGGTCGACCGGGCGGAGTATGTGAACGACACGTCGTTCAATCTCTACGTTACGCAGGCCGAGGAAAAGGTGCTTTGGAACGTCGGGGAGAAAGGCCGGAAACCGGAGCGTCTGGCGGTTCCGCAGCAGCGGATCACGGTGCGGGCCGACGGGATAAGCAGGCCCCCGTATATTCCGCTGATCTATCTGACGGTGCTTAGCTCCAAACTGACGGCGATGGCGCTGGCGGACGTGCTGCCGGCAGTGGACCTGTCGGGCTATTGCGACGAGCGGGTGATGGCGTTCTTGGGGGAGCGCATAGCAGGGGTATTGGACAGGATGACTGAAATGCAGGACGGGGAGGAGGGCGGAAATCCGGTAAGCTGAAACGCCGCGGGCCGAAAAAACGGGGCGGACCCGAAAGCCCGCCCCGCCGCTGAAAAAGTTGGCGTCACCCCTGTTCTACAGGTTCTTTTTTCAACTCCCCCGTTTTTTCCGGCCGGACGGGGCGTTTCATCCGCTCAAGTTCGCGCTCCAGCAGTTTGTCCACCAGCTTGCGTTTGGCTTGCCGGGCCTCGAACGGCGTGGGCGGAATGTCCGAAACGTCCATCTTCAGATAATCCAGATAACTCTGATAGGAAATGCCGAAGGTGTAACGTCCGAGCCGTTCCCAAACCCGTTTGTGGCATTTCGCCTTGTATTCGGGTTCATAATACATTTTGTCAAATTCCTGAACCGCCTTGACTCTCAGGCGCATGTAGAAGTTGTTGTAACTCATAAAATAAAAAATTTTAGTTTTTTGAGCGATATTGCTCACTAAAATTTACGCAATTAATTGCGGTTCAGGTTAAAAGAGAAGTCTCTCAATTCCTCTCGCGTGGAGAGCCTGCAAAATAGGTATTCGGCGGGCAGGAAGGTCCAATAATTATACTTTCTCAGATCCGCCGAGGAGGTTTCCAGACAGATGCGGTCCTCGGCGTCCCGGTTGCCGACGATTCCCCATAGCGACGTTCGGCTGTCGCAGCCGGGATCTGTCGCATGGAACAAATAGACGTCGCCGATGCGGAATTTGCAGGTTTTTATGGTCATATCAGGTTCGTTAGGGTTTTACGGCGGCAAAGGTGAAAATCCTGAAGCGAACCTCCAACTTGCGTGGTAACCGTTACGACATTAATCTGTTCGGGAGGGGGCAAATGAAAACTCCGGATGCGAATGCGCATCCGGAGTTTCCACTGTTTTTCGGTTCTTCGTTTCCGCTTCCCGTCATTCGGCTTTCAGCTCGACGACGACGCTGCGGGCGCGGTCCGTCGAGAAGAGTTTCAAACCGGCCTTCATCAGGTAATCTCCGCTTACGACGCGGTCGTTGTGCTCGATACGCGGATTCTGCCCCGGCATGAGGTTTATTTCGCGAATGCGGTAGCGCAGATCGGGGTCCAGTCCGGTCAGCCGTACGGCGGGCAGCTGCTCCCCGTAGCGCGGATTGAGGTCGTAGGCGAAGACTACGGAGCCGGTCCGGTCCGCCGAGACGGTCTGCATGGCCGCATGCTGTCCTTCGTAGGGCGAAACGAGCCGGTAGAAGTCTCCGTCGAGGATGGTGTGTTTCAGCCGGTTGTAATTCCGGAGCGCCTGCCGGCAGAATTGCAGTTCGTCGTCCGGCAGATCCTTGACGATGATGTCGAAGCCCAGTTTGCACATCATGGCCACGTCCGTACGGAACTTGATCGAAGTCGAGCGGTTCCAATTCGTCACGTGTGCGCACATGCTTTTCAGCGGGAAGAAATGGGAGTAGCCCCACTGGATGAAAATGCGCTCCAGCGGGTCGGTGTTGTCGCTGGGCCAGAATTCCGTGAAGTAGCGCAGCGCCCCGTAGTCGGTGCGTCCCCCGCCGCCTGAGCAGAGCATCATCGGCAGGTCGGGGTATTTGGCCCCGATCCGTTCGAGTACGCTGTACAGGCCCCGTACGTAGTCGATCCACAAGTGCGACTGTTTTTCGGCCAGATAGGCCGAATGGGCGTTGATGATCGGGCTGTTGCAATCCCATTTGAAGTAGGCGATGCCGGGATTTTCCGTCATCAGACGGTCCACGACGCCGAAGACGAAGTCCTGCACTTCGGGGTTGGCGAGGTCCAGCACCAGCTGGTTCCGGAAGTAGGCTTCGTCGCGGTTGGGATAACGCAATACCCAGTCGCGGTGCTTTTCATACAGCTCGCTGCGGGGATTGACCATTTCGGGTTCGATCCAGAGACCGAAGCGGATGCCCTTGCCCTCGGCAGTTTCGACCAGTCCGGCGATGCCGCCGGGCAGTTTGCCGCGGGTTTCGTCCCAATCTCCGAGTCCCTGCGTGTCGTTGTGCCGCGGATGCTTGTTGCCGAACCATCCGTCGTCGAGCAGGAACATGTCCACGCCGAGTTCCGCCGCGTCGTCCATGAGCGCAGCGAGTTTTTCTTCGTTGAAGTCGAAATAGGTTGCCTCCCAGTTGTTGAGCAGCGTCATGCGGTCCTTGCCGCCGTCTTTGAGCTGGTGGCGGCGCGCCCAGTCGTGCAGGCTGCGGCTTGCGCTTCCGGCTCCCCCGGTGCTGAAGGTGAAGATGAATTCCGGCGTGCGGAAGATTTCACGGGGACGCAGGGAGTATTCCGACGCGAAGGGGTTTATGCCGGAGAGGATGCGCAGGCCGTTGTTCTGGTCCACTTCGAAGGTGAACCGGAAATTGCCCGTCCATGCCAGCGTGCCCAGAAGCACCTCCCCTTCGGTTTCGGACATCGGGCCGTCGAGGGTTACGGCGAACAGCGGAGGGCAGAACATGTTGGCCCGCGAGCCGAGCGACGAATCGAGTACCTTCTTGCCGAAGTCGAGCCTGCGCTCGCTCTTGTTGACCTCGTGCGCCCAGTCTCCGGTAAATTCGGTCAGGTAGTAGCTCCCGGCTCCGAGGCGAAGCATCGACGATGCGTATTCGTACAGGGTGACGGGTTTGCGCTCGTAGTGTACGATCTCGGTCCTGCTCTTGATGACGTTCTCGCGTTCGAAGGCGGTTAGGATCAGCTTTACTTCGACGGGGTATGCCTCGTCCCGGAGCAGGATGCTGGTCTCGGTGACGCCGTCTGCCGCAGAGCGGGTTTCGTGCGATACGTAGGCGAGCTGCAGGGAGCCGTTGCCGTCGTTGTGCGTAAGGCGCAGGGCCGGGGTGAAATAGTTTTTCGAACCGTACGTCGTGAACGCTTCGTCGCCGGCCGGAAGCAGGCGCAGGTCTTCCGGGCTGCGGAAGGCCGGTCCCAGATAACTCTGGCAAAGCCGTCCCTGATCGTCGATACGGTACAGGAGGTCGGTCTGATCGGTGTGGATGCGGATCAGGGGCTTTTCGGCAGCGCAGATGTCGGCTGCGAGCAGTGTCAGCAAGAGGGTCAGTAGCTTTTTCATCGTATGTGGTTTATTCGGTTTTATCGACGGCGGATGGCGTAGAAGCGGACGTCTTTGCCGGGGATGGAAATTTCTGCTGGGCGGCGGAGTGTCAGGTGTTCGCCGCTCCATAGCTCCTCGAAATCGTACTCGGCCGCAGGATCGAGTCCCAAGCGTCGCGGGTCGATCGTGCGCCGGGTCTCCTTGTCGCTGTAGTTGAAGATTGCGTAGTATGTCACGCCGTCGCGGGGACGTGATACGAACTGGTCCTCCGAACGGATTCCGTCGCCCTCTACCGGGCGGAACGCTTCGCCCGTCGCGGCGGCGTTGACGCGCGGATTGGTCAGGAACTTTTCCGCACGGCTCTTCGATTCGGCGGGACCTCCCGAACTGAAATCGTCGCCGCAGATGTAGATTCCCGTGATGATGCCCGATGTGATGCGGGCGCGGTTCTCTCCTTCGGAGGCTTCGCGCAGGACGATGTGGTCGGCGTCGTTGTAATTGTAGATCCGGTCCTGCCACCAGCCGTATGAGGTGGCGTTGAGCGTATATTCCGTATCCTTGATCTTGTTCCACGCGTCGCAGGCTATGCGTCGCGAGTTGGCGTAATGAGCCGGGAATACGGGCGAGATCGAAAGGTTGATGTACATGTCCCCGAAATATTTTTCGAGCAGGGCCATGCCGTAGTTGTATCCTTCGATGCCGCTCCGGATCTCCGGATTGTGCCATTTGTCGGCCTCCATGGCCCCGTGGGTCATGAAGTCCATTTTCACATAGGTGAATCCCGTGCGGCGGAACAGTTCCGAGAAATATTTCATCCGCTGCTCGACGGCCGGGTGGGTGGGGTCGAGCGCATAGGCGCCGTCCAGCTTCTGCGGCTGTCCGTGGGCGTAGAGATAGGCGTCGCCGAAGGTGTATTGCTCCGCGTGATCCATCTTCTGCCGCGGATTGCAGCCCCAGTCGGTGAAGGGCGTCCAATAGATGCCGGCCTGCTGCCCGTTGGCCCGGCAGCGAGCCGTGAACGCGGAAAGCTGCTCCTCGCTCATGGCGTTCCACCCCGAATCGAGTCCGACGTAGAGCGTATTGTCGGCCGTGTGGAACGAGTTGCCTTGCAGGCGGTCCCTGAGGTAGTCGGCCACTTCGGAGGCGTTTTCGTAGTTGAGCCGGAACTGGAGCGCACCCCAGCTGTTCCAGCCTACGGGCATGGCGTGTTCCCAGTGCCGCGGCGGCGCTATGGCGGCGTTGGCTTCGCCGTAGCACTCCAGCCCTTCCCGCCAGTCGGCGAAACACCCTATCAGGAAGCGCGGCGACGAAACGCGCCGCCCGTACAGTGCGCCGTGTTCCTTCACGTCGCGCGTCAGTGAGTCGGCCGCGCCCGCTTCGCAGACGATCCCCGTGATGCGGTCGTCCTCCGAGGTGAGACGCACGGCGCTTTTCCAATGGTCGTGATCCACCGAGCCGAAGACCCAGCCCCGGCGCGTGTCGTTGTCGTAGAGAGCTGTCGCTTCATAGCTCGTCAGGCGTCCGAAGCCGAGCGGATGCGACGCGTAGCGGATCCAGCAGTCGTTGTCGAAAGGGATGAACAGGGCGCGTGCCGTACCTCCGGGCCGCAGCGACTGCTTTTCGGCGGCGACGGGCGTCAGTCCGTTGGTCGATACGCCTTTTTTATCGGAGAGCGTCGACTGCACGGTGACGAACCGGCCGTGGTCGTAGAGCCGGTAGCTGATTTCCATTTGAGGAAGCGCCCGGTCGGTATGGCGGATGCGGATTTCGAGGGCCTTACCCAGCGGATCTTGGGTGCGGCGGGTGCGGACCTGCTGTTTCCGGTACGACTGCGACGAAACGGTCCGTCCGTCGAGACGTGCTGTCGAAGCGGCGTGGGACAAGAGCGTATCGCCGTTGCAAAGCAGTGTGACGGTGTGGTCGGAGTTGGTGACGACCTCCCAGCGGCCGTTTCTGTTGTCGGCCGTGATGTTGCAGCTCCAGAGCAGGAGAACCGCTGCCGCGCAGGCTTTCAGTAGATGGTGCATTGTTTTTTGTTTTGGAGTTTATACCGCAAAATTATGCTCGGAACCCCGCCTCAAATAGCAAGGATTCGGCTAACTATAGTCTTTTTGATGCATTCCCGCTTTTCGGGCGGCTTTCAGGCGTGTTTCGGGGCGTCTCCGCCGTCGGTCTGCGGTTCTTCGGGCTTGTGCATCTTTTCGAAGTCGCGCGGACGCATGCCGAACTGTTTGTAGAACAGCCGGCTGAAATACGACGGGGAGGTGATGCCTACGGCGTAGCACACTTCGTTGATCTTGTGTTTCCCGTCCTGCAGCATGCGGGCCGCTTTTTTCAGACGTATCAGGCGGATGAAGTCCACCACCGAGAGGTTGGTGATGTTCTTGACCTTGCGCAGCAGGCTCGAACGGTTTATGTGCAGCGCTTCCGACAGCCATTCGACGTTCAGCTGTTCGTTGGTCATGTGTTCTTCGATGAGCGCGATGATCCTGTTGATGAACTCCTCGTCGGCCTTCGACATGCGTATGTTGTGAACCGGTACGAAGGGGCGTTTGATGAAGGCTTCCCGCTCCTTGCGGCGGTTGTCCATGATCGAGAAGATCAGGGCACGCAGATAGCTGAACGAAAAGGGCTTTTCGATGAAGGCTTCGGCGCCGATGTGCAGCCCTTCGATCTTGGCCGTCATGTCGTTCTTGGCCGTAAGGAAGACCAGCGGGATGGAGTGCAGGTTCTCCTCCCGTTTCATCGTGCGGCACAGCTCCATGCCGTCCATGCCGGGCATCATGATGTCCGAGACCACGAGGTCTACGGCCTGATTGTGCAGGATTTCGAGGGCTTCGGCGCCGTTGGAGGCGGTCAGCACCACGCATTCCCTGCGCAGGCGGCCGGCGAGATACTGCTGTATGGCGGCGTTGTCCTCGACGAGCAGTACCGAATAGTCCTGTTCCGACGAGGCGGTCTCGGTCGGCTCCTGCGGGTCGGTCAGCAGCATTTCGGTCTCTTCGCCGGGGAGTTCCGCGAGCGTTTCCGCCTGCTCCTGAAGATTGATGTATTGCTCTTGCACGAGCGGGAGGGTCAGCACGAACGAATTGCCCGGAGCCGCCGTGTCGAGGAACAGATGCCCCTTGTGCAGCTGGGCCAAGGAGCGGGCCATCGGCAGTCCGATGCCTGCTCCGGGAGCCTGCCCCGTGCGGTCGATGCGGAAAAAGGGTTCGAAAATCTTTTCGCTCAGGTGTATGGGTATCTTCTCGCCGTCGCTCGTCACGCGGACCGAGAAGGTTTCGCCGTTGTGTTCGAGCGCCACCTCGATTTCGTGTTCGGCGTACTTCAGCGCGTTGTTCAGCAGGTTGCTCACGATCTTGGTCAGCGCCTCGCGGTCGGCTGCGGCTTGGAACGAGCCTTCGCCGGGGCGGAGCGTCAGGCGAAGCCCCCGTTTCTCGATGGTCGGCTCGAAACGCTCGACGATGCACTGCAGCTGCATCGGAATGTCGAAACGCACGAAGTCGAGCCGCATCTTGTTCGAATCGACGTTGCGGAAGTCGAGCAGCTGGCGGATCAGCTCCAGCAGGCGTTGTGTGTTTTTGTGGATGACATGCAGGTTCTTCTCCAGCTTCGGGTCGGCGTTCATCTCCATGATGTCCTCCAGCGGCCCCTTGATGAGCGTCAGGGGCGTCCGGACCTCGTGGGCGATTTCGGTGAAGAAGTCGATTTTGGCTCCGTACAGCTCCTTCTCCTTCTCGGCCTCGAACAGCCGCTGCTGTTCGAGTATCTGCTTGCGTTTGCGTCGCAGGTAGTAGCGGAATCCGGCGGCGGCGCCTCCGGCGACGATGAGCAGGTAGGCAATCTTGGCCAGCCCCGTGCCCCACCACGGAGGGCGGATGACGATCTTCAGCGACCGTTCCGCGCTTTGCCAGCCGCCGTTGCGGTTGACGGCCCGGATGCGGAACGTGTAGTTGCCCGGCTGAAGCTGGGCGAAGGAGATCGGACGTGACCGGTCGGCGGCGATCCACTCCGTGTCTACCGGTTCGAGTGCATAGTAGTAGTCGATCGAGCCGGTTTGCGAGAAACTGGTGCCGGCAAAACGGAGACTGATGTTCGATTGGTTGTGTGCGAGGGTGATGCGGTCGGTGAAGAGCGGACTCCGGTCGAGGGGCGATCCCTCTCCCCCGACGCTCTGCTCCTCGTTGTTGATGCTCAGTCCCGTGATGTAGAGGGCCGGTTCGGGCTTGGGCGAGAAATGGTGTTGTGCGGGATCGAAACCGACGATGCCGTCGAATCCGCCGAACCAGAATTTCCCGTCGCGGCCGCGCAGGGCGGCGTGGTAGTTGAACTGGTTGCCAAGCAGGCCGTTGTGGCGTGTGTAGGTGCGGATTTTTTCGGTTTCGGGGTTGAACCGCACCAGCCCGTAGTTGGTGCCGAGCCAAAGCATTCCTTCGCTGTCTTCGAGAACCCGGTAGGTGACGTTGTCGGGCATTCCCTCGCCGAGCGAGTAGCTGCGGAAGGCGTCCGTGTCGTAATCGTAACGGCACAAACCGCCGCGGTCGGTCGAAAACCAGAGCGTTCCGTGCCGGTCTTCGCAGACGTTGCTCACCGCATTGGAACTCAGCGATGCGGGATTCCCTTCTTCATGGGCGAAAAAGCGGCGTTCGCCGCTGGCCGGTTCGTACCGGCATAATCCGCCGCCCAGCGAGGCGAACCAAAGGTTTCCGCGCGAGTCTTCCGTGATGTCGAAGGCCCAGAAGGTGCTCAGAAAGTCGATCTGTTCGAATCGGGCCTTCCCGAAGCGCCGGACATAGACCCCCTGACCGGAGCCGATCCAGAGGTTGCCCTGCGAGTCCTTGCAGAACGAGTAGATGCTCGACTCGCCGATGCCGAGAGAGGCGGCGTCGTAGTGCGTGAGCTTCCCGGTGCGCATGTCGAGCCGCCCGATGCCGTGTTTGAAAAAGCCGATCCAGAGCTGGTCGCCGTCGGCCATCGTGCCGAGGGTGTTCAGCAGCCGCTGCCGCCGCGTAAACGTGTAATCGACGGTGCGGAACTCGCCCGTCGCGGGATCGAAGACGCAGACTCCCTCGTCCTCGGTCCCGATCCAGATGCGGCCGTCGGGGCCTTCGGTCAGCGACCTGATCTTTTTGCAGAGCACCGCGTGTTCCCGGTCATAGGGGATGTATTTGTCGAAGACGAAATTCAGGTTGGCGCAGTAATTCACGCCTCCGAGCAGTGTGCCGACCCAGATGCCCCCTTCCCGGTCGCGGCAGAGCACGCTGCAGCTCTTGTCCGAAAGGCTGTAGGGATTGAGCATCTCCTCGCGGAAATGGGTCGTGCGGCCCGTACGGTCGTCGATGACGAAGACCCCTTCGTGGGTGGTGACCCACAGTTCGTCGTCGTAGCTCTCGACGTCGCGCAGCATCGTGCCGTGCACTTCGGGAGCGTCGATGACGCTCAGCGTCATCGTTTTCAGGTCGAGCCGCTTGAGTTGTCCGTCGTGAACGGCGATGGCCAGCGATGAGCCGTGCTCGCACAAGGCGAAGACGTATTCGCCGCGGAGCGTGCGGCCGTCGCGGTCGGTGTGGAAGCCGTCGAAACGATCCTCCGCGGCATTGTAGCGGTAGAGTCCGTCGGCGTAGGTGCCGACCCAGACCTGTCCGTTGCGGCGTATGCAGAGGCATTGGGGGCCGGGAACCGGATAGGTCCGGAGCTGTCCGTTGCGCCAGCAGAAGAGTCCTTGGTTCGGAACCACAGCCCAAACGGCGCCCGAAGGGTCGCTTTCGATGGCGGCGACCCAGTTCGTGATGGCGGTGCCCTCCTCCGTCGTGTGGGTGAACTCCTCGAAACGTTCGGTCAGGGGCGTGTAAATGTAGATGCCCCGGTCGGTGCCGCACCAAAGACGGCGTTCCGTATCTTCGTAGAGTGACGAGATATTCGAGTCGCCGTGCCCGGTCGCCGGGTCGAAGCATTGGAAAATACGGATCGAAGAGCCGTCGTAACGGTTCAGTCCGTTTTTGGTTCCGATCCAGATGAAGCCGTAGCTGTCCTGCACGATGGCTTTGATGTGGTTGTGCGAAAGGCCGTCGTCGAGTGTCAGGTGCGTGAAGTAGCGGTTGCGCGCTTGGGCGGCAAGGCAGGCCGTGCAGAGCAGGGCGCCCAGTAGCAGTAGTTTTTTCATGGCGGGTCGGTGACTCTTTGCAAAGATAGCGAATTATGTGCTCTCCTCTTCGTCGGAAGAGGTAAAAACGGGCCCTGCGCTCCATGGGAAGTGCAGAACCCGTAGCGGAAACGGTTCGGTGCCCTTAGCGTCCGTCGTTGTAGGGTGTGACGCTTACGACGGGCTGCGCGGCGTCGCCGAGCAGCTCCTTGTCGAATTCGACATGGACGGTCTGCGTCTCACCGGGAAGCAGCATGAAATAGTTGTCGTCGTAGAGCGCGGGAAGGATGCGTTCGCCGCTCCGGGGATGGCGGAGCTGCACCCAAGTTGCGAACGATACGGCCGGGGACGAGGCGAGGTTCGTGACCTTCACTTCGGCCACGTATTTGCCGCCTTCGGTGCGGCCCTTCTGCTGCACCTTCAGACGGGGTGCCGGCAGGGTGTTGAGCGCCGTGAAGTCGGTGCGTTTCAGTCCGCGCCAGTAGGTGTTGCGGTCGACGACCCTGCCTTCGGCGTCGCGGAGCGTGAGCCGGATCAGGTGCACGTCGCTCAGCCCGGCCTGATGCTCCTCGCCGCCGTAGACTTTCATCTCGTAGAGCGAGTAGCCGTAACCCGTGCCGCGGCGGATGCCCTGCACCTTCACGTAACGGCCTTTCACGTCGTCGAAGAAGATGTCCTGCTTGCCGGCCTTGCCCGTGCGCTCGTGCGCCGCGTCGGTCCAGTGCTCGGCATCGTCGGAAATCTGTATCTTGAACTCCTTGCCGAAGGCGTTCTCCCAGTTGAGGCCCACGCCGTAGACGTTCATCCTGCTTCCCAGATCTATGTAAATCCATTCGTGGTCGCTATAGCGGCTGCCCCAGCGGGTGAACTCCGAGCCGTCGACGATCTCTTCGGGGCTGCCGGCGTCGGTCGACGACGCCACGACGCGCTTGCCGCGGGCGATATTCTCGACGTTCTTGTAGAAGGGGATCGTGAAACAGCGCAGTGCGGTGTTCGGGGCCGAATTTACGGTCGCCGTACCTGTCAGCGCGTCCACGCGCCTGCCGTCGGTGTTGAACACCTCGGCCGTTGCCGTGAGTCCCTCGTAAGTCTGCGAGGTGGTGTTGGTGATCTTGACGTCGTTGGTTACCGGGTTCCAGAGGATGTGCAGCGGTTCGCAGGCGCGTTTGCAGCCCCAGTAGGCGCCCGTCAGGTCGTAATAGTAATCATAGGTTTGCCATACCAGCGAGGGGTAGGCCGACTGTCCCATCCATGTCATGATGCCGGAGGCGTCCTCCCACATGTGGTCGAGCCATCCTTCGTAGAGGGCTTGGTTCGACTCGATGTTCAGCAGCTGGGCCTTCCGGCAGAAGTCGTCGATGTCCGCAGCCTTGCCGTAACGCTCGTTGAGCATCCGTTCGTACTGGTCGGGCAGTCCGTTGAAGGCCTGCTGACCGAAATAGTGGAGGTTCCACATCTCGTTGCGGGGCCAGAGTTTGTCTTCGGGGATGAACTTGCGGAAGCTCTCGGCATTGACGAATACCGCCGTGCCGATCTCGGTGCGGAAACCCCAGCCGGGCGTGCCGACCTTGTTGTAGGGATAGGGGTAGTAGGTGAAGTAATAGCGCGGGTCGTAGGCTCCCCACGGACCGCTGCCCGAAAGGTGTCCTTCGTGCGAATTGGACTGGTAGTAGCGTTCGCCGCCGTCGAAGACCCGGACATTTTCGCGCAGGTAGGTGTCCAGCGGCGGTTCGGGCCAGCCTTCGTTGTTGCCGCACCAGACGGCGATCGACGGGTGGTTGCGCAGCCGCTTGATCTTTTCGACGGCGTTGTAGTTGAAGGCGTGGATGTCGTCGGGAAGAATCGGGTTCGAATTGAGCCAGAAATCGTCCCATACCATGATGCCGTACTTGTCGCAGGCTTCGTAGAACTCCTCGTCGGTGGTGGTGCCCAGCCAGTTGCGGATCATGTTGAAATTCATCTCTTTGTGTAGTCTTACCTTGGTGAAGTATTCCTCGCCGCGGCAGCGGAGCATGTACTCCGAAAGCCCCCAGTTCGCACCTTTGACGAAGATGCGGCGGTCGTTGATCCAGAGGTGGAACACGCCGTCCTTGGTGTCGTAGTCGTATTTTTTCAGACCGAAGGTTATCCGCTGCGTGTCGGAGGGTTTGCCGTCGATCTCGACGGTCAGGTCGCAGGTGTAGAGGTTGGGTTCGCCGTAGCCGTTGGGCCACCACAGGAGCGGATCGTCGATCGAGAGCGCCGGGCATTCGCTTTTGTCGAAACGCACCTCGGCGGTGCGTCCGGGCTCGACGTTGACACGGGTCGAGAACCGGATATCGCCCGGCATGATCACGCCGCGCACCTCGCCCGAAGCGTATCGTTCCGAGTCGTTGCGCACTCCCAGCCGGATGCTGACGTCGGCACGGGCCGTCGAGGGCAGTTCGCTGCGGATCCATGGATCGGCGAGCGTCAATGCGTTGCTCGTCGAAAGATACACCTTGTCCGTGATGCCTGAGTTGAGGCCCGGCACGTAGGGCATCCAATCCCATCCGGCGCTGCAGATGTAGGTCGGCGAGGCGTTGTTGCCCAGCGATCCGCGCGGAATGTCGACCAGTACGGCCAGCGTGTTATTACCGCTGCGGCGAACGATCTTCGTGACGTCGAACCGGCCGCGGTGCATGAATCCGTCCAGCTCTCCCAGACGGGTGCCGTTCAGGAAGATCGTGCCTTTGCGGTTGATGCCGCGGAAATTGAGCCAAAGCAGCTCCTTGTCCAGCTCGGCGGGCACTTCGAATTCGGTGCGGTACCAATATTCACGGTCGTATTTCGAACGGTCTACCTGATGGATGTTGTCGCCGAAATTGGGGTCCTTCTCCTTGCCGGCATCGACGTAGGCGGCGAATACGGTCCCCGGAACGGTCGCTTCGGTCCATTCGAGGCGCTCTTCGGGGGCCGGCGGTGCGGTGTCGGGCGATCCGTAGGCTGCGCCGGCCGGTGCGACGTACCATTTGACGGCCGGGTTGTCGCTGTTGAGCGACCATGTCTGGGCGTGGAGCGTCATGCTGCCGCAAAGAGATGCGGCGAACAGAAATCCACGGGCAAGATTGTTGATTTTCATCTGTTATAAAGTGTTTACGGGTTTTGTATGGGCGGACCGCCGCGCCGGACGGTCCGCCGCATATGGCAGGTTACTCTTCTTCGGGAATTTGGCTCAGTTTGAAATAGGGGAACTGGAGATACTGGCTGTCGCGGCTGATCGTGACCACCAGACCCAGCGATACCGGGCCGGCTTGCGTCACGGTGAAGCGGATGCTGTTCTCCCTGCCCTGATCCGACGGCAGCAGGTGTTTCCACGCGAGCGCCCTCGTCTCCATGTCGGCGCGGTCGGGAAGCTCGCTGCCCAAGGCCGCGGCCAGATGGATGTACTGATCGTCCGCCGTGTTGCCGCGCAGGTAGAAGACCGTGAATTCGTAGGTTCCGGGCTGCAGCGTCGGGGTCTGCCATACCTTGCCGTTCTCGAATCCGGGGCCGCCCCAATCCTGCGACTCGAAGTGGATGAGACCCTTGTACTGTTCGTACTGCTCGTCCTTCCAGCCGCCGACGGTGTTGTTTACCTGATTGCGGAGATTCGGCGTAATGTTCCAGTCCTTCGGTACGCCCCACGGGCTGCCGTCGGGCTTCTCGGCGCCTTGGATGTTCGGGCCGGCGTTCTTCAGGTAGAGCGAGGTGATGTCGCTTACGAAATAGAGTTTCGCTTCGGGGCGGAAGAGGTCGATGGCGTTTTCTTCGGGCAGATAGACGCTCTGGACTTTGAACTGGTTCTCGCGCACCTGCGGCAGACGCGTCTGCTCCTCCTTGGGGCCGACCTGCACCTCGACGGGCTTGCCGTCGGCTCCGGTGTAGGTCACGACCGTGTAGGGCGAGTTCTCCGATCCGCTGTACCACTCGATGGCGATGTCCTCGCCGTCGAGTGCGCAGGACTTCACCACACGGTTGTAGAGTCCTTCGAGGTAGTTCGCCCCGTAGGAGTTGCCCGAACGGGTCATCGGGATCGAGTGGTTGCCGGCACTGTCGTAGGTGTATATCTGGAAGTTATAGCTCCCTTCGCCGAGCGCTATCTCCTTCTCGACGATTTTGTCCTTGGCGTAATCGACCTCTATCGAGAGGCTGTCCTGCTTGGTGCCGACGTTCCAGTAAAGACCGATGCGGCTGACTTTCGGGTCGGAGGAAAGCTCGCCGTGGAAGAGCAGCCGTCCGTTGCCCGCGAGGAAAACAGCCGAGTCGAGCTTGCCCGTGTAGGTGCTTGAAACGCCCTCGGTAAAGCGCAGGTAGTCGTCCATTTCGGTACACGAGACTACCGAGGCTGCGGCGCCCGTGAGCAGAAGCAGACTGATGTATTGTGTAAGTTTCATAGCGTAGGTTCGGTTTTAGGTTATTGTTGCACTTTGTCGTCGCCCCAGAACGAGATTTCGGTAAAGGTCATGTTCGTATTGCCCGACCAGTTTTTCAGGCAGCGGATGCGGATGTAGCGCACGGCGGGAAGGTCGCTCGAAAAATTGCCGCTGTCGCCGTTGCGGCCGGCGATGCGGTCGTCCTCGGAGAGTACGCCTACGGGATAGCCCGACGGCTTGACGTTCTCGACCTCGGCCAGCAGCACCCAGTCGTCCCACGAACCGTCGGCAGGCGGCGTGCCGGCGCAGCCCCATATCTGGTAATTGCGCGGCGAAACGTCGTTGTACCAGTGCTTGTCGTCCTGCAGCTGCCAGAGCTGGAACCGGCTCAGTTTGGCTTTGACACCCATGTCGAAGGTGAAGTATTTCGGTACGCGCGAACCGTCCGAACCGGTGTGGCAGCCCGTCCGGCCGTCCGAGTCGGCTACGATCCGGCCGTCCCAGATGTATTCCATCTTGCAGCTCCATGCGTTGCAATCGGCGTCGCCGGGCAGTATCAGTTCGCGGAAGAGGCTCTTGTCGAGCAGCTTCTCGTAAACCGGCGTGTAGGTTCCGACGAATGTTTCCGAGTAGTTGTCGTACTTGTCGCGTACGCGGATCCGGAATTCGCGCGGAACGTCCTCGTAGCCGCGCACCGAGAACGTGGCGGCCGGAAGAGCCGTGTAGAAGGTCTCGACGACGGTCATCACGTTCTCTTCGTTGGCCGTCAGCACCTCTAAGACGAGGTCGGCTTTCGTCTCGTTGGTAAAGGAGACGGTGATGCCGCCGAAATCCTCCGTGACGTCGAGCGATTCGAAAGCCTGCACGACGGGGGGCGTGTCGGGTGTGATGTCGATATAAACCGGTGCCGAATGGTTTTCGCTGCGGTCCACGGCTTCGAGCAGTACGTTGTAGGTGTCCGTATCGCCGATGCCCTCGATGCGGAGCGTGTTGGTGTAGATCGACGCCTTGAATTCGCGCCGGATTCCGGATTTGGTGGTGAACGACGCCCGCGCGTAGAGCAGGTCGTTGTCCTTGGGAAGTTCGTAGGAGATCTCGGCGCCGCCGGGAATCGCCTTCCACGTAACGTCGGTCAGCGGTCCGGGTGCGGAGCCGTCGTTTTCGATCGGTTCGACCGTCGATTTGATGCAGCCGCTCCACAACGTGAGCAGCATGCCGCACAAAATCAGTTTATGAAGTTTCATATCCGTATCTTTTTTCAGGTTTACCAGCCGGGGTTCTGTACGAGGTTCGGGTTGACGATGATGTCCTGCTCCTTGATCGGCCAGAGATAGTCGCGCGGGGCGATGAAATGCTGCGTGTAGAGCGTCTGCCGGTTATAGTAGCCTTCGGGGCTTTCCTGATCGATGGCCCAGCCGCTCAGCGGTTTGTTGTTAAGTTGTTTTTCGGCCTCCTTCCAGCGGCGCAGGTCCCAGAAGCGCGATCCTTCGAACATCATTTCGAGGGTTCTCTCGCGGTGGATGATTTCGCGCAGCCCTGTCTGGGTGGCGTATTTCTTCGTGGTGGCGTAGGTGTCCCACGACTCTTTCACGCCCTTCAGGCCGGCGCGCTCGCGGACTTTGTCGAGCCAGTAGATGGCGTCCTCGCCCTTGTCGCATTCGTTGAGCGCTTCGGCGTAAAGCAGGTAGAGGTCTGCAAGCCGGAGTTCGGGCCACGGATAGCGTTCCGCCGTGAAGCCGCTGCCGCCCGTGGTGAGCTTGAACTTGTAGTTGACGAGTTTTTTGCACCAGTAACCCGTCACCGAGTAGTTGTAGGCGCCCAGACGCGACTGTCCGCCGCCTACGCGGGCCTTTACGGTCCATGTGTTCTCGTCCGAATCGCTCGGACCGTTCTTCAGCCACCAGATCGAACCGTCGAAGGCGAGGTGTGCGTAGAAGCGGGGTTCGCGGTCGAAATGCGCGGCCGAGATCGTATAATCGCTGATCAGGTCGTAGCGCTCCTCCGTCGTGGCCGTGCGCAGTTCGTCGCGCGTGTTGTAGTGCCATGTCTTGTCTTCGTCGATGGGTATGCCGTTGCGGGTGTAGTAGAGGTTTCCTATTTCGACGGTCGGATTGCCCAGATCGCGTCCTCCCCAGATGTTGGTCGGATCGTTCGGATCGAGACGCGCCATGCAGTCGGCCTGCAGCCCCTCGTCGTTGCGGGACGAGAGTCCCCAGATCAGCTCCTTGTTCCAGCGGAGGGTCGCGGCGTTGTTGATCGAAAGCTTGCGGCGCGTTACGTCCGAAATGTTTTCGGAGTCGGTGAATTCGTAAAGCTCGATGCCGGCCTTGTGACAGGCTACCACCGCCGAGTCGCAGGCGGCGGCCGCCGCTTCCCATTTCTCTTGGGAACGTTCGGTGCTCATCAGGTGTACGCCGTCGTGATCGACGAAGTTCGCGTAGTCGGGGTTACCGTTGAAAAGCGGGCTGGCGGCAGTTACCAGCACCCTTGCTTTCAGTGCGAGGGCGGCGGGGCGTGTCGGGCGGCCCAGCTCGTCGGCCGTGTTGATGATTTTGTCGGGAAGCCGTTCTGCGGCCATGTCGAGCAGTTCGGATACGTATTCCACGCATTCGTCGAAAGGAACGCGCTTCTGCCGCACGATCTCGGTCGGAGCGTCTACGGGCAGGTTTTCGCGCATGAGGATTACCGGTCCGTACATGCGCATCATGTAGAAGGTGTAGTAGGCCTTCAGGAAATAGGCTTCGCCGAGCCAGCGGCGGCGGTCGCTGGGCGTCAGGTCGTAGATCTTGCTTTCGTCCGAGACGTTCTCGATGAATACGTTGCAGTCGTGGATCGCCTCATGGTAGTTGCGTCCGTTGTTGTCGCCGCTCCAGTAGCTCAGGATCGGGGAGTTGCGGTTCTGGTCGCCGGTGACCAGCCGGATCGGGGTGATCTGGTTGTCGAGCGTGAGGATGTGCCATGAGGTGATTTCGTCGCTGCCCATGAGTGCGATGTTGTTGTTGAACTTGTCGTGGTGGGGCAGGTAGGAGTAGATCGTGGCGAGGTATTTGCGCGCTTCGAGTTCGTTGGCGAACGCATTTTCGATGGTCGCCACATTGTCGGGTACGACGTCGAGGAAGTCGCAGGAAGCGCTTCCGAAGGCTATGCCGGCTATGCAGAGCAGGTTGATTAGCTGTTTTTTCATGGTTGTCGGTTTTAGAAGTTAAGCTGCACGCCGATATTGTAGGTGCGCTGAATGGGATAACCGAGTCCGTTGCCGCCCATCTCGATGTCCCAAAGGTCGAATCCGCTTATCGTAAGCAGGTTCGTGCCGCTCAGGTAGAGGCGTAAGGAGTCGAATCCGGCTTTCTTTATGCCGTTGCGGAAGGTATAGCCTATCTCGACCGATTTCAGACGCAGGAATGCTCCGTTGCGCATGAACCACGAGTTGGTCTTGGTGTTGTTCTCGCTCTTGTCGAGACTCAGACGCGGCCAGAGGGCGTAGATGTTCCGGTTGTTCTCGTCCCAGTGGTCGTCTGCATAGGCTTTCAGCAGCGGCTGGTCGTTGTAGAAAGGCGAGGTGTTGTCGGCGTAGATCCAGAACGACGAGCGGGCCGATCCTTGGAAGAAGGCCGAGAGGTCGAAGCCCTTCTTGCCGAACGAGAAACCGAATCCGTAGACGATCTCCGGCACGTTGGGGTGTCCCAGCGGCACTTCGTCGAGGTCGGTGATCTGTCCGTCTTGGTTCACGTCCACATATTTGATGTCGCCCGGTCCGTAGGTGCCGAAAGTCTGCGTGGGCGAGTTGGCTACGTCGGCTTCGTCGATGAACAGACGTTCGGCGATCAGGCCGTACCACTGTCGGAGCGAATTGCCGATGCGCGATTTGTACTTTTCGTTGTATTCGGGTTCTTCGTATTCGAGATATTCGCTGGTCGCATAGGTGAAGTTCATGCGTCCCTGCACCCACCATCCTGAGGCGAAGGCCTTGTTGACGTCCAGCGAAGCGTCGACGCCGTGGCTCCGGGCCTTGCCCACATTGGCGCGCACGGCGGCGCTCAGACCCATGCTCGACGGGATCGAGGCGCGCTCCATGAGGATGTTCGTGCGCTTCTCGCGGAAGTAGTCGGCCTCGATCCGGATGCAGTTCCAGAGACTCATCTCGAAACCCGCATTCAGTTTGTAGGCGCGTTCCCATGTGATGTCGTTGTTGGCGTAGCGCTTGATGGCGACGCCGTTGAACCCGTATCCCATCTCTTCGCCGAACCAATAGGCCTTGTCGCCGTTGTTCATGTCGACGTTCGAAAGGTAGAAGAAGCGGTCGTCGTCGCTGCCGATGGCGTCGTTGCCCACCACGCCGTAGGTCGCTTTGATCTTGAATGTGTCGACGGTCTCTTTTAGGCGTCCCCAAAAGGGTTCGTTGGAGACCATCCATGCCAGACCCATGGCCGGGAAGAAGCCGTAGCGTTCCTTGCGGTGGAAGCGCTCCGAACCGTTGTATCCGAAGTTGAACTCTGCGAGGTAGCGGCCGTCGAATCCGTAGGTGAAGCGGCCCGAAAGCCCCTGATTGCGGTACGGCAGCGATTTTTGCAGGTCGCCTTGGTTGGCCTTGACCTGATTGCTGTTCTGGTAGACCAGCAGGCCGCTCAGGGAGTGTTTGCCGAAGGTGCGGTTGTATTCCATGGCGGCTTCGATGTAGGTCCGGTAGTTGATGTCTTTCCCGCCTTCGTTGTAGTTGAGGTATTCGGTGGGGTTGTCGTTGCCGTTGAGCAGCATGAGCGTGTAGTCGCCCGTGGTTTTGTCGTACGAACTTACATTATAATAATAGGGGTTGTAATTGCGCGAAACCTCGAAGTAGGAGTAGCGCGAAGTGTTGAACAGCACCCGTGCCTTGAGCCCCTTTACGAGGAAGTCGAAGTCCTGCTTCAGTTCGAGCTGGATGTCGAGCGTCGAACGGCCGTAATCCTTGTATCCCTTGACGAGTTCGGCGTAGGGGTTGGTGTAGGCCGCCCCGCCGCCGGAGCCGCGCATCGCGTTGCCGAAGAGGATGTGTTTGGTCGTCGGCATCAGCGACGAGGGATAGTAGGCGGGGAAGAGTACGGGATTCGATTTCATGATCATCTCGTAGGTCTCCTGTCCGCTCTTGAGCGGTCCCCGGTAGTCGTCGAACGTTCCCGACATGCGGACGATGCCTTCGGTGCTTTTCGAGAGGTTGATGTTGATGTTCGAACGCACCTGATACGTTTTCAGGTTGATGTTGCTGTTGAAGTTGTTGCGTTTGTCCACTTTCAGGTTGCCGTTGTCCATGTTGAGCGTACCGGCGATGTAGTAGCGGGCCACGTTGCCGCCGCCGCTGATGTTCATGTTCAGCCGCTGGTTCGTGGTCACCTTCTTCATCAGCATCGAGTACCAGTCGTTGGCCGGGTAGAGATAGGGATCGTCGCCGCGGGCCGTGCGGTCGATCTTTTCCTGCGAGTATTCCAGCGGAGCCAGCGGATTGCGCGTGCGCGCCGCTTCGTTGGCCAGTTTCATGAAGGTGACGGGGTCCGCCAGCTCGATGTCCTTGTTGTTCATCGAGAAGGAGTTCTCGAAGCGGAGCGAGATGCGGGCAGCTCCGACCTCTCCGGTCTTGGTCGAGACCTGAATTACGCCGTTGGCGCCTCTGGCGCCGTAGAGGGCCGTTGCGGTGGCGTCCTTGAGGATCGAAAAGGCGGCGATGTCGTCGGGCTGGAGCCGGGAGAGGTCCGTTTTGGTGCTCTCGATGCCGTCGATCAGGATCAGGGGGTCCACCTTGTATCCGAACGAAGTGACGCCGCGGATAAAGAAGTCGGCGCCGTCGGCGCCCGGCTCTCCGCTGCGCTGATAGGCGATCACTCCCGACATGCGGCCGGCGAGGGCGGTCGTGAGGTTGCTTGACGGAACTTTCAGCTCCTTGGGATTGATGGTTTCGATCGAGGAGACGATGCTCTCCTTTTTCTGGGTGCCGAAGGCGACGACCACGACCTCGTCGATGGCGTCCATCTCCATCTTTACGTTGATCGTCTGACGGGCCGCGTTGCCGACGGTGATCTCCTGCGGTTTCATTCCGACGTAGGAAACGGAAAGAATACTGCCTGCGGGGACGTTGTTAAGAATGTAGTGTCCGCCGGCATCGGTCAGTGCTCCGATCGCCGATCCTTTGACGGCGACCGTCGCGCCGACGATGGGCGCGCCGTCGGCGTCCTTGATCACACCTTCGATAACTGCGGACTGCCGGGTGGATTGGGCGGATGCCGCATCGGCATTTCCCCCCCCCTTGTTTTCCGCAGCTGTTGTCGGACAGATTGCTGAAGCGAGCAGTAATCCCGTGAGCAACAGATGATGGCATAACAAACGCCGTGTCATTTGAAGCGTAGAATTGTTCATGCTGTTTGGGTTTAAGTTGGCTTTTGGTTAATTGGGGTTGCGCCGGGTTTTTTCCGGCAATACAAAATTAGACTTTCCGGGTGTGTCGAAATAGAACATTTGCCGATATTTATAGTATTTTTGATGCAACGGCCCTCGCCGGAATCGTTCCGGAGGGCCTTTCCGGCGCGTCTCGGCTGCCGTCGGATTCCCCTGTCACGGCTTTCGGACCGCCGGCCGTTTGCGCCGCGGAGATCTGCGGTCCGGATTCGGCGGACTGCATCATTTGTGCAACTATTAGCCGCAAACGTATTAAATTTATACGTTCGATCCGGCTAATTTTGTACCATGCGAAATTCGGAATAACCGTAAACTTAAACCGTAATGAAAAAAATCCTTCTCTCTCTGGCGGCTGTTTGCTGTCTGGGCGGCGCGGCAGCTGCAAAACAACCTCTTTATAAAAACAGAAAGGCGCCGATAGAACGGCGTGTCGAAGATCTGCTCGCGCGGATGACCCTGCATGAAAAGGTGCTTCAGCTTCAGAACCGCGAAGCCGGCAAGCTGGGTGAGCTTGAAGACCGTTTCCACGGCGAGAGTGCCGGAACCGTCCATGAAATGGGGCACGACGCAGCCGAATGCCAGCGTATTATCGGCGAGCTGCAGGAGTATATGTTTACCAAGACGCGTCTCGGAATTCCCGCGCTGACCTGCGTCGAGGGCATTCAGGGGGTGCTCCAGAACGGCGCCACGCTCTTTCCGCACTCCATTGCGCAGGGCAGTACGTTCAACCCGGCGCTGATCGAACGCATGACCGATGCCTGCGGCCGCGAGGCTGCGGCCATGGGGCTTCACCAGATCCTCTCGCCCGTGCTCGATATCGCCCGCGAACTGCGCTGGGGCCGTATCGAGGAGACCTTCGGTGAGGACCCCTATCTGATCGCCGAAATGGGTATCGGGTTCGTCAGGGGATACCAGAAACACCGCATCTCCTGCATGCCCAAACACTTCGTGGCGCACGGAACGCCTACGGGCGGATTGAACTGCGCTCAGGTGAGCGGCGGTGAGCGCGAATTGCGCAACCTCTACCTCTATCCCTTCGCCCGCGTGATCGCCGAGACCGACCCGCTGGCGGTGATGAGCTGTTACAGCGCCTTCGACGGCGTGCCCGTATCGGGTTCGCGCTACTACATGACCGATATTCTGCGCGGAGAGCTGGGATTCCGCGGGTTCGTCTATTCGGACTGGGGCTCGGTCGACCGGCTCAAGACTTTCCACTACGCCGTGGAGACGAGCGCCGACGCGGCGCGTCAGTCGCTCATGGCGGGCATCGACCTCAATGTGGATTCAGCCTACCAGACGCTCGAAGAGCAGGTCGAAGCGGGGAAAATCGATATGGAATACATCGACACGGCCGTGCGCCGCATGCTCTATGTGAAGTTCGCCCTCGGCATTTTCGACGAACCTTACGGCGATGCCGAAGAGGTGGAGCGTGTCGTGCGCTGTGCGGACCATGTGGCTTTGGCCAAGGAGGTCGCCGATGAGAGCGCCGTGTTGCTTGAGAACAACGGCATTCTGCCGCTGGACCTCAAAAAATACAAGTCGATCGCCGTGGTCGGCCCGAACAGCGACCAGACCGTCTACGGCGACTACAGCTGGGTGCGTCCCGATACCGAAGAGGGCGTGACGCTCTATCAGGGACTGAAAAACGTGTTGGGCGACGCCGTCGCGCTGCGCCATGCCGAAGGGTGCGACTGGTGGAGTCAGGACGGCAGCCGCATCGCCGAAGCCGTCGCCGCTGTCGAGCAGAGCGATCTGGCGATCGTGGCCGTCGGCACGCGTTCGACCTACTTGGGCCGCGGGCCGCGCAAATCGACGGCGGGCGAAGGCTTCGACCTTTCGTCGCTCGAACTTCCGGGCCGCCAGCTCGATCTGCTCAAGGCCGTGAAGGCTACGGGCAAACCGCTGGTCGTGGTCTTCATCGCCGGCAAGCCGCTGGCCATGCCGTGGGTCAAGGAGAATGCCGACGCCTTGCTCGTGCAATGGTATGCCGGAGAGCAGCAGGGCAACTCCGCGGCCGACATCCTCGTAGGCAATGTCAATCCTTCGGGCCGTCTGAACGTCTCCTTCCCCCGATCGACGGGAAACAGCCCCTGCTATTACAATTATTATCCTACCGACCGGGAGTTCGGCAACGACCGCGGCGGCTCGTACGAGGAGCCTGCTCTGCACTACATTTTCGAGAAACCCTATGCCTTGTGGAGTTTCGGCTATGGTTTGAGCTACACCGAGTACAAATACGGCAACTGCCGTGTCCGGACCGAAGGAGAGCGGATCGTCGCCGAGGTCGAGGTCGAGAATTGCGGACCGCGTGACGGCAAAGAGGTGGTGCAGCTTTATGTGCGCGACATGATCAGTTCCGTTGCCACGCCCGTCCGGCAGCTCAAGGCCTTTGAGAAGGTTCCGGTCAGGGCCGGCGAGAAAGTTACCGTCCGGCTGGAGGTGCCCTTCAGCGAACTCATGTTCACGAACGAACGCATGGAGCGCGTCCTTGAACCGGGCGAGTTCGAGGTGCAGGTGGGCAGCTCGTCCGACCGCATTCATTTCCGGGAGAAGATCCGCATCGGCTGATGCCCTCTTTCTGCGAATAGACGATCGGGACCGGTTGTATTACAGCCGGTCCCGATTTTTGATTCCGCCGTTTAGCGGAGCAGTTCGAATGCGATCCGGACGTTTCCGGCTCCCAATGCGCTTTCGAGTCCGTCGGGATCGTCCACGCTTCCGATCCGGGTGTAGCTGTACGAAGTCGGGAACGACTTGTAGAACAGTACCAGCGTCCTTGCGCCGTAGAGCATGATATCTCCGGCGCGGATAGCGCCGGGAGCGGATGCCGCGGTCGGGAGATTTTGCGGCAGGTCGCAATACTTTTCGTTGCGGTTCAGGTCGTTCATGGTCGCCGTCATCGGGAGCAGGGCCTTGAAAGCCCGTGCCGCGGCGTTGTCTTCGAACTTGGCCGTGAATGCGGCCGAACCGATGGAAATGCGCATCCGGCTGCCGGCCGAAGGATCGGGGCCCGGATTCGGGTCTGGGTCCGGCGCCGGGTCAGGCCGGGGATTCGGCGCCGGAGTCGCCGTGCCGGGATTCGCCGTGCCGTCGTCCGGATTGCAGGCCGTCAATGCGGATGAAGCGGAGAGGGCGAAGAGCGTCATGCTGAGAATGAATATGCGTTTCATGGCGTTGCGGCTTTTAATTTTCCGGTTCGGTTCCGGGCGATGACCGATCCGATGCCTGCGGCGGAAAAGAGCAGTGCGCCCAGCAGCGAGCTGCGCGTGCCGAACCCGGCGATGAACAGCCCGCAAAGAGCCGTGCCGACGGTCGTGCCCAGATTGGCCGAGGTCAGGAACAGCCCGTTGGCGAAATCGGGCGCTTCGGGCGCGGCGTCGGAGATCATGTATTGTCCGGTGTTGCTGGCCATGCCTGCCAGAATGCCGAGTGCGAGAATTATCGCTGCCGCAGCGACGGCGTAGGCTCCGGCGGCGAACAGCAGGAGGTAGGCCGCAGACAGCAGGACCGGCAGGACGATCATGCAGCCGCGTGCATTGCGGGCGAGCAGCCGCCCTGCAAGGAGGTTGCCGGCGATATTCGCGCCGCCGTAGACCAGCAGCAGCGCGCTGGCCGTATCGGAGGAGACTTCCGTGACTCTGTTCAGGAAATCGGACATATAGCTGAAAAATCCGAACATCGCGCCGTTTATCAGCGTAAAGGCGATGAGCGAACGCCGCATCACGGCTTTTTTCAGCACGCCCAGCTGCGCCCCGTAAGAGATGCGCCGGGCGACGGGCAGCCGCGGTACGCAGAGAAGCGTCGCCGCGAGCGTCGCGGCATTCACCGCGGCGAAGAACGCCATCGCCGCCGAAAAGGAGGCGTGCCCGGCGATAAGGCTGGTGACGGGAACCCCCAACACCATGCCCGCCGAGACGCCGATGAAGACTTTCGAGACGGCTTTCGGGGCCTCCTCGCTGCGCACCGAC
>ERZ772893.470-NODE-470-length-52515-cov-7.102135_pt1 | contig 52515 bp, 41 predicted proteins | sample MGYA00511482_ERZ772893 | MGnify/ENA primary metagenome ERZ772893 (study PRJEB29015, sample SAMEA2737687) | human gut metagenome | biome: human gut; feature: human-associated habitat; material: faeces | place: China | collected 2012 ... | reverse complement strand
CCCTTCCTTGGTTTTCCCCCGGCGGTACCGTTCTGAGCGGACGCCTTTCCGGGAGATCAGGAAGGCCAAAAACTTTTCTCAAAAGGAAGTAGCCATGCTGTTAGGCCTATCACAGCCAAGGTATAGCGGATATGAAACAGGACGAGCAGAGCCCCCTATTGAAATCCTGGTCCGGCTTTCGTATCTCTACGATGTTCCAATGAATATGCTGACACAGAGGGACCGCCTATACCGTACCAATGAGGATGTGCAAAGACAAATCAATCAGCTAAAACAGCAAATTGAGGAAATCGAAGCAAAGCTTGTAGAGAACGGCGGAGAGAATGCGACTACTGCGGCTGCATTGGAAGTCATGAAGAATCTATTACAGGAAATGCAGAAAGCGAACGCCAATCCCTCTATTGCGCAGCAGCTAGAAAGCACCTTGGACAAATAAAAATCCCCCTGGAGCAGGTTCAAGAGACCAGCCCCAGGGGGTTTATCACAGTTGAAAATGATAAAGGCGGCAAAAAAGTACCGTCAAAATAGACAAAAGGAAAAGGGGAACATTTAAGAGGAGAAACAGGGGGAAAAGGCACCAAAAGCAAGAAAAAGCACCACCATTTAGGTGGTGCTTTTGTGGTGGACGATAACGGACTCGAACCGCTGACCCTTCGCACGTCAAGCTATAAGCTCATAAAGCAAAGCGTTATCTTAAAGCAGATATAGCGACTTTTAACTCTTCTACTGCTGTGCGCATCACCTGCATATCAGGATGGGTATATCTGGCAGTGGTTTGAATACTCGTATGTCCTAACAGCTGCTGCACAGTGCGGAGGTTAGCACCGGCAGCGAGGGAAAGCGTAGCGAACGTATGGCGGCAGCAATGCGGAGAGAGCAACGGAACATCCGGTTCCGCCTCCTGCATCATCCGGAAGAAACGCACATAGTCACGCGAGAAATTTCGGGGTGACATCAGTGTCCCATTCTTGGTACCGAAGACATAGGGACCGGTCTTGGGTAATGCATAGAGCCGGTAAGCGAGCTCAGGCAGCAGCGGAATGGTTCGGAGGCTACCCGAGGTTTTAGCCACATGCTCTTGCACACATGGCCGTCCCTGATCCATGTATACAGCACGATTCACCGTTAAGGTATCATCCGTAAGGTCAGACCACTTCAACCCAAGGAGTTCACCACGGCGAAGTCCGGTCAACAGCAGGGTAAGCACTACAGTACCCATTTTTGCATCAGGGCAGGCCATAATATAGGAAATAATGCTCTTGACCTCCTCCATGGTAAAGGCTTTTCTAGGCCGCTCAGCAACACGAGGAATGCGAAGGCGTTTGGAAGGGTCTTTCTCTATCAGGCCATTGTCCAGGGCATCCGCAAACAGCGAATGAATGAGAACGCGCATTTTATCCATGTAGGATTTGGAAGCAGTCTGCGCAAAGGCATTGAAGAAGGCTTGCAGGTGCATGGGGAGAATATCCGGCAGAGCCATGCCCTTCAGGTCATCGGGGATATGCCGGCAGAGAATTTCCAACTGGTGATAGGAGGTTCCCTTGATGGTGCCCAGCTTGTAGGACTGAAGCCACAAGGGAAGCCACTGACTAAGGGTCATATTATTACATGCCTCCTTTTTGTGTAAGGGCCTGCATACTCAGCCAATGCAGAAGGAATGAACCGGTCTACAGCTTGCCAGTCATCTGGAGCTAATGAAGAATTACTGACTTTGTCTAACATAGATAAGTATTTGCGGCGAGTTTTCTTATCCACAGAAGTAAGCATAAGCTGTACCAAATCCGGATGAACCAGACAAGCCTTAACGTGAAATGGGAGAGATGCGAAATTAATATCTAATTGCAATAAATCAAAGCAGTATATTCTTGGAAAAAGCTCAGAAAAAGCACCAGTATATTCACCCTCAACGGTGATCTCGCAGCGAGTGACGTCACAAGAAAGGCCAGATTCTTTAGTTTTGTCATAGAGTTTCAAAGACCCATGGGAACTTCTAGCACCTTGGTATTCTGTAATAGCCCCTTTTTCCCGAAAGAGCCGGTAGCTTCGTCTCTGGTCCTGGACCAAAGTAACTGCCTCACGTTTACAAGGAAAGTCAAAAGCGATATCGAACCGGACAAGTTCCACAATCAAAGCAGGTCCGCGCAAACGTGCAATGACTTGTTGCAGGATTTCTAGAGGAACCTTATTAGGGTTGAAATCGAAGACAGCTTCCGGTGCGATTTGCTTACAAGAACTATCGTAGCAATAGCGGCCAAATAGCACAGCGCAGGACCAGTTAATACCGGAGATGGTACAAGTCCTACAGTAAGAGCCAATTTGAAAAAAGTCCTTGTATGACCATTTTGTATCACAGCCATTAAAAAACATATTGTCAATATGGCAGGAAAGTTGGTCAATGGTGGTGACAGAACATTTTTTTTCATAGCTGTAGTTCTGGTATTTGTAAGTAAACTTTAAGCGGATGCTATCCACTGAGACACGACAAGAAGATGTGTCTAAATACCGTCCGTATGGGATACCGTCATACACAGAACTCACCTCCAAGGAAGACGGAAGCTAGTAGGGGGTTGGTGTAAGAGGGGAAAATTCCCCCTCTAGGCCCCTGTTAGAATAAGGGGCCAGGGACAAATTTGTAACTGCTTTGTAACCCAGCTAAGAAGCACCTGGGGGCGCGCGGCTAAAGCATCGCGCGCCCCCATCCTGGAAAATTAGGTGCGGATGGGGACCCTCAGCAACGAACGGACCAGTCAGCAAACCGACAGTGGAGACCGGCATACAAGAGGCGTACGGACCACTCAGACCCTGGAGCACCCCAACACGCCATGGAACCGCTCAGAAGCCCGGAGAGCCTTCTAGAGCCTCCTACAACCACCAAGTACAGTAAGACCGGCAGGGGAGACTTCTACGCCTCCAGAACTGCCTACCGTGCCTCCCACGCCTGCGGGCGTAGGCTGCTCTATTGGGAAAGCTCAGAAGCCCGGGGAGGCTCGCGAAAATCAATCGTCACAACCTCCGGCAACTGGCCCCAAGCAGAATTGACCAAAGCTCTATACATGCGGAATAGCTCAGAATCTGAATCTATGCAAATTCCTTCAGCAGCTGAGACCAGCACGGCGAAGTCATACAGGGCTTCTGGATCAGTGGAACCAACGGGAAAAAGCGGCTCGGTATCTGACACGGCAATTACCTCCTCAAAAGAAAGCCAAATCGGAAATTAAAGTATCCGATTTCGCTATATAGAATAGCACAGATGCAGAAAAAAGTCAATTCGCCTATATGCACAAACCCAATTTGGGTATATCAGAAAAAGAAGTTGCAAACAGAGCAAAATTAGGTATAATAAGTACAAAAGATAGCCGAAAAGGGTGAGAACATGAGTGAAGATGGGCAAAAAAAATTTATTAGCAAATTGACAGACGCACTAGAAGAAGGGAGAAAAAAGGGAACTGAGCAAGGCTTTGATTTGGCACATGCGAAACAGGTGCGCAGAAGGATTATTGCAGAGAGGGTAAAAGAGAGCCGAAAAAGGGCAAAGCTAACTCAGGAAGAAATGAGCAGTAAAATTAATACAAATACATTATCTTACCGAGGCTATGAAAACTGCAAAAATGATTTCCCGATTGAATACCTAGTACGTATTGCAGATACGCTGAATGTCAGTATGGATTATCTAACGGGACGAACGGATGACCCGACTAACAGAGGCGAAGATAGTACAAATCTGGCTGAACGAATTGAACAGCTGGAAAAGGCAGTTGCAGGGCTAAAGAATGGATAATAAAATCCCCCTGGAGCAGGTTTAAGAGACCAGCCCCAGGGGGTTTATCACAGTTGAAAATGATAAAGGCGGCAAAAAAGTACCGTCAAAATAGACAAAAGGAAAAGGGGAACATTTAAGAGGAGAAACAGGGGGAAAAGGCACCAAAAGCAAGAAAAAGCACCACCATTTAGGTGGTGCTTTTGTGGTGGACGATAACGGACTCGAACCGCTGACCCTTCGCACGTCAAGCGAATGCTCTACCAGCTGAGCTAATCGTCCGTCTCACAACAGTATGTATTATACTGGGCGAGGGGCAGTTTGTCAAGAGGGGAAATTGCTGGTTTTTTCCTTTTTTGCAAAATGGCTGTTAAGACGAGAGTTCGACGGTTGAAACAGCCGTCCGTGATCGCCTCTTGATGGGGAAAAGTTCCATGATGGGTGGGTGCTCTGTTCAATTGGCCGTAGACCGCCCTGTCCCGGGGGATGGGACAGGGCGGTTCTGAGTGCGCCCGGTGAGCGCCCGTTCTATAGGGTGAAAGTCCCGACAACAAAAACTGCGAATTTGCATTTTTTATATTGACAATTTGCAGGATTTGTGTTACACTAGCGAACAACAGGCGGGTGCAGGTACTGCCCGTCAAAAAAGAAAGTGAGGTTTTCGTTCATGTGTCACAAGACAACGCGCAGAATCCTATCTCTCTTGCTGGTACTTGCCATGATCCTGACAGGACCATTTTCGGTCACTGCAGTGGCAAGTCCCACATCCGGAGCGGAGGATCTGACCTTTAACGAAGTAGACGCCGGCTCTGTTTCCACGCAACTGGATTCCACTGCCGGCCAGGAGGTGGAATCGCTGCAGACTGGTCAGACCCTCTATGAGGATACAGACCAAGTCCGTGTGACCATTTTTCTGGAGCCGGCGGCCACCCTGGAGCGGTTTGACAGCCAAAATGTGGCGTCCAACGTCCAAGCCATGAGCTACCGCCAGACCCTGGCCCAGAAGCAGGAGGAGGTGCAGTCCTGGATTGAAGCTGCCACCGGCCAGGAGCTGCAGGTAGCCTGGAACATGACTTTGGCTACCAACGCCATCTCCGCCAATGTGGAATACGGACAGATCCAGCAGATTCTGGATGTTTCCGGGGTCAAGGATGTGGTGATCGAAACCCGATATGAGCCTGCGGTGGTGGAGCAGGACCTGGAGACGGATCCCAACATGGCGACGTCTTCTGAGATGATCGGCTCCGGCCTGGCCTGGGCCAGCGGCTACACCGGCGCGGGAAGCCGCGTCGCCATCATTGACACCGGCATTGACACGGACCATCAGTCCATGGACGCCGACGCCTACTGGTACTCCCTGCAGCAGCAGGCCAAAGAGGCTGGGGTGGACTTTGAGACCTATGTGGAGGGCCTGAACCTGCTGGATCAGGCAGAGATCGACCGTGTCTGGAATCAGCTGAACATCAGCGACCGGGCCAAGAGTTCCCGGGTCTACATCAACAGCAAGCTGCCCTTCGGCTACAACTATGTAGACACCAACTACTTTGTCAACCACGACCATGACAGCCAGGGAGGCCATGGCTCCCATGTAGCCGGTATTGCTGCAGCCAACGACTACATCAAGAACGCCGACGGCAGCTTCTCTCCAGCCTTGGATACCGCCAAGATGCAGGGCGTTGCCCCGGACGCTCAGATTCTGACCATGAAGGTCTTCGGCAACTACGGCGGCGCCTATGACTCAGACTACATGGCCGCCATCGAGGATGCCATTGTGCTGGGAGCCGATGCGGTGAACCTGTCCCTTGGCTCTGCCAATCCCGGCGCTACCCGCCCCAGCAGCGAGGCCTACCAGGCCATTATGGACAGCCTGACCGACAGCGGCGTGGTGGTGTGCATCTCCGCCGGTAACTCCGGCGGTTGGTCGGACTACGACCTCAACCTAGGCTACCTCTATGCCGACGAAGTGAGTATGCACACCGCAGGCGCTCCCGGCACCTACACCAACGCCCTTACCGTGGCCTCGGCAGACAATGTCGGCAACACCGGCCACTTCTTTGCCGTGGGCGACAAGAAGATTTTCTACACCGAGAGCACCAACTACGGAAACGCGCCCATAACCAGCCTGAGCGGTACCTATGAGTATGTGGTTCTGACGGGCTACGGCTCCGTGGAGGATTACGCCGCCCTGGGCAATGCCCTGGAAGGCCGCATCGCCGTGTGTTCCAGAGGTGAGCTGACCTTTACGGAGAAGGCCATGGGCGCCGTGAACGCCGGAGCTGTGGGCACCATAATTTTTAATAACACGTCCGGAACCATCAACCTGGCCCTTGACGGCTATGAGGCCAAGGCTCCCTGCGTCAGCATTTCCCAGGCGGAGGGCGAATATATGAAGTCCAGCGCCAAGCCGGTCACTGACCAAGCCGGAAATGTGCTGTACTACCTGGGCTCGCTAACCATCACCGACGAGATCGACTACGCTCTCCGGGGAGACGAGTACCAATCCATGAGCTACTTCTCCAGTTGGGGCGTTCCCAGTTCCCTGGAGCTGAAGCCGGAGATCACCGCTCCCGGCGGCAACATCTACTCTCTGGACGGCGTCACCTACGGCGGCAAGGGCTATGCCAACAACTCCGGCACCTCCATGGCCTCGCCCCAGGTTGCCGGTATCTCGGCGGTTCTGGCCCAGTACATCCGGGAAAGCGGGCTGGAGGAAAAGACCGGTCTGGACGCCCGGCAGCTCATCCAATCTCTGATCATGTCCACGGCCACCCCCATCCGGGATGGTGAGAACGGCGGCTACTACTACCCGGTTCTCCAGCAGGGCGCCGGCCTGGCCAATGTATATAGCGCCATCGCCGCCGACAGTGTGATCCTGATGGACGAAAATGCTACCGACTCGGCGTCGGACGGCAAGGTAAAGGCCGAGCTGGGAGACGATCCGGATCGCCAGGGCCTCTACAGCTTCTCCTTCACCCTGCAAAACATCACCGACCAGCCCCTGACCTACCGGCTCAGCGCCGACTTCTTCACCCAGGGAACCTTCCGGCAGGATGGAGAAACCTATCTGGATACCCAGACGCAGGCTCTGGAGGTCAGCGCTTCCTGGACTGCGGACGGCGCGACTCTGCCTCTGGCGGAGCCTCTGACCGGCCTGGACTTCAACGGTGATGGGGAAATCAACGTGGCCGACGGCCAGGCTCTGATGGACTATGTCATAGGCGGCACGCCCATCTCCTGCGCTGACAAAGCGGATCTGGACGGCGACGGCGCCGTCAATACCTATGACGTACATCTGTTCCTGTCCCGGTACAGCACCGGACTGGTTACGGTGGAGGCCGGTCAGAAGGTGAAGATTGGCGTGGAAGTGGCCCTCACCCAAGCACAGAAGGAGGCTCTGGAGGAGTCCAATCCCAACGGCGCTTATGTGGAGGGCTATGTTCTGGTCTCCGGTTTGGGCACCCCAGAGGGAGTGGCCGGTACGCAGCATTCCATCCCTGTCCTTGGCTTCTATGGCAATTGGTCCGATCCCTCCATGTATGAGGACGTGACCTTCTCCCAAGCCTACAACGGTGAGGAGGTCCGGGCCACCCATACGGGCATCACCAACACCAACGGCATGGCGGTGCTTTATCCCTACAGCAGCACCCTCTACTGGTATGTGGAGCACACCGGCGCCCCGGAGCGCAACGCCATCAACAGCCAGACGGAGCTGTACCAGTATGTGTTCACCCTGATCCGCAATGCCTCGGCCGTCATGGCCCTGGTTACCGATTCGGATGGCCAGCTTCTCTGGACCAGCGAGGTTTATAACCAGGCGTCCCCTGCCTTCTACTATACGAACGCCGGCTACTGGACCAACATGCAAAATACAATGGATCTGGGCTTTGCTGCCTCTGACCTGGGAATTGAGGAAGGCGAGCAGTTTACGGTCAGTCTGGTCAGTATCCCTGAGTACTATGATTCGGACGAGCTGTTTATGGACAAAGACCGGATTCTGGAGCTGCTGGACTCCGGTGAGCTGGGCTGGGGTGTGGGCCTATCCACCACCCTGACCCTGGATGACACCGCTCCGGAGATTCAGACCTTGAGCAAGGATCTGACCACCGGCGCTCTGACGGTGACGGCCCGGGATAACCAGTACCTGTCCACCGTGGCCGTTCTGAACAAAAACGGTACCCGGATTCTGGCGGAGGCCCAGCCGGAGCAAACCCAGGCTGGCGCATCGGTCAGCACCGTCGTTGACCTGACCGGAATCACCGTTGGGGAAACCTGCATCGTTGTAGTCGAGGACTGCGCCAAGAACCAAAGCTACTATGAAGTGAACTACGGCGGCCAGGAGCCGGACGATTCCGGTAATCTCTACGCCTTTGCCGCCGACGCAGGTCCTGTCCCGGCCAAGACCTGGGTGCAAATCCGCTCTGACGAGCTCTACTTTGCATCCACCACCGACTTTAACGGCCTGGAGGCTCTGGAAACCACTGCGCTGAACATTCTGGCGGCGGAGTACGTTGACGGCAGCGTCTTTGTTGCAGCCGATGACGGCAACCTCTATGTCACCGGGCAGGGCGACTGGGTAAACTACGAAAAGGTGGGCAGCTACGCCTCTGTCACCGATTCCATCTGCGACCTGGCCATGAACTATGCCGATGGCAAGCTGTATGCCCTGGGCAGCAGTAACGACCTGTACACCGTAGACCTGGTCACCGGCAAGCTGACCCTGGCCTACACCCTGACCCTCACCAACCCCAACATCTCCGGCAGCCTGGGGACCCGAGGCAATCTGGCGTCCCTGGCCATTGATGACGAGGGTAACTTCTATGCTGTGAACTACACCAACAGCTATGACACCAGCTTCCTGTACACCTGGAAGTCCTCCGACGCTGTGGACGGCGCTATCACGGATCTGGCTCCCGTGAACAACACGAAAGCCGGCTACACCGGTACCGACGGAGATTCGGCCTACCGCTACTGCTCCGGCGTGGCCGGTACTATGGCCTGGGATCATGACGCGGACGTTCTCTACTGGGCCAGCTGCTACAACACCTCTTATTTCCAAACCTACCGCTATCTGTGGACCATGGACACCGCCACCGGCAAGGCGACCCGGGTGAATACCACCTATGCCGGAGAATCCGAGACGGCGAACCCCGCCGTCAGCGGTTCCATTACCTACTCCCGGCTCAACGGTCTGTATATCGTCCCGGCCCAGAAGCCTCTGGGCGCCGCCGACCAGGCAGTGAGCATCACCCTGAGCCGGTCCGAAATGAAGCTCCTGCCGGGCTGCACCACGGAGCTGACCGCCGAGGTCATGCCCTGGGGCCTGGAGGACAAGTCCGTCACCTGGAGCAGCAGCAATAATTCCGTGGCCCAGGTAAAGGACGGTGTGGTCACTGCCCTGGCCGAGGGCAGCGCCACCATTCAGGCCGTGACCAACGCCGAGCCTCATCTGGAGGCTGTGTGTGCGGTAACGGTGAAAAAGGCTGAAGACATTCACTTCTCCGCCCTGGTGCGCAATGAGACCGGAAGCCAGTGGACGGAGTTCTCCACCGATGACCTGAGCGCCGCTTCCTCTTTCGGCTCCGGCAGAACCATCCTGGGCGGCACCGCCCTGGGCGATACCCTGTACTACCATGACGGCACCAACATCTACTCCATGGACGCCGACACCCTGGAGGAGATCAATCTGGGCACCATGGAGTCCAGCCGGCTCTGGTCCGACGCGGTTCCCGCGCCCAAGACCGACGTGAGCAGCTTTGGCGACGTGTTCGGCTTTGTCATGGGCCTGTGTAACAATGGCACGATTCTGGAAATGGTCAGACCCGAAGCGGGAACCCTGAAATACAACATCGACCTGACCCAATACCTGGACGAGCCTGCGGCGGCCATCGCCTATGTAAAAACCGGCACCTACTACTATGACTCCATTTACAGCGAAAATCCAGCCAACTACTACTATATACTTACCGAGAGCGGCAAGCTCTACTATGGCCTGGTGTTCACCATCAACGGCGGCTACGACTACGGGGCCCGTATGACCCTGGTGGGCGATACCGGCCTGAGCCTGGGCGCTGTGTCCAAGGTAGACGGCTCCGCCTTCGCCTCCATGGTCTATGATCCGGAGACAGAGCTCCTGGTTCTGTCCACCGGCAAGTCCGGGCAGGAGGGCAGACTCTATTTGCTGGACCCGGTCTACGCCTACGCCCGGGAGCTGGGCCGGACCGACGGCACTGCCGTGTGCCTGTACCGGTATGACCGGCTCACCGAGGTGACGGTGCAGATGAAGTCTGAGGACACGACCATTTACGCCACGGATCGGCTGCAGCTCTCCGTGAAAGTCAAGCCCGTATCCTTCACCGGAGGCGTGGTCTGGAGCTCCAGTGACGAGACCGTAGCCACCGTGGACAAAAACGGCATTGTCACCGGCGTGGCCCCCGGTACAGCTACCATCACCGCAACCTCTGTGGACAAGCGCAGCGACGGCACCACCTCCTCCGCCTCCGTGGAAATTACCGTGAAGGCCCTGGACAGCCTGGATACGGAAGTCCGGGTCAGTGGCCAGATCACCCTGGAGGACGGCTCCGCCCAGTGGGTGGACATCGATGTGAACTCCCTGGCCACCACCAAGCTGGCGGACGCGGACACCTCCTTCACCGCCGGCGGCATGTCACAGGGCAAGCTCTACGGCACCGACAGCGATTTCGAGACCGACGGAGCGGGCTTCTATGTGGTAGACCCGGCCAAGGGCTATGCCCAGAAGACCCTGGGTCAGGTCAGCGCCGATGACGCTCCTCTGGACGTGACCAGCGTGCCCTTCCGCCAGGCCACCAGCACCGGCGGCAAGACCATTGATGCCTTTGGCGCTCCCTTCTATGTGACCAACAACCAGCGGATTGTCATGAACGCCAGAGACGAAAACGGCGAACCGGATCTGGACATCCGCGCCCTGGACGATGACGTGTCCTTCACCAACTACAACCTGTCCACCATGGCCTTTGTAGGCTTGTTCGACTTGGGTCAGGAAGTGCTTACGTTCCTGTCCCTGGGCAAGGACGGCGGTCTGTATATCATCTTTGCTATGGTAGATACGGTGGATGAGCTTGGCAATCCCTGCTACACCTTCATGGGCACCGGCTGCGGTTACACCACCCTGAAGCTTGAGGATACCCATAGCTATTCCATGGCCTACGACCCGGATACCAACTTCCTGGTGCTGGCCGACAGCACCGATGGCGGCGCCCTGTACTACATCGACCTGAACAGTCCCGACTATGCATGGGGTAATTACCCCTCGGGTAAGCTGGGGTACCTGCCGGGTGTGCGCAGCATTTCCTCCCTCTACGGCGATCTGGATTTGTGCCAGCGGGTAGAAGATCTGGATGGCCGGGGTGCCTTCCAGAACGGCAGTGAAATTCTCCAGTCCCTGCCCATCAGCCTGAACACCTCCCTGGAGACCCTGGAGCGCTTTACCGGCAAAACCGCCGCTGAGAACGCCCAGAACGAGGTCAGCGGCTCTCTGAACAGCGTCGTTACCTCTGAACAGAAGGCCCAACCTCAGAGTGACCCCGATACCGTGACCCTCCAACTCACCTCTGACCGGGCTGCCGCCAACGGCAAACTCACCCTGACCTTTGACACCGATGCTCTGGCGCTTCAGAGTGTGAAGGGCCTCAACGTCCAGGCTTTCGCCTGGAAGGAAAGCAATGGCACTGTGGTTCTGGGCTACGCAGACGACGCCAGCCTGCCGGCAGGAACGCCTGTAGCGGAGCTGACCTTCACCCGGAAGACCGGCCTTGTGAGCAACGTGACGGTTCTCTGGCAGGAGCAGATTCCCGACGCCTCCGATGAAAAGCAAATCGTCACCATCTTCTGCCGTCAGGCGGACTGCCCCTCCAAGGGCTTCACCGACCTGAAGCAGGATACCTGGTATCACGACTCAGTGGACTACGTCCTGAGCTTCGGCTTCATGAGGGGCACCAGCGCCACCACCTTCGATCCCAACGGCGATACCACCCGGGCCGCCATGGCCACGGTGCTCTACCGGATGGCTGGCTCTCCCCAGGTCACCGGCTCCAATCCGTTCACCGACGTGAAGGAAGGAACCTGGTACACCGAGGCTGTAAACTGGGCCTACGAGAACGGCATCGTGAAGGGCGTAACGGAAGAACTGTTCGCTCCAAACAGAGCCATCACCCGCCAGGAAGCCGCAACTATGATCTACCGGTTCAGTGGAGCATACCTGGGCGCGGATGTAAGCAATGAAGCAGATCTGTCCAGCTTCCCCGACAGCGCGAATATCCAGCCCTACGCCCGCCAGGCCATGGCTTGGGCTGTGGAGCAGGGAATCATCCTGGGCAGCGACGGGAAACTGAAACCCCAGTCCCAGGCCCTGCGAACCGAGCTGGCCGCCATTCTGATGCGGATCCACACCCTGGTGATGCTCCCTGAGCAATTCTGACAAAGCAAGACCCCGGCGGAGGTACTCCGCCGGGGTTCCAGAGGACTTGCGTTTGGAAAGAAAAACTGTTATAATGAGGCCAGATCATCAGCAAGGAGTGATGCCTGTGGAACTGATTATCTATCAGCACCCCTGCTGGCTGCTGGAAGCGGCAGAGCTGGTGCATGGTTTGGTCAATCATACTCCTGCGGGAGCCATGGTCGGGGAAGGGCCGTACTGCATTCCCAAGGACCGGCTCCGCTCCATCCAGGCATCGGCCTGTTCCGGTATGGATCCGGAGGATCCCCGGGTTCGGTTCTATTTCGAGGATGTGCCCCTGGAAGGGCTCAGCGACCGCGGCTCCTGCCTGGGTTGCACCATGCTTTACAGCTATCTAGCCATCGAGCACTCCGAGCCCCAGGCTTATGCCCAGGACATTTCCCGGCGCTGGGCTCAACGCCAGCGCGACGGCTTCCAGATCGATGGCATTGACGAGTTTACTCTGGACTTTCGTGAGGACGGTCAGAAGAACCTGTCTCTGGCTGAAGAGCTGGCAGGCCTGGCAATTCCGGAGTGGTATCGGATGCGGCTTTTGGAGGTGCTTTCCGCCTTTGACCTGCACCTGAACCGGCTGCTGGAAATCTTAAGCCCGGTGACTCAGACTCTGCCCGCGCTTCTGGAGCCATGGACCAGTCAGATTCCCCAGCTCACCGAGCACTGGCAGCGCGCCTTCCGGGAGAACTCGCCGGATTCCTTCTTTCTCAGTCGGGTTCGTCTGTCCGACACCCGTATTGAGCGGATGGAACTGGCTTTCCGGTTTTTTTTCCCTGTTTGTTCGCCGGGCCGGTATGATAACCAGCTTCGCAGCACCCGGTTTCACATGGGCGTGTATATCGATCCTGCTGGAGAGCAGCCCGAAAGCCAGACCATCCCCAATGAGGTAGAGCTGGAAGCCCTGCGGCTCATAGCCAATCCGGCTCGGATTCAGATGCTACGGCTCATGCGGGATGAACCCATGAGCGGCCATGAGCTGGCCCAGGCTTTGGATCTGAACTCCGGTACGGTATCACGGGATCTAAACAGCCTGAACAATGCCAGGCTCCTGCTGGTCGGCAGCTCCACAGGTGCTAGATTCAAATACCGCACCAATCTGGCGGCCATCCGCCAGATTTTGGAGCGGTGCTCTGATTATCTTTTGAAATATTAATTTTATTTTCTCTGCTCCGCGCCCTTTCTTCGGAAAGGACGCGGAGTCGTCTAGTGCGCCCGGTGAGCGCACATTCTATAGGGTGAAAGTCCCGAATCCGCCCGGTAGTGGGAAGGGTTAGCCAAAGGCAAGGGTGCCCGTCGTGAGGCGGAATCTGAAGGAAGCCGGAATAGGGGCTGAAAGTTCCCCGAATGGGCAAAGCTCTGGTCTGACGAACAGAAATCGCATATAAGGCCGGAGGCGAGGGTAAGTTTGCATAGCAAAACAAAGCCCAATCGCTACACGGAATCGCTTTTCGGTAAATGCGGCAGGTAAAGAGGAAAAGAACGTGTGAGTACCCGGGGAGGTCTTGCGGACGCATTGGGGAAAAAATGCGCAGTAACAACGAACCGCAAGAAGTCAGCAGAGGCCATAGTACCGGAAAAAAACTGGGAATGACCGAACAATCGTTAGTCCCAAGTAAGTTACAGAAGGAGGTCAGCATGATGAACGGAAATACCGCAAAGAGGCGGGCTGCCCACAAAGAGATAGTGCGGAACACGAAGGGTATGCGGGAGCGCAGAGTGTTGGCAGTCAGGAAGGAAAGGAACAGGGCGGTGCGGATTTGCTTGAAAGGATCCTGAGCAGGGAGAACCTGAACAGAGCCTGCAAGCGGGTCAAAGCCAACAAGGGAGCGCCTGGAATTGATGGGATGACGGTGGAACAGGCATTGCCCTGGTTGAGAGAACACCGGGAAGAACTTCTGGAAACAATGGAAGAAACCCAAGACGAGAGTAAAGAGCCTCATGCAATTGGGGATACCAGAGTGGCAGGCGTGGGCTGTAAGCAATTGCCGGAAAGCCTACTGGCACATGGCAAAGAATGGTCATGTACAGAGGGCACTCTCAAAAGAAAGACTCGCACAGGCGGGATACTATAGCATCCTTGACCGGTACGAGTCTCTGCACTTATGCGATTGAACCGCCGTATACCGAACGGTACGCACGGTGGTGTGAGAGGTCGGCTGGAGAATTAGCCTCCTACTCGATTGGGAAAAGAGGTCAGCGGTTGCTGATGCCGGAGCAAATCTGGCCAAAGGCCTCGGCGGCTTCCATGGCGTACTCCGGGGCGTTGGCCAGATCTCCCAGGGTGATCATGCCACAGAGCTTGCCACGGTCCTCCACCGGCAGGCGGCGGACTTGTTCCCTGGCCATTTTTTCAGCGGCGGCGGCCAAGCTCATGTCTGCGCCAACGGTGACTACGCGTCCGGTCATAATGTGGCGTACAGGCACCTTTTCTGGGTTCCGGTCTGGGGCGACACACCGGAGGACGATGTCCCGGTCTGTAATCATCCCGCAGATTTTCCCGTTTTCGTCGCAAACTGGCAGCGCACCCACATTGTACCGGGCCAGCATTCTGGCGGCCACGGCTGCTGGCTCTTCGGGGCCGACCCGGATGACCCGGGGGGTCATCACGTCCTTTACCTTCATATAATGATACCTCCCAAGCCGCATAAGCGGCGTTCTGCCTGTTAGTATGGAACAAATTGGAGGCTTTTATACGGCACGACTGGAATTTCCCAGGAAATGGAAGGGGATGATAGGATCTCCATGCATAAATTTCGCCGTTTTCTGCAACCTATGAGTAGTATCGTACCGAGGAGGGTGAAGTATGAAGGACGAAGAAAAGCGGGAGACCATTCCCTGGGAAGCCAAGGACCCAAAGCCTCCGGTTATCCACAGTGCCATTCCCGGGAGCCGGGGCGAGTGTCACCGCCGGGGCTGAGTTATGCGCTGCTACGATTGCCGCCGGGGACGGGAGGGCGCCTGCCCTTGGCTGGGGCGGGGTGGTATTTGTCTATCGCCTGACCGGGAGGAGAATAAGCCGGCATGCCCAGGGCATGGCGAAGCGCTGTCCAGACCTCCAGTGGCTGGGACCTCATAAAGCAACCACGTCAGGAAAGGACAGCGCTCCATTTCTGGCGTGGTTGGCATTTTGGGCCTCTATTTCGCTGTGACAGGGACCTTTAGGATATTCTGGCAGTAGAGCTCCGGGTCAAAGGGATTCAAAGGCGCGTCTTTCCGAAGGTAAAGGGGATGATGGGGGTGCCCCTTTTTGGAGATAGGACCGGCAGTGAACCACCGGGCGCCTGCCCTCTGACCTAGGGCAATTTGATCGGACAAACAGACGGCCAAGTAATCCCGCTTTTCAATGATGGCTCCCCAGGCCGCCCACACGGCAGGCTGCGGGCTCAGGGACAGAAGGTATTGGAAGGCCCGTAGGTTTTCTTGGTGCAGCCTTTCATTGCAGCGGCGCTCCATGGAATCTGGATCGGTGGCCCGCTGGGCGTAGACGTTGAACATAAGGAAGCTATCAAAACCATTGGCCAGGGCGATGCGCTCCACGGACTTGAGGGTATTATCTAACCGGTCCGGGATGGCGGTGGAGGGATTGATGCCCATACAAATGAGGGGCTTTTTCCCTCGGGTCCCCAATATGTACCGGTATTCGCTGTAGACCTTGGGAACATAGAGCCAGCGGCTCACGTCATAGTCCGGCGCTGGCTCCTGTGCCAGGCGTAGGGCGTCGTCAAAGGGGAGCAGCTCCAGCTCCCGGGTTTCTCCTTGGGGAATGTGTTGCATAGCGGCCTCCTAATGTGTTTCATCGGGCTGGTCGGGAAACCAGCGGTGATCTGCGGGATTGTGCCAGTCCTGAGCCTGGGGATCCAGACCTTTTTGACGGCACCAATTGGTATAAGCGGTTTCCAGGAAAGCTGAAAAGCCCTGCATGTTGCTGTAGAGGACTACATTTCCTTCCTCCGTGCACAGAACCAGACAGACAGTTCGGCGGGAGATGGCTACCCGCTGCCCCTGGATTTGGCTGAAAGAAAAGGTTTTCAGCTGGCTGCCTGCGCGAAAAGTGAAGCAGTCGCTGGTGTAATCAATTCCGGTTCTGTGGTAGGTCCAGGCAGCGTAAAGGGAAATACCTGCTAGCAGGACGGCCCCGGCGACAAACAGAGGCGCTGCATGTGTGACGCCATACCAGGCGGAAACCGGAGCGACCAGCAACAGGAGAACGCAGAGCAGGGGATAGCGCAGAGGGAGCCGCACAGCTGGCCGCCTTTGAGCCCGCGCCTGCACCTTGCCAATGCATCGGTCTGCAAAAAAGCACAGGCCAAACACGGCGGCCAAAAATAACACAAGCCAAATGTATTTCATACCAATTCCTCCGGTACCTGTGCCCACAAGACCTGGTCCACGGGAATATCGTGGGGATCAGTCTCCAGGCAGGGGAAGAGCTGAAAGCCGTAGCACAGGGCCAATGTGGGATGCTCCGGCTCCTGCGCCAGGAATTTGTCGTAGAAGCCGCCGCCGTAGCCGACGCGGTGGCCCGCCGGGTCAAAGGCCAGCCCGGGCATCAGGACCAGAGCGTGGGGATCGTCAGCCTCCGGACTGTCTGCCAGAGGTTCCGGAATGCCGCAGTACCCGGGGGCGACGTCTTGCAGACTGGTGAGCCAGATGAAACGCATGGTGTCTCCAAACACCTTGGGCACGGCAACCCCCTTGCCGCTGTCCAAGGCGGCCTGGAGGAGCTCCAGGGTACGTACTTCTTGATTATAAGGCAAATAGCCATAGACCGATTGGGCAGCTTCATAGAGGGGAGAGGCCAGGGCCTTCCGGGTCAGCTCCCGGCTGCAAGCCTCAATCTGGGCCGGAGTCATGGCCGCCTTTTGGCGCCGAATTTTAGAGCGCAACGCTTTCTTATCCACAGACAACCCTCCTGTTACTTTCTTTTTTGTCTTTATTGTACCGGAAACGGGAGGATTCGTCAATCTAAAAGAAAATACCGCCCAGGCAGGGTATGTGCCAAGTAGACTTGTCAAGTTTTTTTGGATATTCCCCAGGCCTTATTCCCGAAAACGCCACCTCGCTGCTTTGCAAATCGGCATAGAACACCTATGTGTTAGCTCGTCAAGTCTAACGAAGTCGAAATTATTTGTGTTTAAAATAGAGATATTTTTGCTGTCTCTTCATCCACTCCCGTTTATGCTAATCTTGACGTTGTCCAGAACTCGTAGCTGTGTTTCGATTTCAGAGGGTAGTAATTCTCAATGAAATAAATGACAAAAGACCAGAACGTAGGTATTTTGCCCTCATTTTCTTCAGATTAGTAAAGCAGTGCTCTAAAAAGAGCGTCAGCTTACTCAGGAAAAAACTTGCCAATGGCTACTTGACACATACGTTTCCTGAAGATTCTTCTGTGACAGATTGACAATTGTCCCCTGGGACGGTATAATATCCTTGGGAATTGTGGGATTCCCCGAAGTGATTCTACTATGGACTGGGTATGGGCCCGGTCTTGGAAAAGAAAGGAATATTGCCATGATTTACTCAGCAGAAGTGCAACACATGTGCTCCGTGGCTAAGGGCGCATATCACGGCCCTGCCCCCATTCCCGAAGAGGGCAAATGGGTTCAGGCCAAGGAGATTCGGGATATTAGTGGCTTCACCCACGGCGTGGGCTGGTGCGCTCCTCAGCAGGGCGCTTGCAAGCTGACTCTGAATATCAAAGAGGGCGTCATCGAGGAGGCCCTGGTGGAGACTCTGGGCTGCTCCGGCATGACCCATTCTGCCGCCATGGCCGCAGAGATCCTCATCGGTAAGACCATTCTGGAGGCGCTGAACACGGACTTGGTCTGTGATGCCATCAACACCGCTATGCGGGAGCTGTTCCTTCAGATCGTCTACGGCCGCAGCCAGTCTGCGTTCTCCGAGGGCGGCTTGGCTGTAGGCGCCTCCCTGGAGGACTTGGGCAAGGGCCTGCGGAGCCAGGTGGGCACCATGTTTGCCACCCGGGCTAAGGGACCCCGCTATCTGGAGATGGCCGAGGGCTACGTGACCCGCGTTGCCCTGAACGGCGATGACCTGATCACCGGCTATGAGTTTGTAAACCTGGGCAAGATGATGGACTTCATCAAGAAGGGTGACGACGCCAACCAGGCTTTGGAAAAGGCCAAGGGCCACTACGGCCAGTTTGATAACGCCGTAAAGTATATTGACCCCCGTCAGGAATAAGAGGAGGACAGCACAATGGCTTTGTTTGAAGGTTACGAAAGAAAAATCGACAAAATAAACGGTGTCCTCGCTCAGTATGGTATTTCCTCTGTGGAAGAGTGCAAGACCATTTGCGAGGAGAAGGGTTTTGACCCTTATACCATCACCAAGAATATCCAGCCCATCTGCTTTGAGGATGCTGCTTGGGCCTATACCGTAGGCGCCGCCATCGCCATCAAGAAGGGCGTGAAGACTGCTGCCGAGGCAGCAGAGGCCATCGGCATTGGCCTGCAGGCCTTCTGCATCCCTGGATCCGTGGCTGAAGACCGGAAGGTGGGCCTGGGCCATGGCAACCTGGGCGCGATGCTCCTGCGGGACGAGACCAAGTGCTTTGCTTTCCTGGCTGGTCACGAGTCTTTTGCCGCAGCAGAGGGCGCCATCGGCATTGCCCGTTCGGCCAACCGCGCCCGGAAGGAGCCCCTGCGGGTCATCCTCAACGGCCTGGGCAAGGACGCGGCTCAGATCATCAGCCGGATCAACGGCTTCACCTATGTGCAGACCCAGTTCGATTACTACACGGGCGAACTGAAGATTGTGAAGGAGTACAAATACTCCGAGGGCGAGCGGGCTGCTGTCCGCTGCTACGGTGCGGATGATGTCCGCGAGGGCGTGGCCATTATGCATCACGAGGGGGTAGATGTGTCCATCACTGGTAACTCCACCAACCCCACCCGCTTCCAGCACCCTGTGGCCGGCACCTACAAGAAGGAGTGCGTGGAGCAGGGCAAGAAGTACTTCTCTGTGGCCTCCGGCGGCGGCACCGGCCGGACCCTGCACCCGGACAACATGGCGGCAGGCCCTGCCTCCTATGGTATGACCGATACGATGGGCCGGATGCACAGCGACGCCCAGTTTGCAGGCTCCTCCTCCGTCCCGGCTCATGTGGAGATGATGGGCTTCTTGGGCATGGGCAACAATCCCATGGTGGGCGCAACCGTTTCCGTGGCTGTGGCTGTGGAAGAGGCGCTGAAGGGCTGATTTCTGAAGGATTGCCTTTGGGCTTGTCACAAGATTCTTTTGTCTTGTGACAAGCCCAAATTTTGTGTAAATATTTCAGAGTAGCTGGCGGTGATCACGGAGCGTCACAGCTCGGTGAAGGTAAATCGCTGGTGGATGCTGCCGGTGTAAACGTCAAAGACCAGGCTGGCGCCGGCTTGGCGTTGGTCGATCCGGAGGTGCTTTTCCAGGTGAAACAGGTCCTGCACATAGGCCGCCGGATCCTGGAGGGTAAGCTCCTCCATGGTGGTTTGGGGGTGCCGGTCGCCGGAGCAGGCGGTGAAGCGCTCCCGAATCAGCTCGTATTTTTTCATGCTCATGGCTCCTTTTGTAGATTTTCTTTAGAGTATCACACAGAGGAGGCAAAAGGCAAGAAAAAGATTGAGAGTCAGGCATTTTCTCTGGGGTCGCGGCGTAGGATTTTTTCCAGGATTTCAACGAGGGGGCTTGCAGCGGCCTCCTGGGCGGGGATGGTGCAGATGTGCCGGTTTTGCTGGTCATATAGATACCAATTGTTAAAACCAAGTTGGGGCCTGCCAAGGGCCTGCCAGGGGTAAAAACGAATGCCCTTGAGGCTGTAAACGGCAAGGCCGTCCGGCTCCAGGGCAATGCCCCAGGCCCAGTTCCAGAGGGCGACAGAGGCTGCCAGCAGAGAGAGGAAAACAAGGAGCAGGGAGATGGTCAGGGGCAGAGCAAAAACGCCCAGGGCGGCAAAGGCCAGAAGCATGATGGAAAAATACAAGGGCGTCCCCACCTGAGAAGGGGAGCGCTGAAACGTCATCCCTGCCTGCCGGGGTAGGCGGAAGGGATGTTTCCGGTGCAGGTGGAATAGAAGGAGGGCAGCCAAGGCAGTCCCCAGCAGGGTGGAAAGGGAAAGCCACCAGCAGCCCAGGGCGCAGAAGGCTGCAAAGACCAGGGCTACCAAACCAAACCAGAGGCAGGAGGAGACTCCGTGCAGCTTCAGACGGGGGTCCGTCACAGGTGTGGGCAAATAGCTGGCGGCCAGCAGCGCCAGCAGCCAGAACCCGGCCTGGCGGGACCAAAAAAATGTGGCAAGACTGACGGTGGTTACAGAGGCGATGGAGGCGCCAATGATCCAGGGAACGGTTGTCCCGCCCTGGTGGTCAAAGGCGCGAGTGCAAGGGTGGTCATTCATGGCGTTCTCCTGTCTGCAGCGGGGGCTGCATGTTTTCATAGTTTGCCGGCGACCCAGGCGCGAATGTGCTCTGGGGTGACGCCGGTGTGCTGGGTTCCGTCCCATGAGGCGCAGGGACCGTTTCTACAGGACCGCTGACATCCGGAAATGTGATAGCTGAAGTTGCCCTGTGTGCTGACGCCGCCGGGCCTGACGTCATAGGTCTTCTCCACAAACTGGGTCAAACCCGCTTTGGAGCAGTTGGGGCCGCCGCAAAGCTCTAACCGGTGGGCGGCTCCTGCCAGCCGGAGGCTGGGATACCGTCGGACGATGGCGGCCAGGAAGGAGCACTTCACCCCCAGGGCTCCGGCAATCTCCTCCAGAGCGGCCTGGGGCAGGGACCCTCCGCAGTGGTCCTGCACCTCCCGCAGAAGCGTCAAAAGGGCCTGTTGATTGGCTGGCCCGCCCAAATAGCGGCAGCGGGCCAAAGCCTCTTCCAAGTCAAAATTCCAGTTCATAACAGTACCTCCTAAAAGCTGACTTGTGCCAGCTCCACCATTATAGCATAATTATATCCGAGATAAAATATGTTTGTTAGAAAATAGTGAAAAAAATTTTCGGGGCGAGAATTGGGATGCGGTGTGGAAGAAATTTATCTTGTGGAAATAAAAAATGGAGCAATATGCCAGAATTTTCCAGAAATTTCCAGATTCTGTCTCCAGGGGGATTTTCTTTTAAAAAGGATGACATAAAGGTGCTAATGAAGTGCGGAATGGGTGGATTCTGCTTTTTGAAAAACTCCCTATTGACATTCTCCCCTTTTAAGCTTATAATCAAAATCAAGATATTTAACGTAAGGGAGCGGCGCGGTGAGCGCAAAGCATAGCCTTTTTTCTTTGAAAAGGGAATATCTTTTGACGTGAAAAGTAAATATGCTGCATCGTGTCACCCATTAAGACTGCCAAAGACGGCAGGTGCGGTGATTAGGAAATCCGGTTAGAGTCCGGAGCTTTGCCTGTTGCTGTAAATGCAGGAGCTTGTATTCATGGAGCAATCCGGTCACTGGGGAAACCTGGGAAGGCGGAATCCAAGCGCAGAAGCCCTTTGCTTCCCAATGCATGAGCCAGAATACCGACGATGCTCGAGCTTGAAGGGCGCCCCCAGGGGCGAGGGACAAGAGTGAGGCGAGAAAGGACGGTCGCATTGGCATGAGGATACCAGTGTGATCTTTTTTATTTGCCAAAAACTGGAAACGATGCAGCGCATTTGGAACCCTGAGATTGCCAACAGCCCGGGCTGTGACAATAAATTCTCCTGCATACAGGCTCGCTGCCTCTCTGACGAGAGGGGCGCGCGGCGCTGTATCCCATTTGGACATGCGGACCTGCCCGCAGTTTCCCAGGTGGCAGGTTGCTGCGGTACCTTTCGGCCCGCAGTGCAAAACCTTACGAAAAATACATATTCATATTAAAGGAGAGTTCTCATTATGAAGAACATCAAAAAGTTCCTGTCCCTGCTGTTGGTGTTGGCCATGGTCTTTGCCATGAGCAGCTCCGTATTTGCAACCGAAGCCACTTCGTCTGGCACAGTCACGGTTTCCGTTACCTATAACAAGTTCACCAAGGGCGGTATCGATGCTAACGGTAACGCTGTCGCACAGGCTTACAAGGGCGGCACACCTACCATGGCGGACGCCAATGCGAACTACTATATCCTGAACTATGAAATGAGCATCGATGACATCAAGGAACTGGTTGTGGATGGATTGATTCGCGACTCGGTATACAATGCTCCGGCTGGCCTTCAGGTCAATGTGCTGGATGCCATCATTGCGGCATTTTACAATCATGACGTCTATGTGATCGAAGGCGGTTGGGATGCCAACCCGGTGGAGGGACCTGCAGGCGGTTACATCCACTATGTGGAAGGCCAGAACATTACATACAACCCCACCCGCCAGGAAGTTGTAAACGGGATTACCTATGATGTATTCAGCGGCACTGGCTGGAACATTGCCTGCACTCAGAATGGTGAGCTCACTGCCCTGTCTCTGTATGGCACGTCTTACGAGCTGGTGGATGGCATGGAGATTGTCTTCGACATCAGCGAGTATGAAATCTATTATCCTGCTGCCTAAGTGAATTGATTCGGTAGGCTGGTTGCAAACATGGGGCGTCAAGGCCTGACCCTGCTGGAGGGACGGGAGTACCTGGCAGGGGACGGCCTTGACCGTCCCGCTTTGCGGCAGTCCATGGACTGGAAAGGAGAATGCAAACATGAAACCCAAGATTTGGCGGAGGGACTGGAGTAGGCGGGCGGTGTCACTGCTGCTGGCGCTGGCGCTGCTGGCCAGTCTGCTGCCAGGGACGGTGACAGCTGCAAGCGGGGAGGACATCACCGCCGCAAAAGAAGCCAACCTGGCCTACTATGAGCGGAAGTCAGAATATTCGCCCCTCACGGCGCTGGCGGTATATGCTCTGACGAGAGACTCTGGGCAGACGGCGGGAATTCTGCTGCAAGCGGATTTTGTGGGGGACGGCACGGCCTACAGCAGCGGGAGTAGTGTCAAGCTGGGCTCGGGGGAAGCCATGGCTGCCATTGATGTGATGGCGCGGGGGGAGGACCCCCGGCAGTACCATAAGCGGGACTACGGGTTCCCTGCAGAGACCGCTTCTGATTTGATTGAAGAGATTTTATCCAATTTGGGGGAGGATGGAAACTTCACCCCCACCACGGCGTCCAAGCCGATCCCTGTTGGGGCCAGCATCACCAACACCTATTCTCTGCTGGCTTTGGAAATGTACTATGCCGGCGGCAACTGGCAGCTTGCAGGGGGGAATGAACGGCAGACGCGGACTGGCGCCATTGAGACCTACCTGGAAAGCTTTGGCGATGCCAAATACGAAAACGCAAAAGGCGTTGTGTGGGAGATCCCCAATGGACGCATGATCGGTCAAACTGGATTGGATATGCTCATGGCGTCAGTATTTTATACACAAACCGATGCTGCGTTGCTCCTGGCCCGTTGGCTGGAGGATGAGACGCCGGTTACCGTGGGCGGAACTTCCTATCAACTGAAGGACATTGCGAGGAAGGAGCTCACGGGCCTCCTGTACACTTTTGAGGTGCTTTATCGGGAGAAGGAAGGCTCCTACCAGGGATCAATTCCCCAAATGACAGCGGCTATCAAAGGGGACAAAATATTGCCCCAATATATTTCTGCCCTGATTGCAGCCGGAGAAAAGGAGAAGGTGGATGAGCTCGGCCTGATGGACCGGCTACTGCTTAACTTTATAACTCAAGAACATATTGATAATGAAAATAATAATAAGTTTACACACGATGATTTGGGATCATATTTTACATGGCCTAATCGGAATTTACCGATTTCAACGGCAAGGATTGACGGCGCAACTGTATGGCGCGGCTCTGTGGCACTGGGGGATTATCTCTACAATGATGCCGTGATGGCGACCTTTGTATATGCGCCGGAGTTGTCGGAGGCAGACACAATATCCCGTGACTTGGATACCCTATCCATTCCGACTACGGCGACAGAAAATTTGTTTCTGCCCACCTCTGGACGGTTTGGCAGCAGCATTCAATGGATCTCCAGCAACCCGGCAGTCATCGATCCGGTCACTGGCGTGGTAAATAGACCTGCCGAAGGAGAGCCTGCCGTGGTTGTGACTCTGACGGCGAAGGTGACCTTTGGCTCCGCGGAAGCATCCAGAAGCTTTGCAGTGGAGGTTATTCCCCATGGCGGGCGGACAGACAAGGCTGCGGTTCATGATGACCGGAACGCCATTGTCATTCCCCTATTTGTCACGGAGAACATCGACCTGCCTGTCAGCGGAGCAAACGGGAGTGCCATTTCCTGGAGTAGCTCGAATCCCGCCGCCATTTCTGATACCGGCAAAGTGACGGTGTCGTATTCGGAGCAGAAGGTGACGCTGACGGCTACTGTAACCAAGGGCGAGGAAGCCGCCACCCGGGCCTTTGCGGTTACCGTTGGCAGAACCGTCAGTGAGGATGACCTGGTGACCAAAGCGGTCTATCAGCTGCGGGAATATTACCAGACCAACCGCAACCTTACGAGTTCGTACTGGGATGTTTGGATGGCGAAATCGGTACTCCGGGAGGATTTCGACCAGTATGGCTTCTCTGTGTACAATCTCAAGAACCATAAAGCAGGACGGGAATGGGCCGGTACGGATATCGGCGCAGCCATTTTGCAGATTGTTGCACAGGGTGACAACCCCTATGATTACCAGGGGGTGAATTATGTCCAGCGGCTGCATAGCTATATCAACCAAACAGAGGATTCCTACTATTGGGGCGCATGGACAGAGCCCATTTTCCTGTTTATGGGCCTGGAGGCCTCCGGCTCCACGACGCCGGAGCTTTTGGAGTCAGTGACAGAACGTTGCCGCGGTATGATGGCCTCCCTCAGCCAGGGGGCAGATTACGGCGGCTGGGCTATGGTTCCGGTTGCAAATTACATTTACACCCATCCGGATGACAAAAATGTCGAAACGTACAAGGGCTATTTTGACGTTTTCAGGGAAATTTGCTTGGAAGCGTTGGTCCATGACAGCACCGATGACCAGTATGGGCTGATTGGCGGGCATCCCTATGATGGGTATTCTGCATCCGTGGGAACCAACAGCGTTTTGATTGGCTCGGTTGCCGCAATGAGAAGCGGCATTTCTGGCTGGGACTTCCGGAACGGGGAAGAGTGGATTCAGGAGGACGGTACCAGCATCATTGGATTGCTGTACAAAAAGTATTTTGAAAATGCCGACGGGGAGTTTAAGACACAACCGGGGATTGCTTTCGCAGATTTGTACCATGGCAGCAATGTTTGGGTCAGCGAGAACCCCACAACGGATCAGCTGTCTGCATACATCAGGGAAGCGGAAAGCATATTGGCTGAAAGTGACACCTATACAGAGGCCTCCATTGCTGCACTTCGGGCGGCAATGGAAAGCGCAAAGGCTGTAGAGAATGCAGAGTATGGGTTTGGCCGGGCTTATTTTGAGCTCAAGGCGGCGCTTAAAGATCTGAAGCCGGTAGGCAGCATTTCTGTCACAATTTTGGGGACTGCTAACCAGGGAACGCTTTTCAGTACGGCACCTGTTGATGCAAGTGGCAGTACATATCTCGAGATTTTGCAGAAAGCATCGCTGGAATATGGATTTAGCTTGACACCCACTAGTAAGGAGATTGTGGAGGTCTGTGGCGTTTATGCCGGTGAAGGAACTGGATGGTATCTGTATGATGGACAGAAACGTATTACAGATATGAATGGCAAGCCGGAGGATGGAGTTGCACTGACGTTGAAGTATTGCAGTGACATTTCCAAGTTGGAAGATGACGCAACGTTAGAGCAACACCTCACTATGGATGCAACTGAGGCGCTGGACTTGGGTGATGTCTCTGCTGTGATAGCAGACCTTGAGCTGCCCAACAGCGGCGCATTTGGTACTTCTATCGTCTGGCTGTCGGATAAGCCCTTGGTCATTTCCAATGATGGAAAGGTGACAAGAGGTGCGTCGGATATCCATGTTACACTGACTGCAATTGTAACAGGCGCTGGTAGTGAAACGAGTATTCGCAAAGAGATAGCTGTTACAGTGAAGGGAACCCAGGACGATTCCGAGGTAACGGAGCAGTACGCCTATATTAGCGTGGTGGATCCAAAGGGAGAGACTTACCTGGAAAAGACTCGCTATGAAATTGAAGAAGGAGAAACGGCATATACCCTGCTGAAAAAGACCGGCCTTGCTCTCGATGTGGATGAACATTCGGAGTATGGTGTGTATGTCAAAGCAATAGAGGGCTGGGGAGAATTCAGCGATGGAAGTATGAGCGGGTGGATGTACCGCATCACCCATGATGGTACGACCAATTTCCCGGGACAGTCTGCCGCATTGGAGCTAGTCAGCAATGACGATTATGTGGAATGGCTGTATACCAGAGACCTGGGCGAGGATATCGGCGGAGGCCCAAATGCCGAGGAAAACCATAAGGCTGCCAAAGCTGTGGAAGCCTTGATCGATGCCATCGGCACCCCCGTCACCCTGGACAGCGAGGCGGCCATTGTGGCGGCCCGGGAGGCTTATGACAAGCTGACGGAGGCCCAGAAGCTGCTGGTCCGGAACTACGACGCCCTGACTGCGGCGGAGACGGCTCTGGCAGAGCTGAAGAAGACGGACGAGGACCAGGCAGCAGCCGACCGGGTAAAGGCCCTGATCGACGCCATTGGCACGGTTACCTTGGACAGCGAAAAGGCCATCGGGGAGGCCCGGGCGGCTTACGATGCTCTGACGGATCTCCAGAAGAAGCTGGTGAGCAATTACCAGAAGCTGGTGGATGCCGAGAGCGCCCTGGCCTATTTGAAGATGCCCCATGCAGACGCGGCTGCCGCCTACAAGACCACGGGAGATTACCTGACTGCCTTGGGCAAGGAGCATACCCCCACCGTTGGCTCCATCGGCGGCGAGTGGATGGTGCTGGGCCTGGCCAGAAGCGGCAGAGAGGTTCCCGCAGGCTACTACGACAACGTGGTCTCTTATGTGAACAAAAAAATCGACCGGCAGGGCCGCCTCCACAGCAGCAAGTCTACGGATAACTCCCGGCTGATCCTGGCCCTCACGGCCATGGGCAAGGATGTGACCAACGTGGGCGGCCACAATCTGCTCCAAGGCCTGACGGACATGAAGTTTGTGAAGAAGCAGGGAATCAACGGCCCCATCTGGGCTCTGATCGCCCTGGATTCCCACGACTACGAGATCCCCGCCGCAACCTCCGGCGCAGACCCTGTGACCAGGCAGAAGCTCATTGACGCCATTCTGGCCGGGCAGCTGCCTGACGGCGGCTGGACCATCAGCGGCCAGATTGCAGACGCGGACATGACAGGCATGGCCATTCAGGCTCTGGCCCCGTACTATAAGACCCAGGAGAAGGTCCGGACCGGGGTGGATCGGGCCCTCCAGGTTCTGTCCAAGCTGCAGCAGAACGACGGTGGCTTCTATACCCTGGACCCCAGCGGGAATCCCTACTCCAACAGTGAGTCCTGCGCCCAGGTGGTGGTAGCTCTGACAGCCCTGGGTCTGGATCCCCACACCGACTCCCGCTTCATCAAGAACGGCCACAGTGTGCTGGACGCCCTGTGCAGCTATGTGGTAGAGGGCGGCGGCTTCCGGCACCTGACCAGCGGCGAACGCAACGGCATGGCCACCGAGCAAGGCTATTATGCTCTGACCGCCTATTTCCGGCTGAAGGACGGGAAGACCAGCCTCTATGATATGAGCGACGTCACCATTCAAAAAGGGAACCAGGAGGATCCGACGAAACCTACGGACCCTGCAAAGCCCACCGATCCCTCGAAACCCACGGATCCGGCGGCGCCTACAGACCCGGCGGCTCCTACGGACCCGAAGAAGCCCAGCAATTCCGGAAAGAAACCCAGTAACCCGGCCACCGGGGATGACAGTCCCATTGCCCTGTACACGGTGACCCTGATCCTGGGCCTGCTGGCTGCGGCAGCTCTGCTGGCTCCTCAGGTAAAAAAGAAGCGGACGCAGAAATAAACAAAAGTCCCATGTAAGGTAGGCAAAACCCTGGCAAAAGAGGGCGTCAAGACCCGCCCCTCCCCTTGCGGGAGGGCGGTGCCTTGGCCGCTCTCCTTTGCCGTTCTATGCGTATAGACCGGGTGAGCGACAGATACCCAAACATGGGCTTCCCTTGCTCCCGCGCCAGTACATAGCTTTCGGCTCTCCTAGCCCTTAGCGGTACGCACATGCCCCCAGGGGGAGCCAGGGGGCTGCCAGTGATTTGCCGGTTCTCATTTGTGCTATGACAGGAGGATACTGCCCGATGAAAAAACAGAAGGTTGCAAATTTAATCATGGTGATCCTGATCCTGGTGATTGCGGCGGCCGGGGTCCTGACGGCCGGCTTCATTCGTGGCTGGTTTGACCATGACGCCCAGGCGGCTACCCTGAGGGAGATCCGGGGAGTTGTCACCATGCAGCGGGGGGGTGTCGCGTATCCGGTGGATTCGGATACGGTGCTCCGTAAGGGGGATACCATTGTCACATCTTCCCGCGGTACCGCTTCCATTCAGATTGGGGAGAGCTTGATTTCCCTCAATGAGAAGACGGAGCTGAAGGTCCAGGAGTCTGCGTCTGCGGCCTGCGCTCTGGGAATGAGCGCAGGAGAGGCGTTCTGCTTGGCGACATCTGCAAACCCTATCACCTTGACCCTGGGGGAGGATCAGCCGCTGCATCTTCAGGACACCGCCGCCTTTGCCAGCGTCCGCAGCGGAGCCCGGAGCCTGAGCGTCTACGCCGGCCAGGTTTCCTGGGGCGAGCAGACGGCAGCGGCCGGGCAAATGCTGAGCTGGGCAGGGGATACCCTTTCCATTGAGTCGGCGTCCCTTCAGGCTCTGAACGAGTTCGCCATCTCCTGTATGCGCCGGGCCAATGAAGTGGTGGAGCTTTGCTACAGCAAGGAAGATCTGGACCGTCTGGAGGCGGATCGCGCCGCCGCCATGCAGGAGCAGCTGCAGCAGCAGTTGAAGGTCACAGAGCCGGAAACCCGGCCCACGGAACCCACGGCCCTAACAGCCCCCACGGCCCCCACAGAGCCTACCATGACAGAGGGGGAAACTCAGCCCATAGGTACCGATGCCCCCGATCTGAGTCCGGCGGCCTCAAATCCCCAGCCGACGCAGCCTCCGGCGACGCAGCCTCCGGAAACGAAGTCACCGGAGACGGAGCCCCCCGCCACTGAGACGGAAGCCACGGAACCGCCTCCCCCGGAGACGGAGCCGCCCCTCTCCTGTTCCATTGCGATTTACTGCAACACCATTTTGGACAATTGGGATAACCTGGATGGGGATAAGGCGGGCTATGTCCCCTCCGATGGGGTTCTCCTCTATCCGGTTACGGTGGAATTCGAGGATGGGGAAACGGTATTTGACGTTTTGTGCCGGGCCTGTTCTTCTGCTGGCATTCAGCTGGAGTACAGTTGGACGCCAATGTACAACAGCTACTATGTAGAGGGAATCGGCAACCTTTATGAGTTTGACTGCGGCAGCGAGTCCGGTTGGATGTACAAGGTCAACGGATGGTTTCCCAACTACGGCTGCTCCAGCTACACCCTGAGCGATGGGGATGTGATCGTCTGGTGCTACACCTGCAACGGCCTGGGGGCTGATGTAGGCGGCGGAATGGGTTAACGGTTATGGACAGAGATCCCTTTTCTCGCTGCCATCCTGCGGTCCAGTTTCTATTCTTCCTGGGGGCCATCGGCTTTGGGGTGGTGATCCAGCATCCCGCCTACCTCCTGGCCGGGTGGGTGGCGGCGGCTGGATACTATCTGCTGCTCCACGGCCCTGGGGGATGGAGACAGGTTATCATGTGGCTGCCTGTATTTGTTGCTCTGACAGTTCTCAATCCGCTGTTTAATCCCCGTGGCGAGCATGTCCTCTTTACGATCTTTGGGCGGCCCTACACCGGGGAGGCCCTCGCCTATGGTGGGGTCATTGCCGGAGTGTTTGTGGTGATGATGCTGTGGTTTGGCTGCTACAACCGAGTGATGACCAGCGATAAATTCATGTGCCTCTTTGGAAACTGGGCTCCCTCTCTGTCTCTCCTTCTGGTTATGGTGTTTCGTTTGGTTCCCCGCTTTTTCCGTCAGACCCGGCAGCTGATTGGCGCGAGAAGGTCTGTGGGAAAGGGGACTGGGAAGGGATACCGGGACAAGGTGGCCGCCGGCATGACGGTTCTGTCGGCCATGACCTCCTGGGCTCTGGAGGGCAGCGTGATCACGGCGGCTTCTATGCGCAGCCGGGGCTACGGCAGCGCCAGGCGCAGCTGCTTCCAAATTTTCCGTGTCACGGCAGGGGATAGACTCTTGCTTGTGATGATGCTTGCTTTACTGGCAGCGGTGCTTGGCACCGCCACCCTGGGCGGTATGGCAGCGGACTTTATTCCCCAGTTGTCCTTTGCGCCGATATCCGGCGGCTACGCCTGGGGCTTTCTTGCATATTGCAGCTATCTTTTGATTCCAACGGTACTTCATTTTAGGGAGGCTCTCCAATGGCACATTTTGAGATCCAGGATCTGACGTTTACTTACCCCACCGCAGGCGGGCGCCCGTCTCTGACGGATGTCAGCCTCTCCATCGCGCCGGGGGAGTACGTGGTGCTTTGCGGCAGAAGCGGAAGTGGAAAGACTACGCTGCTGCGGCACTTGAAAACGGTACTGACGCCTCAGGGGAAGCGCAGTGGACGGGTCCTCTTTTGCGGGAAGCCGCTGGGGGAGGTGACCCCGGAGGAACAGGCCTCCCGGATTGGCTATGTGATGCAAAACCCGGACGAGCAGATTGTGACGGACAAGGTCTGGCACGAGCTGGCCTTTGGCCTGGAAAGTCTGGGCTGTGACCAGAAAACCATGCGGGCCAGAGTGGCGGAAATGGCCTGCTATTTTGGCATTCAGGACTGGTTCCATCGGGATGTGGACAGCCTTTCCGGAGGGCAGAAGCAGCTCCTGAACCTGGCTTCCGTCATGGCTATGCAGCCGGAGGTGCTGATTCTCGACGAGCCTACCAGCCAGCTGGACCCCATTGCCGCTTCTGACTTTCTGAATACGGTTCGAAAGATCAACCTGGAGCTGGGTACTACGGTGATCATGACGGAGCACCGTCTGGAGGACATTTTTCCCGTGGCGGACCGGGCGGTGGTGATGGAATCAGGTAAAATCATTGCCGCGGACACGCCCCGCAAAACCGTCAGCCTCCTGTGGGAGCAGGGCCACGCTATGTTTTCCGCCATGCCGGCCCCGGTGCGGGTCTTTTACGGAGCCCAGGGAACAGGCCCCTGCCCCCTCACCGTGCGGGAGGGCAGAAATTGGCTGCTGGAAGCCTTCCGGAAGCCGCCGGAGGTGGCGTCACTGCCGGAAGCGCCCTCCCAATGGGAGGGGAAGCCTACGGCCCTATCCCTGAAGGAGCTGTGGTTTCGCTACGAAAGAAATAGTCCCGATGTGCTCCGGGGTGTTAGCGCAGAGGTGCCGGAAGGGAGCCTTTTTGCCATTGTGGGCGGCAACGGAGCGGGGAAATCCACCACCTTGAAGGCAATCTGCGGGATTTGCAGGCCATACCGGGGGAAAATCCGGGTGTTTGGCAAGCGTGTGGAGGCCTACAAGGCGGCAGAGCTGTTTCAAAATTGCCTGGCCATGCTGCCACAGGATCCCAAGAGCCTGTTTGTGAAAAAAACGGTTCGGGAGGACCTGGAGGAAATGTGCCAGGACCGGGAAAAAATTACCAGTGTAGCCAGAACCTGCGAAATTGAGCCGCTGCTGGATTCCCACCCCTATGATCTCTCCGGCGGGGAGCAGCAGCGGGCAGCTCTGGCCAAGGTCTTGTTGACGGAACCCCGTCTTCTCCTGCTGGACGAGCCCACAAAGGGTATGGACAGTTACTTTAAGGAGAAGCTGGCCCAAATTCTGAAAAAGCTGAAGGCTCAGGGTATCACGGTGGTGATGGTCTCCCACGACGTGGAGTTTTGCGCCCAATATGGGGATCTGGTCAGTATGTTTTTTGACGGGCAGATTCTGACCACTGCCACGCCCCGCCGTTTCTTTGGCCGAAACAGCTTTTACACCACGGCGGCCAACCGGATGAGCCGGTGTGTGTTCCGGGATGCAATTACGGCAGGGGATGTGGTGGAGCTATACCGTGTCAATGGGGGAGGAGACCGAAATGAAGCGTAATGTTCACTGGAACGGGAGCAGGCGGGGGTGGCTGACGCTGCTGATTTTACTTGTTGTGATTCCGGCCACCATTTACCTGTGCTACCGCGCCGGGGGACGGGTGTACTATCTGGCCAGTGTGCTGATCATTTTGTATACCATGGTTCCCTTTTTCCTGGTTTTCGAGCATCGCAAACCCCAGGCGAGGGAACTGGTGGTGTTGGCGGTCCTGTGTGCCATTGCCGTCGCGTCCCGGGCGGCGTTTAAGATGATCGATCACTTTAAGCCGATGACGGCCATTATTATGATCTCCGGCATGGCCTTTGGCCCGGAGGCCGGTTTTTTGGTGGGCGCGGTCAGCGGCTTCAGCAGCAACTTTCTCTTTGGTCATGGCCCATGGACGCCTTGGCAGATGTTTGCCTTCGGCACGGCGGGCTTTCTGGCCGGGGCGCTGTACCGTTTGGGCTGGTTAAGCAAGAAACGGCTTCCCTTGTCCCTTTTTGGCTTTTTTGCAGTCCTTCTCCTGGTGGGGCCGCTATTGGATACCTGCGCGCTGTTTACCCAGACGGCGGCGATCAACTGGGAGACGGCCAAGGCCATTTATCTGTCTGGAGTTCCGATCAATTGCATCCATGGGGTGGCGACCTTTTTGACCCTATTTTTCTTCAGCCGCCCGCTGTTTGAGAAGCTGGATCGGGTACAGCTAAAATATGGGATGATGGAGGACGGCTATGGGGTTTGAGCGCTGTCATCCGGCGGTGAATCTGATTTATTTTACCGCAGTGATCGGGGGTACGGTGTGCTTCCGGCACCCGGTGTATCTGGCCATTTCTCTTTGCTCCGCCTTCCTGTACAGCGTGAAACGCAAAGGACGCCGAGCTGTGGCGTTTGGCCTGTGTTTGGTTCCTCTGGTTGTGGCTCTGGGGCTTTTTTACAGCAGCTATCATCATTTTGGGGTGACCAATTTGCGCCAAAACTTCATTGGCAACCAGATTACCCTGGAGTCTTTGGTCTATGGCCTGGCATTGGGATGTACCTTGGCTGGGGTGGCTATGTGGATGAGCTGTGTGTATGCAGTCTTCTCCGCAGATAAGGTGGTGTATCTTCTGGGGAGAGTCAGCCCCAGACTGTCCCTGTTTCTATCCCTGCTTCTTCGGCTGGTACCGGAAATGTGGGTGCAGGCCAGGAAAATCCACGTGGCACAGCAGGGCATTGGCAGGGGGCTCCGTCAGGGGAACATACTGCGAAGGCTCACAAATGGCCTTCGGATCTTTTCCATACTCATCACCTGGACGGTGGAGGCCCTGGCTGCCGCATCAGAATCCATGCGGAGCCGGGGCAGTGGACGAAAAGGACGTACCGCCTTTTCCATTTACCGGTTTGACAACCGGGACCGTGGCTTTGTAATGGGGCTTTTTACCTGCCTGACGGTGGTATGGATGGGGGTTTTACTGGGCCAGACCAGGATGCGGTACAATCCCAGAATTATGATGAACCCGGTTACCCCAGTATCTTGGGTATTCTTTGGGGCGTATGCCCTGCTATGTCTCCTGCCTGTCGGTCTGGAGGTGTGGACAGAGTATCGCTTCCACCGGGCCAGGAGAATGCTGCTGTAAGCGGCAATGGACAGAAAGGGTGGTTCTATGAAAAAAAAGGTTCGTGTGGCGGCCCTAAGCGTTGCTCTCTTGGCCGTGGCAGTCTCAGCCTATCGCCTCTGGGAAATCTACGCCGGTTATCACCAGGCGGACCAGGTTTACCAGGATACGGCGGCGCAGGTTATCCACACAGAGTCAGCTGGGGCTCCTGAGGACGCGCCTACATGGCCTGGGGAAAAGCCGAAACGGACTGCCCCCATTTCTGTGGATTTTGCTGCCTTGCAGCAGGAAAATCCGGATGTGGTGGGATGGATTTACTGCCCCGGTACCGTGATCCAATACCCAGTGGTTCAGGGGGAAGACAACGAACATTACCTGAGCCGGATGATAGATGGCACCTATAACTCTGCCGGAACCATCTTCCTGGACTGCCGCTGCGATGGGAGTTTCCAAAGCAGCAATTCCATCCTCTACGGCCACAATATGCAAGATGACAGCATGTTTGGGACCTTGGAGTATTATGAGGAACAGGCGTACTTTGCGGCGCACCCTGTTTTGTATTTGCTGACACCGGAAGTCGATTACGAGGTGCGGCTCCTGGCAGGACTTCATGTACCTTTGGATGACGAAATCTATGAGACCGACTGGACGGAATGGGACTTACAGGACTACCTGCGGGATATCATAGAGCGTTCCGACTTTGACTCCGGCGCCAGCTACACCGATGCAGAGCGTATCCTGACGCTGTCCACCTGTGGCGCCGGCTCCCGGGACACCCGCTATGTTCTCATTGGCGCTATGACAGAGCTGGACCGGCGCGAAACGCCGCGAGTGGCGGCAGAGTGAAGGGCTTCTCAAAGGTCAGACAACAGTGTGTTCCGGTGCCGCCGGTAGTATAGGAGCCCTGCGCCATCGGCTAGAAGCCAGCCGATGGGAATGGAGATCCATATGCCCCGTACCCCAACGGGGCCGGCCAGGGCATATGCCAGGGCCACGCGAGTACCCAGGGAGATCACAGTGAGAATCAGGGACATAGCAGGACGCTTAATTGCCCGGTATAGGCCATACAGAAGGAACAGACAACCGATGCCCCAGTAGCATGTACCTTCGATCCGGAGATAGGTCACACCGGCTGCAATGGTAGCGGTCTCTTGGGGCTGGACGAAAATCAGCATCAGAGGCCGCGCCCAGAAAAGAACAAAAACCGATACGGCCAGGCAGAAGACAAGGGTCAGCCTGACCGCTTTTTGTATGCCTTCCCGGATCCGCCCATACTGCCGGGCTCCATAATTTTGGGCGACGAAGGTGGAAAAGGCGTTTCCAAAGTCTTGTACGGGCATGTAGGCGAAGGAGTCAATTTTCACCGCTGCCGCAAAGGCTGCCATAATCACAGGACCAAAGCGGTTGACTAACCCCTGAACCATGAGAATGCCGAAATTCATCACCGACTGCTGCATGCAGGTGAGGAGAGACAGGCTGCCAATTTCACGAAGAATGCTGACATTCCAACGAAGATCTGCCAGGTGAGGCCGGAGATCCTTGCGGAGAAGCAGGGTGTACAGGGTGATGCCCAAACCGGAGGCAAATTGAGCAATCACCGTGGCCAGAGCCGCACCGCCCACGCCCCAGGGGACCACCAGGACCAGAACCAAGTCCAACACCACATTTAATACGGCTGAGATCCCCAGAAAGAGTAGCGGCGTCAGGGAGTTGCCCAAGGCGCGGAGGAGGCAAGCAAAAAAATTATATAAAAAAGTGGCCAGAAGCCCGGAAAAAACCACCAGTAGATACTGACGGATCAGGGGATATACCTCTGTAGGTACCTGGAGGAAGGCGAGTATCGTCTCTAACCCCAGATAGACAACTCCGTACAGCCCCATGCAGACGATGAAAATCAGCAAGAAGGCTTGCACCACGGCGGTGCGCAGGCGTTCGGTGTCAGAGCGTCCCTGGTAAATGGAAAATAGCGCGCCCGCCCCCATGGAAAGCCCCAGGAGGATGGACGTGAGAAAGGTCATGAGGGTGTAGGCCGATCCAACGGCCGCCAAGGCATCCCGGCCCAGAAAACGCCCGACAATGAGCGTATCGGCTACGTTGTAAAACTGTTGCAGCAGATTTCCCAAGATCATGGGCAGGGCAAAGTATATCATTGTTTTTGTGATATTCCCTTGGGTCAGGTCCTGGTACATGAATGCTCTGCTCCTTTTGTGCCATGTTTTCTATATGATACCGGATGGCGATGCGCTTCGCAAGCCCCATTATGCGATGGAAAGGAAAAAGGAAATGCGGCTGTCCGGAAATATTGCCAAGGAGCTACCGGATTTTCTGCATTGGGATATGGTACTACCGATCCTACGCAGTCTATTTCGGGTGGAGATCCGGACTGGACAGATTCCTTGTACTGTTTAGTGCAAAAATGTATCTGCAACATTGAAGATAGCACTTGCGAAATTGTAGAAACTGTGATATACTCTAGCTAAAGGGAGCTGCGCTGCTGCTTTGCTGTGCAGGCTTGCCAAACAACACGGAAGGAGTACATCATATGAAACGAGGACTTAAGGACAGAGCGCTGTCGTTGCTTCTGGTGCTGAGCCTGCTTTTGGGCCTGGCGCCGGCTGTATATGCCAGCGGGGGCGGGGAGAGAACTGTCACCTTCGAGGAGGCTTCTCCAGACAGCGTGACGGCAAACCTGACGCTGGAGGAGCGGCAGGTAGAGGAAAGCCCCAAGCAAGAGCCGGATGAGAACGACATGGTGCGTGTATCCGTTGTTTTGGAAAAGGCCCCTGTGCTGGATCAGGGCTACTCCACCATGGGCCTGGCCTCCAACCAAAGCGCTCAGGCCTACCGGCAGAGCTTAATTGCCGATCAACAGGCCGTGACAAACCGGATTTCCACTGCCATCGGCTCTGAGCTGGACGTGGCCTGGAACCTGACACTGGCGGGCAATATCATCTCCGCCAACGTGCGCTACGGGGACATCGAAAAGATTGAAGCCACCCGGGGCGTATCCCGCGTGGTTCTAGAAACCAAGTATGAGCCTTGCGAGACGGAAGAGGGCGCCGCTCAGCCGAACAACGGCGCCTCCACCGCCATGACTGGGGCCAGCACCGTCTGGGCCTCCGGCTACACCGGAGCCGGCTCCCGGGTGGCCATTATCGACACCGGCCTGGATACAGACCATCAGGCTGTGGACAATGGCGCTTACCTGTACGCCATGGCCGACAACGCCAAGGCCGCCAACATGACTACCGAGGACTACATGGCCTCCCTGAACCTGCTGGAAGAAGAGGAGATCGCCGCCGTCCTGCCCCAGCTCAACATTTACAAGGGCTACAACGATGTGGAAGGCAACTTCAAGAAGGACGAAACCCTCACTGCTGAGGTCCTGCATCTGAACGACAAGATTCCCTTTGCCTACAACTACATTGACCGGGATCTGGACGTGACCCATGACAATGACGGCCAGGGCGGTCACGGCTCCCATGTGGCCGGTATCTCCGCCGCCAACCGGTATGTGCCTCAGGGTGAGGGCTATGTACCCGCCATGGAATCCACCTTTATGGTTGGCGCTGCTCCCGACGCCCAGCTCATCATCATGAAGGTCTTCGGTAAAGCCGGCGGCGCTTACGACTCCGACTACATGGCCGCCATTGAGGACGCCATTCTGCTGGACTGCGGCGTGGTGAACCTGTCTCTTGGCTCCGGTAATCCTGGCTTCACCACCAGTGAGCTGTACCAGGACGTCATGGACAAGCTGACCGAGACTGACACCGTAGTCAGCGTCTCCGCCGGTAACTCTGGCGCCTGGGCGGAGAACTCCTATAACGGCGAACTATACGCCGATGATGTAAATTTCCACACGGGCGGCTCTCCCGGGGCCTACGCCAACGCCTTCACTGTGGCTTCTGTGGACAACGCCGGTATGATCGGCTCCACCTTCCGGGCCGCTGACCGGGATGTGGTCTACACAGAGACGCTATATTATAATGCGGCGCTGTCCTCCATGGACACCTCCGAGGACGGCGCTGGCACGGAACGGGAGTACATCTTCTTGGATAAGCTGGGCAACCCTGAGGATTACGAGGGCATCGATGTCACCGGCAAAGTCGTCTTTGTCTCCCGGGGTGAGCTTAACTTCTCCCAGAAGCTGACCAACGCCGCCAATGCTGGCGCTGCTGCCTGTGTCATTTATAATAATGTACCTGGCGCAGCCATTAGCATGGATCTGTCCCAGAGCTATGCGAACATCCCCTGCGTGGGTATCACCCAGGCCGACGCCGATGCCATTCGGGCATCCAGCGCTCCGAGGAAGGATGGGGATGGGAACGCGCTGTACTACACAGGCAAAATGACCATCGGCCACAAGACAGGCGTTAGCGTCAACCTCTCGGAGGATTGCGTCTACACCATGAGCTCCTTCAGCTCCTGGGGTGTCCCCAGCAACCTGACTCTGAAGCCGGAGATTACTGCTCCCGGCGGCAATATCTATTCCATCAACGGCGCTACCCCGAAAACCGACCAGTATGTCATCATGAGCGGTACCTCCATGGCTTCTCCCCATAACGCGGGTTTGGTGGCCTTGCTGTGTCAGTACTTCCGGGAGACCAAACTTCCGGAGACGCTGGGCGTCTCTCCCAGAGTACTGGCCCAGAGCCTGCTGATGTCCACCGCCACGCCCATTGTGGATGAAACCACCGGTCTTCCCTATCCTGTGATTCAGCAGGGCGCCGGTTTGGGCAACGCCAACGATGCCATGAACGCCGATTCCTATATTCTGGTAGATGGCCAGCCTGACGGCAAGGTCAAGGCGGAGCTGGGGGACGACCCCGACCGCACCGGCGTCTATACCTTTGATTACACCCTGCACAACATGAAAGACGAGGCCCGGCAGTATACCCTGGACACCAACGTCTTCACCCAGGCCAGCGGCCAGTACTTCCTGGAGGAGTACGGCGAAGAGGACTGGTACTCTGACTACACCCTGACGAAGCTCGCTGCCGTCACCACCTATCGCGTCAACGGCAAGGAGATTCTGCCGGAGGCCGGGCAGCTCACCGGTCTGGACTTCAACGGCGACGGCAAGATCAATGAGGCCGACGGCCAGGCCCTGCTGGACTACGCCGTGGGCAAGCTGGACAGCCTCACCAACCAGGATAAGGCCGACCTGAACGAGGACGGCAAGATTACCGCTTACGACGCGGAGCTGTTCCTGTCTCGGCTGGGTCAGTGCGTGGTAGAGCTGCCCGCCAACGGCGAAGTCAAAGTGACTGTCACCATCACCCTGCCCGATGCCGTGAAGGAAGAGCTGGACAAGGTCTTCACCAACGGCGCTTACATTGAGGCCTACACTTACGCCACCCCCTTCGCCACGGAGGAGGGCGTCCTGGCCCCCGCCCACGCCATCCCCGTGCTGGCCTTCTACGGCGGATGGGACGAGCCCAATATGTTTGACCGTGTGACCCACACCCAGCTTTCCACGGGCACCAACGAAAAGGCTTCTTATATTCCTGCCGGTATGTTCGGCGTTTCCGACTATAACTATGTGGGCATATCCCATGTAGACGATGACCCGGAGTATCAGTACTACCTGGGCGGCAACTCCTATGCCACTGACGATGAATACCTGCCGGAGCGCAACGCCATTCGCTCGGGCGTCGGAGATGCCGTCACCGCCCTGAACTTCTGCCTGATCCGGGCAGCCGGCGGCCTCCGCTCCGCCATCACCAATGTTGCCACCGGCGAGGTTTACAAATACGAGGAATTTGACCACGTCTATCCCGCGTTCTTCTTCCCCAACTACAACGCTTGGCAAAACTATAGCCAGTCCGTAGTACCCGGCGCGGCTGATGGCGAGTACTGGATGGTCACAGACAAGGCCGGCAAACCCCTGCCCGAAGGCACCACCGTGGAGCTGATGCTTCAGGCTGCCCCCGAGTACTACCTGAACGATGACGATGCCACCATCGATTGGAATGAGATCGATCCCAAGAACACCACCCTCTCTCTCCAGGCCACGGTGGACAACACGGCTCCGGAGTTGAAATCCATTTCTGTAGGCACCGAGTTTGACCCCGCCACCGGCGAGAGTTATGACTATGTGGAGGCCGTGGCCCAGGACAATCGGTACACCGCCGCCGTCATTCTTCTGACCCCCGGCGGCACCAAGGTGGTTGACCGTCAGTCCGCCAACCAGACCGTAGAGGGCGCCGAGAGCCGGGTGCGCTTGAATGTGACCGGCATCTTTGGCACAACTTTCAAGCTGGCTGTGGTGGACTACGCCGGCAACGCCACCTACTATAATGTGAACGTCTCTGAGCCTTTCTCCGGCCCCACCGCCACCCTGATGGGCTCCACCCAAGCATTCATGGGCGGTCAGTGGCAGCGCTTTTCCAGCGACGCCAACTATGATTGTGAGCTTGTTTATGACGCCATGATCACCCTTTCGGGCGCCGCTTACGGCGACGGCTACCTGTTCTACTCCTCCACGGAGCTAGAGGGTTATCAGTCCGTGCCTTACATCTACGTGGTGGATTACCCCAGCTTTGAGAACCCTGTCAAGATTGGCAAGGTCGTTGGCTCTCCTTACTATGATGCCCCTGTGGAAAATCTGTGCTACAACACCGATGACCAGAGCCTTTACTTCATCCGTGGGAATCAACTGGTGAATGTGGATGTGGCCACCGGCGAAGACACTGTGGTGGCCGCTATCGATACCGATCTGGAGCTCAGTGGCCTGGACTACAGCGAGAGCGAACACTGCTTCTATGTGGTGGGTGCGGAGTATGTTTATGACTCTGCAGCTAAGCAGTTTGCCTGCCCCACCAGCCTGTATACCTTCACCTTGCCGGAGGAGGGCCAGGACATTGCCCTGCTTCAGGCCGCCGACTTCGGCATCTGGCCCTCCCTCGGCAGCAGACTGGCCCTGGACGAGAAGCAGAATGCCGCCTACATCCTCCGGAGCGGCAACCTGGAAAGCGACCTGTTTACCTATGAGTTTGCCACCAAGACCCTGACCCAGACCGGCAAACTGGAAAACCACGGCAACCTATTCCTGGAGCCGGACGCCAACGAGGCCAACCGCATCACCCGGGATGAACCCACCTCCGTGACCCTCAACGTCAATGCCATGAACCTGTTCGTAGGCGGTCAGAAGAAGCTGGTGGCTGAAGTAAAACCCTGGTGCTTGGCGGATCAGAGCATGGTCTGGACCTCCTCCGACCCCACTGTGGCCACCGTGGATGAAAACGGCGTTGTCACCGGCAAGACGGAGGGCACCGTCACCATCACCGCCGCTTCCAAGCTGGATGAATCCGTCACCGCTGCCTGCGATGTCGCCGTCATCGGCTCCAGCTTCACCATCCGGGCCGTGGGCAGCAACGACAAGGGCGAAAGTACTCTGTTCACCTATGACCTGAAGGCTGGCAAGGCCTCCGGCAAGACCGCAGTCACCGATGAGAGCGGCAAGGCCCTGCCTGTGGAGAGCGCCTCCCTGGATTCCTCCGGCAAGCTGTGGGTCCAGGACAACGTGACCGACGAGGAGGGCAACGGCTATCGCCTGTACAACATCGACCCCGCCACCGGCAAGGCCACTTTCACCTCTCCTGTGAACACCAACAACCGGAGCACCGATTCCATGCTCTTCAGCGACATGGCTGTGGACGATACCCAGAACGTTGTCATGGCCGTCAACGGTGAACAGCCCATCTTCTTCAGCGAGGATCCGGAAGCCAACGACATCGGCACTTCCTGGTTCGGTAGTATCAGCAGCGAAAGCTTTGTGGGCATGGCCGCAGGCGAGACCTGGAGTAATTACGGCTCCAACTACACCCGGTTCTACGCTCTGGACGCTGCCGGTCAGATCATCACCTGCGACCTGAGCTGGAGCTCCTGGGTGGGCGGCTGGACGATCACAATGGCCTACTACGAGTTTGACCAGGAAATGACCTTCACTGCCGATGAGAACGGCGTGTATCAGGACACTCTGGTCTACAACGCCGAGACCGACACGCCCATCCTGTTCCACTACACCGAGGATGGTACCCAGGTTTACGCCCTGAGTCTGGACGCCCCTACTGAGTCTGTCTTCCCCATTCTGCTGGGCGAGATCGATGGCTTCGACACGGTGGCCGCCTATGAGGCTGTGTACACCGGAACCGCCCAGGAGACTGCCGCTCCCACCTTGGACGAGCAGGCCCAGACGGACGTCCTGACCACCGCTGAGGAGACCATCCCCATGGGTACCACCAACGTGGCCGCGAAAGCTTCTGTCAAGGATGAGGACGGCATCGTCACCGTGACCGTCCGGGCCGAGGAGGACGCCGCCTCCGGTATGCTGGAGATCGCTCTGGACAAGAACGTCCAGGTGATCGCTCTGGAAAGCCCCGCCGCCCTATCCACCTATACCGAAAAGGACGGCAAGGTGATCTTCGCCTACGCCGGTTACGACACCATTGCTAAGGGCCAGGTGATCGCCACCCTGCGGGTGAAGCTGAATGCCCACAAGGCCACCGTCACCTTCACCGAGACCGAGCGGGGCGGCAAGACCCTGGAGGATAAAACCACCGTCACACTCCGCAACTGTGATGGCAAGACCGACTGCCCCAGCTCCGCTTTCACCGACCTGAACACCGGCGCCTGGTACCACGAGTACACAGATTACGTCCTGGAAAACGGCCTGATGCAAGGCATGGGGAACGGCATCTTTGCCCCCGATGGCTCCGCCACGCGGGGTATGGTGGTTACCATTCTCTACCGCATGGCGGGCGAGCCCGAGGTCAAGAGCGCCATGCCCTTTACCGATGTGAAGGAAGGCCAGTACTATGCCAAAGCTGTGACCTGGGCCTATGAGAACGGGATTGCCATGGGTATGACCGAAACCCTCTTTGCCCCCAACTGCGCCGCTACCCGGGAACAGATCGTGACATTCCTGTACCGGTATGCTCGGCTCGCCGGACTGGATGTGTCTACCAGAGGAGATCTCGCTGCTTTCCCGGACAGCAGTGCCGTGTCCAACTACGCAAAGGATACCGTTTCCTGGGCGGTTGGAACAGGACTCCTGGTAGGCGATGAGGCAGGTCGCCTCCTGCCGAAGGTAAGCGGAAGCCGGGTTCAGCTGGCCGCCCTCATTACCAGATTCCTGGCGCAATAAGCGTTTTTCAAGTTTTATCCTTTCTGGACCCGCCCCCGGCTTCACCGGGGGCGGGTCAACCCTCTAGGGTGCATATGTACAGCCAAGGAACCCATAGAAGTTTGCCAGGGGGTTTTTGCGTTGTGCAGTGGTGAGAAGTTTGGCCTGATGTTAGGCCCGATACAAAGTAAATGCTACTGTTATCATAGAACAAAAGGAGGTGTTGCGTCTGTACGGAAAAATTGGTATAATGTGCACAAATCCAATCCGGGGAGGCGTGCCTGTGAAGGTGACGATTTATCAGGAGCCCTGCTGGCTCCTGGAGGCGGCGGAGCTGGTGTATGGTTTAGTCAACCAAATTCCGGTGGAGAAATTGGCGGGGAGTGGGCCCTATTGCATCCCGCCAGACCAGGTGCGCCGCATCCAGGCGGAGGCTTGCACCGGTTTGGACGTGCTGGATGAGCTGACGCAATTTTATTTTCGGGGTGTTCCTCTGGAAGGGGTTTCTGGGAGGCTTTCTTGTTTAGGCTGCGCCCTGCTGTACAGTTTTTTGGAAATTGATCATCCCCAGGTGGACGATTTTGTCCGGTCCATGGAGGCGGACTGGCGTGCCTTGTGTGAATCTGGCTTCCATGTGGAGGGAATTGATGGCTTTTCTCTGAGCTTCGAACCAGCGCCTGCTGGGAAGCTGCTATCTTTAGCCCGGGAGCTGGCAGCTTTGCAGGTCCCGCCCCTGTACCGGATGCAGCTGCTGGAGGTGTTTTCCGCCTTTGACCGACATTTGGAGCGGGTGGTGGAGCTGCTGCGCCCGATTGCGGCGGTGTTGCCGGATTATATGGCCCCCTGGACCCGGCAGATTCCGGATCTGGCGGAGCAGTGGGACACCTTTTTTCAGGGAAACTCGGCCCAGGAGTTTTTCCTCCAGCGAGCCCGTATTCAGAGTGGGGAGTTCCGGGAGCTGAGATTGGCCTTCCGGTTCTTTTCTCCCTATGGCTCGCCGGGGAAATTTCTTGGTGAGAAGGGGCGGTTGCTGTTTCACATGGGGGTCAACATGCAGCCTGGACTGGGGAATGCCGGTCAGGCCCAAGCACCGGAGGAGTGGGAGCTTACCGCCCTGCGGCTCATGGCCAATGGTTCCCGTATGGAGATGCTCCACGCCATGGCGGAGCGCCCCATGAGCGGTCAGGAGCTGGCCCAGAAGCTGAATCTCAACTCCGGCTCTGTGTTCCGGGATTTGAACAGCTTGTATAATGCTCGGCTACTTTTGATGGAGTCCACAGGAGGCCGGAATTGCTACCGAACCAATCTACCGGTGGTTCGGAACATGATGGAGCGGATGCTAAATTATTTGCAGAATCAGGGGTAAAAACGGGTGCCATTTTCGATTAACTTTGTACCGAAATTCCGGAGAGTGCATTTTTCCGTTGTCAGCCTTGGGCGAAGTTGCTATGATATATTCATCTTACGCCGCCAGTGGGCGGATGGTTGGGAGGATACAACATGGAACAAGCAGTATACGCATTTCGCGTGGAGGGCAAGCCTGTGACCTGTGAGCGGTACGGCTTTGGACATATCAACAAGACCTATCGCATTGTCACGAGTTGGGGCAACATGTATGAGCTGCAAAAAATCAACCGGCATGTATTTACCAACGTATCGAATCTGATGGAGAACATTGGGAACGTGACCCGGTATGCGGCCCAGCGGGTGCGCCATCCCATGGAGGCGCTGTGCCTGGTCCCCACCGTGGACGGGAAGGACTGGTTTGAGGATGAGGACGGCAACTGCTGGCGGATGTACCACCACATTGAAAACAGCATCTGCTTCCAGCGGCCTGCTTCCACCACGGATTTTTATGAGAGCGCCAAGGCCTTTGGCAGCTTCCAGGAGATGATGGCCGGTTTCCCGGCGGAGAAGCTCCATGAGACCATTCCCGATTTCCACAACACCCCTGTCCGCTATCGCCAGTTCCACAAGGCGTTGGAAGAGGACAAGCTGGGCCGTGCCCAGGGGGTGCAGAAGGAAATTGACTTCTTCCTGACCAGAGAGTCCGGGGCGGGCCTTCTGGTGGACCTGTTGGCAGAGGGGAAGCTCCCCCTGTTGGTGACCCACAATGACACCATGCTCAATAACGTGCTCTTTGACCGCACCTCCCGGAAGGCGGTGTGTGTGGTGGATCTGGACACGGTGATGCCGGGTCTGTCCGCCTATGACTTTGGCGACTCCATTCGCTTCGGCGCCAACCTGGCGGCGGAGGATGAGGTGGATGCCTCCAAGGCCGGTTTGGATCTGGAGATGTATCAGGCTTACCTGCGAGGCTATCTGGAGACCTGCCCCAGCCTCACCGCTCAGGAGCTGAAGCGCCTGCCCGACGGCGCCCGGTTGATGACTCTGGAGTGTGGCCTGCGGTTCCTGACGGATTATCTCCAGGGAGATCCCTATTTCGCAACAACCCGGCCCGGCCAGAATCTGGACCGCTGCCGGACCCAGATGGGCCTGGTGCAGGATATGGAGAACCAGTGGGACGCCATGGCGGCGGCCCTGTGAGGAGGAAAGAGCCATGCGTGTGATTGTGACCAGTAACTACAGCGAGACCGGCGAGGTTGCCGGCGGTATGATTGCCAAGGTGGTGCAGGACAAGCCCACCGCCACCCTGGGCCTTGCCACAGGAAGCAGCCCCGAGGTGGTGTATGCCAACCTGATCCGCGCCTATGAGGCGGGGGAAGTGGACTTTTCCAAGGTGCATACGGTGAATCTGGATGAGTACCTGGGCCTGGCTCCGGACCATCCCCAGAGCTACCGGTACTTTATGAATACGAAACTTTTTGACCACATCAATGTGCCCAAGGAGAACACCTTTGTGGCCTCCGGCGTGGGAGATGAGGTGGAGTGCGTCAAGGAGTTCCGCTCCATCCTGAACCGGACCCATGTGGACATTCAGCTCCTGGGCATCGGAGAGGACGGCCACATTGCCTTCAACGAGCCTGGCCAGGTGCTCCACAACAACGCCCACATTGAGGCCCTGACGGAGAGCACCATTGCAGCCAACGCCCGGTTCTTCGCCGATGCGGATGCAGTGCCTAAGAAGGCCATCTCCATGGGTATGGGCGACATTATGCGCGCTTCCAAGATCATCCTCATTGCCACCGGCCCCAAAAAGGCCGACGCCATCCGGGGCCTCATCATGAACGAAAACGTGGATGTGAACAATCCCTCCACCATGCTGAAGATGCACCCGGATGTGACGGTGATCATCGACCGGCCCTTGGCGGATTTGGTGGGGTATACAGATTGATTCCCAATGATCACAAATGTGAATGCAAAAAGTGGACGGGTTCAGGCGCGTCCACTTTTTGTCATGTATGCGGTGGCGATGAAGGAGCGGCCTATGGAAAACATCATTGAAATATCCCATTTAAATAAGAGCTTTCAGGAGATTCAGGCTGTGGTAGACTTGAGTTTCCGGGTCAAGGAGGGGGAGTTGTTTGCCTTTTTGGGTGTGAACGGCGCGGGGAAGTCCACCACCATATCCATCCTATGCGGACAGCTGGCCAAGGACAGCGGCCAGGTGAAGATTTGCGGACTGGAGCCGGAGGAAAATATAGAGGCCATCACCCGAGAGCTGGGCGTGGTGTTTCAGAGCTCCGTGCTGGACGGAGTGCTGACAGTGCGGGACAACCTGCAGAGTCGGGCTGCCCTATATGGAATCACAGGCCGGGCCTTCCGGAAGCGCCTGGATGAGCTTGGGGAGCTGCTGGGTTTCCAGGAGCTTCTGGGGCGAACCGTGAACCGCCTGTCCGGCGGCCAGCGTAGGCGGATCGACATCGCCCGGGCGCTGCTGCACCGGCCCCGCATTCTCATCCTGGATGAGCCAACTACAGGCCTGGACCCCCAGACCAGGAGCCTGGTGTGGCAGGTGGTGGAGCAGCTTCGCCGGAAAGAGGGGATAACGGTATTCCTCACCACCCATTACATGGAGGAAGCGGCGGACGCCGATTATGTGGTCATTCTGGACAAAGGGAAAATTGCTGCCGAAGGCACCCCGCTCCAGCTGAAGAATACCTACACCGGAGATTTTCTCACCCTCTATGGGGTGACGGAAAGCCAGGTCCAGGCCTTGGGGCTGCCCTATTCGGTCATACGGGATGCATTTCGCGTGTCGGTTTCCAACACCGCAGTGGCAACGGAACTGATTGTGAAGCATCCGGCGCTGTTCCGGGATTATGAGATCACCAAGGGCAGAATGGACAACGTTTTCCTGGCTGTCACAGGCAAAAAGCTCATGGGAGGAATGGCGGAATGAAGGGATTGCTTGCTCTCATCAGACGGAATGTCAAGATCTTTTTTAAAGACAAGGGAATGTTTTTTTCCTCTCTCATCACGCCTGTGATTTTGCTGGTGCTGTATGGGACGTTTTTAGGGCGGGTCTACCGGGAGAATTTCCTGTCGGCCATGCCGGCAGGCGTCCACATTCCGGAGTCCCTGCTGAACGGCTTGGTGGGGGGGCAGCTGATCTCCTCCATCCTGGCTGTGAGCTGCGTGACGGTGGCCTTTTGCTCCAACATGCTGATGGTGCAGGACAAGGTGTCCGGCGCCCGGGCAGACCTGATGGTCACCCCGGTCCGGCGGTCTGTTTTGGCCATGGGTTATTACGTTGCGTCTCTGCTGGCTACGTTACTGGTCTGCCTGGTTGCAGCCGGAGCTTGCCTCATTTACCTGTCCCTTGTGGGCTGGTACCTCAGCATCTGGGATGTGTTGCTGATGCTGTTGGATGTGTTTTTGCTGGCCATGTTTGGGATGGCGTTATCTTCCATTGTCAATAGCTTTCTCTCCACAGAGGGGCAGATTTCTGCGGTGGGTACGATCATCAGCGCAGGGTATGGCTTCCTATGCGGCGCGTATATGCCCATCTCCCAGTTTGGGGAGGGACTGCAGCGGGTGCTTGGCTTTTTCCCCGGTACTTATGGCACATCCCTTCTCCGTAACCATGCCCTGGGTGGTGTGCTGGCCGAGATGGAGTCCCAGGGCGTCCCGGCGGCTGTCACCAGCGCCATTGGGAAGGCCGTGGACTGCAAGCTTGATTTCTATGGGAACCAGGTGGGGAGGAATGCCATGTACCTGATTGTTGCCGGATCTGTGGCGGTTTTGCTGGGGGTGTACGTGGGAATCTACATTTGGAGAGGGAAAAAGGCCCGGAAATAAGGGGCCCAGGTGGAAGCTTTTCTGCGGGGACACAGCACAAGTGGGGCTGTTGCAAAATGGTTTTTTTGCAACAGCCCCCGCTCTAAAAGTGAAAGATAGCGGGAGAAAACACAGAAATTCGTGCTTTCTCCCGCTAAAATATTAGGGATCATTTTAGAAAACGCTATTTCGCAATGCCGCCCATTTTTGCGCTATGTTGTTCTTTTGCCGGACAAGGGCGAGCGCTTCCAGATGCCTACGGCTAAGGTAACCCCCAAAGCTTGGCAGTGCTCCAATTTTCGGGTTAGCATCTCCCAGGTGTCATAAAGGGCAAGTTCTACGCCAGCTTCGTTCAGACGGCTGTAATAGCGGCAGTGGAGGTGCGGATCTGTGAAGGTGGGCATACTCTCTGACTCTGCCTCCAGGAGTTGGGGATTTTCCAGGGTCAGGGAGGGACCATCCGGCCCCAGGGCTACCCGGCATCCACAGGTGGCTGCTTCCAGCCAGATCTCGCGACCCTGGAAGGGTTCCAACACCTGCTCCGGCGGGCGGTGACAGGGCAGGGGAGGCAGGAAAACGGCGGCCTCGGAGCCATGGTCCAGGTAGCCCGGAGGCATCCCAATGGGGCAGCCCGCCTCCCGGCAGCACTGGGTCAGGCAGTTGGCCAGGCGGAGGGTCTCCTCCGTGGGCGGCCGCTCAAAATCCAGCAGGAGACCGGCGGCACCGGTGCGTAACAGGACGTCGGTTGTCTCCTGACACACGGATTCCAAGCTGTGGCCGCACCAGGGCGTCAGGTCGTCCAGTAGCACCAGGCTGCCTGGAGGAAGCCTGTGAGGGCGGCCACTGAGTCCCGGGCCGGAGACGGAGAAATGCATCGCCATCCAGGCAATGCGGGGCGGCAGAGCCGGGGCCGTGGAAAATTCTGCCGCTGTCATGGCAAGATACAGGGGAATAGACAATGGACAACGCCTCCCGGCTGTGATATAATAGTATAGGACCATGCTTATACTTATGTGCGTGTGAGGTTCCCTATGCGTATCTCTCTGCTGCCCAGGGCAATTTTTCCTGCCCTGACCCAGATTTCCCCGGATTACCTGCGCCGCCAAGGAATCCGGCTATTGATGCTGGATTTTGACAACACCATCGTCCCCTATACCACAGACACGCCATCGCCGGAGATGGAGCGTTGGCTCCGGAATTTGGCCCAGTCGGAAATTCAGGTCTGCGTGGTATCCAACAGCAAGAAAGGGCGCGTGCAGGCATTTTGTAGCCGGTATGGCCTGGCCTGCATCACCCACGCCCGGAAGCCGTTTCCCAAGGGCATTGACCAGTGCCTGAAGCGGTACGGGCTTCCCCCGTCTCAGTGCGCCCTGGCGGGGGATCAGATTTATACGGATGTGCTGGGCGCCAATTGCGCCGGCGTATATGCCATCCTGGTTTCCGCCATCGACAATCACACCATTTGGCTGCGCCTACGCCATGTTTTGGAATTGCCTGTTATATTTTTTGCGAAAGGAAGGAACATACAATCATGAAGAATCTGGACAAGTACAAGTCTCTGCTGAGTGGGGAAGTGGAGGGCCTACTCCTCACCAGCCGCTACAGCCGTCATTATGCGGCGGAGTTTGATATCGCCGAAGGGGTGGCTTTGGTATCCCGGGCTGGCTGCCGGTATTTTACGGACAGCCGTTACATCGAGTCGGCGGAGAAGAATCTGGTGGGCTTTGAAGTCCTGGCCGTAGACCGGGAGCATACCTATACCGCCCGCGTCAACGAGGCCTGCGCGGACTTTGGCGTCAAGACCCTGGGCTTTGAGGAGAGCTATCTGACGGTGGAGGAGTTCCGGACCTATGAGGAGAAGCTGACTGCCACCCTGAAGCCCTGCCAGAAGGCCATCAATGCCTTCCGCGCGCAAAAGGAGCCCGGCGAACTGCGTCTTATGGAGAAGGCCCAGGAGATTACGGACAAGGCCTTTTCTGAGGTCCTGACCCGGATCCGGGTGGGCATGACAGAGAAGGAGCTTTGCGCAGAACTCATTTATTGCCTGTACAAAAACGGCGCAGACGGTCTGTCCTTTGATCCCATTGTGGTATCCGGCCCCAACACCAGCATGCCCCACGGCGTCCCTGGGGAGCGGGTGATTCAGGAGGGGGACTTCATTACTATGGACTTTGGTGTCCTCTATGAGGGCTACTGTTCCGATATGACCCGGACCGTGGCTGTGGGTTACGTCACAGATGAGATGGAGCGGGTTTACAACACCGTCCTGGCCGCCCAGCTGGCGGGGATTGCCGCTTCCAAAGCCGGCGTTCCCGGCTGCGAGGTGGACGGAGCGGCTCGCAAGGTCATTGCAGACGCCGGCTATGGCCAATACTTCGGCCATGGCTATGGCCACAGCCTGGGCCTGGAAATTCATGAGGCCCCAAACTGCAATGCTGCCAATCAAACTCCCATGCCCCTTGGGGCAGTGTGCTCGGCAGAGCCTGGCATCTATCTGCCTGGGAAATTCGGTGTCCGGATTGAGGATGTGGTGGTCTTCCAGGAGAGCGGCTGCCAGGTTCTCACCCACAGTCCTAAGAATTTAATCGTAATTTCCGGGAAAAATGCATAAATAGCCTTGCAATCCCCGGACCAATCAGTTAGAATAGAGCAGGTATTTTTTGAGAACCGGTATACGCCCGTCTGCCGGTGGCACACTAGGAGGAGAAATTATGATTTCTGTCAGTGATTTTAGAAATGGCGTTACCTTCGATATGGACGGTAAGGTCATGCAGATTGTGGAGTTCCAGCACGTGAAGCCCGGCAAGGGCGCGGCTTTCGTCCGTGTGAAGATGAAGAATGTGATCACCGGCGGTGTGACGGAGACGACCTTCAACCCCAACGATAAATATCCCACGGCATATATTGAGCGCAAGAAGATGGAATACTCCTATTCCGATGGCGACCTGTACTACTTCATGGACATGGAAACCTATGAGATGACCCCCATTGAGAAGAGCGTCCTCGACGACAGCTTCCGGTTTGTGAAAGAGAATGACACCTGCACCGTCATGTCCTACAAAGGTAACGTGTTCGGTGTGGAAGCGCCCAACTTTGTGGACCTGGTGGTCACCAAGACCGATCCCGGCTTCGCTGGCAACACGGCCACCAACGCCCTGAAACCTGCCACCCTGGAAACCGGCGCAGAGGTGAAGGTGCCCCTCTTTATCAACGAAGGCGACAAGATCAACATCGACACCCGCACCGGCGAATATCTGGGCCGCTCCAAGGCCTGACTTACAATAAGGAGAATCATTATGACACTTTCTGAGAAGTCCGCATACCTGAAGGGCCTGATGGAGGGCATGAAGCTGGACACCGAAGCCAACGAGGGAAAGCTCCTGGCCGCCATTGTGGACCTGCTGGGCGATATGGCCAAGACAGTATCCGATGTGGAAGAGACCACCCTGGCAATCTCCGATGAGTTGGATGAAATCGAAGAGGATCTGGACGAGGTTTATGACTATCTCTCCGAGGAAGAGGACGACTTCGACGATGAGGATGACCTGGACGACGAGGAAGACTTCTCCGATGAGGACGACGATTACGACTTCGACGACACCACAGTCTATGAAGTGACCTGCAAGTGCGGCGAGGTCATTGACTTTGACGAAGAGACTCTGGAGCACGGCAGCCTCACCTGCCCCAACTGCGGCGAAGTTCTGGAATTCTCTACGGAGGACGTAGAAGAATGATGTATCTGTCCGGGGCGCGGCATAGTCGCGCCCCGGAAGACAGGCTCCAGAAAATGACAGATTTTCCAGTTGACAAGGAGCTGGATATGTGGTAGAATGTTGAGGTCTCTGATACGGAGAGATGTCCGAGCGGTTTAAGGAGCTGGTCTTGAAAACCAGTGACTCAGCAATGAGCCGTGGGTTCGAATCCCACTCTCTCCGCCACATTTTTCCGCCCAATTGCATAACCTTTGATTCGGAGTGATACCCAAGAGGCCGAAGGGGCTCCCCTGCTAAGGGAGTAGGCGTGTAAAAAGCGCGCGAGAGTTCAAATCTCTCTCACTCCGCCAGAATGTGTTGCTGAAAAAGATGCGCAGCAAAAACGTCGCACAAAAGTGCGACGTTTTTGCTGTTGTGCGCCCGGCATGGGCAAAATCTAAAGGGTGAAAGTCCCGAGCCCGCCCGGTAGAGGGAAGGGCATAGCTGAACACCAAGGGTGTCCATCGCGAGGAGGAATCT
>ERZ772893.465-NODE-465-length-52842-cov-11.002614_pt1 | contig 52842 bp, 43 predicted proteins | sample MGYA00511482_ERZ772893 | MGnify/ENA primary metagenome ERZ772893 (study PRJEB29015, sample SAMEA2737687) | human gut metagenome | biome: human gut; feature: human-associated habitat; material: faeces | place: China | collected 2012 ... | reverse complement strand
CTTTTGAAGATATCAAGAAGAATAAGCTCATCTTTTATGGCTTTACCAAATTGGTGGAAGTAATAGGCGAGGCTGTCTATATGCTTTCAGCAGAATTTCGTAATTCTCATTCTGATGTAAATTGGCGTCAGATAGAACGGATGCGACATGTCCTTGTTCATGGCTATTATACAATAGATCCCGAAAGCCTTTGGGACACGATAGAAGTTGACATTCCTGAGTTGAAACCTTGGATAGTTAAGTATCTGTCGGAGTAATTAAAAAAACTTATATTTTCACTGAATATAAAAAAATAGGAGGATTTATGGAAACATTGAATAAGGAATTTTGGGAGAAGCGTGATGCTGCGATGAAAAGATTCATGGCATCAAAGGAAAGAAAAAGAAAGCGTATGGCAGAGTTAGAGCAGATGCTCCGTCAGGATTATTTAGCTCGTACAGGAGAAGAGCCAAAGTTTGTAAATGTTTGGTGACATGAAACAGCTATCCAAGACTTTGAAGGAGTAGATAATTACGCAGCAATAATTCTAAGAAAAGATAATCCGCATTTTGTAGATTACGTGTCAGAATTCAACAATACTGTTAATATGTTTATGGTGAAACCTGAACATTAGCCTAGCGTTCCCAATCAGCATACCGTCCCCATGCGTTCCCATCCCGCACAACATGGCGAGACCTTTGGTTGATCCGCCAACTTTATAGCGTAGCGGTTCCGAGCACCGGAGGGCGGTTTTCCTCTTATGCTGCTATGCTGCAAACTGATATTGCAAGTGTAAATAAGTAGTTTATAAACGAAAGTTTACCCAATACGATTTTCAAAAAATAAGATTATGTCAAGACAAGATGATATTTTAGGACCACATCCCAGCAAACACCCTGTGTTTGGGACCTGGTTGGATTATGAGGACAAGGAATCTACCGAGACGTCCTGTGTGAGGACCTTGTCGGAAAAATCTGTTTTTGATGAGGTTGTTATGGAACCTTTTGCAAAATGTCTTATAGATTTTCACTATTCTCCAGCTTCAATAAAAGCATTAAAAAAGAGATTTGAAAAACTTGGCTTCAAAGAATTTTCTACATACTATGCCCAGTCAAGGAAACTACCACGAAATGTAAATACCAGAAAAGGTAATGCGGTAGAGGTCTTGATGACAGAATATAGTTTGGCTGCCATAGACAAACCAGATTTAACATACGCTCATCGTTTCAGATACAATCCCAATGTTGATCAGTCTATGAAAGGCGACGATATGCTTATCGTCGATTTTTCAGATGAATCAAGACCTACTATTTATATAGGTGAGGCAAAGTTCAGAAAGACAGTTGACAAAGCCGTTTTAGAAGACGTGAAAATGTCTTTGGCAAAAGACAAGATGCCATTGTCCCTTACTTTTCTTAGAGACCGTTATGAAAATGTGGATGGCAACAAATATGAAAAATTGGACGATCTGTTTATCCAAGAACTATCCGACTATGACATACGATACATCGGATTTATAGTTGGCGATAAGAAAGCAGGCAAGTATGTCGAAGAAAAATGGGTATGTGACAATCCGAAGCATGTCATGTTGGTCTTGTCATTGGATGAACCTGAGGATTTTGTGAAACAGGCTTTTGATAAAGCGAAGACTTTATTGACAGAAACACCAGAGATATTATGATTTCTAAAGAGGCATTAGATAATAAATACAAGGCATTGGAAAATAGTCGCCGAGTACAATTGACTATATCCAAGGCTACAGCCCTGTTTATGTTTAAGTCAACTCATGAGCCGGCAAAAAATTATGCCAACTTGTCGGTTGACTATGATAGTATCAATCACATAGGGATTGAATACATTGACTTAGGCTGTAGGTATTTTGCACTTGAGGATTATTCTTCATCATCAGCATGTTTCACAAAAGGTGCTGAGTGCTTGGAGACAATACATAGTCTCAAAGAGAATGAACTATCTTATAGCAATTATTATGGTTTGTTGGCTTCTTTGGCATTTTATGCAGGTTTTCAATACTCTCGCTCTTTTGTTTTGGTAAAAAAGTTTGAGGAAGAAACTCCGATTGCATCATTGCTGAGTCTGTTTCTAAAAAGGAACTTTAGGGAGCTAACAGACAAGGCGGAGGAAATGGCAATTAACCAAGGTTATAATGACAATCAATTATCCAAAGCAGATGATGTAGAAGAGTCTTGTGGTAAAGTCTTTGAAATAAGCATCGCAAAAAGCCTATATAGTATCATCCAATACTTCTACACAGGTGAAGATTCTTTAATAGATACAGCTAAAGAAAAGCTAAATGCTCTGCTTGATATTGCCAAATTGGAAAATCTTGTGGATTTATGGTGGGTGGTTAGACTCATTCTCATTATTGTTGACGGATTTACCCAATCATCATTATGGAACATGCTTGGGGGGTATATGAACTTGAAAGAAGACAATTCATTGGCAAGACAGTATGTTTTATCTTTAATATATAAGCAAGTGCCTGTAACAGAATTGTTTCTGTCTCAAAGGGCTGTTTTGCCTCAACTTTTCACAACAGGTCAATCTGGAGTAATTGTCAGTATTCCAACAAGTAGCGGTAAAACAAGGATAGCAGAAATGGCTATCTTGAATACAATCATAGGAAATCCTGAAGGTAAAATACTATATATTGCTCCATTCCGCTCATTGGCATACGAAATAGAGAATTCCTTGGGGGATTTGTTTGCTGCAGCAAAGATTAGAGTGTCACATCTATATGGTGGTAGTTTGTTTACAAGCTTGGATGTGGAAGAAATCTCTGAGGCAAACATTGTTATCGCAACACCAGAGAAAGTGAAAGCCATATTTAGATGTCAACAAGATTTTTTCAAGGAATTATCCTTGGTCATTATGGATGAAGGACATTTGCTCGGTGGGGACCAAAGGCAAGTTGGCAATGAAATTTTCTATGAAGAATTGAGAAACTTTCTGAAAAAGTTTGAATGTAAATACCTTTTGCTTTCCGCTGTATTGCCCAATACTGACGACTTGGCAAAGTGGCTAACAAATTCTGCCAATAACACATATCACACGGATTGGCGTCCATCAAAGCAGATTTGTGGTATATTAAACTGGAATGGAGTCTCTGTTAGTATGGATTGGTATAAAGGCAATTCCATATCGTCCTTCAATCGTAATTTTGTAGTAAGATGTGAATTACCAAGAAAACCAAGGGAAAGAACAACGCATTATTATCCAAAGAATAAGGTTGAGGCTATAGTGGAAACTGCAAGAAAATTAGAATCCTTTGGTTCTACGTTAATTTATGTACCAATAAAGAAAAGCTGTCTCACTTATGCTGAAGCCTATGCTAAAAGTTTGGAAGCAGGACCATCTTACAGTTTTAAAAATGAGTTAGAACGTAGGATATTCGAATTGGTTTGTAAAGAGACCTATAGTATCCCTACAATTTATGATTATGCAACTAAAGGTATATTCTATCATAATGCTGATTTGTTCACAGATGTTAGAATTACTTTAGAGAAGTTGATGCAGAGTGAGCATCCTCGTGTTATCATAGCCACATCAACTTTGAGCCAAGGAGTAAATTTGGGTGTTTCTACGGTTATCCTCTCTTCTGTGTATAATGCTGGTAAGCACATTTCTAATAGGGATTTCTGGAACTTAGCTGGGCGTGCAGGTAGAGCATTTGTAGACGAAGAGGGAAAAATACTAGTAGCTTTCGAATATAATCAAAAGAAAACGAAAAGGCAAAATGAACGCAAGAAGAGCTATATCATAAAAGATTACTTTGAAAATTCAAATTTAGACTTTGTTACAAGCGGTCTTCTTGAGATTATATCTATCATACATAATATTGCAGATGAAACAGGTACGACATTCGGCAATTTGCTTGAGCTGATTGCTGACAACAAGCCGTTGCCAACTATTGATAATACCTCGGATGTGGAGAGCCTAATGTCTGAATTGGATGATTGTTTGCTTTCTATGCATGGTAACTATAGTGAAGATAAAATGAGCCTTAATTGGATTGAAGACATTTTTTCTAAATCCCTTGCTTATATTCAAGCATCAAAAGGCACTATAGAAAATGTTTCTCCAGATAATGTAATTTCATTTGTAAAGTCTAGGGTTACTGGTATATTAAAGAGAATTGATGGACGAGATAATTGGGAACATCTTATCCAATCAGGTCTTCCTCTTCAAAAGAGCATTGAATTAGACTTAATATTTGTTGATATAGTGAACCTTGTTATAGATTATCGGTTGTCTGGGAAAACAATTGAAGACAAGGTACTATTGCTAAAAAATATAGAGACTCTTATCTCGAATCAGCCGAACTTCAATGATAAATACATAGGCTTGGAACGAATCGATGAGATTCGGGAAAAATGGTTGAAAGGAACACCTTTATGTGAGATAAACCCTTCAAATAAGGATGAAATAGCAGCAATACAGAATTATTACTCTTATGAATTACCGTGGTTTCTAAATGGAATGGCAAGTATGATAAGGGCTGATGAGGAATATGACGAAGATATGGCAAATGTTTTGTCGGAATTAGCATTACTTGTGGAAACTGGTTTGCCAAACTTAAGAGCCGTTAAAATTTACAGGAGTGGTATTCGCTCACGTGCATGTGCTACAGAATTTTCAGAACACATGTCAGGCATCTTTTTTGGAGAATATTATCCAAGTTCTTTAGTAAAATCTGAAATTATACAGCAATCTCCTTCTTGGAACAATCTTTCAGAACGAGGAAAGGCTTGGGTGGAAATATTGAAAGCTGAGCGTAACATAAAACAAGCCAATAAAATATCTCCAATTTCATCTTTTAGCATAAAGGGTGATAAGCATGGACTTACAATGTTTAAGGTACGCATCATTGATGGAAAGACATATTTTATATCATTGGATTTGGATAAAGTAGTAGCAATGAAAACAAGCAAGAGAGATTTCTCACAAGTAGAACATCTCAAAGGCATCTATTTTAAACACAATAGTGAATCTGACGAATATGATATGTTGGTTCTGAATCCATATATTAATGTAAAATAAAAACTATGTCAAGTTATGATAAAAGAACAAGTTTTAGCGCAGCAACGTGCTGACTTTGCCGTAGCAAAGTTCATAGAAGAGATATTAGAATCTGGTCATATAAAGGAATGTACCTTTGATGAAACCAGAGACTCTGCTTTAGAATGTGCTAAGCAAAATATTGAGGCTTCATCTCTTACAGAACGAGAGAAATATGTGGCAAAAGAGAGTGTAGATAAAGCTGTACATGAAATTGCCAAGATATTTAAGAAAGGGATGATAGAATCAGGAAGATTAATAAAACAAAATGAATGGTAATGATTAAGGCAGTCCCATCCCGCACAACTTGGCGGACCATCAAAGCCCTCGCCATGTTGTGCGGGATGGGACCGCCTGGAGACTTTAAAAGGTAAAAGGGTAAAAAAGTAAAAAGGTAAAAGAAATCTGCGTCATCTGCTAAATCTGTGGAACGATCATGTCAGAGCGAAATGAGAATAGGAGAGACTATTTTTGCGTAATTGGCTGATGAGTTGCAGAATTATTGCTTTTTTCTTGGTGGTTTCGGGGAAAAAGTGTACTTTTGCGGAAAAGTTGAACGTTTAATTGAAAATAGGATGGAACAGACTGTTTTTAGCCCTGCTCAGATGAAGATCCTGCAGATGATGTCATATATCAAGACTCCGCAGGAATTGGATAATCTTGAAAACGTTCTCTCTCAATACTTTGCAAAGAAGGTGGATGAGGGAATCGATGAGTTGTGCGATAATGGAAGTATAACTCTTGATACCATCGAGAGCTGGGGTAATGAACATTTACGCACTTCACGCAAATGAGGAAGATAGTTCTTGATACTAATTGCTTGTTGATGAGCCTTCCAAGGATAAGTCCTTATCGTAAGATTTGGGATGATTTCTTGAAAGGTAAATTGACTTTGTGTGTCACAAATGAGATTATCGAGGAGTATTTAGAGATTATTGAGCAGAAGACTAATGCCAATATTGCAAGTAATGTTGTGTCTGTGATTCTAAGTCAAAAGAATGTGGAATTCATAACACCCTATTATAAGTTGCATCTCATTCAAGCTGATGAGGACGACAACAAATTCGTTGATTGTGCTTTTACTGCTGGTGCAAGTTGTATAGTAAGTAATGATGCTCACTTTAAAATTCTCAATGAGGTTGAATTTCCTCGGATTTTTGTTTTAAACATAAAAGATTTCGTGGAATTATTATTGCGGAATCAAGGAAATAATCATCTAAATTAATACCTTGAACTTTCTGGTATCGTGTAAGTTTTTGATTTATTAAGTATTTTCCATAGTCCATCCGGATGTTGAACGTTTAATATTAAGGATTATATCATTAGCAATTAGTGGTATCCCATTGCTGTCAGGTGATGAGGATTTAGCTTTCAGAGAAAAAGCCGAAGAAGCGAGTTCTCTGCTATTTGCTCCTGCTGATTGTCGTCTATGGACTGAAAGATTCTCAGAAGAGAGATTCGAAAGAGAAATCAATGAGTTCGTTGAAGAGAAATACGAGAAATTTAAAAAGAACGAAATAAATATTGATTTATGAATATTCCTATTGATAAAGAACTTCAAGGTTTTGATAATCATCTAAAAAAGAATGATCGAGTAATCTTTTCTGCACCTTTTGGTGATGGTAAGAGTTATTTCTTGAATCAATTCCAAAAAGACTATACTGATGATTATATTTTCATTACTCTATATCCCGTAAACTATCAAGTTGTTGATAACTATGATGTCTTTGAACTCATAAAAAGAGATATCTTAGTGCAATTGATTGCAAATGGCATATTTGTGAGTGAAGATATAGTTATTCCTGATGGTATCTATGCTTATTACTATTTATTGCATTCTAGTAATTTAAATCTTGAAATTGAAGACCTTATGCCTTTAACGGATGTCTTGAATCTAGATCAATCGGTCGTAAATAAGTTCTTGACAGCAACATCTATTTGGAATGTATTGAAGAATGTTAAGACAGGATTTGATAGTTATAAGCAAAAGTTTGAAGAAAATAAGACTGAAAATAAGATAAAGCAATATCTTACTGCTTTTGGAGCAGGAAAGGGGGTAATCTATGAATTTGACATTACCTCTTTCCTGATATCTAGTTTCATCAAAAATTATAAAGCCAAATATCCAGATAGAAATATTGTTCTTTGTGTGGAAGATTTGGATAGATTGGATCCTGCGCATATCTTTAGAATTCTCAATATTTTGACAGCGCATGTTGATAGACAGTTTATTTCTTTTGAAGAACAGGAAAAGTTTGGTATTAGAAAGAATAAGTTTGGTTTTGATAAAACAGTTGTTGTCTGTGATTATAATAAATTGCAAGCATTGTTTCTTCACTTTTATGGTAAGGAAGCTAACTTTAGTGGTTACATATCAAAATTTACTTCTAGCAATCCTTTCTTTTATTCATTTAGACAAAAGGTTTCACAAAAGTTAATTGACAGTATTGAGAGCTTGGTGCATTTTGACGATGATGTCCTGAAAAATGCTTTGGCAAGTAGAAATTCTATAGTAGATAAAATACATGACTTAAATATTCGCCAGTTGGAATATATAGTTTTAGATGTAGAACGTGACATCAAGAATGAGAGAATTGAATTTCCTGACCATTCTTTTATGCTTGCGAAAAATATTCCGATGATAAAAGTTTTTGTGATATTTAATCGTTTGGGATTGCTCTGTTCACAGTATAATGATTGTGTTTTAAGCCTCTTTGAAAACGGTAATCTGGCAACATTAAAGGATTTAGACCATATGCTTTTATTTGGTTTTAAAGAAGGTACAGTTTCTACTTCTTTTTCACAGAAAATTAGTGATGATTATATGGTTGTTTTTATTCATAAAAATCAGAATGAACAACTAGACATTACTTTGAAGCGAGGTGTGTATCCACAAAAAAAGATAGATTATAAAATGATAATAGATAAAGCAAAATCCTATTTGTTATGAATGCAGATTTATTTTCCTCTGATAATGGCTTAGAGACAGCCCTGTTAAGAAGTTCTTTGGCTTTTGGTATTAATCAAGAGTTACAAGGAAGCAGGTCTCAATTTTTGAGTCAGATTATATCTTCCTTGATAATGGCCGAGGGACCTATGAGCGCTGATGATATTTGCAGACAGTTTAAAAACCGTTTTAGCAAGGTAATATCTAAGGATACAGTCAATAGCCATTTAGACAAGCTTACAAACAAGAAGAAATTCCTAAAGAAGAATCGTGATTCGGGTAAGTTTGAAATCAATTCTACAGCAAGAACAACAATTAATACTGAGTATTCTGATTTATTGAAGCAGACTAGTGATTTGATTAATAATGTCGTAGAGAAAACAAAGCTGTTGAATCAAGGTAAGTTGGTCTCTGATAAAGCAAAACTGAAAAGCAAGATAAAAGATGCCCTGACATATTTCTTTAGACTGTTCGGACTTGATATACTTGGAAGCGATGATAATAATCCAGAAAAGGATTCCTTCATCAAAAAAATGCGTGAGGATTTGGATATCAATGAAGCTGATGCTTTGATTCTTGCCTTGAGCGAGACGATAGACGAACAAGTATTTAACAAAAATGGTATTTTGAAAAAATGGGCAAAAGCTTATGTGTTTACACAAATAGCCCAACTTGACCCGACGTTGAATTCTTTTGAGCTTACTCAGTTTAAAAAGAAATCATTTGTTTTGGATACAGAAGTTGTTCTGCATTGTTTGGTTGACAATACAAAATTTTGTAAGGAATATAAACAACTTGTGGAAACATTGCTTAAATGTCAATGCTCTGTATATGTTCCTCCAGTTATATTGAAGGAAGTTGTTAGGCATGTTAAAACATCTAAGAATAGCTATTCCTATTTTAAGTCGTCAATGGATATTGTTCCAGAAAATATTTTGCTTTCGACTATAGCAAATGTATTTGTAGAGGATTATTATAACTCGAGGAAGCAATATGCTTCATTTGAAGTTTACTATGATAATTTTTATGATGAGGAAGATCCTGAAGAGTTGATAAAACGACTCCTTTTAGATAAATTCAAAAATATAAAATTTGAATGTAAAGAAGTTGATAAAAAAGATAATTATACGATAGCGGATAATGACACAATAGCTAAGTATGTTGAAGATATTCTGTTTGAAACAAAATATACTACAAAAGGAGCAAGAAGAACAGAAGCAGACAATCGTGCTATAGCAGAAACGGATGCTTATATCTATCTGGGTATTGCTGAATTATTGAATGGGAAAAAAGTTTCACCTGAGAAAAACAAAGAATTTCTAATGAATGATTTGTATTTCGTGACAACATCTAATCGTGCAGATAAGTGCGCAAGAAAATATGAACTTCAACATGATGTATGTACGAATCCTAATGTCTTAATTAGCATTCTTGGTACAATTGGGCAATTTGATGACTCGAAGCCTCTGCAATTGTTTGATAATCCATTTCTTGTCAATGCTGCGAAGGAAACTTGGGACGATGTGCATAATGCTATTGAATTTGGTTTAAATCTGAAAGGTGCAAATGTATATCAGTTAAAAAGAAAGTTAGACAAGTCTCTCAAAAGATGGATTGTCAAACGTGATGATTTAGAAAATATGAATCAAATAGTGAGAGATGCCAAGGAAATTGGTATAGAGAGCTATACTGGTGAATTGGCTAATCGTTTATATATTAAGTCTTTGGAAAAAGAAAATGAACAGCTGAAATTTGAGGCAGAAAAGAAAGACAAAACCATCAGTTCTTTGCGTAAAGACAAAGCTAAAGATAGTTATCTTGGTAGAGTAAATAAAAAGCGTAAATAATTATTTGGAATCTTTAGACAATGAATTATATTATCACTGTTGGTACCGGTTTATCGATACCCATCTTGCAAATATGATTAAGGAGCGTTATCCTAACGCCCAAGTATATAACTGATAGTATCAGTGAATCGGAACCATCATATTAGAGACCACGATATTCATCACATAGCCCAATCAATGGGCTATGCTGATGAGTTTACTTCCTAGAGCCGTTTCTATACGAGCGATGGTTTGAGTCGTAAAGTTATGTCTGCCTGTTAGCCATTTCGAGATTTCAGAGTCTCGCTTGTTGAGCAATCGGGCGAAATCCTTTTGGGTGAGTCCCTTGGCTTTCAGAATTTCACTAATGCGCTCGGCAATACCGAAAGACAAATCGAACTCTGCCTTTTGTTCGGCAGGTATCGCAGCGAGGCAATCACGGAATAATTTGTTCTGTATCATAATGCTTAAATTTCAAAGGTTGCACTTTCTATGTCTGTTATCATATCCTCTGGCATCTCGACTTCGAGCCATTCACTTGGCACACCTTCTATGGTGAGCAATGTCCGCCATTCGTTACCGAAGAGAATAAGGAGGCATGGCGGCGTTATCTGACAAAAGTAATCAAGAAGCATCTGAAGGCAGAGGTGATGAATACCTCTGAGTTCAGAGAGATGTCAAGATATGGAACCACGAGGAGAAACGCCAAGAGGTATGCCGCTATATCAAAGAGACAGCAGGACAATACCCCAATCATCGTGGCATGAAGAAGAAGTTGATGGACTTGATGCCAGAGATACCATTTGAAGGAGAGCCGAAGGCTGTGACTCGTGAGCCAAACGATATTGGAGAAAGCACTCCTGTAAACTCAGGAACGAGAGGGTGTAACCGCCCTCCGGTGCTCAGAACCGCTACGCTGTAAGGGTGGCGGACCAAAGCGGTCTACGCCAGGTTATGCGGGCTGGGGCCGCCTGGGGTAATTTGCTACGGCTTGTAGTTGTGGGCTTATAGATTACTGATTTTGGGGGAATTGACTGGTGAGTTGCAGATTTCTTGTGATTTTCTTGGTGGTTTCGAAGAAAAAGCGTAATTTTGCATTAGAGTATGAACGTTTAATATAAAGTTTATGGAAACAGCAATATTTAATCCGGTTCAGCAACACTTGTTGAAGATGTTTGCCTTTGATGGTTCAGAAGAAAGACTTTCTGAAGTGAAAACTGTTTTGAGTGATTATTTTCGCAAAAAAGCAGATGCTTGCTTAGAAGGTCTTTGGAATTCAGGGAAGCTGAATCAGGCAAAGCTTGATGAACTACGTCATCAAGACTTGCATACTATGTTGAAAAAGTAAGGTTTTATGGAAAGAATTGTATTGGATACTAACTGTCTGATACAGAGTATATCACCAAGAAGCCCATATCGTCGAATCTGGGATAGCTTTTTTGATGGTACTAATCTTTTATGCGTCACTACCTCCATATTAAACGAATATGAGGAAATATTAAATCTCTTGACCAATGAAGAGACTGCCAAATATATCATTGATGCAATTGTTAGTAATCCTTATACTATATTCATAACCGTATATTTTGATTTCAATTTGATTCAAAAAGATCCGGATGACAATAAATTTGTGGATTGTGCAATAACTGCTGGTGCTAGGTATATAGTTACCGAAGATCATCACTATGACGTAATAAAGTGGAAAGAATTTCCTGGTCTTGATGTTGTTGGTTTGGATGAATTCTTAAAACATTTATTAAAGATTAATCTTTAAACGAATTCTGAAGCTGTCTTTCGAAAAACTACCTTCAATAGTCTTTACGCCCCCTTCGGTTCCCCCAGTTCTGGGGGACAGAAACCTAAAGGGTAAATCACCATTAGCCCGTATGGCGGTACCTATATAATATATTGCCTTTGCATCCGTAATCAAAACAGTTTGATAATGGAAACAAGGGAATATTTCGAAATAGTGATGCAGGATTACAACCAAAATCGTAAAGGTCGTAGCTTGCGCAAGTATTATCAAGATGCATTCCTTTATGCAGAGCAGCTGTTGGGAAAAACTTATTGTTTTTCCACAACAGGAGATGACAAGAAGATTGTTTGTGCTTTTACGTTAGCAAATGATAGTATCAAGGCTGCATTAAGGTGGAATAAAAATAGGCTCAGGAGAGATTGTCTATCCACGGATAATCTCTCCTGAGCCTGAGATGAGTACGGAAATATCTTCTTCGTTGTCAAAACAGTTTGTAGGTGCTGCGGAGCACTTTGAACTCAGTGCGGCGGTTCAGCTGGTTGCATATCTCCTGATGCTCCCTGGTCTGCTTGAGGATGAAATCCTGGGTGAGCACATCGTCTTCCTTCAGCCAGGGATATTTCTCCGTGAGCTTCCTGCGGATTGTCTTCGGGCGTTCCTTGCCATATCCTACAGGGGTAAGGCGATCTTTTTCAATGCCGTGAGCTATGAGGTAATCCACTACCGTCTGGGCGCGGCGCTGAGATAATCGCTTGTTGTACTCGCTGTTGCCTTTGTAATCGCAATGGGCACTCAGTTCGATGGTTACGTGGGAATTCTCTTTTAGCAATGCAACGAGCTTATCCAGAGCCTGGGTGCTGGCTGGCGTCAGGGTAGCTTTGTCAAAATCATAGAAGATGTTGTCGATGAGTACTGGGGCTGAGATGGAAGCCAGCGGGAACTGGAGCACGTACTCCTTGCTCTCCTTTGCCGAATCTATCCGCAACTCCTCCTTGTGGTTGAGGAATCCCTTGCAGGAAGCCATCACAAGATAATCTACCTTAGGATGGATAGGCAGCGTAAACGAACCGTCACTCTTAACCGGCAGTTTCCTGTAGGTGCCATCGTTGCCTACTACCATCACCTGTGCGGCAGGAAGTTCGTAGCCGTCTTTTTCGTAAACCCATCCCTTCATCGTGGTGACAATCTCCGGATTATTGAAAGAATAGATATGGTCGTAGCCGCGACCATCTTTTCTGTTGGAAGAGAAGAAGCCACAGTTGTGCGGTCCCTCGAAGGTCATTCCGAAATCATCTGCTTCAGAATTGAGGGGATAGCCGGGATGTTCTATCTTATACTGCTGGGTCTTTTCGTCTATTCGGGCAATGTAGATGTCGAGACCGCCCATTCCGATATGGCCGTTACTGCTGAAATAGAGGTCGCCATTGGGGCGGAAGGTAGGGAACATCTCGTTGCCCGGCGTATTGATGGGGGCACCGAGGTTTTCCACACCTCCCAGGCCTGAAGGAGTGATGCGTACACGCCAGATATCGTAACCGCCCATTCCGCCCGGCATATCAGAAACGAAATAGAGCCATTCGCCGTCAGGACTGATGGCAGGGTGGGCGTAGGTGCTCAAGGTATCCTGGGTGATTTCCAGTTTCTGAACCTTTCCCCAGGCAGCATCCGAACGGGAAGAGGTGACGATCTGGGCAAATCGGGGAGAGGCTGGATCGGTGACGCATTGGGTGAGATACATCTCCTTGCCATCGGGAGTGAAGCAGCAGGCTCCCTCATCATAGTCGGTATTCAGACCAGTGGCGATGGCTTCCGGTCTGCTCCATTTTCCCTTGTCGTCTTTTTCTGAATAGAAGATATCGCCAGCCTTGGTGCCGGTGATTCCGCTGAGTTCATCTCCCTGTGCGTCGTTGCGGGTGGAAGTGAAGTAGATCTGTTCGTATTTATCGCCCTGAAGCATTGGTGAATAATCGGCTCTCCGGGAGGTGAAGACATCCATCTTCTTTACCTGATATCTGCTTCCGGCTTTTTTCCAGTTGGGAGCCATCTGGGCAGATTTCAATCCGTTCTGGGCTAGGATATTGTCGGGCATGGAATCCACGAGGATTTTGAATTTCTTTTCTGCCTGCTTGTATTCGCCGTTTTTCAGGAGCAGACGGGCGTAAGCCAGACGGTCATCGAGTGAAGCCTGGTTATAGCGGATGGCATTGCGGTAAGCATTCACAGCCTTGGGGGTAGCATTGATCTTGTTGTAGCAGCGTGCCATCTTCAAGGCTAGCTTTCCCCGGTTTTCACGCTCCTTGGGAGATGTCTTGGTGTAGGCTTGCTTGAATTGGTCGGCAGCATCATAGTATTCGCCTAAAGAAAGGAACTTCTCTCCCTTCTTCAGGTTCTTGTCAATGCCGCAGCTTATCAGAAGGAGGCAGCAAAAGGCTGTTATGATATGATGGAATCTGATATGCTTCATATTACCTCTATATTCGTGAATTTACATCTGTGAGAATGGCTGGCGGTATTGGCAGCCAGATTTCCAGTTGCTGCATCCATAGGCGGTCTTGCCCTTGATGATGACGCCCTTGCCGCAGAGCGGACATGGCTTGCCTACCATTGGGTCGGCTGGAGCCTGAGTTGCAGAAACCGGCTGTGCTGCTGCATTCTGCGAACCTACATTTTGTGTCGTAGCTTCATCCTTTTTCTTGGCTGGCATCTTCTTTGTTTCAGCTTTCTTTGCCGCCGTTTTCTTCTTTTCCGGTTTTTTCTTGAGATCTTCCTCCGTCATGATGGTCACTCTTCGGCTGCTGTTATCCGATAGAACATCGATGACTATCTGGTTGATCTGCTCTTTCAAACCATTGATGAATTCGGCAGGATCGTAGGTCTTGTGCTCGATGTCGCGGAGCTTCTTTTCCCAGATACCGGTCAGCTCACAGCTCTTCAGGAGTTCCTCGTGGATGGTGTCAATGAGTTCGATACCTGTTGGAGTTGCCATCAGGTTCTTGCGCTGTCGGCGGATGTAGTGGCGTTTGAAGAGGGTTTCGATGATGCCGGCACGGGATGATGGACGACCGATGCCGTTCTCCTTCAATGCCGCACGAAGTTCCTCGTCTTCCACGAATTTACCCGCTGTCTCCATCGCACGAAGCAGGGTTGCCTCGGTGTAATACTTAGGCGGTGTGGTCCATTTTTCTGTCAGGGTAGGCTGATGGTCTCCCGATTCGCCTTTCACGAAAGAAGGGAGGGTTCTTTCTTCTACCACTTCCTTCTTGGCACCGTTTCCGTTTCCGTCGCCTGCATTTCCGCCATCGTTTCCGTTGGCGTTATCTGCATCGTCGTCATCGGCATTCTTCGCATCCTTGGCATAGACCACTCGCCAGCCTGGTTCCAGAATCTCCTTACCGCTCACCTTGAACTCTATCTTTTCCGGTTTTGGTCCGTCTTCGTTGATGACCTCGCCCAATACGGTGGTGGTAGAGAACTTACAATCCGGATAGAACACGCTGATGAATCGCTTGGCGATGAGATCATAGACATTCGCCTCCATATCGGTGAGTCCGGTTGGCGGAACTCCGGTTGGGATGATGGCGTGGTGGTCGGTCACCTTGCTGTTGTCGAATACCTTCTTGCTCTTAGGCAACTTCTTGCCGGTGGCTGCGAGCTGCTGGATGAGCGGGAGGTATTTCTGCTGACTGGCTATCTTTGCCTGGCTCACGCCATTCAGAATCTGCGGACATTTCGGATAGATATCGTCTGTGAGAAACTGGGTATCTACACGAGGATAAGTGGTATATTTCTTCTCGTAGAGACTCTGGATGAGCTTCAGCGTAATATCGGCAGAGTAGGCAAACTTCTTGTTGCAATCCACCTGCAGTGAGGTGAGGTCGTAGAGATGAGGGGGCGCCTCGTTTCCCTTCTTCTTGCTTACATCGGTAACGGTGAAGGGCTTGCCGGCGATGGTGCTGAAAGCCTTCTCGCCTTCCTCCTTGCTGGTAAACTTGCCGCTGGTAGCCGTAAACTGGGTGTCGCGATAGATGGTGGCGAGTACCCAGTAAGGCTCGGAAACGAAGTTGTCGATTTCCTTCTGGCGGTTTACGATAAGGGCAAGGGTAGGGGTCTGCACCCGGCCGATGCTGAGCACCTGTCGATTCTGACCATATTTCAATGTGTAAAGTCGGGTGGCGTTCATGCCGAGAATCCAGTCGCCGATGGCACGGGAAAGTCCGGCAAGATAGAGTGACTGATATTCCCCCTGGTCTTTCAGTTCCTGGAATCCCTGCTTGATGGCTTCATCGGTCATGGATGAAATCCACAGTCTCTTGACGGGGCATTTTGCCTGCGCCTTCTGCATCACCCATCTCTGGATGAGTTCTCCTTCCTGTCCGGCGTCACCGCAGTTGATGATGCTGTCGGCAGCCTGCATCAGTTTTTCTATGGTGGCAAACTGCTTCTTGATGCCTTCATCGTTGATGAGCTTGATACCGAAACGCTGTGGAATCATCGGCAATGCCGAAAGGCTCCAATGTTTCCACATCGGAGTATAATCATCCGGTTCTTTCAGCTCACAAAGGTGGCCGAAAGTCCATGTTACTTGGTAACCATTACCTTCCATATAACCGTCGCGTGCCGTGGTAGCCCCGATGATTCGGGCGATGTCCTTAGCCACGCTAGGTTTCTCTGCTATACAAACTATCATTCTTTATTCTTATTTCTGTTTGCAAAGGTACAATAAAATAATGAGATAGCCATCATTTCTGCTTCTTTTTCTCATGGCGGGGAATAAAATATTCCACAAAAAAGGTCGCCCTGAAAGAGCAAAAGCTTCTTGTATTCAAAGCTTTTGCCCTTTCAGGGCGACCTTGCTGATTGTTATCTAACCCAGGGCGCTGCCCTGGGCTAGGAGCTTCTGCCCTTTCAGGGCGTGTTCGTATAAATCTGCGTGAGGTTACTCGTATTCCTGCCAGCTCTTAATCTGAAGCTGCTCCTGGCTCAATGTGCAGAATGCCTCGATGAAGGCGGAAGCCAGACGGGCATTGGTGATCAGAGGAATGTTGTGGTCGATGGCGCCACGACGGATTCTGTAACCATTGGTGAGCTCACGCTTGGTGTGATTCTTAGGGATGTTGACGATGAGGTCGAACTTGTGGTCGGCAATCATCTGCATCACGTTAGGAATATCCTTGTGGTCCTCATCAGGCCATCCTACGGCTGTAGCCTTCACGTTGTTCTCGTTCAGGAACTTCGCTGTGCCGGCTGTAGCGTAGATGGTGTAACCGTTCTTCACCAGCGCCTGAGCACCGTCGAGCAGAGAAGCCTTCTCCTTCGCACCACCGCTTGAAAGCATGATGCCCTTATCCTTTGAAGGAATCTTGTAGCCGGTGGCAATCAATGAGTTGAGCAATGCCTCCTCGAAAGTATCACCCATACAACCTACCTCACCGGTAGAACTCATATCCACACCCAAAACTGGGTCGGCGTTCTGCAAACGGGCAAATGAGAACTGTGAAGCCTTCACACCCATGCGGTCGATATCGAAAGCAGACTTGTCTGGCTTCTGGTATGGAGCGTCGAGCATGATGCGGGTAGCCGTCTCGATGAAGTTGCGCTTCAATACCTTGCTCACGAATGGGAATGAACGGGATGCACGGAGGTTACACTCGATTACCTTTACATCGCGACCCTTAGCCAAGTACTGGATATTGAAAGGACCAGAGATGTTGAGCTCCTTGGCAATGGCACGAGAAATCTTCTTGATCTGACGGGCTGTAGCGAAGGAAATCTGCTGAGCAGGGAAGGTCATGGTTGCGTCACCTGAGTGAACACCTGCATACTCTACATGCTCTGAAATACCATACTCTACAATCTCACCATTCTGAGCCACACCGTCAAACTCAATCTCGTTGGTCTCTGTCATAAACTGAGAGATAACCACTGGGTACTCCTTGGAAACCTCAGAAGCTGCCTCCAGGAAGCGACGCAACTCATCATCATTGTGGCAAACGTTCATGGCTGCACCGGAAAGAACGTAAGATGGACGAACGAGCACAGGATAGCCTACCTCGTCGATGAACTTCTGAACATCCTCCATTGATGTGAGGGCGCTCCACTTAGGCTGGTCGATGCCCAGCTTATCGAGCATGGCAGAGAACTTACCACGGTTCTCGGCACGGTCGATGTTGACAGGAGATGTACCCAGAATTGGCACAGACTGGCGATGGAGCTTCATAGCCAGGTTGTTTGGAATCTGACCACCTACAGAAACAATCACACCACGTGGTGACTCCAGGTCGATGACATCGAGTACACGCTCGAATGAAAGCTCATCGAAGTAGAGACGGTCACACATATCGTAGTCGGTAGATACGGTCTCTGGGTTGTAGTTGATCATGATTGACTTGTAACCCAACTTGCGGGCTGTGTTGATGGCGTTTACTGAACACCAGTCGAACTCTACAGAAGAACCGATGCGGTAAGCACCCGAACCGAGAACGATGACAGACTTCTCGTTCTTGTAGTAGTTGATGTCGTAACCCTCTACGGCGTATGTCATGTAGAGATAGTTGGTGAGGTCTGGATGCTCGCTGGCCACAGTAGGGATGCGCTTCACAGCTGGCAGAATGTTCAGCTTCTTGCGCAGGGCACGAACTGCGAGCACCTCCTTCTCCATGTTGGTATCCTTGGTCTTCAATACGAAGCGGCCAATCTGGAAGTCAGAGAAGCCCAGTACCTTAGCCTCGCGCAATACCTCGGCTGGAATCTCCTCCAGCGTATTATATTCAGAAAGCTTGTGCTTGTAATCTACGATATTCTTCATGCGCTCGATGAACCAAGGATCAATCTTGGTCAACTCCTCGATGCGCTCGATGGTGTAGCCTTCCTCCAAAGCCTGGGCGATGGCGAAGATACGGAGGTCGGTAGGGTTAGAAAGCTCCTCATCCAGGTTGTCGAACTTGGTGTGGTCGTTGCCTACGAAACCGTGCATTCCCTGACCAATCATACGGAGACCCTTCTGGAGCATTTCTTCGAATGAACGACCGATAGACATGATTTCGCCTACAGACTTCATGGAAGAACCAATTTTGCGGCTTACACCGGTAAACTTGGTAAGATCCCAACGAGGAATCTTACAGATCATATAGTCGAGTGATGGAGCTACATAAGCAGAGTTAGGAGTACCCATCTCGCCAATCTGGTCGAGTGTATAACCGAGGGCAATCTTAGCTGCAACGAAGGCGAGCGGATAACCGGTAGCCTTGGAAGCAAGGGCAGAAGAACGGCTCAAGCGAGCATTGATCTCGATGATACGGTAGTCGTTGGTCTCAGCGTTGAAAGCATACTGGATGTTGCACTCACCCACGATGTTGAGGTGACGGACACACTTCACAGCGATGTCCTGCAACATCTTCACCTGCTCGTCGGTAAGAGAACAGGTAGGAGCCACCACGATAGATTCACCGGTGTGAATACCCAGTGGGTCGAAGTTTTCCATAGAGGCAACGGTGAAGCAACGGTCGTTTGCATCACGGATGCACTCAAACTCAATCTCCTTCCATCCCTTCAGGCTCTCCTCAACGAGTACCTGAGGTGCGAAAGTGAAGGCAGATTCAGCAATCTCCTTGAACTCCTCTTCAGTCTTGCAGACACCAGAACCGAGACCACCCAGCGCATAGGCAGAACGGATCATGATAGGGTAGCCGATGTTGCGTGCAGCAGCAACAGCCTCCTCCATGTTCTCGCAAGCGTGGCTTACTGGAACTTTGAGGTCAACCTTGTTAAGCTCCTTTACGAAGAGGTCGCGGTCTTCTGTGTTCATGATAGCCTCTACAGAGGTACCCAACACATCCACGCCATACTCCTTGAGCACACCACTGAGGTAGAGTTCTGTACCAACGTTCAAACCCGTCTGTCCACCCCAAGCCAGCATGATGCCGTCTGGGCGTTCCTTCTTGATGATTTCAGTTACAAAAAAAAGTGTCACCGGCAAGAAATAAACCTTGTCAGCAATACCTTCACTCGTCTGAATTGTAGCAACATTTGGATTAATGAGGACAGAACTAATACCCTCCTCACGCAAAGCCTTGAGAGCCTGCGAACCGGAATAGTCAAACTCACCTGCCTGGCCGATCTTCAACGCACCGGAACCCAGGACTAGGACTTTCTTAAGCTGTTTCTTCATCTTTATATAACTATAAGTTTATTCTTAATAATAAAAAGTCTCTTCTGAAAATGTCTTGTTTAGTATCTATTTAGTTTCTTAGTCAGATTACTAAGGAAGATACACTATTTCGGGCAGCAAAGATACGTTAAATATCTGAATCATCCAAATTTTCTGCCATTCTTTACAGTTAAATAACATCAATTATTTAAAAATCCTTTCGGGATTGTCTCATTTTTGCTATTTTTTTGTTACTTTTGCAGCGCCTACAGAAATGTAGTAGAATGTTTCGAGAATAATAAAACAATAGCTTACAAGATAAAGTGATAACAACAATGAAAGTCGGATTATTCGTCCCTTGTTATGTGGATGCTTTATACCCTGAAGCGGGTGTGGCTACATACAAGTTATTAAAGCACTACGGACTGGATGTCGGTTATCCCGAAAAGCAGACTTGCTGCGGTCAGCCGATGGCTAACGCGGGTTTTCAGGATAAGTCGGAGAAGGTCATAGAGACATTTGATGAGCTGTTCAAGGATTACGATTACATCGTAGCTCCTTCAGCTTCATGTGCCGCTTACGTTAAGGTGTATTACCCTAAGATTCTGGAGGGTAAGCACGAGTGTATTTCATCAAAGAAGATCATGGATGTTGTGGAGTTCCTTCACGATGTGCTGAAGGTGGATCATGTGCCGGGCAAATTCCCACACGTAGTGAGTGTGCACAACAGTTGCCATGGTGTGCGGGAACTGGGTTTGTCGTCTCCATCTGAGCGACACATCAAGCCATTCAACAAGATTATCGACCTGTTGAATATGGTGGAAGGCATTACCATCCACGAGCCGGAGCGCAAGGATGAGTGCTGCGGATTCGGCGGTATGTTCTCTATCGAGGAGCCTGCCGTTTCTACCCGAATGGGCGAGGATAAGATCAAGCGCCACATGGCTACGGGTGCCGAATATGTTACCGGACCGGATTCTTCCTGTCTGATGCACATGGCTGGTATTGCCAAGAAGGAGAAGATGCCGATCAAGTTTATCCATGTTGTTCAAATTTTAGCTGCAGGACTATGAGTACAGAACATTCCAAGAGAGCTGCGAAGTTTACGCAGAATGTAGAGAAGACCACCTGGCACGACGCTACCTTCTGGTCTGTTCGTCAGAAGAGAGATAAGATGGCGCAGGAACTTCCTGAGTGGGAAGACCTCCGTGAGCATGCGTCTGAAATCAAGATGCACACAATCACCCATCTTGCCGATTACCTCGATATGTTTTCCAAGAACCTGGAGAGCCGTGGGGTGAAGGTGCACTGGGCAAAGGATGCGCAGGAGTTCAACGAGATTGTGCTCGGAATCCTGAAGGATCATAACGTGAAGAAGATGGTGAAGTCGAAGTCGATGCTCACCGAGGAGTGCGAGATGAATCCTTATCTGGAGAAGCACGGAATTGACGTGGTGGAGACCGATCTGGGCGAGCGCATCATCCAGCTCCTGCACCAGAAGCCTAGCCATATTGTGATGCCTGCCATTCACCTGAAGCGTGAGGAAGTGGGAAAGATGTTCGAGGAGAAGGGAATCTCCAAGGAAATCGGTAACTACGATCCTACTTATCTGACCCGCTGCGCCCGCCATCATCTCCGCGACCAGTTTATGGAAGCCGGAGCAGGTATGACCGGCTGCAACTTCGGCGTGGCTGCCACAGGCGATTGCGTGGTCTGCACCAACGAGGGTAATGCCGATATGACCACTTCCATGCCTAAGCTCCACATCGTAGCGATGGGTATCGAGAAGCTGGTTCCTGATTATAAATCACTGGCTGTATTCCAGCGCCTGCTTTGCCGCTGCGGAACCGGTCAGCCTACCACTACCTTTACCTCTCATTTCCGCCAGGCTCGTCCGGGTGCCGAGATGCATGTGGTTCTGGTGGATAATGGCAGAAGCGATATTCTCGCCGATAAGGACCACTGGCAGACCTTGAAGTGCATGCGCTGCGGAGCCTGCATGAACACCTGTCCGGTTTATCGCCGTTCAGGCGGATACAGTTACACCTATTTCATTCCGGGTCCTATCGGTGTGAATCTGGGAATGCTGAAGAATCCTCAGAAGTACAGCGACAATGTTTCAGCCTGCACCTTGTGCTTGTCTTGCGACAATGTCTGCCCTTCCAAGGTAGGTCCTGGTTCGCAGATTTACGTATGGCGCCAGAGTCTGGAGAGATTGGGCAAGGCTAATCCTGTGAAGAAGGCGATGTCGAATGGCATGAAATATCTCTTCGATCGTCCTGCGCTCTACACCACAGCCTTGAAGTTTGCGCCACTTGTCAATCTGATTCCTGAGTGCTGCACGCACTTCAGCAACTGGAATGCGTGGGGTATCGGTCACACCATGCCTGAGTTTGCAAAGAAGAGCTTCCACCAGCTTTGGAAAGAAGGAAAGGTGAAGTAGTGGCTAATCATAAAGTTCAAAGTTCAAATTTCAAAGTTCAATGAATAAAGAAGATTTCCTGAACAAGTTGCGTAAGAATACGCACGTTCAATTCGATATGCCTGCCGTAGATGTCAAGGGAATCCAGTATGAGGATACCTTGAAGCAGTTTATTGAGATGACTGAGTCTGTGGGTGGACACGTGATAGAGGCTGAGGCGGGCGAGAGCCTGGATGAGCTGGTGAAGAAGGCTTATCCGGAGGCGAAGGTCTTTGCTTCCAACCTGCCTGAGATTACCATCGCGCAGAAGAATCCTGATACCGTGGCTGAAGCCAACGACCTGAATGGTACCGATGTGGGTATTGTCCGTGGAGAAGTGGGTGTTGCCGAGAATGGCTGCGTCTGGATTCCTCAGACCATGAAGGAGAAGGCGGTGCTTTTCATCTCCGAATATCTCGTGATTTTCCTTCAGAAAGATAAGGTAGTTAACAATATGCACGAGGCTTATGCCCGTATCGAGATGGATCCGAAGTATAATTTCGGTACTTTCATTAGCGGTCCTTCCAAGACTGCAGATATTGAGCAGGCACTGGTAATGGGTGCGCAGGCTGCTCGTGGTGTGACTGTTATACTCTTATAAATAAGGTATAATAGCTGGCAAGTATAAAAAAACGGCTGTTAACTGTTAACCTGTTAACTCCTGTAACATAAATCCCGAAGTTCCGCCTTTGTGAACTTCGGGATTTATTTTTTCTAAAATTATAATATCCATTCATAGGTGTCGTAAACCACGCCTCTTCCTCCGTAACCTTCCTTGTGGGCGATGAGGCCCTCATTGATCCAGGCTCCCTGCTGTTCTGTAGAACTGCCGAAGTCCAGATAGAGATAATCGGGGTAATCATGATACATAATCTGTTCGTAGATAGCCTCCATGGCTCCGAATTCCTTGCCTTCATCGTTGGTAGAACTGTATTGTCCATGTACCACTTGCTCGGTAATATAAAAGGTGAGGCCTCCTATAATGTGCCCGTTGCGATAAGCATTGTATTGGATGATATTCTCGGGGAATCGACTTTTCAGGAGTTCCATTTCCTGAAGCGTGTGTACCGGTTTGGCACCAAATCGCTTTTCCAGATTCTCATTCAATACCTCCCAGAATTCCGGCAGGCTTGCATCTCTCACTACGGTCACTCCATTCTGATGAGCCTTCTTCAGGCGGCGCAGGTGGTCTTTGCGCCAGCGCAGTTTCTGCTGCATGAAGATGGTTGTGCCGATATTGCGGAGCGAAAGATAGGCCTTGCATTTCCAGAAGATGGCATAGAGGTCTTCTTCTGAAGGATGGAGATGATAGATCCAGGGAATAGGACGATACTGTACCTTCTCGAATCCCTGAAGACGCAGATAGACATTCAGTTCCTCAAAGAGTTGGCAGACATCTGAAATCGTGACGTGAATGTTCATGATCAGTCCGCCATAGGTGAGTCCGAAATGCGAGCAGAGGGTCTTGCCTACCTGATGGGCTGGCAGGATGGAATGGAGCTTTCCCTTCTTGAAGAACAGGAGAGAATAGTCCTTGAACCTATCGGAATGGTAATCCATATAGTTGCGGTAAAAGAGAAACGTAGCGTTTCGGGCTTTTGCCACATACGCATCCCATTGCTGGCGATATTCGGGAGTGTATTTGATGATTTCAAACATGATGTCTTGCGTATTTGAGGAGTTTCTCAAATAGGATGTCTTGCGTGTTTGAGAAACTCGTCGTAATCATAGATATAATCAGCTTCTTCGTACAATTCCGAAGCCAGAACCAGACAGACCGAACCGGCAGAGAAGTTTTCCAGCGTTCGCCAGATGCCTGTGTTGACGAGTAATCCCTGGTCGGGGCGGTTGAGAAGATAGGATTGCTTCCGTTTTCCATCATCCAGCGTAACCGTGAAGGAACCGCTGGCTGCGATGATTACTTCCAGGCATTCCTTGTGGGCGTGACCTCCGCGGGCAGCACCTGCCGGAATATCGTAAGTCCAGTAGGTGCGCCTGATGTGAAAGGGCACATCCTTGAAATCCTCCACATTCGTAGCCTGGAAGTCTTCGGATTGATGCGTGTTCTGGAAACGGATGATTTTTCCTATTTCTTTCATGAATCTTATTTCTTCATATATGGGTCGGTGCCCAGGACGGTCTTTGCCAGGCGCTTTGCCTTGTCGCGGAGCGCATTCAGGTCATCGCCCTTCTCGCCGTAGCAGAGAACGACACCCATGCGGCGACCTACGTGAGCCTCAGGCTTTCCGAAGATGCGGATGCGGGTGTGGTCTTCCTTCAAGGCATCAAGCATGTTGTAGTTCAATGGCTCTGTGCTTTCCTCTGGAGAGAGGATGACGGCAGAACAGCCGATGTGCTCCAGATGGATTCCGGCGATAGGCAAGCCCATCACGGCACGGAAGTGGAGCTCAAACTCGCTCAGGTTGGTAGTGTGACCGAGGGTAACCATACCTGTATCGTGTGGACGAGGACTCAACTCCGAGAAAATTACCTCACCCTGCTTGCTCAGGAAGAACTCTACGCCCCAGAGACCAGCACCGGTCAGCGCCTTGGTTACTTCGCCGGCAATATGTTCAGCCTTCTTCAAAGCCTCCTCTGGAAGCTGGAATGGCTGCCAGCTCTCACGGTAGTCGCCGCCCTTCTGTACGTGTCCGATAGGTGGGCAAAAGAGGGTAGGACCATCCTTCTGGGTTACGGTGAGGAGAGTGAACTCTGAATCGAAGTCGATGAATTCCTCGATGATCACTTCCTTCACGTCGCCGCGGCCTTCCTCCATCGCCTCCTTGTAAGCCTCCACCAGCTCATCGTCGTTGTGAACATAGCTCTGTCCATGACCGCTGGAACTCATCAGTGGCTTTACTACGCATGGGAAACCAATCTCATCGGCAGCGTTCTTGAACTCCTCGAAAGTCTTTGCATAGAAATACTTGGCTGTGCGCAGACCCAGTTCCTTGGCAGCCAGGTCGCGGATGGCACGGCGGTTCATGGTGTAGTTCACGGCACGTGCCGAAGGTACAATCTGAATGCCCTCCTTCTCGAAGTCGAAGAGGCGCTCTGTGCGGATAGCTTCAATCTCAGGCACGATGATGTCTGGGTGATGTTTCTCAACCACTGCGGTCAATGCGTCGCCATCGAGCATTGAGAACACTTCTCGCTCGTCGGCTACCTGCATGGCTGGTGCATTGTCATACTTGTCGCAAGCGATGACGTACTGTCCTGCTCGCTTTGCGGCGATGGTAAACTCCTTGCCCAGTTCGCCTGAGCCCAAAAGCATAATCTTCTTCATTTATATGATGTTTAATATTTTATGTCCCTAAAATAATCACTAATCACTAATCATTAATCTCTAAGTCCGAATTTCTTTCTGATAAATTCTGCGATAAACTTCTCAGTCTCCTCGATTCCCAGATGGCTGCTGTTGATGCAGAGGTCGTAGCTCTCGCTGTGTCCCCACTTCTTGCCGGTATAGTAATCGTAGTAAGAGGCGCGCTGCTCCTCATGGCTTTCGATAAACTTGCGGGCGGAGGCTCTGTCGATGTCCTTTCGCTTGCACACTGCCTTGATGCGGTCGTCGATGTTGGCGGTGATGAAGATGTTGATTACATTCTTGTAGTCACGCAGCACATAGTCGGCGGTTCTGCCCACAAACACGCAGTTGCCCTCATCGGCAGCCTTTCTGATGGCGTCGCTCTGGAACTTGTACAGACCTTCCTGCGAGAAGTCGTTGTGATAGAAATTGTTATCGCTCAGGAAAGGCAGATGGGTATGAAAGAGAGACTTGAAGAATCCCTTCTGCTCATCGTTCTGCTCGAAGAATTTCTCCGAAAAACCGCTCTCCTTGGCGGCAAGGTTCAGCAGTTCCCGGTCGTAGCACTTGCAACCGAAATCCTCCGCCAGCTTCTCGGCGATGATATGGCCGCCGCTACCAATCTGGCGACCTACGTTTATGATAATCTTGGTCATAAGCTTAAAATTTTAGCTGTTAACTGTTAACTGTTAACCATCAACCGTTAACTTTCATGTTTTCTTTATGTTGTCTTTTCAACTTGTTCATGTACCATGACATTACGATGGCAGCGATGACTGCGGCTGAGAAATCGGAGATAGGCATACTGTACCATACGCCGTCAATATCCCATATCATCGGCAGGAAAGCCAGGAGCGGCAGGAGGATGAGCAACTGTCTCGACAAGGAGAGGAAGATGCTGATCTTCACCTTTCCGATGCACTGGAAGAAGTTCGTGATGACCATCTGGAATCCGATGATCGGGAAGCAGAACATCACCACTCTGATAGCCTTGATGCCCAAGTCTATCAGCTGCTTATCGGTAGTAAACATTCTCGCACAATAGTAAGGCAGGAACATCGCTATCAGCCAGCCCGTCACCATGATGGCAGTGGCAGCAATGATGCTCAGGTTCAATACACGCATCAGTCGGTCCAGCTTCTGTGCGCCGTAGTTGTATCCGGCGATAGGCTGCATTCCCTGGTTGACACCTAACACGAACATGATGAACACCATCGCAATACCGTTGGCTATTCCGTAGGCACCCACGGAAAGGTCGCCTCCGAAACGCACCAGCTGGTTGTTGATGAAGATGACGATGATGCAGGCGCACACGTTCATCAGGAACGGCGAAATGCCGATGGCGAGGATGTTATCTACGAGTTTCCTCTTCAGTTTGTAGATTCCTTTCTTGAAGTGGAGCAGCTCGCTCTTGTTGCTGAAGAGTTTGATCTGCCACATCAGAGCCATCAGCTGCGATAGGATGGTGGCGATGGCGGCACCCTGTATTCCCCATTTGAAGACGAGGATGAAGAGGGCATCCAGTATCACGTTCATCACCACCGTGAAGATGGTGGCGTACATCGCCTGCTTGGGCTTGCTCGCTGCTCGGAGCAGGGCGTTCATGCCGAAATACATATGGCTCACCACATTGCCCAGCAGGATGATGACCATATACTCGTGGGCATAGACGAGCGTCTGGTCGCTGGCTCCGAAAAATCTCAGGATAGGGTCGAGGAAGAGCAGACAGATGATGCTCAGTCCGATACCGATGATGAGATTCAGAGAAATCGTGTTGCCCAGAATGTTCTGCGCTGTGGCATAATCCTTTTGTCCCAACTTCACGCTGATGGCTGTGGACGCTCCTATGCCAACACCGGCTCCGAAAGCGGTGGTGAGGTTCATGAAGGGGAAGGTGATGGCGAGACCCGAGATGGCCATGGCTCCCACACCCTGACCGATGAATACGCGGTCAACAATGTTGTAGAGCGAAGAGGCGGTCATCGCAATCATCGCTGGCAGGGCATACTGAACCAGCAGCTTGCCCACAGGCTTCGTACCTAATTCTAATGTCGCTTGTTTATTTTCCATTTATATCTGTTTTTTCCTCATAGCCGCTCGCTCAGCTTCTTTCAGAAAGCAGCAGTGGCGGCTACTTGTCTGCAAAAGTACAAAAAATATCTGATACCTTATTATATATATAAGAAAAACTTGCATTTCCTGATAAAAACTTCCCTTTTCTTTTGGCATTCTCGTACAAAAACTGTACTTTTGCAGCTTAGTATAAACAATAACAATCTGATTGGGCAACAGCAGTCAGACGAGAATGTAACAATATAACAATCGTACTACCGATAAATGATGAAAAGATATTTGATGCTTTATGCATTTATTCTGTCCACCTTGACATTGTTGGCTCGCGATGGCAAGGTAACTGGCTTTCTGGAGGCCGATATGGTGTCTTTCCCTGGTGGAAAATGCCAGATGTATCGTCTTTACCTCAAGGATAAAGACCTCGACCATACGCCTTTTTCGGTGAACCGCCCTTCGGAGTTCCTCTCCCAGCGCTCCATCGACCGACGTAAGCGTCAGGGTATTCCCGTAGATCTGACCGACCTTCCCGTGGCTCCGGCTTACGAAAAGCAGGTGGCTGAGGCAGGCATCGAGATTGTGGGGAAGAGCAAGTGGAACAATACGCTGCTCATCCGCATCCATAAGGACAAGGAGCTTCGCAAGCTGGAAGGCCTGAAATTCATCACCAAGAGGAAGAAGGTGTTCCAGGCTCCCGATTCCGTAAGTCAGAGAATGCGCTCGAATGTGCGCAAAGGACTGAACGAGTGGAGTTCCGCCAATGGAGTGTATGGCGCAGCTGATGCTCAGCTGAAGTCGCTGAACGGCAAAAGGCTCCACGAAAGTGGCTATAGAGGCAAGGGAATGATGATAGCCGTATTCGACGGCGGATTTATGAATGCGGATAAGATTCCTGCCCTGCACAGCATCAAGCTGGCGGGTGTGAAGGATTTCGTGGTTCCTGAATCCAAGAATGTATTTGGAGAGATGGAACATGGCACGATGGTGCTCTCTACGATGGCTGCCAATGCGCCCGACTTCTATGTGGGTGTGGCTCCTGAGGCGCAGTATCTGCTGATAAGATGCGAGGATGAACGCACCGAGAGCCTTGCCGAGGAGGATTACTGGGCAAGTGCTGCGGAATATGCTGACAGCTGTGGCGTGGACATCATCAATTCTTCGCTCGGCTATCATGGCTTCGATGATTCCTCGATGGATCATCACTATTATGAGCAGGATGGCAACACCGCCCTCATCTCCCGAACCGCATCGATGTGTGCCGACAAGGGAATCGTATGCGTGAACTCTGCCGGAAACGATGGTATGGGTTCCTGGAAGAAAATCAATTTCCCTGCCGATGCCAAGGATATCCTCACGGTGGGAAGCATCAACGAACATGGCATGAATGCTGCCTTCAGTGCCGTAGGACCTACGGCGGATGGCAGAATCAAGCCTGATGTGATGGCCTTCGGAAGTCCTACCTGCGTGATTACGGGCAGGGGTAGCATCATCAATGATAATGGAACTTCGTTCTCCTCGCCGCTGGTAGCGGGTATGGTGGCTTGCCTCTGGCAGGCGCTGCCTGGCAAGACTGCCAAGCAGATCATCAAGCTCGTAAAACTGGCAGGCGATAACCAGCAGCATCCCGACAATGTCTTCGGATACGGTGTGCCGGATTTCTGGAAAGCTTATCAGACGGGAAAAGCGATTAAGTAATCTTGGAACTTTGAACTTTATGATTAGCTTTGCTGCTATATGATAAGGGAAGTTCCAGGGGGGCTAAGTACCAAGTAATAGTATTCATAAAGTTCAAAATTCCAAGTTCAATGTTCAAAGTAAAAAGATTATCTCTATATGAATTAAACTCGATAGTCAGCGAAATCATTTCGATGTCCTTACCCGACAGCTATTGGGTGGAAGCGGAACTCTCCGAGGCTCGCGAGGGTTATGGCGGCCACTGCTATCTGGAACTGATTCAGAAGGATGAACGCTCCAATACGCCGATAGCCAAGGCGCATGCCAACTGCTGGCGAAACCGCTGGATGCTCATCAAGCCGAATTTCGAGCGAGTGACGGGGCAGCGCATTCATACCGGCATGAAGGTGCTGCTCAAGGTGCACGCCCAGTTCCATGAGAACTATGGTTTCTCTTGGATTGTAGATGATATCGACCCCAACTATACGATGGGCGATATGGCGCGCAAGCGGTTGGAAATCATCAATACGCTGAAGGCTGAGGGCGTCTTCGAGCTGCAGAAGGAGCTGGTGCTCCCGATGTTCTGCCAGCGCATCGCCGTGATTTCGAGTGCTACGGCAGCCGGATATGGCGATTTCTGCAATCAGCTTGCCGATAATGATTACGGCTTGCAGTTCACCACCCGCCTCTTTCCTGCCACGATGCAGGGCGAGGGAGTGGAGCAGAGCATCATCGCTGCCCTGGACAGCATCAATGCCGAATATGAGGAGTTTGACTGCGTAGTCATTATCCGTGGCGGTGGTGCTACCAGCGACCTTTCCGGTTTCGACACCCTGGCGCTTGCCGAGAATGTGGCTAACTTCCCGTTGCCTATCATCACGGGTATCGGACACGAGAGGGATGAGAGTGTGCTCGATATGATTTCCTTCCAGCGTGTGAAGACACCGACTGCCGCTGCCGCCTTCCTCATCAATCATCTCGCCGAGGTCTATGCCCGGGTGATGGATGCGCAGGAAACCATCGTGCAGAATGTGAAGCACCGGTTGCAGGTGGAGAAGATGAGGATCGAGAGATTGAGCAGCACCATCCCCGTACAGTTCTCGCTGGTGAAGACGAAGCAGGGGGCGTATCTCGACCGTCTGATGACTCGCATTACGACGAATCTGCAGTCGAAGGTTTCGAATGCCCAGCGCCGTTTAGAGATTCTCTCGCAGAATATCCAGCCGGTACTGGAAAGAAAAATGCTCAATGAGAATCATCGTCTGCAGCTTCTCCAGCAGCGCATCCAGGCGCAGGATCCGGAACTGCTGCTGAAGCGTGGTTACAGCATCACGCTGAAAGATGGCAAGAGTATCCGTTCTGCCTCGCAGCTGGAGGCTGGCGACATCATCGAAACGAGATTCGCCGAGGGTAATATTAAATCGGAAGTGAAATAATTCCCCACACGCCCTGAGGCAATAGGAATTTCCCATACGCCCTGAAAGGGCAGAAGCTCCTAGCCCAGGGCAACGCCCTGGGTAATAAAGGATGCAAACCTGTCGCCCTGAAAGGGCAAAAGCTTTAAAATATCCACTGTTAACTGTTAACTCTGTTAACTCCAAAAACAATAAAATTATGGCAAAAGAAGAAATGAAATACGAGCAAGCTGTAAGAGAGCTTGAGCAGATTGTAGAAAGAATGGAGAATGATGAACTGGATATTGATCAGCTCTCCGAGCAGTTGAAGCGTGCCAAAACCTTGGTAAAGCTCTGCAAGGACAAGCTCACCAAGACCGATGAGGAAATCAAAAAGCTCCTCAGTGAGGATTGATTCCTTCTGTTTCAGCCACCCCTGTTTCGGCGGATTTGCAATCCGCCGCCGTATGGGTAACTATTTCGGATTTGCAATCCGCTTCAAGGAACGGCGCAAGAACGAAAAAGTACCCATAAAATGGTAAAATAATGCCTCAAAACGGCAGAAATACGTAAAATAATAACGTTTCTACTAAATTTATCGCAAAATAGTTGCAGATTAATAGAATATTTTGTACTTTTGCATTCAAAATATTAGTAGAACATTAAAAAATAAGATGTTATGAAAGACTTAGATTGGTCTAATTTGTCATTTGGCTATCGCCAGACTGACTACAATGTTCGCTGTTACTATCGCGACGGCAAATGGGGCGAAATAGAAGTTTGCTCTGATGAGTATTTGAAATTGCACATGGCTGCAACCTGTCTGCACTATGGTCAGGAGGCTTTCGAGGGTCTGAAGGCTTATCGTTGCCCAGACGGCAAGGTGCGCGTGTTCCGTATGGACGAGAATGCTGCCCGCCTGCAGAGCACATGCCGTGGTATCCTGATGCCAGAGGTGCCAACAGAGTTGTTCGAGGAGATGGTGAAGAAGGTGGTCCGCCTCAACCAGGAGTGGATTCCTACCTACGAGAGTGGTGCTACGCTCTATATCCGTCCTTTGCTCATCGGTACAAGTCCTCAGGTGGGTGTGCATCCTTCTAAGGAGTATTGCTTCTTGATTTTCGTAACCCCAGTGGGTCCATACTTCAAGGGTGGATTCTCTACCAACCCATACGTCATCATCCGTGATTTCGACCGCTCTGCTCCTCTCGGAACAGGTATCTATAAGGTAGGTGGTAACTATGCTGCTTCCCTCAGAGCCAACAATATCGCTCACGAGAAGGGTTATGCCTGCGAGTTCTATCTCGACGCCAAGGAGAAGAAATACATGGATGAGTGTGGTGCTGCCAACTTCTTCGGTATCAAGAACAATACATACGTTACTCCTAAGAGTTCATCCATCCTCCCATCTATCACCAACAAGAGCTTGATGCAGCTGGCTGAGGATCTCGGTATGAAGGTAGAGCGCCGTCAGATTCCTGAGGATGAGTTGGATACATTCGAGGAGGCTGGTGCTTGCGGTACTGCTGCCGTTATCAGCCCTATCAGCTACATTGATGACCTGGATACAGGCAAGCGCTACAACTTCGGTGAGAAGCCAGGTCCTGTCTCTAAGCATCTGTATGATACCCTCCGTGGTATTCAGTATGGTACTGTAGAGGACAAGCACGGTTGGACAACCGTAGTTATTGAGTAAAAACCAATAAGAGATAATATTAAGTTCAGAGCACTTTGAGGAGTTTTCGCTCCTTGGAGTGCTTTTTTTATGTTTTTCCCTTGGAGTTTCATAAAAATATCGTATCTTTGCCCACAGAAAATATAACTTCTTAAAAGAAAGGAAAGATTATGCAGACAACTATCAACATATCATTGGATGTACCTCAGTCTTATCAGTTGGATACATTGAAGCAGGAGCTGACAGAGTATGCTAAGAAATTAGTGGCTAAAGCTAAGCCTAAGGCAAAGGTTGCAAGAAGGCAATATGCTCATGATGCTTTATGCGGTATTATGAAGACTGATAAGTCGGATAAGGAATTAATAGAGGAGTATCTGAAAGAAAAATTTCAAATCTGACAACGATGAAAGTCTTTTTGGATACTAATATTTTTATCGAATATACCACGTGCCGTAAGCAATTCAGATGGGTACGTGATGTTTTTGATGCTATAGAAGATGAAATTATTTCTGCTGTGGCTTCTGTTGGAGGTATGTACACAAATGCATATCTTGTTACTCTTTATTTTAAAGAGCATGGTATTCATAGGCCTGAGCAGACAGAGAGAGTCAGACAGACGCTTTTAGCGTTTTTGCAGTTGGCTCCTACTGTAGATTGTTCAGCAGAAACAGTTCAAGAAGCTGTCAATGATGAGCGCTTTACCGACATAGAGGATAGCTTCCAGTATCACTGTGCCTTGCAGAATGATTGTGATGTCTTATTGACTATCAATATCAAAGATTACAAGAACGTATTGGGGCAGAGACCCGAAGTCTTGACTCCTGAGGAATTTGTAGAGAAGTATCTCAAATAATATCATAAACAAGAAGCCTCTCGGCATTGCTTTGCCGGGAGGCTTCTTCGGCTCTTACGGCTGGTGGGGGTTAACAGGGTTAACAGTTAACAGTCGATTTTTCGATAGTCCCCCTCGCGTACCTTATTATATAATAATATATATATATATACTTCTTTTTATAGATATGGGGTGGAGACCATGCATTTTTCGGCTGTTAACTGTTAACCTGTTAACCCTGCCCATTTTTTAAGCCAACTCTATGCTTCTGGATAGAGAACTCATAGAGTTGGGGGATAAGAAACTATCACTTAGTTTCTTTAACACTTTCCGGGCTTCATAGATGGCAAGGATCGGTCATCTATTAAGCCTCCAGCTTGCCATCTATTAAGCCTCTTTTGTGTCACTTTCATGTCGCTTTCGTGTCGTTTTCGTGTCACTTTCGTGTCGCTTGTTTTATCCTTGTATTTCCCTTTATCTCGTAACCGGGAATACGTAGTATTCTCTATCTACATCGAAATCAAGCACCCACTGGTCAACGATGATATTGTCATCCAGCGCCTTGATTTCTACAGTATGATAGCCGTCGAGCAGGGTTACGTAGAAGCTCTTGAGCGCCTGTCCGCGCCAATGATTCATCTTCCATTCCTTGGAGTTGTAATCCTCCTTCATCTGGCAGATTACCGGTTCTGCACCGTCAATGCTCACGCTTACCCGCATGTTCTTCTCGTATGGCAGATAGCTCGGGATGGTGGCGAGGGTAAATCTCGCGTCTCCTATGCTGCTGCTTACGAATCTGTATCTCAGGATGGCTCCCTTTGGCAGCTTCACGGCGTTGTTGCTATGACCCAGCAGCGGTTTCAGCTGGATCTTCTCGACAGTCTCTCCCTTGGCTGCTGGCGCCTGGAAGGCATTCGTCCAGTCGTATGCATTCTTGGCGGTGATGTTCTTGGTGAATGTCACCAGCGGCTGGAGATCTTGATTTCTGTCGAAAGCATCCTGCATCAGGAGTCGGATATCCTTGGCAGGTAGGGTGCCCGGCAACTGCGGAGCCTGCATTTCTGCCCCATCTGTAGCGATGATGCTGCTCCATTTGCCCTTTCCCAGCTTCAGATAGTAGGCGTTGAGCTGCTTCAGGGTGTTGAAGGCGTTGAGGCTCACGGCAGCCGAAGCCTTGGCTTCATCATCATTCGGGAACAGTCCCGGACGAGCGATGTCTCTGGCTTCCTGTGCCTCCAGCTCCTTTTCGGCGATGAGGGCAGCAGAGAAGATAGGATATTTCACGATTTCGAAGAAACCGTCTCGCAGATCGGCAGGAAGGGTTCTTTCCAGATTGGCAGTCTTGGTCTTCAGCAGATCGTAGGCGTAGAGATAGCGCTCCAGCTCATTGCCGAATTCGCCTGAATGAAACTCTGTATCGCCGTATGGCATTGCCATGAAGGCTGGCTGGCGGATACTGGTCAGGCGATAGTATTCCTCCATCAGAGGTTTGATTTTCTTGGCTGCCACGTTGCCGAAGAGACTGCTGAGCCAGTTCTGCAGGTAGCTGCTGATGCCTCCCTGCAGCGCCTCGCTGTTCCAGGCAAGGTCTGAAATCATGGCAAGCTGCAGCGAAACCATCTTCGGATTGGTTACGTTGGCAATCCATGCGCAGTCTTCATCATGATGCATCTCCGATCGATGGGATTTTTCCCGGTGCTCCGACTTGGTTTCCAGATAATCCCTGTTGTTCAGCATTTCGAGCACCAGGGCAGGGGAGATATTCTCCAGCTGCATCTGGTTGCCGGCACAGATCATTTTTACGTTCTCCAGAGTCTTCTTATGCTTTTTCTTGTGTTTCTTGCCGGTGATTTCCGTCACCTTGTAGTTTTCGGCAATGCAGATGTCGAAGCTATCCACCACCGCCTTGTTGTAGGCAGCCTCGTGCTTGCCGTCCACCTGCCAGAGGGTGTTGGCTCTCAGGCGCAGCATCAGGCGCGCCAGCTGACTGTAGTTCTTCTGATTCATCCACTTGCTTCCGTTCAGGGCAAGACCTCTGAATTCGATTCTTGGTATTTCTATCTTCTCCGTTCCCACCTGGGTAGAGAGATTCTGACGTGTCTGCGGCTTCAGGTCGTTCCATCCTGCCATAGGCGAAACGCCAGCCATGCGCGAGAGCTCCATGATGGCGTAGGCAGTGCCTCGGGCGTCGCTTCCTATCACGATGATCTTACCCTTTCGGGTTCCGATGTAGAAAGCATCCTTGGCTGTGATGAACTTGTGGAGAGGAGCGCCGAGCTTTTCTACGGCAGAAAACTCCTTGTTGGTGAGCTGGTTGAGCTGGTAAATCTGGATGTTGGCACCGGATTTCTCCTTCGCCTCGTTGCCGGTTACAGCCTTCATGTCGTTGGAAAACATCCTGAGGGCAATCTTCACCACAGGCGCAGTGGTGGCATTGGTAGAGTAGCTTACCTTGCCCGAAGCATCCGCCCAGTTGATGCTGGTAGCTGCAGTCACATTCTCTTTCTTCTTACTCTTGCTGAAGGTTTCAGCGCCTGCCTGCTGCACGGAAAGACAAGCCAGAGAAAGGGCGAAACCTACTATGATTTTCTTATAATTCATTTTTATTCAGTTTTGTCGTTTTAAAGGTGGAGGGGGAATCCGAAGTTCCTGATGTCGCTTCATCATCTTCTCCAATCTGCAAAGATACATAAAAGTGTTTAATAACTGAAATTATTTAGTTTTTATTTGCTTATTACATTATTTATTGTTACTTTTGCACCATACAAAAAAATAATTATGACATTATATCCAAAATTAATTGAAGAGGCTCTTGCTACCGTCATCTATCCCGGTACCAAGAAGAACCTTATAGAGAGTGAAATGCTGGCAGATACGCCTAGCATCAATGGTATGAAGGTGAAGGTGGTTCTGCTCTTCCCTAGAGATACCGATCCCTTCCTGAAGAGTACGGTGAAGGCAGCTGAAGCTGCCATCCATTATCATATCTCCAAGGAGGTTGAGGTGGAGATCGTTACTGAGTTCAAGTCGGCTCCTCGTCCTGAAGTGGGAAAAATGCTTCCTCATGTGAAGAACGTCATCGCTGTAAGCTCTGGTAAGGGTGGAGTAGGTAAGAGTACGGTTTCTGCCAATCTTGCCATCGCACTTGCCAAGTTGGGTTACAAGGTGGGCTTGCTCGATACCGATATTTTCGGTCCTTCTATGCCTAAGATGTTCGGTGTAGAGGAAGAACGTCCTTATTCAGTTCACAAGGATGGCAGAGATCTCATCGAACCTGTAGAGAAATATGGCGTGAAGCTCCTGAGTATCGGTTTCTTCGTAAGTCCTACCACGGCTACCTTGTGGCGTGGCGGTATGGCTTGCTCTGCCCTGAAGCAGCTGATTGCCGATGCTGACTGGGGTGAGTTGGATTACTTCATCCTCGATACTCCTCCTGGCACCAGTGACATTCATCTTACCCTGCTCCAGACACTCGCCATCACGGGTGCGGTGATCGTAAGTACTCCTCAGCAGGTGGCGCTTGCCGATGCAAGAAAGGGTATTGATATGTATCAGAATGATAAGGTGAATGTGCCTATCCTCGGTCTTATCGAAAATATGGCATACTTTACTCCTGCCGAGTTGCCGGCGAACAAGTATTATATCTTCGGTAAGGAGGGTTGCAAGAATCTCGCCAAGGAGATGAATGTGCCATTGCTTGCCCAGATTCCTATCGTTCAGAGCATCTGCGAGGGTGGTGATGATGGTGCGCCTGCTGCTACCAAGGTTGATTCTATTACCGGTCAGGCTTTCCTGAGTCTCGCCCAGAGTATCGTGACGGTAGTGAACCGCAGAAATGCCGAGAAGGCTCCAACCAAGATTGTCAGTACACACTAATAAATAACCTATTCGATAAGGTTATAAAATAAAAAAGCTAGGATTGTCCGCAAGCAGTCCTAGCTTTATTTTTATCTCAGGGGTTAACAGGTTAACAGTTAACAGCTGTTTTTTGTATGGTCAACCCCTACTTCTTGAATTCTAGCTCTTGATTCTTTAGCCTCCAGAAGCTATTGATTTTTAGCCTCCAGAAGCTCTTCTGCCTCATCCTCTTCTTCTGCAACTTCGGCAGTAAGATTCGCCTTGAGTCTTGCTGAGCGCAACTGCTGTCTGAAAACCAGGCAGGTGGCGAGGAAATATACGCCCGTCTGTATCCAGAGCGCTCTGAACTCCGGCAGAATATCGGCAAGAGATGCTCCCATGCTGCTGATTCTCAGAAATCCTCTGATACCGAAGGTAGATGGGAAAACCCACGCAAATCCCTGCCAGAAGGCTGGAATATTGCTCTGTGGCCACGAAATACCCGTCATGAAGAGCAATGGCACAGAGGTGAAAACCACCAGAAGCATCACGTTCTCACGGTATCTTACCAGGCATGATAGCATCAATCCGAAGAATACACACGACAGAATATAAGGCAGAAGGAAACCCAGAATGGTGGTCCAGGTTACCATACTTACGAAGCCGAAAAGTTTCGGAACAACCAGCGTCAGGTACATTCCCATCACGGCGTAAACCATGAAATAAACCATCGCCTTGCCGAATACAATTCGGAAAATGCCGCCATAATGCTCGCTTACCGGTATCAGTTCGCGATTTCTGTTCAGCTCTCTCGATGTTCCTGCTGCCATTCCGATGCCCAGCAGCATGGTTTGCTGCAGAATGAGTACCAGTACACCCGGAAGAATCGCATTACCATATCCCCCGGTGGTATTGAATATCGGAACTTCATCGAATTCCAGTGGATGGGCGGTTATTTCATCATCCCGATCCGTGAATCCTCCTCCCTTCGAAATCTGGATTCCCGAGTTGATCTGGCTTGCCACACCCTGTGCGGTCTGGAAAATCGCCTTATAGGTCAGCATCAGACTCATATCGCAATATACGCCCACATGCGCCTGTTCACCACGATTCAGCTTGGTGTCGAAATCGGCAGGAATATAGACGATTCCGTGCACCGCCTGCCTTTGCACCAGCTGCTTCGCCTCGTCGAGACTGTTGCAGTAATAGGTGGCCTTGACATCCGGAGAAGCATCGTAATCGCGGATAAACTCGCGGGAAGTATGGCTGTGGCTCAGGTCAACAATCGCCGTATCCACCTCTCTCACCACCTCGTTGTTGTAAATCCACGAGTAGAGCAGCGGATAGCCCAGCGGTACCAGGATGCAGAAAATGAGCACACCCTCATCGCGGAACACATTGCGCATTTCCGTCTTCCAGATGTAGCACATATCCCAGATTCCATTGATGATCTTATATAATAAACTACTTTTTAACATTGAACTTTGAACTTTGAGCATTGAACTTTATGATTAGTAAAGCTGTTGCGTTCTTTACTCTTCATATTTCTACGGCAAATACTTGTAAATCAACATTGCCTTCTTGATATTCCATATGGTGAGGATTGGCAGGGCACAGAAGAGTAACATCGCGCCCCAGTGGAGCACAGCATCGCTCATCGGGAAACCATTGAAGATGTTCATCTGGTAAATCATATAATAGTGGCGCATAGGGTAGAGCTGTCCGATGGCCTGGATTGGCGAATCCATGGAGAAGAGTGGATAGGTGGCTCCGCAGATGGAGAAACTCACCACACCCCAAAGCGAACAGATACTCATCGACATGCGCAGGGAAGGCATCAGTCCGAAGGCAAAGATACCGAAGCACTGGCAGGACAATACGCTCAGAATGCCCAGCAGTATGATGGGCGCTGCACCTCCCGGATGCGGGAATCCCAATACATAATAGATGTAGAACTCGAAGAGCAGGAAGATGCTCAGGAAGATGAGCGTCTGAGGCAACATCTTACCCGCGATGGCGAGATAAGGATTGTTGTTCGCCATTCGCATCCAGTCTCTGGCTCTGTTGAACTTCAGTTCCGTACCGATGGAATAAGGGGTGATCAGGAAGATGAACAGCATGATGAGGCCCGGCACCATCACGCTCGACAGATAATAGTTGTAGTTGGCGTAAGGGTTGCCTATCATGTGCAGATCCACGGCGATGGGCTGCAGGAAGGTCATGATTTCATCGTTCGTCTTTCCCAGTGCCGACAGCTTCGCCATTCCGGCAGCTGCGCCTCCCAGAGTGGAAATGGTCTTCAGATCCCGGAAGAGCAGGGAGCCTGCTGCCAGCGAAACGCTGCTGTAGTAGAAGGAAATCTTCGGCTGTCGGGAAGCCATCAGTCCTGCCTCCGTTCCGTTAGGAATCACCAGGAAGGCATAGATCTCGTTCTTCTGGATAGCATGTCTTGCCTCGGCTATGTTTTCATAGTGAGCCACCACCTTAGTGGTCTGGAAAGCGTCGAGCTTATGCACCAGCTGGCGGGAGGTATGAGAATTGTCCTGGTCAACGATGCCCACAGGCATGTCGGTAGGCACACCTCCCTGCATCAGGGTAGTGAAGAAAATCACCACCACGATGGGGAAGATGACCATGCAGAAGAGATAGATGGGATTCTTCCGCATGATGCCGCACTCTCTACGGGCAATATGATATAATTTCTTGAACATTGAAAATCTCAAAGCTATTTAATGATGAGTGACATTCCCGGGCGCAATCCCTCCAGCTTGGTGATAGGACGGGCCTTCACCTCGAAAGTCTTGCGGTCGTAGTCGCCATTATCCTTGGTTGCCTTCCAGGTAGCATAGGAACCCTGGTCTTTCAGGTAGTAAACCTTCATCTTGATTTCCTTGTTGAAGGCAGGAACGAAAGCAGTGAACTCATCGCCCTTGTTCAATCCCTGAAGATGATCCTCGCGAACATTGAAGGTTCCCCACATATCGCTTATGATAGAGATGCTCATGATAGGAGAACCGAGACCCACCAGCTCGCCTACCTTAGGATAGACATTGCTGACCTCGCCTTCGCACTGGGCCACCTGAACGGTCTCCTTCAGGAGATTCTTCACTACATCTACAGCGCTCTTGGAAGCCTGTGTGTTGTTGGCTGCCATACGCTTCTCCTGCTCGCGGGCACCATTCTTCGCCATCTCATATTGGCTCTTGGCTGCTGCCACCTGAGCCTCTGTAGCCTTGTAGGCAGCAAATGCTTCGTCGCGCTTCTGACCGCTGATCACACCGTCATTATAGAGGTTCTGCATGCGGTCGTAAGTCTTCTTGGCAATGGTTGCAGCAGCTTCTGCCTGCTGAACCAGCTGGAAGGCACCCTGAATCTGTTCCTTGCGTGCACCGGCATCAGTAAGATCCTTCATAGCTTCTGCTGCGGCATTGGTTGCCTGGAGCATCTGCTCCTGCGATTTCATCTCTGGAACTTCGAGGATGGCGAGGGTGTCGCCCACGTGAACGTAATCACCCTCCTTGACTCTCAGTTCTACGATGCGGCCTGGCAACTTGCAGGATACTCTGTATTCTGATACTTCTACCTCGCCCTGGATAGTGTCGTCCTTCTGCTCAAGCGTGAAGAAGCCGATGATTCCCACGAGTATGACAACTGCCGTAAAACCGATGACGGCAAGCAGTATATTGTTATGCTGTGATTTCTTAGACATGTTTTTATCTGAATTTGAATTTTGAAAAATGTTTCTTTTGTTACTGCAGAATACCGAGCGCCTTGTTAAGCCCTACCTGTGTCAGCTTCACGTCGATTTCCGCATCGATCTTCTGGCTCTGTGCCTGCTGCCAGGCAGTCTGAGCTGCCATCACATCAGTTACCTCCATCACTCCTTCCTTGAATCCGAGGTTGGCGCATCTCAGGTTCTCGTTGGCGCTGTCAATGTTCTTGATGGCCATGTTGAGCTTCTTCTCAGCTTCCTTCACCTTGAACTGGCTCTGGGTAATCTGGAGATGAATCTTCTCGCGGGTATCGTCGAGGTTCATCTGGGCAATGTTGGTGGCAGCCTTGGATGCACGCACCTTATAGGCACCGTCGAACCAGTTCCATACCGGAACCTGCACGATGACACCAATATTCCATACGCCGGTAAACTTCTTCTGGAAACCATTGAACACATTTGGATTCGAAATGGTGTAGCCGCCGGTCAATGCCACATGAGGCAGATAGACGGCGCGAACCAGATTGGTGGCTTGCTTGGAAATATCGACCGTATTCTGGAGCATGCGCAATTCCGGACGGGTATTCATCGCAGAATCAGAAGCTGCTACTCGCTGCTGCTCTGTATCCACAGGAGTTCCCGAAAGAGCCAGCGTCTCCTTGTCTTCATCGGCAAGAGTCACTTCCTGGTTCATCGGAATGCCGCAAAGCTGACAGAGAAGCATCTTGGAGAGCACCAGACCGTCTTCAGCCTGTGTAATCTTCATCTCCGCCTCGTTCACCTTTACATCTACCTTCAGACCATCTGCCTTGGTGGCTACGCCCTGCTGAATCATCTTGTGAACATCGTCGTTGAGCTTTTTCACCAGGTCTCTGTAGCTGGTGGCGAGCTTGTACTTCTGCTTCAGCGAAACGGCAAGCCAGTAAGCCTGGTCTATGCTGTAGAGGGTCTTCTGGGTCTGCATGTCGAGATCATTGTCGGCTATCTGCTCACCGATGTCTGCTATCTTGTTGGCAGCCAAGATGGCGCCGCCCATATAGATAGGCTGGCGGAGCATCACGCTACCAGCCCACATGTTGCGGGTGTCGGTGCGGAATGCATCTACCACGCTCTGTCCGATGGCATTGCCCTGCTGCTGGATAACGCTTCCTTTCTCGTTGAGCAATCCTCCGATTTTCTGTGCCTGTTCAGGGGTGAGCAGTCCCTTGCTTACCAGATCGGCCATCACGTCGTTGGCATTGCCGGTGATTCCACCTACGATGTTGGAACCTAAATTGCTGAATGCTGACTTCTGACCATCATTGAGCAAAGAGATCTCCTTGCTGAACCATTCATATCCGCCCATGGCATCTACCTTTGGCAAATATTTCGTGCGCGCCGATTTCTTCAGGTTGGTCGCCACGTCCTTCTTGAGCTTAGAGGCATTGATCTGCTTGTTGTTGCGTAGCGCCATCGCACGACAACTGTCGAGGTTCAGAACCATCGTTTGAGCCTCGGCTGCAGTCATTGCTCCCATCAGCATGATAAGAGTTAATATTTTTTTCATTCCTTTACTATAATATTATAATATCGGTGCAAATTTATGGAAATATTCGCAAACCACAAAGGATTTTTTATTATCAAATCTTTAAGAATCGAAAATTACCTTACATTATGGAAAAATGGAACATTCTTTTATTCAAATTCAACAACGATTTCTCCTTCCCAGTCGGGATTTACGGTGAATCCTAATCCTCCTTTCCCTGGATCACCATCTTCTTTCTGGTCGGGGTCGGAGATAGTATGGTCTTTGATGCTGATATTGGTCTGGGTGATGTTGTTGCGTTTCACCGGGACGCCTTCCTTGGAATATTCCTTGATACTCTGGGCATCTGCATCCAGGATGTTGATGGTCATTTTCAAGCCCTTGTTCTCTTCGCGTGGGAAGGTATAGACCGAATAATCCCTTTTGCCTTCCTGAAGCTTGAAGCTTTCGGTCTGCCGGCTTTGTACGCATCCATAACCCGTTACGGCGTCAAGGGTGCTGCTGCCTCCCGTATAGTAAAACTTGATGCTGTGCGCCTCGGCGGGGATGGTGGCGTCGGATATATGGACCTTAAACTGTGCCACGGCTCTTTTCAGCAGGATGTAATCATCCGTATCTTCTCCATCTATCACATTGAAAGTGCCGTAATAGAAGAAGGTATCGGTCATCTTGTTCTTGTAGAATTTCACTTTCTCAGGGGAACTGATTGTGCAGTTGCCGCTTCCGTTGTGGCCGATGGCAACCATTCGGTATTTTCCCGCATCCAGATTAATCCCGATATCTTCGTAGCCATCTTCTGCTTTCAGATTCAGGGTCTTCACCTTTTCCTCTCCATCAAAAATGGCGATGGAGAGTCGGGAGCAGTAATCTTCCAGAGGCTTTCCCTCTATTTCCTCATCTTCTTCTCCGCTTCTTGTTCCCGTAGAATTGTTTTTTGCCACGGACGCATGGATGATTACGTTGGCGTTTGCGTCATGTGAATTGGTACCCGAATCATCGAGTGCAAACTTTTCGCATGAAGTAAGCGTAGCTACTAGCATCAGCAAGAGGGATGCCAGCCAGACATAGGTCTTCTTCTTCATATCACTAAGTTTTTGGTTTTCTTTCTATGCGTGGTGCAAGACGTTTTCTTGCGCATGAAAGTCGCAGCAAATATACGCTTTTTTAGCGAAAATGGCAAGGATATTTAAAAAAAACTGCATATCTTTGGCTAATTATCTGTTTTTTCGTATATTTGCACCCGTTTTTCAGCGAAAAGAATCGTTTGTATCCATATATAATAAGGTACGCGCGTGAGAAATGGATAAATAAGGTATGGTATTTACATGATAAGGAATTGGGTTTAAATAATAAGGAACAAGATATATTTATGGATAAGAAGATAAAAGCATTGTTTTTCGACATCGACGGCACGTTGGTGAGTTTCAAGTCCCACAGGATTCCGCAGAGTACTGTGGATGCTTTGGAACAGGCTAAGAAGAATGGGGTAGAGGTGTATATTTCTACGGGACGCCCCAAGCAGATCATCAACAACCTCGGTCAGATAGAGCATCTCATCGATGGTTACATCACAGCCAATGGTGCCCGCTGCTTTGTGGAGGATACATTGGTGAGCCAGCACGCCATCCTTCCTTCCGACGTGAAGAAAATCATCGAGGCTGCTGATAGAGACAACTATCCTGCCATCGTGGTAAGCGAGAGCCGTTTTGCCATTCATCATTATACCGACGAGGTCTATGAAATCTTCTGCAAGGGATTGGGAGTGGATAGCAGCGTTTTTGTTACCGATCTCAATCGTTTGGGCGATGAGGCCATCTTGCAGGTCACTCCTTTCTGCACCGTAGAGCAGGAAGCGCTTCTGATGCCTACGCTCGAAAACTGCACTTCCGGCAGATGGCATCCTGCCTTTACCGATATTACGGCACGTGGAGCCGACAAGGGTAAGGGACTCCAGGCAATGGCTGATTATCTCGGCTTGAACATTGAAGAAACTATGGCGTTCGGCGATGGTGGCAACGACATCTCTATTATCAAGGAGGCTGGTGTAGGTGTAGCAATGGGCAATGCTGGTGAAGAATTGAAGCTGGTAGCCGATTACATTACGACTCATGTGGATGAGGATGGTGTGAAAAATGCCCTCATCAAGTATGGTGTAATTGCTGAAAACTAACATTTTGTTGTCTTTAGTCATAAAAATCTGTCTAAAAGTTTGGAAATATGCAGAAAATATACAAAAGGGACAAGAAAATAGCTTTTTAATAGCATTTTGTTAGCTAAAAATTTGTTTATTTTATAAAAAGTATGTATCTTTGCACCCGATATTTGTAAGTTGTTAAATTTAAGAGAGAGAAATTATGACAAAAAGACTAACCATGTTAATGGGGGGGCTTGTTCTTTCAACAGGAATGGCTCTCGCACAGACTACTGTTACAGGTAAAGTTGTTTCTCAGGAAGATGGTGAGCCAGTGATTGGCGCATCTGTTAAAATCGCAGGAACAAAGACTGGTACAGTGACAGATGTGGATGGTAACTTTACTCTGCCTAATGCAAGTAAGGATGCTGTTCTCGAAGTTACTTATCTTGGTATGGAGCCCAAAAAGGTAAAGGCGTCTGCTAAGATGAAGATTATGCTGGTTGCTGATTCAAGAAATCTTGATGAGGTTGTTGTTACTGCGATGGGTATTTCCCGTTCTAGTAAGGCTTTGGGATATTCTGCTGCTGTTGTGGGCGGTGAGAAAATCTCTGAGTCTCGTACCAACGACGTTATGTCTAGTCTTGCAGGTAAGGTAGCTGGTGTGCAGATTTCTTCAACATCTTCTGACCCAGGTTCTTCTAATTCTGTCATCATCCGTGGTGTCAGCTCATTGTCGGGTAACAACCAGCCTTTGTATGTTGTTGATGGTGTGCCATTGAATAACTCTTCTGTTTCCAGCAGTAATAACTTGGTAAGCAGTAATAGCTTGGACAATGGTTATGATTTTGGTAACGGTGCCAATGCAGTAAACCCTGATGATGTTGCCAGCATGACCATTCTGAAGGGTGCTGCCGCAACTGCACTTTATGGTAGCCGTGCTGCCAATGGTGTTGTGTTGATTACTACCAAGAGTGGTAAGAAGCAGAACAAGGGCATTGGTGTAGAGTATAATGGTGGTTTGCAGTTTGAGTCAGTGCTTCGCTTGCCTCAGCTCCAGAATGAGTTCGGTATGGGTTGGTATGGTGACAAGACTGATATCGAGAATGGTTCTTGGGGACCAGCTTTCGATGGCTCAACCTTGAAATATGGTAATGTTTATGATAACTCTCAGAAACTGAAGAGCTATCTTCCTATAAAGAACAATGTCAAGGACTTCTTTGACACGGGTCTTCGCTACAGCAACAGTGTGTCTTTCAATGGTGCAACTGATGCTAGTAATTTCTTCTTGAGTCTTTCTCAGATTCATGATGATGGTATTATCCCTACTGATGCGGATAGTTACAACAAATATACATTCTCTGGTCGTGCTTCTCACAAGATCAAGAATGTAACTTTGAGCATGTCTGCCAACTATGCTTATCAGAAGAACAACTTCGTGACTACTGGTCAGAAGACTGGTTCTATGTACAATGCCATCATGCAGACTCCTCGCGATATCAGTATCGTAGAGATGAAGGACTTGAATGATCCATTCAATACACCTGGTTATTACTATACTCCTTACGGTGTAACCAACCCATACTATATCTTGAATAACTACAAGAATGAGTATGAGTCAGAGCGTTTCTATGGTAAGTTGCAGCTTGACTGGGATATCTTCACCGATTTGAAGTTCTCTACCCGTTTCGGTCTTGATACAACTACTGGTGATCATAACACCGGTGAACCAAACATGTCTGCACTTTATGCAAACACTCCAAACTGGGCGGATGCATTGAAGTCATTGACAGGTTCTGTAACTGAGCAGACTGAGCGTCGCCGCGAGATGGACTTCAATGCAATGTTCAATTACAGCCACAAGTTCATCGATAAGTTGGATGTAAACGCAGCTCTCGGTTTCAATGGTAATGAGCGTAAATACACATACTTGTATGGTGCAGTTACTAATTTGACTATACCTACTTATTTCAACTTGACAAACTCTTCTGAGAAACCAACTCTTGATCAGTATCAGTCACTTCGTCGCTTGATGGGTGCATATGGTCAGGTCGAACTCGGATGGGACGATTGGGCTTATTTGACAATGACCGCCCGTAACGACTGGTCTTCTACTCTTCCAAAGGGTAACCGCTCATTCTTCTATCCTGGTGTAACAGGTAGCTTCGTGTTCTCTAAGTTCCTGTCTCCTGAGGCTCAGAAGATCGTGACTTTCGGTAAGTTCCGTGCTGCTTGGGGTAAGACTGGTAATGATGCCAGCGTATATATGACAAACTCTGTCTATGCTCAGGCTTCAGCTAATACTTCAGGCTGGGGTTCTAGTAAATTCCCATTCACCAATGGTAACTACAATGCTTATACCAAGGGCAATACTCTGGGTAGTAATACTTTGAGTCCTGAAATGACTACAGAGTTTGAGTTTGGTTTGAACATGGCATTCTTGCAGAACCGTATTTCATTTGATGTTTCATATTACGACAGAAACTCAGACAAGCAGATCTTCTCCTTGAATATGGATCCAGCTTCTGGTTACACATATCAGAACATGAACCTTGGTAAGATTCGCAACCGTGGTATCGAGGCTTTGGTAAGCGTAACGCCTATTAAGACCAAGGATTTCAAATGGGATCTCTCTTGGAACTTCACCAAGAACAAGAGTAAGGTAATCTCTTTGCCTGAGGAACTCGGCGGTGAATCTGTTATCTATGGTTTCTCTGGCGGTACTTCTCTCTATGCTATCGTAGGTGAGGAACTCGGTGTGTTCAAGGCTTATACTTCTAAGCGTGATGACCAGGGACGTTTGATTGTAGATGCAAATGGTCTTCCTCAGAAGACTGATAAGCAGGAAATTGTAGGTAGCATGAACAGTAAGTATCAGATGGGTATTTCTAATACCTTGTCTTATAAGGGTGTCAGCCTGTCATTCGACTTTGATATCCGTAAGGGTGGTGTGATGTTCTCTCGTACCAAGAATATTACATACTTCACCGGTAATGCTATCCAGACTGCATACAACCATCGTAACCCATGGATTATTCCAAATTCTGTGGTTCAGTCTGGTACAGATGCTAATGGTGCTCCTATCTATACAGAGAATACTACTGCTCTGACACCAACCAATATCTACAACTATTGGAACAATGGTGCTGATAACTACGATGCAGAATTCTTGGTTGACAAGAGCTATGTAAAGCTTCGTTCTGTAGTTCTCTCTTGGGATTTGCCAAAGGCTTGGTTGGCTAAGACTTTCTTGACAGGCGTTAAGGTTTCTGTCTTCGGTAACAACCTCTTCCTCTGGACACCTTCTAGCAATACATTCATCGATCCAGAGTCAAGCTCATTCGGTAACGACTTGTCTGGTAACTTCGGTGAGTATTCTGCTAACCCAAGCTCACGCAAGATGGGTTTCAATGTTTCTGTTAAATTCTAAAGGTGGATCATTTATGAAAAAAATATTATTATATAGTGCAGCTTGCCTCTTGGCGCTTTCTAGCTGCGATATGGATATCAATGAGAATCCAAACTATCCTGCTTCTGGTGATATTACACCTTCATTGGAGTTCCCTGCTGTGCAGAATGCCATAGCTGCGGTTCCTGGTGATGCGATGTTCACCTATGGTGGCTATTTTGCTCAGTATTTTGAGCAACGTCCTGAGTATAATCAGTATAACGACATTGCTGAGCTTCACTTTGATGAGGCTTCTCAGCTCTTCGACCGTTGCTATCGTACTATCTATGCCGGTGCAATGACTGATATCAAGGATATAGAGAGTAAGACTACTAATACTGCCAACCTTTATGTATGCAAGGTAATGACAGCTTTGGCTATGCAGTATATGGTAGATGCTTGTAGCGATGCTCCTTATACAGAGGCTTGTCAGGGTAGCTCTAATCCTAATCCGGTTTGGGATGATGGTCAGAGTGTCTATGAGAATGTTTTGAAGGCAATGGATGAAGCAGAGGCAGCTATTGCAGCTTCTGACAACATCGATATGACCGACCCTATGTTCAGCAAGAATCTGGATAGCTGGAAGCGTTTTGCCAATGCCCTCCGTCTTCGTATGTATATGCGTCTGATTGATGCAAATGTAGATGCTGCTAATTATACAGCCAAGGCTAAGGCTATCGTGGCTAATGGTATCCTCCCGGTTTCTGATGTAGTATTTAATGTATATAGCAATGCAGAGGGACAGTATAATCCTTGGTATAGTAATATCTTCTCTTTGAATGCAAACAATTTCTGTGCTGCATATCCATTGGTAACCTACTTCAATTCTACCAACGACCCTCGTGAAGCCTATGCTTTGAACAAGGCTGCTGCAAGCGGAAAGTATGTAGGTGAGATTCCTGGTGCAAAGACTAAGTATTTGGAATGGGATGGTACTAAGTTGATGGATAAGGATGTAAGTCTCGTTAATACAGAGGTTGCCAAAGCTATGCCGGTTTATCTCTTTACTCTTAGCGAGGTTGAGTTTCTGAAGGCTGAAGTTGAGTTGCGATTCAACAATGATGAGGCTGCTGCCAAGGCTGATTATGAGGCTGCTGTTGAGAATGACTTCTTGTCTCGTCAGGTTGCAGGCTACTCTGATTTCATTGCGGGTGATAAGGTAAACTTTGATAAGCAGGCTACCAAGGAAGATAAGTTGAAGCTGATCTATATGCAGAAGTGGGTTGCTTTGTTCTATCGTAATCACTTTGAGGCTTGGTCTGAGCAGCGTCGTACTGATGTTCCTGCCGTGTCTTCTGCTTCTGCTGAGAAGGTTCACAAGGATCCTACAAGCTATACTGCTGGTAATCTGATTGTGCCTGCTGTTAATTACTATGGTAATAACGGCTTGTGCAAGCGTATGCCTTATCCTTCATCTGCACGTCAGTTGAACAAGAATACTCCTGCCGTTAAGACTTTGGCAGATCCTGTATTCTGGGACGTAAAGTAATCAATAGGTACTTTTATTCATTCATTATATAAAGATAAAAGATATGAAAAAGATATTGTTTTTGGCCTTGATGCTCAGCATGACTGCTGTTGGATTTACTTCTTGCAGCGACGATGAGGAGTTTACTGATTCAAGGATTACATATTATCCGGTTTTGGAAATCCAGGGGGATGACTTTGTTCAGGTGCCTATCGGTACAGCTTATAGTGAGCAGGGATGTAAAGCTACATTGAATGGAGAGGATTATTCTTCTAAGGTAGTAACTTCTGGTACTGTAGATGCTTCTAAGGCTGGTTTGTATTACATCACTTATTCAGCAACAAATGCTGATGGCTTCTCTGTATCTACTACTCGTACGGTAGCCGTCTGTGATCCAACCATTACAACAGATATGTCGGGTACCTATACTCTTCAGGCTGGTTCTCATCGTGATTCTCACAAAGATGATGGCTCTGTAGCTACTACAGCTTTCTCTGGTTATACCGTTAAGGTTACTAAGGCTGCACCTGGCATCTTCTATGTAAGTGATATGATGGGTGGTTACTATGACCAGAAAGCAGGTTATGGTTCAAGTTACGCAATGACAGGTTACTTCCAGTTGTTGGCTGATAATTCTCTGGTCTTGCTTTCTAGTTCTGTGGAAGGTTGGGGCGATTCTGCTACTGGCTTTAAGGATGGAAAGTATGATCCTGCTACAGGAGAAATCTCTTACGTGGTGAATTATGCCAAAACAATGGACTTTACCATCTCATTGAAGTAATAAAACAATTAAGATTTTAAAGAATAAGATTATGAAGAAATATATTTCAATGTTTATGTTCGCCTTGCTGGGCTGTTTCGCTCTTGTGTCTTGTGATACTGAGACTGATGAGTCGGCTGGTGGAACTGCCGTTGAGCAGATGGCTGGTATTTGGGAAGTACAGGTTGATGCTGTAGATGAAAACGGTAATGTTTTGTATGAAGATCCGTATGGATTGGGTACCATTACTGTGAATACCTACAATACTGCTGCCAATAGCGATAAGGAAATGTGGTTGCAGGATGCTGGCTTCTGGGGTGTTCAGATGAAAGTGAATGTAGATTATGCTGCCAAAACTTTCTCTGCAGCTGCTGGTTCTAGCTATAATCCTTCTAATGCTGAGGCAGGCAATGTTGAGTTGCTCGAAGGTCAGGTGTTATTGAATCAGGGAAAGAACCTTCATGGACTTCCTTGTGATAGCATCTGCTACAAGGTTAAGTTCAGCGATGATGATAATGCTTTGACTTATCGCATCTCAGGAGTTAGACATTCTGGCTTCTATGAATAATAGATTAAACTCTATTAAAATAATAAATGGATATAATATTAGGCAAAGTGATTTGCCTCGTTGTTGACTTAGTCAACACTTATATCTCTCTCGTCTTGGGGACTGGCAGTGGCCGGTCCCCTTTTTTTGTAAACAACAAAATATATACGTATTATGCCAAGAAACACGAAAAAATCAGAGTCTTTATTCCAGTTTATGAACCTCCTTATTGCCCTGTTGCAGAAAAACGGGCAATACCGCACCTCGCTGCATTACAGAGCAACCCTCAACAGCTTTAAGCGATACCGGGACAACAAAGACATCGCCCTCAGTGAGATAGATGCAGAAGTGATGCGATCGTATGAAGCATACCTCCATCATACGGCGAAAGTATGCAGAAACACCAGTTCCTTCTACCTCCGCATCCTCCGCGCTACCTACAATAAAGCCGTGGCAAAGGGACTGACGCCACAGCAGTATCCCTTCTCGGATACCTATACCGGTATTGCCCCAACCCGCAAGAGAGCCATACCCACAGAATCTGTCAGCCAGATCAAGCGTTTGGAGTCGGTCAAGGATCTCACTCCCAAAGAAGAGATGGCAAGAGATACCTTCCTGATGAGTTTCTATCTGCGTGGTATCTCATTCATCGACCTGGCTCATCTCCGCAAATCCGACCTCAAGGACGGTTATCTTCATTACACCCGAAGCAAGACCAGACAGCGCCTCACCATCCGATGGGAGAAGGAGATGCAGGAGTTGTTGGAAAAGTATCAGGCGCAGACCGCATCCTCACCTTATCTCTTCCCCTTCCTTGTTGATGATGGAAATAAGAGTCAGGATAAAACTATTGACAAAAAGAAAGGCACGGTACGCCTATATCGAAATGCCGAAGCCCGTATCTCCTACCACCTCAGGAAGTTAGGTGCTAAGATCGGTATCAAGGGCAAACTCACCCTCTATGTCGCCCGCCATTCCTGGGCAACGGCAGCAAGAGACAACCATATCTCCATCTCCGTTATCAGCGAGGCATTGGGACATCATTCCGTAACCACCACACAGATCTATCTCCGCTCCATCAAAAGCTCAGAAGTGGATGATGCCAATGCCAGGATACTGGCAGTTCTATAAGCCGCAAAAAAGAATAAAAGAGGGTTTTTGAAAAATGAACCAAAATGAACCAATTTTTCTGAATCTTTACATAAGAGACACAGATACTCACTGCAAAAATACGAATATTGTTGCAAACTAGCAAATTATGCGTGTTAAAAAATTAATATCATTCTACGAAAATCAACATTTTTTTAGAATTCTTATCATACGCAATTTCCTAAGTCGTTGATTGAAAGAATGTTTTCGTCATTTCTGTGTCTCTTATGTAGAGATTCAGATGATCGACATCAAAAAACGAACTTGATTCGCATGATGAAAGAGACAAATATACAATCCCAAGTTACGTCCACTATTGCAGGGGACGACGGCGAAGCCGTGGCAAAAAGTGAAGAAACTGCTAAGAAATTGACTCCCCAAATGCCTAATGAAGGGCTTGAAAAACCGGCTGATGCAGGATGGTATGTGGCTGTAGTGAGAGTGAATTGTGAAACCAGAATAGCTGATTCTATACGGATAAATCTTAATTACAATCATGTCTGGTTTGACTACTGGATTCCCAAGGTAAAAGTAGTTTATCTCGACAAGCGTTCCAATAAGCGAAGAGTGAAAGAAAAGCTGTTTCTTTCCACCTTCATCTTTTGCAATGTCTCTCAGAGACAACTTGATAAAATCCGCTTCCGTTCGGATGTGTATAAGATGCTGACGATGCCTGGACAAAGGAAAATATACCAGATTCCCGACCAGGTTATTGCCAACTATCGGTATTTTGTTGAGAATGACGAAGAGCCTGTCACTGCTGCCCCTGTTCCTTTGAAGAAAGGTATCAAAGTGCGAGTGACAGCAGGTAGCATGAAAGGTGTGGAAGCATACGTACAGAGCTATAATGGCAAGAAAGCCGTCATCGGCAGCGAGATCAAGTACATCAGTGGTGCAACGCTTACGATAAGTAGGAATTTACTCGAAGTCGTTGAAGAAGATTGAGTGGTAGAATGATCTTGTTGCATTAAAAAAGAAAACGTAGATATATACCCATTAATATATTTAGAATAAAGATTAATTTATATTATTTATGAGTGATAAACTAGATCAGAATGGTTCAGAAAAGAAGCCATTCTCAGGGATGCTGTATCAGCTCAAAGTATCCCTTTTTGCAAACAA
>ERZ772893.444-NODE-444-length-53922-cov-6.574470_pt1 | contig 53922 bp, 35 predicted proteins | sample MGYA00511482_ERZ772893 | MGnify/ENA primary metagenome ERZ772893 (study PRJEB29015, sample SAMEA2737687) | human gut metagenome | biome: human gut; feature: human-associated habitat; material: faeces | place: China | collected 2012 ... | reverse complement strand
GGGCGGAGGCCGTGGCGAATCAGGTGGTGGTCCGGGGGGAGAGCCAGTATCAGAAGCGGCAGCTGCACCTGGACCGGCTGCTCACCAGCCGGGCAACGGGGCTTCCTGTGATGCTGGCTCTTCTGCTGGTGGTGGTATGGCTGACCGTCTCTGGGGCCAATTACCCCTCCCAGCTTCTCCAGAGCCTGTTTGACAGCGGGTATCTGTGGCTGGCCGGCCTGGCTGCCCAGTGGGGCCTGCCGTGGTATCTGTCCGGCCCGCTGCTGGATGGGGTCTATACCACCGTGGCCCGGGTGGTGGCTGTGATGCTGCCGCCTATGGCCATTTTTTTCCCACTCTTTACTCTCCTGGAGGATGTGGGGTATTTGCCCCGGGTTGCCTTCCTCCTGGACCGTGGATTGGCCCGGTGCGGCGCCTGCGGCAAGCAGGCCCTCACCATGTGCATGGGTCTGGGCTGCAACGCCGCCGGGGTGACCGGATGCCGGATCATCGATTCTCCACGGGAGCGGCTCCTTGCGGTACTCACCAATGCCTTTCTCCCTTGTAACGGGCGGTTTCCCAGCTTGATTTTGTTGGGGACCATTTTCTTTGGGACCGGTGGCCTCACCGGGGCTCTCCTCATTACGGGACTCATCGCCCTGGGGGCAGGGGCGTCCATGGCTGCCTCGTGGCTTTTGAACCGGACGGTTTTGAAGGGGGAGAGCAGCGCCTTGATCCTGGAGCTGCCCCCCTTCCGGCGGCCTCGGGTGGGTCAGGTGATTGTTCGGTCGCTCCTGGACCGGACCCTGTTTGTGGCGGGGCGGGCTGTGGCTGTGGCGGCTCCGGCGGGTCTGCTCCTCTGGCTGTGCAGCAATCTGGGATGGGGCGGGCGGAGTCTGCTACTGCATCTGGCGGATTTTTTAAACCCGCCAGGGCTCCTGTTGGGGATGAATGGGGCGGCGCTTCTCAGCTTTCTCCTGGCGCTTCCTGCCAATGAGCTGGTGATGCCGGTGCTGCTTATGACCATCACCGGGGGAACGGCGCTGGGAGGGGAGCTGTCTGCCGGAGCCACGGGAGAGCTGCTCCTGGCTGCCGGATGGACCTGGCAGACGGCCCTGTGTGCCATGGTGTTTATCATTTTTCACTGGCCTTGCAGCACCACCCTCATCACCATCCAGAAGGAAACCGGCAGTTTCCGCTGGACGGCCCTGGCCTTCCTCCTGCCCACGGCGTTCGGCGTAGTCCTGTGTATGCTGCTGCGTCTGCTTTTGCAGCTGGTGTAACAGGGAAACGCCCATGCCGCAGATGCGGAATGGGCGCATGGCCGGCTATGTAGCCGTATCCTGGTGGCACTGGGCAGTGAGGGCGGAGATCTCATAGGCGGTGCGGACCTCCACGCCGTCGCCGGTGGCTTTCCGGTAGAGTCTGCTTTGCAGGCGGCCGGTGAGGGAAATGGTATCGCCGGTGGCGCACTGAGATATGGCCTGGGCGGTCCGCCCCCAGAGAATGCAGGGCAGGTAGTCGGAGCGCCGGTAGGACCGGGGCACCGCCAGCATCACATCGCAAATTTCCCGGCCCAGGGGGGTCCGGCGGTAGATGGGAGCCTTGCAAATGGTCCCGGTGAGAAGGACCTGGTTGCAGGGCTCCTCCTGGCTGGTTTGGACGGAGTCTGCAAAGACGAAAATCAGCAGCCGCTGCCCCACAGAGCTGTGATTGTTAAAAGAACGGACCTGTCCCCGTACCTCCACGTACGAGCCGCCGGACAGGTCCATTTGATTGAGAGCCTCCTCCCGGGCAATCACCGGCAGGTGATCCACGGCTCCGGACAGCCGCGGGACCTCCAGAAGGAAACGGTAAAACCGGCTGCCGTGATTTTCATGGGAAAACTGGGGCAGCTCCAGCAGGGTGCCCCGAATGGCGGCCTGATTGGCAGTGTGTTCCATACTTCCACCTCAAATTCCAGTTCGTATGGAATACTCTATGACAGGCCCTGGCGGGATATGCGGCCAACTACTGGGGCTTGGCGCTGCCTCGGGGCTTCCTGGAGGCGGGTGTCAATGCCGGCCCTTAGGCTGGCGGGGTGGTTTGATCAGGCATTTGGGACCGAAGCCAATCAGGTCCTCCCGGCCGGCCAGGACCAGGGCTTCGTGGACCAGCCGGTAGTTTTTGGGGTCCCGGTACTGGATGAGAGCCCGCTGCATGGCCTTTTCATGGGGGCTGCGGGGTACATACACCGGCTCCATGGTCCGGGGGTCCAGGCCGGTGTAATACATCACCGTGGAGAGCGTAGAGGGGGTGGGATAGAAATCCTGGACTTGCTCCGGCATATAGCCCATGTCCCGGACGAATTCCGCCAGCTCCACCGCCTCGCGAAGGGTAGAGCCGGGGTGGGAGGACATGAGGTAGGGCACCAGGTATTGCTTCAAATGGTACTGCTGGTTCAGGGCGAAATACCGGGCGGCAAACTGCTGGTAAACGGCGTTTTTTGGCTTACCCATTTTGGACAGAACGGCGTCAGACACGTGCTCCGGGGCCACCTTCAGCTGGCCGGATACGTGGTGCTGCACCAGCTCCCGGAGGAAGGCATCCCGCTTGTCCGCCAGGACGTAGTCAAAGCGAATGCCGCTGCGGATGAAGACCTTCTTCACCCCCGGCAGCTTCCGGAGCTTGCGCAGGAGGCTGAGATAGTCGCTGTGGTCCGCCCGGAGGTTGGGGCAGGGGGAGGGGAAGAGACACTGCCGCCCGGGGCAGACGCCTTTGGTCAGCTGCTTGTCACAGGCCGGGGCCCGGAAGTCAGCGGTGGGGCCTCCTACATCGTGGATGTAACCCTTGAAATCCGGGTCATGGGTCATCTCCTGGGCCTCAGTCAGAATGGAGTGGTGGCTGCGGGTTTGGATGATCCGCCCCTGGTGGAAGGTGAGGGCGCAGAAGGAGCAGGCTCCGAAGCAGCCCCGGTTGGACACCAGGCTGAACTTCACTTCCTGGATGGCGGGGACGCCCCCGGATTTCCGGTAGTTGGGATGGTAATCCCGGCAGTAGGGGAGGTCATAAACCCCATCCATTTCCGCCTGGGTCAGAGGCTTCTGGGGTGGATTTTGCACCACAAATTCCTTCCCATAGGGCTCAGCCAACCGTTTGGCTGTAAAGGGGTCCGTATTGCGGTACTGGATACGAAAGCTTTCGGCATATTGCCTGGGGCTTTTCCGGAGCGCTTCGAAGTCCGGCAGGATCAGGGTGGGCAAGCTGTCATCCAGGGCCCGGGTCCGGTAAACGGTGCCGTCGATGTAGGTCATATCCTCAATGGCAAGGCCGCTGTTCAGGCCGTCCGCCACTTCCCGGATGCTCCGCTCTCCCATGCCGTAGAGGAGCAGGTCCGCCTGGGCGTCCAGCAGGATGGAACGGCGCATCTGGTCAGACCAGTAATCGTAATGGGCCAGCCGCCTGAGACTGGCCTCCACGCCGCCAATGAGGATGGGTACATCCCGGAAGCTCTGGCGGATCAGGTTGCAGTATACAATGGTAGCCCGGTCCGGCCGCTTTCCCATCACTCCGCCGGGGGTAAAAGCATCGGTTTTCCGGCGGTGATGGGATACGGAATAGTGGTTTACCATGGAGTCCATATTGCCCCCGGTGACCAGAAAGCCCAACCGGGGCCGCCCCAGGGCGCAGACGGACTTAGGGTCCTTCCAGTCCGGCTGGGAGAGGATCCCCACCTTGTATCCTGCCGCCTCCAGGACCCGGCTGATGATGGCGTGTCCAAAGGAAGGGTGATCCACATAGGCGTCGCCAATGACATAGACAAAGTCACATTGCTCCCATCCCCGGGCCGCCATATCCGCCCGGGAGACCGGCAAAAATTCAGGCATAAAAATGCCTCCCATTTCAAATTCTCCCCCTCAGTATACCAGAAGTCGCCCCAAAAGAAAAGCCCCGGTTCTCTGCCAGCGTGGAGGCGGGGCGCTCCCGCGCCAGTGGGAAGAAATCAGGTCGTGCGTGTTGCCTGAACCAGGATCGGAGAGATGGTTGAAAAAGATCATAAAAAGCGTCGCTACCTCAGAGACAGGTAATTTCTGGTTTGACAAATCTTGACAGGCTGGCACATAGGTGTTCATGCCAATTTTACAAAGTAGTGAAGCGACGCTGTTCAAAGCAAGGCCTGGGGAATATCTCCAGAAAAAACCTTGCCAGCGTCTACTTGACACATGCGTACCTTGAGAAAACAGGCGGAGCAACTTGACAATACCTTCTCTTCATGATATACTAGCTCTACACCGAATACTTGTATTGCACAGATAAGAAATACCTGTGCGAGGACCATGGGTGCATGCAGACGCGGTGTAGTCACGAACGGAGAAAAAATGGACTAGGAGGATGTATATGAAAAAGCGTTTATTCACTCGGGTACTTTCTGCTCTGCTGACTATTGTGTTGTGTTTGGGGAATATCGTCCCAACCATTGCCGTGGCTGCAGAGCCGAAGGAGAAGCTCACGTTTGAACAAGTGGAAAATAGCGGAATTTCACTGGAAACACAGCTGGAAGAAGTGGAAGATATGGAGGAAGCACCGGCTTACGCCGATGCGGATGTAGTCCGTGTATCCATCATTCTGCAAAAGGAATCTACGCTGGAGGCGGGATACTCCACCCAGGGGATTGGGGAGAATGCGACTGCTATGGCCTATCGGGACGGCTTGAAGGCAGAGTAGACCGCTGTGACAGCCCGGATTGAACGGGCCATGGGGACGGAACTGGATGTGGTTTGGAATCTGACCCTGGCGGCGAATATCATTTCCGCCAACGTGCAGTATGGCCAGATTGAGGACATCAAGGCCGTTTCCGGTGTTAGGGATGTGGTTCTGGAAGCGCTGTACGAGCCCTGTGAAGTGGACGAAGGGGAAGAGTACGAGCCAAACATGTCAACTTCACCGGAGCAGATTGGTAGCCCTGCGGCCTATGCAGCCGGTTATACCGGTGCGGGTACCCGGATTGCCATCGTAGACACAGGCCTGGACCTGGATCATATCAGCTTTTCCGCAGCAGGCTTTCAGTATTCCCTTGCCCTGCAGGCCGGCCGGGCGGATGTGAGCGTTGAGGATTACATCCAGCAGCTTGATTTGTTGGATGCGGAGGAAATTCAGGCGCATTTGGATCAGCTGAATGTCAAAGAATATGCAGCTGGGATCACAGCGGATGGCCTTTATCAGAATAGGAAGGTGCCATTCGGATACAACTATATAGACCGGTCTCATACATATCTGGGCCATGACCAGGATCTGGAAGGGGAACACGGCTCCCATGTGGCGGGCATTGCCACTTCCAACGCCTATATATCCAATGGGGATGGCACTTTTTCTACGGCATTGGATTCCGTCCTGGTGCAGGGTGTCGCCCCGGACGCCCAGCTTCTTGTGATGAAGGTCTTCGGCCAGAACGGCGGCGCCTATGATTCAGACTATATGGCCGCCATTGAGGACGCCATTGTTTTGGGTGCGGATTCTGTGAACCTGTCGCTGGGTTCCACATCGCCCGGCTTCACCCGGAGCGAGGCATATCAGGAGGTGATGGACCGGCTGACGGAGAGCGACACGGTCGTGGTGATCTCCGCCGGAAATGCCGGCCACTGGGCCGATAACGGGTTCCATGGCAAGAAGGGTTATCTGTATGCCGAAGATGTGGATATGTATACTGGCGGTTCTCCCGGCGCCTATCCCAATGCCCTGACTGTGGCCTCTGTGGACAATGGGGGTGTGACCGGCGGCTATATTTCAGTAGATGGCAAACCGATCTTTTATAATGAGACCGCTTACAAGAATTTGCCTCTGCGCTCTTTGGCGGGGGAGCACGAATATGTCTTCCTTGACAGTTACGGCTCCGGATTTGATTTTGCGATCCTAGCGGATGCTGTGGCGGGGAAAATCGCCATCTGCTCCAGGGGCACCAACTCCTTCTCAGCCAAGGCCGTGGCCGCTGTGGCCCATGGGGCAATTGCAACCATTGTGTATAACAACGAACCCGGCGTGATCAACATGGACCTGTCGGATTACCAGTACACCGCTCCCTGTGTGTCCATCACCCAGGAGGACGGAGCTCTGATCCGGGCTGCCTCCACTCCTGCGACCGCCGCCAGCGGTGCGCGGTATTACACTGGAACAATCACAATCGGCGGCAAAGCTACCAGCGCTGCATCCGATCTGGAATACTACACAATGAGCGACTTTTCCAGTTGGGGCGTGCCGGGAGACCTGAGCCTGAAGCCTGAAATCACGGCGCCTGGCGGCAACATCTACTCCGTCAACGGCCTGCACATGACAGCTGGCGGCGTGCAGGGCGGCAACGACCAGTATGAGAAGATGTCCGGCACCTCCATGGCGGCGCCGCAGGTTGCCGGTATGTCGGCCTTGGTGAGCCAGTATATCCGAGAAAACAGGTTGGATGAGAAGACGGGCCTGTCTGTGCGGGCTCTGACCCAGAGCCTGCTCATGTCCACGGCGGAGCCGCTGCTGGAGGACCAGGGGGACGGCGAGGGCTACTATTCTGTCCTGAAGCAGGGCGCCGGCTTGGGCAATGTAGGCAAGGCGGTGGCAGCCGGGTCTTATATCCTGATGCATGCCGATGCCACGGATTCCTATGCCGATGGGAAAGTCAAGGTGGAGCTGGGGGATGATCCGGACCGCACCGGCCAGTATACCTTTGGCTTTACGTTACATAATCTGACGGATGTGGAACAGAAGTATAGCCTTTGTGCGGATCTGTTTACCCAGGGTTGGTTTGAAGAAGATAGCTATGCCTATATGGATACCCAGACAGACGCTTTACATGGGGATGTTTCCTGGACCGTCGACGGCGAGACCCTGGTTCCGGAGACGGACATGGAGCAAATGGACTTTAACGGAGACGGACTGGTCAGTGGCGAGGACGCCCAGGCGCTGCTGGACTACATCACCGGTGTCCGGGAGGAGATCACCAACGCCGATGCCGCAGATTTGGACGGCAATGGAAGCGTCACCTCTTACGATGCCTATCGGTTCCTGCGCAGCCTGAACTCCGGCGTTTTAACGTTGCCCGCAGGCGGCAAGACCGAGGTGCAGGTCACCGTGACCTTGACCCAGGCGCAGAAAGAGGCGTTGGAGGAGCGATTTGTAAACGGTGCGTATGTAGAGGGCTTTGTCTTTGCCCAGCAGCTTCCAACCGCAGAAGGCGTGGAGGGGACGGTCCACTCCATCCCCGTGCTGGGCTTCTATGGCAACTGGTCCGATCCCTCTATGTTTGAAAAAGGCACATATATTGATGGCCTATATGGAAGAAATCCCACCCCGATGTATTACCATCAGGAAAGTCCCAACTATGTGGGCCTGAAGTATGATGGTGATCGGGTGCAATATAAGTATGCTGTGAATCCCTACTGTGTGGAGGAGACCTATCCTGAAGGTCGAGCGGCAATCAGCAGCAAAACCACCGTCTTTGTGCAGAGCTGGTCGCTCATTCGCAATGCCGCCGCCATTACCACAGTCATTACCAATCAGGATGATGAATGCCTGTATATGTGCCCAGTGTACAACCAGGATTCTAAGGGATTTAGCCCTCGTGCCGGTTCGTTCTTTGAGGAGAGAAGCGGCGGCGGTGTGAATAAAAAGGTCTCCGCTTTCGATGTGCAGGAGGGGGACGAGATCACCATCTCCCGTGTGGCCGTCCCAGAGCTGTATGAGACGGAGGGCAACATAGACGCTGCCCAGCTGAGGGATCTGATGGACAGCGGCGTTCTGGGCAGTGGCGTATCCCTGAGTACCACCATGAAGGTGGATGACACAGCGCCTCAGGTTTTGAATGTCTATAAGGACCTGAACACCGGTAACCTGATTGTAGAGACCAGAGATAACAACTATGTGGCCTCCGTTCAGGTGAAGAGCGCCCGGGGCAAGCTCTATGCCTCCGCTACACCGGAACAGACCGAGGCCGGACAGAGGGCCTACGCCACCTTGGATTTGTCTGGGATTGCGGTGGGTTCTGAGTGCTACGTGGTGGTGGGCGACTACGCCAAAAATGAGACCGCCTATCTGGTACAGTACGCCGGCGAAGCAGAAGATTTTTCCGGCCAGATGTACGGCTACACCCGGGGCAGCATGCGGGGAGAGAGCCAGCGCTGGATGGAAATCGACCCGGAGACGGTGTGGTATGGCGACACCTCCGCCTACGGCGGTACGGCAAATCTGGACCAGACGGATTTGATCGTGACCGCAGCCGAGTATGCCAATGGGTACGTCTTCATGGCAGCTCAAGATGGGTACCTCTATGTAGCCCCCCACGATGCCTGGAGCGAGACCAAGCACGTCAGCTATTATGCCGATACCACAGCGGAGATCCTGGACATGGCTTACAGTTATGCAGATCAGACCCTGTACGCCTTGGGAGCGGACAGCACCATCTACAGCGTAGACCAGATCTCCGGAAAGCTGCAGCGGGTGGCCGTTGTGAGTGTTACCTGTCCCAATATGACGGACCCCCGTGGCTTGAAACTGACCGGTTTGACCATTGACGACAACGGAACGTTCTATGTCCTTAACCATAATAGTAATGAGTGCTATCTATACAGGTTTACGCTGGATCAAATCGTAGACGGCGCATTCATCACAGGTCTGGCGCCGATCAACAATACAGATGACGGCAGTACCGGCTACTTCGGCTATTATGGCTGCTTGGCCTGGGACCATGACAAGGATATCCTGTATATGACCAGCGGTGTCACGCCCACTTATCATAGAACTTCTTATTTAGTCCAGCTGGATCCGGAAACCGGCAAAGGCACCAAGGTCAACACCACCTATGTGGACAATCCAGCCTATGATCCGGCCACCTGTGGTTCCATGCTGAATGATGTGGTAGTTGGCCTGTATATCGTGCCCTCCAGCACCGGGTCCATCCCGTCCAGCACAGAGGCGATGGGGGTTGCCCTGGACCAGACGGAGGTGCAGTGTCTGCGTGGCGCCACCTTCACCCTGACCCACTGGTGCTACCCATGGAACCTGACCAACTCCGCTGTCACCTGGACCAGCTCAGACGAGACGGTAGCCACTGTGGCCGATGGTGTGGTCACCACGGTGGGCGTTGGCACTGCCACCATCACAGCCACCACGGTGGCCAAGCCCAATTTCTCCGCCACCTGTGAGGTCACCGTGGAGAATCTACCCAATACCAAGGTGTCTGCGCTGATATACAACGGGGATGGGGACGCTTACTGGTCCGAATTTGAGACCGACAACCTCGCTGCCTGGAATCCCGTCAGCGAGAAAGCAAACGCCTACATTGCCGGCACATACAATGACAGAATGTTGTACACCCACGATGGCAGCCATCTGTACGGCGTTGACGCGGACACCTTTGCCGTCACCGATTATGGCCAGATCGACGCCAAGTGGCAATGGTCCGATGCGGCGGGGGCGCCTGCGGATGAGGATCGGTTTGGCTTCATGCTCGGTATCTGCAACGGGGGCGCCTACCTGGAGATGCTGGAGCCGGAGAAAGGCTCTGTGTCTTACTTTGACCTTTCCAGTGCCTTTGGAGAGGACCCCATGGCTACCATTGCTTTTGCAGGCAACGGCACCGATCGTTTCTATGATTGCTGTTACTATATCTTGACGGAAGCCGGTGATCTGTGGTATATGACCCTCAGAACCGCATCTGGCGAATACCGTATATCCTATGAGAAATTGGGTTCTGTAGGTTTGAATCTGACCGGTGTTTCCACAGTTACCGGCGGCATGTATGCCTCCATGACCTATGATCCGGACACGGGATATCTACTGCTGTCCCGCTGCCTGCAGGGGGAGACCAGCGAACTCATTGCCATTGACCCGGAGACGCTGCTCTGGGCCAAGCTGGGGGACTTCGGACAAGGGGTCCGGCCTGTGGTTTCGTTGTATCAGTATGAGCGGATCACGGAGTTGACCGTCTTCCTCAGCCAGGCCGAGGCCCAGGTGTGGGAGGAGGACAGCGTGACCCTTACGGCCCAGGTGCTGCCGTCCTCCTACCAGGACCAGGTGACCTGGTCCACCAGCGACGCCAGTGTAGCCACAGTGGATGAACATGGTGTGGTCACCGGCATCCAGGGAGGTACCGCCACCATCACCGCCACCTCGGTGGATACAAACGATGGGGGGGAGCATGTAACGGCTTCCTGCGCCGTGACAGTCAAGAGCCTTGGGGATCTTTCCGCAAAGGTCAACGCCCAGGTGGTGACTGAGGACGGGGCCAAATGGGTCACCATCGACACTGCCTCCAGAGCTGTTACCGTCAACGGTGATGCAGGTACCGCCCTCACTGCCGCAGGAGCCCACGAAGGGAAGCTCTACGGCACCGATAACAACTACCCATTCACTGCTGACAATTTGTATGCGATTTGTAACATTTATGAGATCGATCCGGACCAGGATTATCAAGAAACGATACTCTATCACTGCTATCAACAATATGTCCCCGTGGACCTGACAACCGCGCCTAAAACCACAGTGACACTGACCGATGACGACGGCAATCAGGTTACCAAGGAGGCCTTTGGTATGCCGCTCTATACCAACTGGAGTAAGCTCGTCACTTTCCTGGATCCAAACTGGGGAATGAAGGACCGCGCTAAAGGTTGGAACTGGGGGCTGTATGGAACGTACGAGTCGCAGTGCGCCATTGCCTACGTTGGAGATTCTACGATAAACTCTGAGGGGGAGACCCACCCTTCCAAGGTTTTTTATGCTCTGGGGGTAGGCGGCACCCTGTACCGCTTCCACATGTGGGCGTACTACAATGCGGAACGCCCAGACGGTGTGGGTTACATGCTGACACTTCCTGTTACTGTGGGAAATATCGGCATGGAGTTTACGGTGCGCGATGTGACCATGACCTATATCCAGGACGAGATGAATGAGGGCCTAGTTTTGGGATACACCAATGAGAACGGCGCGGAATTGTATTACATCGACCTGACGGGAGATGCGCCCAATTGCGTGAAAATCGGCAGAATCCCCGGTGCTTCCGCCATCTCCGGGCTGTACACCGATGCGGATTTGAATCAGACCTCCTCTGTACCGGAGGACTCCGAGGTCGATGGGTTGCTGGCCTCCTGTGAGATTCCCTTCTCCCAGGGCCGGACAGAGCCCCTGGCGGCCACAGAGATTCCCGAGACTGCGCCCCAGGCCGCCGGTGGCCTGAACGCACTCACCAAGGCCGATCCTCCGGCGGCGCAACCCGCCTCCACCGGCGAGGTTTCCGATGGCGAAGATGCGGTGGTTGTGACCGTCACCGCCAAGGACGCCTCCGGCCAGGATGTGGCTTCCGCAAATGGATGGATCACCGTGGCCTACGATGCGTCGGCCATGACACTGAAGCGCGTTGCCGTCAGTGCGGACTATCATTCGGTGGTGGAAAGTAATGGAACTGTCACATTCGCCTATGCAGGCGTGGAGCCAATTGTAGCCGGCAAGGCAATCGCCACATTGGAATTCCAGGCCAATGGCACAGGTGACACCGAAGTCACCGTCCAGCATCAGCAGGTAAATGATTTGACGCCTGCCTATGACGAGACGGTTCCCATCGATTTTGCCCATCCCAATACCGAGCTTCGGGACGCCAAAGAGGCCACGTGCACCGAGGACGGCTACACCGGCGATGTATACTGCACGGACTGCAGCTTGCTCCTGCAGAAGGGCGAAGTGATTCCCGCCAAGGGCCATACGGAGAAAACGGAGGGTGCGATTGAAGCCACCTGCACGGAGGCAGGCTTTACCGGAAACACCGTCTGCACAACTTGCGGCATGCTGATCAAAACCGGCGAGGTTGTCCAGCCAAAGGGACATACCCTGGAACTGCGAAATGGGAAGGAGCCCACCTGTACCGAGACTGGTTATACCGGTGATCATTACTGTGTTTCCTGCAATCAGGTCATTGTAACGGGAGATGTCCTGGATGCTTTGGGCCATGACTGGAGTGCGTGGGAGCAGACCAAGGCGCCCAGCTGTACCGAAGCTGGCGAAGAGACCTGCGTCTGTGCACGCTGCCAGCTGAAACAGACCCGTGAGATAGAAATCCTCCCGTGTCCGTCTCAAGACTTTGAGGATTTGGACAGAACAGCCTGGTACCATGAAAGCGTTGATTTTGTCTTGAATCATGGTCTTATGATTGGCATGAGCGACACGGTTTTCTCTCCAAACAGTCCCCTGACCCGTGCCCAGTTCATCTGCATTCTGTACCGGATGGCCGGTTCCCCTGAGCCTGAAACAGCCGACCTTCCTTTCCTGGATGTGCCTGCAGATACTTGGTACAGCAAAGAAGTTGCTTGGGCCTATCAGAACTCCATCGTGCTCGGCACCTCAAAGACGACCTTTACGCCGAATGCCGGTATCTCTCGGGAGCAAATGGTTGTGTTCCTTTTCCGCTACGCGCAATTCTGCAATCTGGATACGACATGCGAGGGAACGCTGGAGGCGTTCGACGATGCCGGCAAGGTCTCTGCTTACGCCAAAGATGCCATGGTCTGGGCAGTTCAGCGTGGTATCATTTTGGGTGACCAAGGGCGCCTAAATCCTACTGGGACTAGCAAACGTGTGGAAGCTGCTGCGGTTGCAGTGCGGTATTTGGTAAACCTCATGAAGTAACTGGAACGATTTTTGTAATCAATATCTGCGCAACACTCCATGGATTTCTCCATGGAGTGTTGCGCAGCAAGCGGCGCAGCAGAGGGGAACGACAATTATTAGGAATACAGCGAACCGGTGCGTGGAAATCTATAATTTACATATCATAATATTACAATAGTTACAGAATGGAGAACAAAATGGGGAAATATGTAGTTAGAAAACCAATGATTCTTTATGAAACAATTGAAACAATTTTTCGATACGTCAACGGCAGAACGGTGGCGAAGGAAAAAGAAGAATTTTTGAAAAAGTATGGGAATCAGCTATCCCCCGCACATCTGGAGCGGATAGAACTGCTGTCCAGCCATTTGGAGGAGGTGTATCAGGTCTGTGAGGCCATTCCCGAGAGTCCAAAGCTTGCATACTATTTTCAGCGGTGGGACATGAATAGCAATTGGCTGCATGTATGCTTGGCAAAGCTCATGATTTACAGCTTTTTTGATTTTTACACCACGGACTACCAAGAGGCGCTGGATCGGACCTATGAGGATGCCACGAAGAGCTTAGCGATGCCCGTTGTTTTGACTGAGATCCGCAGTGCAGCACTTGAGTTCCGCAGTTTAGAACCCGGAGAGCAACCGGTTAGTTTGGCAGAGCAGTTGGATGGGATAAAAATCCAGGAGCAATATCGTTGGAGGCTTTATAAAGTGCTAAGTGATTATCCACAGGCGTTCAACGAATTGCGGCAGCTGATTGATCCTGTTGCCAGCGCCTTGGAAGCAGTTTTTGAGCAGCTTAGGCCACTACTGGTGCCTACCTATGATTATTGGCAGGAATGTTTAGAACGTTATAGCATCTCAGAATTAATGAGAAGGATGACCAATCAGGATCTCGAAGTTCATGCGACAGATATATCCATCAACGTCGGAATTATGGGGTTCCGAGAGATGATCTGGGGTTATGGGAACAAGGAGGAAACCTGCTACCGGATATGCATTGGCTCCTTCCTCAGCGAGGACACCTGTATTGACCGGCGAGCCATGTCTAATGAGAGAATTTGCAATTTGCTCAAGGTAATTAGTGATAGCAGCAAATTCGAAATTCTTTGTCGAATTTCTCGCGAGAGCTCCTATTGCCAGGAAATTGCCAAGGAAATGGGATTATCCACAGCAACCGTATCCCGTCACATGGGTTTGCTGATGGATGCTGGTTTTGTTCATCCCAGAAAGGGTAAGAACCGAATTTGTTATGATGTAGATCGTCAAGCAATTTCCGAATTCTGCGAAACGGTACAAAAAACCCTGTTGGGCGAGAACGGTCCTTCCCACTGCGGATAAGGTTTGTCCAATACCTGGGCGCATGCATGTCTTTTTCGGGTAATCAATTCTTTCCGGCCACCATGTGCTAGAACGTAAGTTGAAGAGGCAGACGCAAATGCGGTGTCGGGGAAATATCCCCAGGTAGAATCTTGCCAACGTCTACTTGACACATACGTTGCTGCGCGCTTGACGGGGGCGGGGGTCTGTGATACCATAGGATGCGTAAAATTGGACGGGAGGAGGCGTGAAAATGGATTGCAAGGAAGCGGGTGACATGACACTGTCCCGTTTTTTTCGGGAAAACCCCCGGGCAGCTCTGGGGTTTTCCGGCGGTGTGGACTCAGCCTATTTGCTGTATGCGGCTTTGACGGCGGGGGCCCAGGTGAAGGCCTATTACGTAAAGTCTCCCTTCCAGCCCCGGTTTGAGCTGGAGGACGCCCGGCGTCTGGCGGAGGAGCTGGGGGCGGATTGGGAGGTTTTGGAGGGGGACCCTTTGGCGGACCCTCAGGTGGCGGAGAATCCTCCCAACCGGTGCTATTTTTGCAAAAGGATGATTTTTGGACGGATTGCAGAGGCCGCCCGGCGAGACGGCTTCTCCTTGCTTCTGGACGGCACCAACGCCTCGGACGACGATGGGGACCGGCCAGGGATTCGGGCTCTCCGGGAGCTGTCGGTTCGCTCTCCTCTTCGGGAATGCGGCCTCACCAAGGGCAGGATTCGGGAGCTTTCCCGGGAGGCGAAGCTCTTCACCTGGGACAAGCCGGCCTATGCCTGTCTGGCGACCCGGATTCCCACGGGGACGGCTCTGACGTTGCCCCTGTTGGAACGAACGGAGCGGGGGGAAGATGCTCTGACGGCTCTGGGATTTCGGAATTTCCGGGTGCGGTATTTGGACGGCCGGGCCAAGATCCAGGTGACAGAGGAGCAGATGGCTCTGGCTTTGGAGAAGCGGCAGGAGATTTTAGCGGCCCTGAGGTCGGACTATACGGAGGTCCTTCTGGACCTGGAGGTGCGCCATGCATGACAATCGAACAAAATCCATTCTGGAGAGCTTACAGCAGGGACAAATTTCTGTGGACGATGCCCTGCTGCAGCTGAAGCTGGAGCCATTTCAGGACCTGGGTTACGCCAAGGTGGACCACCACCGGCGGCTGCGCCAGGGGGTGCCGGAGGTGATTTACGGGGCCGGGAAGACCCCGGAGCAGATGGTGGGTATTGTGTCGGCCATGGAAGAGGCAGGGCAGGAGACGGTGCTCATCACCCGATTGTCCCCGGAGGCTGCGGAGATTGTGGGCAAAACCCATCCTCTGACCTACCATGAGATGGGCCGCATTGCCACCGTGGGCCCCCTGCCGGAGCCGGACGGCCTGGGAACCATCGTCATTGCCACCGGGGGGACCAGTGATGTGCCTGTGGCGGAGGAGGCGGCCGTTACGGCCCAGGCTCTGGGCAACCGGGTCCGCAGGCTCTATGATGTGGGGGTGGCGGGCGTTCACCGGCTTCTGGCCAACCTGGAGTACATCATGGATGCCAGCGTCATCATCGCCATTGCGGGGATGGAGGGGGCCTTGGCCAGCGTGGTAGGGGGCCTGGCGGACTGCCCGGTGATTGCGGTGCCCACCAGTGTGGGCTATGGGGCTTCCTTCCAGGGCCTGTCAGCCCTGCTGTCTATGCTCAATTCCTGCGCCAGCGGGATTTCTGTGGTGAACATTGACAATGGTTTTGGGGCCGGGTATCTGGCCAGTATGATCAATCACATGGAGGCGAAACGATGAAGACACTGTATCTGGACTGCGGCATGGGTGCGGCGGGGGACATGCTGGCGGCGGCCCTGCTGGAGCTGCTGCCGGACCCGGCGGCGTTTGTGGAGACGCTTCGTGGTCTGGGGCTGCCCGGGGTGGGCTTTACCCTGGAGAAAAGCGTGAAATGCGGCGTCACCGGCTCTCATCTGGCAGTCACCGTGGCGGGTCAGGAGGAAGGGGAGGAGCACCCCCACAGCCATGACCACCATGGGCATAGCCATGAGCACCGGAATCTCCATGACATCCGCCACCTGGTGGAGGACCATTTGCAGCTGCCGGAGGCGGTGCGGGGGGATATTTTGGCGGTGTATGACCGCATTGCCCAGGCGGAGAGTCGGGTCCATGGCGTACCAGTGGAGGACATTCACTTCCACGAGGTGGGGACCCTGGACGCGGTGGCGGACATCACCGCCGTGTGTCTGCTGATCCACACCCTGGCCCCGGAGGAGATTTTGGCCTCCCCGGTGCGGGTGGGCAGCGGCCAGGTGCGGTGCGCCCATGGGCTGCTGCCGGTTCCGGCCCCTGCCACAGCGCTTTTGCTGCGGGAGGCGCCCATTTATGCCGGAGACCTGGCAGGGGAGCTGTGCACCCCCACGGGAGCGGCGCTTTTGACCCATTTTGTGACCAAATTCGGCCCCATGCCCGTGATGCAGGTGGAGAAAATCGGTTACGGCATGGGGAAAAAGGACTTCCCGGCGGCCAACTGCGTCCGGGCCATGCTGGGCCGGAGGGAGGAGGAGGGGGATACCGTCTGCCAGCTGGAATGCAACCTGGACGATATGACCCCGGAGGCCCTGGGCTTTGCCCAGGAGCGACTGTGGGAGGCTGGGGCCCTGGATGTGTATACGGTTCCCATCGGGATGAAAAAGTCCCGTCCCGGAGTGCTTCTGGCCTGCCTGTGCCGGGAGGAAGATGCCGGGAAGCTGGCAGAGGCAATCCTCCGCCACACCACCACTCTGGGGGTCCGCCGAATGAGCCTCGCCCGCACTCTGCGCCCCCGCAGCTTCCGCACCGTCCAGACCCCCTGGGGCCCGGTGACGGTGAAGGAGACCCCTGGCGGGGGAAAGCCGGAATACGAGGAGGCGGCAGCCATCGCCCGCCGGGAGGGCCTCACCCTCCGGGAGGTCCAGGAGGCGGCGATGGAGCAGTGGGGAGCTGTGAGGATCAAGCCATAAAAAATGCAGGGTCTGCCCCTGATCTAGAAGGGCAGACCCTGCCCCAGTGTGAACCCCATGTGAAGAGGCCAGAAATGCACCGCGGTTTTCGGGGGGTGCATGGGAACGTGAGGGGATTTTTTACTTTGGAATGCCACTTGCCAGTTGCGGCGAGTTGTGGTATAGTGATTTTGTCGGAATCTGGCATGGGTTGTAGATGCCAGTTGGGTAGCTTTGCCGACACAGCTTAACCCCGCAAGGGGACGGAAATTTGTAAATTGGATGATTCCATGGAGGATTTCTAAACACAACTTATCCCCGCAAGGGGACGAAGAGGGCAATGTGGGGATTGCCCTCTACTACGTTATAACGTTCCAATATTGCAATTTGCGTCGCGAGTAAGGCCTTGGGGTGGGCCTATATGTCTGCCTGGAGAAGGCATTATGTGTTTCCAGCCTATGTTTGGGGAACAGGAAATGCCTACTAGGGGCGGACACATGGGTCCGCCCCTACAATGGGATACGAAGCGGTGCATGATTGCCTCGGGTGGATGCGTGGTTTGCCTCCATGGTGCGGTGGAGAAGGAAATGGAACTTTTCGTGTGAAAGTCCCATTTTTTTATTGTGAATTTTCTTGCATCACAGGCAGGGGTGTGATATACTGATTTTGTCAGAAAATGTAAAAATTAGGGATTCTCAACCTGAGATTTTGCTGGATTTGGTGAATTTTGTTTTTTACGGGGAGAGAACCTGAGAATGAGGTGATTTTGTTTGCACACCCAGACCTTACAGGTGACCTTGCGCTGCTTGCTGCAGGGGCTGGAGGAAATGGGCCGCCGGGGCGGCGGGCAAGGGGACTGGGGGCAGTTGCGGAAGCTGGGGCCTCAGTGGGCGCCGGTTTTGGATGGACTCCAGGAGCCACTGCCCCAGAATCGGGTGACGGATCTGGCGCACCTGGCCAGACGCCTTTCCACTGCCGGGCATGAGACGGAGGGAGCGGGCGGAACGGTGGATCCCCTGACGCCCCTGGCGACGGTATTTACCCACATGGGGGGAGAGCACTCCGGTTATCTTCGGCCCCGGCGGGGGGCGGAGAACCAGATGCCTCAGCTGGAAACGAAGAGGATCCCGCTTCAGCCGGAGGACTACCAGTGCGCGTGGGAGGGGCTCCAGATGTCCCTGGCGGAGCTGCAACCGGAGGAATCATCGGTGATTCCGGCGCTGCTCACTGCGCTGGAGCGGTGGACCAGTGATTTCCCGGATGAGGTCCGGGCTGGATCAGAGACAGACCTCTCCCTCTACGACCGACGGCGGACAGCCGCTGCCTTTGGGTCCTGCTTGAGCGAGTATTTGCTGGATCGGGAGGATTCGACGTTCCAGGAGGCGGCGCTGCGGAAGGAGAAGACATTCCTCCTCTACACAGCCGGTTTTTCCGGGATTCAGAAATTCATTTACACCGTGTCTACAGATGGCGCGCTGAAGTCTCTGCGCAGCCGCTCTTTTTTCCTGGAACTACTGATGGAGCACTATGTAGACGAGTTGCTGGCGGCATGCCAACTGAGCCGGGTCAATCTGCTGTTCCACGGCGGCGGGCAATGCCATTTGCTTCTCCCGAAGACTGAGGCGGTTGAGGAAGCTCTAGCGGTTTGGAACCGAAAGTTCAACAACTGGCTGATTCAGGAATTTGGGATTTCCCTCTACATGGATCACGGTTGGGTGGCTTGTTCCGGCAACGACCTGGTGAACGAACCGGCGGCGGAGAGCCCTTATGAGAAGGTCTTTTGCAACCTGAACCAGAAGGTGGAGCGGCGGAAGCTCCGCCGCTATGACGCGGGACAGCTCTTGACCCTGAATCGGGAGAAACTGGACACCCAGGGACGGGAGTGCAAGGTCTGCGGCCGGATGGATCGTCTGGTGGATCTTGCTGGGCAGAATGAACCGCCGGACCTCCGCTGCCCCTGGTGCAAGCGGTTTTTGGAGATGTCTAAGCAGCTGGTGGAACGGGATGTGTATGTGGTGTACCGGGCCTTGGAGGAAAAGGAGAAGACCAACTTACCAGCCATAGATGAAAAGACAGTCAAGCTCCCTTTGCCTGCTGCAGATGGAAGGGTGTACCTTTGCTTAGAACCAGAAGAAACGGCCTGCGCCCATTTGGAGGGCGAGAGGGCCGTGGTACGAATCTATTCCAAAAAGTTTTTGCCGAAGCTGCCGGGTAGCATCCGGCTGGATATGGGGGATTATGTATACCGTAAGCATGCCGCGCAGAAGGATTTGCCAACGATGGAGGAGCTGGCGGCTTGTTCCAGTGGCATCCAGCGCATTGCCGTCTGCCGGATGGATGTGGACAACCTGGGCGCGGCGTTTCACTCTGGTTTCCAGCAGGAGGGGGAAACGGACCCGGTGAAGCGGCAGCGGTTTGTGAATCTGCCCCGCTCGGCAGCCCTCTCCCGGCAGATGACCCTGTTTTTCCGGCGCTATATCAATGGAATTTTGAGCCAAGCCTATAATGAGAAATACACAAGCATGGCCGTTGCCATTGTTTACGCCGGTGGCGACGATGTGTTTTTGGTGGGGGCCTGGAATCAAGTGTTGGAGGCCGCTTGTCGAATTCGGGAGGCCTTCCAGTGCTTTACTTGTGGCGCGCTGACCATCAGCTGTGGTTTCACCCTCTTTGACAGTCATTTCCCCATCCGCTTGGCGGCGAGCCAGACGGCAGAGCTGGAGGAAAAGGCCAAGGGGCGGCGTGGGGCAAAGGAGCATGAAGAAAAGGACGCCATTGCCCTGTTTACGCCAGAGGAAAACCATGTTTACCAATGGGATGCGTTCCGGGAGCAGGTTCAGAATGGAAAGCTGAAGGCTTTGCAGACGTTCTTCTTAGAGTATCCAGAGCGGGGAAACGCGTTTTTGCACCATATGATGGAGTTGCTGCGCCCAGTGGAAGATGGGGGAAACCGGCCAATTGAACTGGCGCGGTATGCGTATCTCCTGTCGAAGCTGCAGCCCTCGTGGCATTCTTCCCAATATCCGACATATCGAGAGTTTATAGAACAGGCCTATGGGTGGGCCCTGAGCGGCGAAGACCGCAGACAGTTGATCTCTGCAAGTTATCTCTATCTTTATGAAAATAGGAAGGGGAAAACCGATGGCGTTACCCAATGATAGAAACCAGTTTCAAAAAAGGGGCGGCCAAGGGAAGCCGAAGCCGCAGAGTAAGGGCCCAGAGCCGGTGAAGGTGGAAGAAGTGCCGGAGAACTATGTGGAGCAGGCCGAAAACGTGATGTATGACCTGCGTAATCGGAGATCCATTACCACCACCAAAATTCGGAACTTATTCAGCTTAGTTGTGGATATTTGCAGCGAAGAAGAGCTGCGTACTGAGAGCACCCTTCAGGATAAGAGCGTGGCAAGGCTCAAGCGGATGCATGTCCGGGTCATCTATGAGTCTGGCAGAGACAGTGGAACCAAGGAATTTGTAGAGAAGACGAAGCTACTGGAGTACCTGAAATGGATTGGAAATGACCGGAAGAGACTCATTCGGTTTACCCGTTATATGGAGGCGCTAGTCGCATTCCATCGATATTTTGGCGGTAAGGAGACATAAATGGACATGTGCGGTAAAATTCTGATTACATGCAGCCTCGTGGTGCGGACGGGCCTGCATATTGGTGGTTCGGGGATCTTTTCTCCCATTGGAGCTGTGGACAGCCCTGTGATTCGGGATCCGCTGACGCAACGTCCCATTGTGCCGGGCAGCAGCCTGAAGGGGAAGTTGCGCACGCTTTTGGTGCGCAGTGACAGCTATCAAAAGGGCAATGGGATTGAAAGTCTGCCCGAAATTGACCAGGAACCGGAAGGAATTCTCCGTTTGTTTGGCTGTGCAACTCCTGTCCGCCGGTCCCGTCTGCAATTTTCCGACTGCTTTGTCACCAACGCAGAGGAGATGGATGCGGTGGGGTTGACAGAAGTGAAGACGGAAAATGCCATCAGTCGTAGCAATTCCGTGGCCAATCCCAGGCAGATTGAGCGGGTGAATCCCGGCGTGAAGTTTGGTGTTAGGATTGTATATGATATTGCGAAGAAAGAGGAGATGGAGGCGGATTTGACCTTGCTGGCCAAGGGAATGAAGCTGCTGCAGTTGGACTATCTAGGGGGCCATGGTTCCCGGGGCAGTGGGCGGGTAAGTTTCCGGGACTTCCATGTGACAAACTGTGAAGATCATCAGGAAGACAGCTCCCTGACGCGCCTCTTCAAAGAGGTGGAAGATTATGAACTACTTCCTGTTTAAGCTCCGGTTTGAAACTGCCGTTCACTTTGGTCCCTCGGATGCGGCTCTGCCTCTGGCCGCTTCGGAGGAGCATGTTCGGGCGGATACGCTGTTTTCCGCCCTGTGTCAGACGGCGCTGTGTCTCTATGGGCCAGAGGGGGTGGAGGAGCTGTGCGGGCAGGTGCAGGAGGGGAAGCTGCTCCTCAGCGACACCATGCCCTGGCGGGGGGATACCCTGTTCCTTCCAAAGCCAGTGACACCTGTCGAGACGGAGCAGGACCTGCCGTCTGACCAGAAAAAGAAGCGGAAAAAGCAGCGGTGGATACCGGTATCTGCCTGGAAGGATTATGCCACTGCCTTGCAGAGCAGCTCCAGCGTTCCAGAGCAAGCGTGTTGCACTCTCTTTGGGAGGCATATGGAGCGGACAAAGGCGGCGACACCCCAGGGGAGCGATGCGCAGCCTTACCAAGTGGGGCTATTTCAATATAAGGGGACTTGCGGGGAGGAGAAACGGGAAGAATGCCAGCATTGTCCGAATGCCCGGTCATGTTGTGGGCTCTACTTCCTGTGTGCCAGCCAGCCGGAGCAGATTGACCGGTTGACCAAGCTGGTGTCTGCCCTGGGGCTCAGTGGCCTGGGGGGAAAGACCAGCGCCGGGTTTGGTAAGTTCCGGATTGCAGGAGAAGAAGAGAGACCGGTTGCGCTGGAGGGGAGTCAGGAGCTCCAGAGCCTGGGCCGCAGCCTTGCTGCTCAAAAGGGCCCTTATCTCCTCCTCACCACCAGTTTGCCAGAGGAAGAGGAGCTGGAGGGTGCGCTGAAGGATGGAGATTTCCGCCTCATTCGCCGCAGCGGTTTTGTTCAGGCGGAGCTTTCCACGGCAATGAAAAAACGGAGCCAGTATTTCCTCTCCGCCGGGGCGGTTCTCCAGGCTCCTTTTCAGGGAGCGCTGTATCAGGTGGGCCACACAGGCGCTCACCCGGTGTACCGCTATGGCCGTCCACTTTTGTTGGGGGTGGCAGAATGAAAGAGCTGGGTCATCTGCAGGTCTATGACCTGATTTTGAAAACACGTACCCCCCTCTTTGTGGGGAGCGGGAAGAAGTATGTGAAGAAAGAATATCTGTTTGACCCGAAGGGCAGACGGGCATCATTTCTCAAGGAAGATGCGTTTTTTCAGTTGCTGACGGACCGGAATTTGGAGGAACGCTATGAGCAGTTCATGAGGGGAGAGCAGGACAATCTACATGCGTTTTTGACGCAAGACTGTCAACTGCGTCCCGAGGAAGTTCGTTCGGTGATTCGTTATTCTGTAGATGCCTCCGACGCAGAGGTGGTCAAAGACAAGAAGCGGGAAATTCATGGATTCATTCGCAATGCTGCCGGGCAAGTTTATCTACCGGGCAGCAGCGTCAAAGGCGCCATTCGTACGGCGTTGCTCTTGGAAAAAATACAGGCAGAGTTGCCCGAGAAAGACACGGATCAGCGGAAGCGGGTGTTGGCATCGCGCAAGAGGGAGAAAGAGATTCCGGAAGGGCGGTATCTCAACCTGCTGGAGCTGAGAACCAGAGACGGAAAGGCGATGGATGATGCGGTCAACAGCATCATGCGGGGGGTGCAGATCTCAGACAGTCTGCCTGTGCCAGATTCTCAAATGATGCTGTCGAAAAAGATGGATGTGAATCAAGACGGAGAAGCCCACACCATCACTTGTGTCCGGGAGTGCATCCGGCCGGAAGTGGAGCTGCATCTGAAGCTGACTTTGGATCAATCAGTATGCAAAGGCAGCATTACAAAAGACAGTCTGCTGCAAACGGTTGACAGCTTTGCAGATCACTATTATAAGACGTATGTGGAGAAGTTTAGGAAACCGGTGAACAGCGTCTATAAGGAGTACCAGAACTGCCTGATTCTAGGCGGTGGAGTCGGGTTCTTCTCAAAAACGTTGGCGTATCCTTATTGGGGTGCAGAAGAAGCGTTGAAATGGGTCTCCGATCGGTTGGACCGGTCCTTCCCAAAGCATCATCATAAGTCGGACCAGGAGATTTCTCCCAGAATGTTGAAATACGCCCAATATGGTGGAAAATTATATCCCTATGGCGTCTGTGAGGTGGATATCCGGTGATGACCCAGCACCAGCTTGTGTTACATACCCCGGATGGAAGGCCCATGCCGGCGGTCTGGGCGTACCGGCTATATGCCTGGCTTTTGACGCGGATGCCCAGGGAAGAGGGGGACTGGCTGCACCAGACGGGAGAGCATCCCATCAGTCAATTTCTCTCCTATGACAAGGATACCCAGCAGATGGTCTGGACAGTCAATCTCCTCTGTACAGAGCTGGAGACGCGGCTTTCGCCCCCGCTGTTGGAGACGAATACCATTGACCTCCACGGCTGTCCCATTTCCGTAGAGCGGCAGACAATCCGCAAGGTCCCGGGGCCGGAGGCGCTTATTTTCCAGGGACGGGAGCAGTGCCGGAAACGGGTGGAGATTCGGTTTCTCACCCCCACGGCGTTCAAGCAAGCGGGACGCTATGCCATTTTCCCCCAGGAACGGCTTCTGCTGCAGAGTCTGCTCGGCCGCTGGAATTACCTGTGTCCGGACTATCCCCTCACGGATGAGGATGCCATTTCTGCCCTGCTGGAGGGGCTTCACATCGTAGATTATGCCCTCCGGACCACCCGATACCGGATGAAGGACACGGCCATTCCTGGTTTCTGTGGCAAAATTCAGGTGGAGGCGAAGTTGCCGCTGCCCCTTTTGGAGCTGTGGGGCGCTTTGGTATGCCTTGCGCCTTATGGCGGGATCGGGATCAAAACCACATTGGGTATGGGGGGTACGCAGATATCCTTCCAAAGGGAGAATCCGGCTTCCCTTTGACCGTAGATGTCCATGCAAATGAGCCAACCCTCTTCGGGCTGGCTCATTTGCATGGTGCAGGGCAGGGACCGTTCCATGGTCTATTTCCAGTTCATAAAATACAAGTACACCTCATCCAGCCCCACCCGGATGTCCGGGAAGCAGGGGGGCGGGAGGTTGGGGCCTACCAGACGCAGGAGAAGCTGGCTGCCGTACTGGGAGATGTTGGAAATGCGGTACTGATTTTGGATCTGGGGCAGCTCCTCCGGCAGGCAGAGGAGCTCGGAGACGAAGGGTCTGGTTTGGTCCACCAGAGCTGCCGGGGTGTCCCGGGCGATGAGCTGCCCTCTGCGAAGGAGAAGAATTTCCTCGGCAATGGACTCCACGTCAGACACCACGTGTGTGGCCAGGAGGACAATTCGCTCCGTGGCAATGGCGGAGATATAGTTCCGGATTCGAATCCGCTCCTCTGGGTCCAACCCGGCGGTGGGTTCATCCAGAAGAAGCACCTTGGGCGAGCCCAGGAGGGCTTGCACCAGCAGAATCCGTTGACGCATGCCGCCGGAAAGGCTGCCCATTTTTTTGTGGAGACAGTCTGACAGGCCAACGACCTCCAAAAATTCTGTGATTTCCCCCCGGGCTTTGGAGCGGGACAAGCCCTTCAGCGCTGCCATGTAGTACAGGAAGCGGCCCACGGTGAATTCCTCGTAATAACCCTGCTGCTGAGGCATGTAGCCCACCAGCGCCCTGTAACCCCGCCCCAGCTCCAGAATTTCCTTACCATTGTAACGGATGCTTCCGGCCTCCCGTTTGACGGTATCTGTGAGCAGGTTCATAAGGGTGCTCTTTCCTGCGCCGTTGGGTCCCAGGAGGCCATAGACGCCGGGACGGAGACAGACGGTAAAATCCCCCAGGGCGTAAAGGTCTCCATAGTGTTTGGTCAGGCTTTCAATGTTCAGTTCCATGGTCTTACCCCCGTTTTCCCAGTTTTTCCGTTGCCCCAAGGATGAGACTGCTCCAAATGCACAGCGATAAGGTTCGCGCCAGAGTGAGCAGGAGCCAAAGCCCCAGGATACTGATTCCCCCAGGCAGGTCCTCCAGGAAGGTCAGACAGCAGGCCGGGGCCTGGGGATAGGGCAGGGCCCCGTAGCTGCGCGCCAGCTGGATCAGCTGCACACTCCAGACGCTCACGCTGAAGGCCGAGGTGAGAATCCAGGCCGCCCCGTGCCGCCGCCGGCGGAGCATGCCGCGGCCTCTGGGTGTCGCCTGGCAGACCCGGGCCATGCCGGTCCGCCGCTCCACCCCGGCTTGTGTCCCAAACAGGAGCGCCAGGGTCAAAAGGCACACCAGGAACAGGGATTTGCTCCGGGCGCTGTCCTGGCTCAGGAGCTCCCGGTACACCCAATGGGGCAAGACATAGCTGCCGGGCTGGGTGGCCAGGGCCTCCACGTGGGTTTGATATTGATCCAGAGCCAGGGCCTGGGCTTGAAGCTCACCGTGGTTCATCACGCCGATTTCGTAGGTTCCATCCGAAGCTTCTCCCGCCTCATAGCGGCGCTGAAGCTCCTCCCATTGGGCCTGCTGTTCGGCCAGACGTGCCTGCCGCTTGGCCAGGTAATCCCAGGTCTCCTGTCCCACAGGGCCCTGGCTCTGGCGGTAGTAGCTCTCCAGGTTGACCTCTACCGGGTCGCTGGTACCCAGGGTTGGGGACTGGGCCAGCAGGGCCGCTAAGGCCAGGGCCCCCAGCAGAATGAGGCCCCCCCGGCCCACGGCCAGGGTTTTGTACAACTCGTGGCCCAAAAGGCTGGCATGCCGGGCCATAGGGGCGAACAGGCGGCGGACCCGGTCCAGAAGCCGGTTTACCCAGCCGTAGCCGGAGACGGGCTTCCGGAACCGGTAGATACAGCCGATTCCCGGGAGCATCAGCGCCCCCAGGAGAAGGCCCGCCCAAAGGACCAGGGGCAGCTGCCCTACGGGATGGCCAAAAAGATTCAGGTTACAGTAGCCGGTCACGAGAGCACGGGGATGGAGGCAGGAAAACAGATTGACCTTTTGTAGCAATGCCGTCCCCGGCAGTCTGCGGTACAGGGCATATTCCCCGCCCAGGACCAGCACCCAGACCACCCCCACCAGCCGCCGGTCCGCGATTGCCTCCTGGAGAAACCAGAGGGTCAAGCCCAGGAGAAACGCGCCCAGGGCCCGCAAAAGCAGGTAAAGGAGCCAAAAGCTGCCAATGGTCATGGGATATGTAAAGTCCTGAAAGCTGGAGACGGATTGCAGAACCCGGCCCAGTTCCGAGAGGCCGCCATACATCCAATAGGCGTGACTCAGCTCCGTGCAGGTGAGGACGGCGGAGCCCAGGAGCGCCCCCAGCGCCACGGCTCCCAGCCGCCAGACAGGCAGGCCCAAACGACCGGCGGGACTGGCGCAGACCATGGTCCACAGGCCCCGCTTCCGTTCCTCCAGGAACGAAGCCACCACCAGGGCCATGTATGCCCCCAAAAGCCAATCGGAAAGGCTCGCCCCCATGACCTGCTCCACAGCCCGGTCATGGCCCAGGGTGACCTCCGCGCCCTCCAGACGCCGGTAGTCTGCGGCTGTCTTGCGGATGTTGGCCTGGGAATAAGGAGAACCGGCGAATATGCTCACGGAGGACATGTGCTCCGCCTGCGCCTGAATCTCCGCCAGACGGCCAGGGAAGCCCAAGAGATACTCCACCTGATTGCGCAGAAGCCCGTAGCTCATGCGGTCGCTGAGGCTGCAATTGGGGCTTTCCAGAATGCGGTCCAGTTGGGTTTGAAGCTCCTCCAGTGATTCGCCCTGGTGTGCCTTCAGGAACTGCTCCGTTTTCACTTGGGAGATACTGGTGTTCCGGCGGGGGCTGATCCGCACCAGATTCACCAGGCACAGGGCTGCCAGAAGCAGCAGCGCCACCAGCCGCCGCCGGCTGAAGACCACGCGTTTGATTTCTTCCAAAAAAATCACTTCCCTTGGAAACTGGGGCAAGCATGTTTCCTCACTTGGTTAAAAAGGAAACATGTTGCGTCTGAATCAATCTACCTGCCAATCTGCCAAATATCGCCGTTCCTCATTCGACCACCTGACGGCGGGTCATCTGGAATTGCGGAGTCACTTGCCACTGGCAAGTGGTAAGATCCCATGGTGCTTCGCCCTTGCCCCCGGGAAAGCCGGGCGCTGTCGCGCCAGCGCAAAGGGCAAGGCTGTGCGTGGATCCCGAAGCTCGTGACTTTACGTGGGCATCGGTTTCTATGGCTTCCCGGAGGTGTGTACAAAAGCGCCTACAGGGTGCGGCCTCCTGGATGCACCCTGGTTGCTTTCCGGCGAATTTGCAGCCTTATGCCGGAAAAGCAAACAGGAACGTCATTTGCAGGGTATCTCCGTCTAGCTTCACCTGGTACAGGCGGCGCTGGTCCTGGAGCTTTGCCTGGAAGAAGATCCCCTCGGAGGTCACTGCCACCGGGCGGAGATTTTGGAAGAGAGGTCCCCGGGCCAGCTCCTCCGGCAAGGCAACGGGACGCCAGCGCTCCCCGTCATACAGGGTCATAGCTTGCTCCCGGTCCACCGGGGCCTTCTGGTGGGCCAGAGGACGGGACAGGAGGGTGGACTCCACGGCGTACCGCTCGGTCAGCTGCCAGCCCCAGGCGTCCTCCAGCTGGGAATCCAGGGCCTTCGTCTCCTGACCGGTGGCCAGGTTTACATCATAGTAGCCGTCTCCCGGCCGATAAATCCGCAGAACCTCCCCGGAGAGATAGGAGCCGGTGAAATCCAGATCCATCAGGTTGCCAAGGCCGGAAACATCCCCCAGCTTTTCCAATCCTTCCGCAGTGGGGCGGTACAGGGTGCAGGCCCAATTCTCCTGGCTGTCGTCCAGGTAAAAATAGAGGGCTGTGTCGCCGCCCATGTCTTCATACCGGGTGACAGCCCCCAGCCAGGAGGGGAGCTGCTCCATAGTGCCCGTAAAGAGCTCCTGTTCACCCGTTTCATCCACCCGCACCATGCGGGTGTCAAAGGCGCCGCCTTCGTTCATTCGGCAGTACATGGCAATCAGCTGGTCCCCCAGGAGGCAGAACCGGTCTGACCCTCCGGCATCGGAGAGGGAGCCGGGGATGGTATAGGCCACCTTCCGGTCCCCGCCGTCTAAGGTCATGCTGGCCAGGACGGTACCGGAGTCTCCGTCTGGATGGTAGCGGGTGTTGCTGTCGCAGAAATAAATTTGCTCCCCTTTCAGGACAAACCTGCCGTCATTGGCCAGATAAGCCTGGCAGTCCGGCCCATTGTGACTGCAATCCGGACGGCTGCATACGGGGACCCACTCAGTCAGGTTCTCCTGGTCTGCATAGTAAAGAATGTTGCCGGTGGAGTAGTAAAACCCACCTTCGGTTTCGGCCATCAGATAGGCGCTGGTGTTGGCGCAGAGGGAGCTGTCTGCTGGGCCCTTTTGGGTGGAAGCCTCGGGCTGCTGACAGCCGGCAAGGGACAGGGACAGTAAGGCAGAGAGGACAACGGCGTATATCTTTTTCATAAAAACTACCTCCTTTGATGTTGAAATTTCGTGACCACAGCAAGGAAAAACTGCACTATTTCCAGGATGTGGAGGTCAAAAATGTCAGTTTTGGTTCGTCCTCGTTTAACATCAGCTGATACCAGTCCGTTTCGCGATCCTCAGAATTGTATAGGGTGAAGAAAACACGGTCCGAGGCTACAGCATTGGGAACCAGAGAGTTGCTTCCGGAAGTCTGGGCGACCTCCTCCGGTAGGATGACGGGCTTCCAGGATTCCCCGTCATACAGCAGCATGGTGTGGGGACCTGGGTCCAGCTCCAGGCGCTGTTCTGGCCGGTTAAACAAGATGGGGGATTCCAGAATGTACTGGTTTGTCAAACGCCAGCCCCAGCTGTCCTCCATTTGGGCCTCCATGGTTTTGGTTTGTTCTCCCGTGGCCAGATTGATGTCATAGTAGCCGTCATTGGGCCGGTACACCTGAAGAACGTCACCGGTGAGATAGGCGCCGGTCATACTACCGTCTGCCAGATTCCCCAGTCCAAGCCCAGCGGTGTCACCGATGGGCGAAAGACCGTCCTCAGTAATTCGGTAGAGCATTGTTCCGCAAGAGCCGTCATCGAGGTCTAACTGGCAGAGTACGGCGGGGTCGCCCCATACATACTCCGAAGTGGTGGCGGTGCCCAGGAAGCTAGGCATATTGTCGGTTCGGCCTTCTGCCAGGATTTGGTCTCCCTCTGGGGTGATTTGCATGGCATAGTTGTGGTATGTGCCCGATTCATCCATGCAGCTGCAGAATAGTAGCATTCTGTCTTCCAGGAAGCAGTTTCGCCGCTGCAATACATGCTCCTGGGCGGGGAAGGAGATTACATGCTCCACCTTTCGATCTCCGCCCCTTGCCGACATGCTGACAATCACGATGTTATTGCTTCCGCCGTAATTGGAATCGCTGTCGCAGTAGTAGATCCGACCTTGATGCAGGAAAAACCCGTTACCAGTAATTGCAGCATCGCAATCAGGTGCGCTTAGACTATGGGTACAATTTGGTTTATTACAAACAGGCGTCAACTTGTTTTGTGCGGTTTTGTCAGCATAATGCAGATGTCCAAAATAGTTGGCGTAGATTCCGTTCTCAGTTTCTGCCATATTATGGTCGCTGGTTGCGGCGCAGAGCGTGTACACAGCAGGTAAAGTGGTGGCTTGGGTTTGTTTATGATTGCAGCCAAATAAAGACGCAAAAAGGAGAATAGAAAAGAAACAGCTTATGATTTTTTTCATCAGAAGCAACCTCCTTTTAGAACAGAGCTGCCCCTCACGCTGTTTTAGTACGAGGAGCAGCTCTGATAACTAGTGATTTTGGAAGAAATTAGCTGTTGCTTGCATAAAGACTTTTGATATGTACACCATTTATATAATGGTGAGACACTAGGTACAATGGCGTGAATCCAAATGTGCTGCTAAGAGAGATGCTTGATTTTGCGGACCCGGGGCCAATGGGTTCCGTTGGAAAGCGATATTCTGGCACATAAGAGGATTCTGAAATCTGTCTACTCTGTCACCTGCTCCTATTCTACCTGATTGCATGTTGTATGTCAAGCTAAAAATATAAATATTTTGTCAGATATGGAAAAATATGGAAATTTCCTCCTGGCACAAAATGGCTTAAAACTGACTTTTTTGCCAGATTGCATGAAGCTCTAAGTCCGGATGTTTGTATAGAGAGGACTGGTGATATAGCGACAGATTTCAGTGCTTACCTTTGTTGTGTAACCTTGGTTGGTAACGGAAGTTCTAGCATAAGCTTCTCCGTCCTCGCAAATTCCTAGGAGCTCATAATAGTAATCGCAATAGAAGCCCTCACGGACTGCGGCTGACACAGAAATAGAGGAGATAAAGAAAACCGAGGATAGTATCAACGAGACAACAGGTATTCTTCCTGCATACTCTATATACTAGATATCAAATTCTATTGAGCACATGGGTACGAGCTCTGGATTTTCTTGATCAAGAATTAAGTAATACCAGTTAGTTTTATAGTTATCATAATCATCGAATGTAAAAATAACGCGGTCAGAGGTTACGCAATTGGGAAATAGTCGGTTTGTTCCAGAAATCTGTGCGATCTCCGCTGGCAGGGTAACAGATTTCCAAGTTTCCCCATCATATAGCAGCATCGAATGAGGACCTGCTGATATCTCCAGTCTTTGTTCCGGCCGATTAAAGAGAAGTGGTGATTCCAGAATATACTGGTCTGTCAAATGCCAGCCCCAACTGTCTTCCATCTGGACGTCCATGGTTTTGGTTTGTGCTCCTGTGGTCAGGTTTATGTCGTAGTACCCATCGTTAGGACGGTAGACCTGGAGAACATTTCCCGTAAGGTAAGCGCCTGTCATATCGCAGTTTACCAAATCCCCCAGTCCCAGATTGGCGGTGTCTGCAATGGGGACGAGTTCACTTTCGGTTAACCGGTAGAGCATGGTGCCAAAACCGCCATTATCCGAGTCTAAGCAATAGAGCACGGCGGTGTCACCACCTACCTTTTCGGAGGCGGTCACGGTACCCAGGAAACTGGGCATATTTTCTGTCCGACCTTCGGCCAGGATTTGGTCACCTTCAGGGGTAACTTGTATGACATAGTTATGAAATGTGCCTGACTCGTCCATGCAAGCGCAAAATAGTAACATTCTGTCCGCCAGGCAGCAGTTTCGCCACTGCAGCACATGCTCTTGGCTGGGGAAGGAAATCGTATGTTCAATTTTTCTATCCCCCCCACTTGGTGACATGCTTAAAATTAAGAGATCGTAGCTTCCGCCGTAGTTGGAATCACTATCACAGTAGTAAATCCGATTTTGCTGTAGATAGAATCCACTGCCAGATATTTTGGCATCGCACTCAAGGGCCTTTTGGGTATGGTCACAATTTGGCTTATTGCAAACCGGGGTCCAGCTGCTCAGATTGTCTTTGTCAGCATAATACAAGTGCCCCAAAAAGCTGGTGTATATTCCATCCTCAGACTCGGCCATGCTATAACTACTGGTAGTAGCACAAAGCGCATATGCGCTAGATGAAACGGATGATTGAGGTGAGTTGTGGCTACAACCGAATAAGGATACAAGCAAACATAAAATCAAAAAAGCAGTCAGACGTTTCGCCATAAAAATAGCCTCCGTTTTAGATACAGAATCGCCCCGCGCTTTGGAGGGGGCGATTCTGTTTGGTAAAGTTTTAAATATGCAATATTAGTTATTATCTACACGCAGACTATCTATGAGAATGCCGTTAATATGGTGGTAAGATATAATAAATACAGGCGAGAAACTAAATGTACTCTCCAATGAGATGCTTGATTTTGCAGACTCTGGCCCCATAGTTGTATACCGTTCACCAACGCGATAGCGATAAATATCGGCAGATACCTTCGCTGTGTACGAGCGATTTTCACAGGAGGTACGGATATAAACGTCATTTCCGCTGCAAGTTGCGACCAATTCGTAGTAGTAGTCGCCATAAAAACCTTCGCGGAAAGCCGCAGCGGCAGAGAGGGTGGATGCAAAGAGAACCAGGGCTAACATCAGAGCGATTGCTGCTTTTCTACGCATAAATTTTCCTCCATTCTTAAGTTAAGCGTCTGTCATTGTTTGCCATGGGCAAGCAGACTGCTGACTTGTACGCCATTTACATAATGGTACGAAACAAGATAAGCTAGCTGGTAATATGTAGTTCCAGAAACAGAAGCAGAACGGGTATGGGATTTGTCGGAATAAATGGTGGACTGGTACATGGCGTCCTCGCCCTGGCCCATATACCGGTACAGGGCTGCATCGGCGCGGACTTTGTAGGTGGTGCTTTCGCAATGGGTGGAAGCAGAATAACTTTCGCTGTTGCAGGTGGCGGAAACCTCATAATAGCTTCCACCATACGTGCCGTAATCGTAGCTGCTGCCTGCGGAGACCGGGATGACGGCGACAAGCATTGCGACGGCTACGGCCAGGGCAAAAATTGCTTTTCGTTTCATACTTGGGGTACTCCTTTCCACATATTTGATGCCATGGTCCGTTGTGATGTGCGTTGTAATCCGGCGGCACGCCATGGCGTCCTACCGCCGCTGCGGTCCTATCATCCCCTTTTGAAAGCATTTGGGCACATAAGAGTATTCTAAAATCTGTATACTATGTGCCTTGCTTCTATTCTACCTGATTGCATGCTGCATGTCAAGCTAAAAATATAAATATTTTGCCAGATATGGAAAAATATGGAAATTTCCTCCTGACACAAAATGGCTTAAAACTGACTTTTTTGCCAGGTTGCATGAAGCTCTAAGTCCGATTGATAGATTGCTCTGTGGATTTCTGGCTATATATGGAGATAGGAATTTTCGTTGCAATATTCCAAATCACAGATCAGAGACGGACGGAAGTAGGGGCTCCTACGTCGTATGGCTCCTGACTACCGGTCTGCAAAGGGGAAATGCTGCTGCCCTGTGTACAGTTAAGCCGCATGCAGCTCGGCTTTCAAGAGGGGGGAATGGCGATGTGATTGTCTGGGACAGGCTTCATCCCTCAGGTCCGCTGCCCCGGGGCAGCTCCCAGCAGAGGGTGAGGGTAGGCTGGCTGTCGTTCAGCAGGACATGGTACAAGCTGGTCTGGGAGTCGTCCGGGTATGTGGTGAAGAAGATGCGGTCGGAGGCCAGGGAGACGGGAAACAAATTTACATTCTCTGCCGCAACCTCTTCTGGCAGGGAAATGGTGCGCCAGCTGCTGCCATCGTACAGGCGAGCCTCCGCCGGGACGTGTGTTTGATCGATCAGGCGGTTGGTTTCTACGATATACTGCTCCGTGAAATGGAAGGCGATGCTGTCTTTCAACTGGGCGTCCATACGTTTTTCTCCGTGGGAGCTGTCCAGGTCTGTTTCATAGTACCCATCATTGGGCACAAAATGGAGCAGGGTGTTCCCGGCCAGGTATGCGCCCCGCAGGTCATAGTCACAGATGTGGGGGATTTCCTCCAGGCCGGCTTCTGTGAGCCGGTACAGGTGGGAAAGGGTGTCATCCTCACACAGGAGGCTGATGTACATGGCCAGGTCCCCCCGCATGGCGCACCAATCCTGAGCCCGGGCGATGAAAGGGGTTTCCATTTCCTCGGATTGGGAGGCATACAGGGTGTGGGTACCGGCATCGTCCATCTGGAGGAAGGAATTGGAAAAGGTGCCGTCAGGCTGGACTTGGGAATAAAACGCGAGAATTCGGTCCTGCAGCAGCCATGTCCCGGACGCGCCGCCGTCACCCATGCTGCTGCCGTCCAGGGTATATACCTGCTGCAAGCCGGTACCGTCCGCCATCATGGTATACAGGGCGCTGAGATCGCTGACGTCGTTGGGAAATAGCTGGGGGCTGCCATGGCTGCTGTTATTTTGAAACAGCTGGGGATTGCGAATGGTTTCGATCTGGTCCCCCCGCAGCCGGTACTCGCCATCAAAGCGGGCGGGACAGACAACCAGATCTCCGCTACAGTTGGGTTCATTACAAACCAATACCCAATTGGTTAAATTCGACCGGTCGGCGTAGTAGAGCATGCTATCTGCTTTACAATAATATCCCGCATCGGTTTCTGCCATTTCCAGGCCGCTGCTGGATTGCGCACAAATATCTGATTGAATTTCTAGTTTCTCTTCTGGTTCTTTTGCGCAACTGCTCAAAAGAAGGGTCAAAACAACAGAGAGACAGCATATGATTCTGAGCATTGGATTACCTCTGGCTGATAGAATACATCTCCTGCCTCGATAGAGAAGCAGGAGATAGTATACTAATTTTTTGATGGCGGCATTAAGCTGGCAATATTTTCTATAAAGCGCTTCAAGAAAGCAGCTGCCTGCGCACGAGTGGCAGAGCTTTTGGGAGAGAGAACAGTAGGGCCATTCACGCTGGGGATGCCATTCATTATTTGCCTAAATAACAATCAATTATATTTTTTGCAAAAAAATTTATTTGAACAGCAATCTTGTTGTCTAATAATTCTATTTCGCTTTCCGATAGGCCGGATCGCGTGTAACTTGCACAAAGAGAGTAATGCTGATCTCTAATAAAAAATTCCATCCTGGATTTCTTACAACTGGAACCTTCTGCTGGTTCCCAAGTGAAATAGTCCAGTTGAATATCGCGATAAACTACGCCGGAGCTACTGTGCAGTTTGACAGCTTTATCACAGTTCAAGTCATAGATTACTTCTGTACCTTTGTAAAGCATAGTGCCGCAATATTCATAACCGTTTGGCTTGGAAAAAATATTTCGGTCATCCAATTTCAGCACATAGACCTGATCTGTAAGCTCCAGCATGGAGGGATCTGGCAAAACGACCTCCGGTATATCTTTCAAACATTGCTGAAGTTCTGCATAAGAATCTACCTGCTTTTGAAAGGCTGGATAAACGGGGATTGAGGTAATCAGGGCACAGATCAGCCACAGGAGGGGGATCAGAACAACACTAAAAATCACCCACTTCAACCAGGCATGTTTTTTCGCCATATATAACCTCCTTTGCTGTTGTATTTTTTACTGAGGCATGCTATTTATACAGATTGCCAGTATGCCGCAGTATTCTGCCGCTGCCCTCACCACCTTTTTTTAAAATACCGTAGGAGACTATTTGTATTCTATAAGATGTCCAGAGGAATGTCAAGTAAAAACCATAAAGATTTTCAAAAATGAAAAAGTACAAATCTAGGGTGGAATGTCTGTGGTCCCAGAGCTACATTTCTTTTTTGGGTTTTTGTAGAGTGATATAATGCCACTTTGCGTGTCATTGCATGAAAAAGGCCCCAGGGCCGGGGCCCTGGGGCTTGGGGTTCGCTTATTCGCCGTAAATGGCGTAGTAGCGCAGGATGATGGTGGCGATTTGTGCCCGGGTGGCGGCGCCCTTGGGGGCCAGCTTGCCGTCTATGCCGTTCACCAGCTCCTGTTCCACGGCCCAGGCCATGGGGATCTGGGCGTACTCGCTGACGGCTTCGGCGTCGGGATAACCGGCCAGGTTGCCCTGGGCGCTCACGTCCTCCTCTTGGTACTTGGCGTACCGGTACAGGAAGGTCACCAGCTGCTCCCGGGTGACGGGGGCATTGGGGGCGAAGGTGGTCCCGGAAACGCCTTCTGCAATTCCGGCCTCATAGGCCCAAGCCACGGCATCGGTGAAGTACCGACCGGAGGCTACGTCGGTGAAGGGTGTCGCGGCCTCAGTCTCAGGCGTGCCGGCCATGCGGTACAGGATGGTCATCAGCTGGCCGCGGGTCAGAGTGCCGTCGGGCTGGAACAGGGTGTCGGTCATCCCATTCATGAGCTCCTTGGCGACCACGAAGTCCACGCCCTCATGGTACCACCGGCTGGTGTCCACATCGGTGAACCGAGAGGAGGGGCAGGGGAGGGGAGCGGTGTAGCTGTCCCGGAAGCTGTAGCCGCAGCGGCGGCAGGTGTGCAGGGTGTAGCCCTCAGCGCCCTCCTGGGATTCTACCACAGTCACCTCAAAGTCGTGCCCCAGGGCGTCGGTGTGTTCGCCTACGTAGCTGTGGCCGCAGACGGTGCAGGTGTAGGTGGTGAAGCCGCCCTCGGTGCAGGTGGGTTCCGTCACCACGGCGGTGTAGGTGTGGCCCTTGGGCAGGACCTCGGTGGAGATCACCTTGCCACAGGCCTTGCAGGTCACGGTGACGGAGCCGTCCTCTTCACAGGTGGCAGGAACGGTGACGGTCTCGGTCTGTGCATGCTGGCAGGGCAAAACCTCCACGATGCACTGGCTCATGGCCCCGGCTACATAGGGGGAGGAGACTGTGACGAAGGCGAAGCCGGGGGCTACGGCGGTGATCTTGCCGGTTTCGTCTACCGTGGCTACGCTCTCGTCATAGGATTTCCAGATGAGGGCCTCGTGCTTCTCCAGGGTGGGCTCCGGCGTCAGGGTGGCGGTGAGGCTCTGACTCTCGCCTTCGTGGAGGGTCAGACGCCCTTCTTTGAGCTCCACGGTTTCGGGCATCACAGGCTGGGAGATGACGGTGAAATTCACGGAGTATTTGCCGTCCTTGGTGGTTGCTTTTACGATGCTGCATCCAGGCTCGGCGGGGGTGTAATGAGCCACTGGGAGTGTGGTGCCGTTCAGGTTGTAGTCTTCCTCTGTGGTCAAGGTGCCGTTGCCGGAGACCAGCTCCCAGTCAAAGGGACCGTACAGGCCGCTGGGCCGCTCGTAGGTTTCGCCGGAGACGGTGCCTGCGGGGTTACCGGCGGATTCCACACCATCGGCCCGGATCACCAGGGTGCTGGTGACGGAGGGCGGCGTGAAGTACACGTTGACTTCACCGGTTTCGGCATTGTATGCGAAATCTTGACGCCAACTGTTGGTCATTTCGTATTCGTAACCACTTTCATAACGGGTGAAGACACGAATTTGCTCCGGCAGGGTGTAGCCCTCCTGGTTCACCAGCTTCCCCGTCCAGGTGCTGTTGACACTGCAGAAGTCGGGGCCATCCAGAATGAGACCCTCTGCAGCTTCCTGGGAGTGCTCGCTGTCATAGGGGTTATAGTTTTTTCCGGTCCACAGGTCCACATTGGCGATGCTGTGTGCGCTGGTGTCGTTGTACTTGGCGTGGAGCAGGGCATCTTCTCCCTGGTTCACATACACGGTCTGATCGCCGTAGTTTAGATTGGAGACCAGGTCCTCATCGGTTCTCTCGGTGTACAGGTCTTCCCAATCCAGCTTCATCTCCCGGGTGACGCCGTTCAGGGTGACCTTCAGGGTGCCGGAAGCGCCGGGAACCGGGGGGTTGTTGCTGCCAGTGGCGCTGTAGTTCAGGTATACTTCGCCGGTGAGGCCATCGGAGGTATACCGTGCGCAGTTGATGAGGCCGGTGTAGAGGTCGGGATCGTCCTCGAAGACCTCCCAGCGGATCTCATTCAGCTCCACGTCTGCGGGCTGGAGATTTTGCACCTTCACAACCATGCTACCACCGGGCTTCAGGCCGGAGAAGGATGCAATGGACAGGTCAAAGTCGATGATCTCGGTGTTCTTCTCCCGGACGGCTACGATGCAGTAGGCGGTCTCTGTGCCGTTGGTGATTTCCATCACGGCCTGACCGGCCTTCAGGGCCTTGACATGGCCGAATTCGTCGATGGTGGCCACCTCGGGGTTGCTGGAGGTGAGGGTGAGGGGAGCATCGGAGCCGGTGTTGTTGGTGATGCTCAGGTCGAAGCTGCTGCCCACATAAAGCAGAGCGGAAGTGGTGGAGAGCACCAGGCCCGGCGTGGAATCGACCGTAACGGCATAGGCCCGGTCGTTTCCGCCATAGTCGCCGCCGAAGATGTACACATCGCCGGTCCACTGGAAGTCATAAATGTTGTTTTCGCCTTCGTAGGTCTCGTTGACGTGGCTGTACTCGGTGACGTCAGCGGTGAAGGTCCATTCGCCCACTCCGGCGTCATAGATGTACTCTGCATAGAAGGAGTTATTGCGGTCCATGGCGTAGTCCACACGGGTCGGATCGCTCTTGGCGGTTCTCTTCACCAGGGGCACCACCTCTACAGAGGCAATGGCGCCGTCGTCAGTGAATTTGCCGCTGATGGTGGTCTTGCCGTCCTGCACTTCCACAGACACTGCGCTGTTTTCCAGCTGGGGAGCCTCGGAGTCCACCCGCAGAGGGACGGAGATCACGTCGCCGGTCATGTCGATGCGGTGGCCGTTGAATTCCGGATACCACAGGCCGGAGGCGATTTCCTCATAATCCACTACTTCCCGGCCGCTTTCGTCATAGGTCATGGGGAAGTCACCGGCGCCATAGGCGGTGATGGTGTAAATGCACTCGGTGCCGCTGGGCAGAGGGGCGCCGCCTACTCCACTGCCGCCGTAGTCGGAGTTGGTGAAGTAGTACAGGGAGGAGGGAATGGCCATGCCGTAGTTCTGGTCATAATAGGTCTTGAACTGCATGGCGGAGTAGTCCTGGTAATATACTTCGCCAGTCTTGGCGTCCGTCACCTGAACCACGATCACTCTGGCTTCCCGCTTCTGGTACAGAACGTAGTCATTGACGCACTTAAAGAAGCCAGTGGGAGAGATGGTGATGTTTTCCGGATGGAATACCTGCTGGGTATTGCCGGAGTTGGAATCAAAGGGGTTCTGACCCAGATTGTAGTAGGAATATCCATCGGTATAGCCCAGGATGCTGACGCCCCACTCAGCCTCATTGTTGAGGACATTTTCGCCATCGGTGGGCTCGTCCACCCACAGGGCGGAGTCGAAGATGGGAGCATCCGTCCAGTCGCCGTAGTAGGCCAGGAAGGGCAGACCGATCTGAGGATTCTTCTCTTCTGCCTCAGAGGCGTCGGTGAGGATGATAAAGCCCTCCACGTAAGTACCGTTTTTGAACTTGGCATTTAGGTCGGCCTTCTCCTCTTCGGTGAGGGGCACGATCTTCTTTACATCTGCGATTCCGGAGGCAGGGACGGTCACCGAGCCCAGATCCACCTCACGCAGGAGTACATCGCTGGCCAGCATCACATCCCGCGTGCCATACTGGGTCTCCACGGTGTCGGTACCGGGCACCAGGAGGACGGCCTTCATGTTGTAGGTCAGCTCTTGGTCAAACAGATTGTGAACGGTGAAGTTCATGCGGAAACCGCCGCCGTATTCCTGTCTGGTCCAGTCGTCCTGTAGCTCCAGCTTGCCGACCTTCTGGCCCTGGACACTGATATAGGCAGGAGTCTTCACCGCGCCATCCACATTGACAAGACCAGCGCCCTGCTGGCGGGGAGAATAATACACGCCGTTTTCATCCTGGAGGGGCAAGGCGGTGCTTACCAGCAGCTGCTGGGCCAGATTGCTCGTGGGAACCTTGGCGGTGACGCCCAGTTCCTTCTGAACATATTCCTGCACCAGAGCGGTGAGGCCGGTCATGTGGGGGGCAGCCATGGAGGTGCCGCTCATCATGCCATAGGAGCCCTCGTAGTCGTCATACAGGCCGCCGGGCTTGGCGGGAGAATAGGTGGTGTCCATGACAGTGGACCAAATGTTGCCGCCGGGGGCGGTGATTTCCGGCTTCAGCTCCAGGCTGGGACCTGCGCCCCAGGAGGAGAAGGTGGACATTTTCCCGCCCTCCGGGGAGGAGATGACTTCATCCTCCTTTTGGACGGTGAGAGAGGCATAAGAACCAGCGCTCATGGCGGCCTTGGCGGCCTCCACCAGGGCGGCGCCATCCTTGCCGGTGATGAACGCGGAGGTCAGGTAGCTGCCGTCGGTGCTCATGTTGATGAGCTCTGTGGCCTCGGGATCCTCGTCATAGATGATGACGGCCTTCACCGGAGATTCTGCGACATAGGTTCCCTTCTCGCTGTCATAGTAAGACCAGGTGAACCGTGTAGCTATGTTGATCTTGTCAACGAAGGAGATGCCGCCGCCCCGCTTCACCAGGGCAATGCCAGTCTCGCCCTTTTCGCCGCTGCCATAGTAGTTGCGGAAGCCGGCGTTGGAATAGTCCTCATAGGTGCCGTAACCATCCACAGGGATGACATTCACGGCGCCCTGGCCGGCAAACTTGTACTTCATGGCTACACCGGTGGAGTCCTGGAAGGCAATCTTGTGCTCCTGCCCGTCCAGGCCGCTCCAAGTCAGGGTGGACTGAGCCTGAACCGTGTTTTCCATAGAGGCCACGGCCAGGTTGGAGCCGTAAATGGCAGGGGAGGACATCATGGAGATCTCCGGATCGGAGGTCAGGGTGTTGCCACCGTAATTGTTGTTGACGCTGGAGTAACCGGCGTTACCGGCAGAGGTCATAAAGAGAATGCCGGCGTCATTCAGCCGCTTGTAAACAGCGCTGGCGGCGGAGCCGTCATCAGCAAATCCGTTGTCGGAACCCAAAGATAGGTTCACCACATCGGCGCCCAGAACGGCGGTGTCTTCCAGGGCATTGAGGATGGAGGCCTCAGTCGCGCCGCCGTCTGCGTCAGGGAAGACCTTCATGGCCAGGATCTGAGCATCTGGAGCCACGCCGGAGAAGATGACTTCTCCCTCCTCGGTCTCAGCATAGCCGGCCACAGTACCGGACACGTGGGTGCCGTGATTGCTGTCGCTGGGCTGCACATTCAGGTCCCCATCGGCATAGTCGGCAGCAAAGGGTACCTTCCGGTTCTTATAAGGGTCGTTGTGCGCATAGATAATGTGCTGACCCTCAGAGCCGGTGTTTGCCCGGAGCTGAGTGGACTGGAGCAGCCGGGCCATGGACTCCTCTGTGTACCGCAGTTCCCAGCCGTCCTTGGCGTCATCGGGATCGTTCCGGAAGGAATTCTCTGTGAAAGCCTGGTGCACCCGGCGGACGCCAACATTGAGATTGGAGGAATCGCCCCAAGTGGCCCAAGTGAGGTCCAGGCCGGTGTCCAGCACAGCCACCAGCATCCCCTTGCCGGTAAATCCGGCCTCCCAGGCGCCGCTCAGACCCACCAGGTCGTAGCTGTAGCCGTGGGTGCCCTCCTGGGAGAGGGTGCCCGTCTCTTCAATGGGCCGGTCGTACACATGCTGTACGTAGGCGCTTTCCACCCCGTCCATGGCCTGGATTTCAGCCAGACGGCCATAGGGGACTTCCACGGCCACTGCGTTGACCAGATTGGTCCACTGGGAGACCAGCTTCACATCCTGGCCCATGGCGGACAGCAGATTGCTCTGGGCTTGCTGGAGCTGCGCCTGCCGGGTTTCGGCAGCGCTGTCGGTCAGGTATTGGCTGACGGCTTCGCCGGCGGAAATGCCGGAGACCGAAGAGCGGTCAAAACCAGCCAGGACAGGCTCATCCGTCAGGGTGACAATGACGGTCACCAGGTCCTCGGGCTGATAACCCGGGGTTTCCTGCCGGTTTTCTGCCGGCTCCTGCTTTTCCTCATCCAGCCGGGACAGGCCGGTGAGTTCTGTCGCATTCAGCGACCGGGGTTCCGGGTTGCTGTCTGCGGCCAGCGTGGAGGGGAAGAGGCCCACCAACATGACTGCTACCAGCAATAGGGAGAGAATCCGTTTCATAGTGTTTGTTCCTTTCTGTTTTGATATGGTATTTGGATCTGTACGCCATATAGCTGTATACTGTTTGTCCCACAACCATATAGCATACTTGCAAGGCCATTATACCATTCTCCGGGAAGGGGTGTCAACTGATAACGAAAAAAAGTCGCTGGAAAAAGTACTAAATTTTGCCTCAAAATCTTGTGTAAAATGGGGAAAAACGGGATGGAGGTTGATTTGCTTCTCTAGCTGTGTTATACTAAAAACACGTGGGCTTTTTTAAGAAAATCTCTTTTTTCCTGTTAGGCTACCCACCCTGTTTTTGTGATGCGGACAAATCAGGCCAATGGCAGGAGAACGTTTTTCCTCTGCGAACACGATGCCAAATGGCAGCATCTGCACGTGGAGCATGACACAGAGCTGAGAAAAAGAGGTGGCAGGATGGAATATCTCCCCTGGTTTAATGAGCTCCTGGAGGCTCTGGCCTATCTGGGACGCCGGGCGGCGGGCAATACGGCCCAGCGGCTTCTGGAGCGGCTGCAGAGCAATGGTGTCCAGGATCTGGACCGGTTCCGGCAGCGGTTGAACCCCATTGGGGCGCTGATGGACCGGCTGAACCGACAGCTGCCCATTCCGGAGGAAGATCTCCAGAAGCTGTTTGGCAATTTATCCGGCTTTCCCTATAATACCATTGGCTCCAGCTGCTTGGCGTTTCTGCTGTTCTATCCCATGACGGCGGGCTTTGCCGGGGATTTGGATGAGGTGGTAAAGGCGCTGGAGCAGATGCCTGCGGAGCGTCTGGCGGGTCTTCTGGCCGTCTCTCTGGATGTGGCGGACGAGGCCCAGGCCGCTGTGGAGATGAGCGGTGACGAGTTTTCCGCCCGGGTGCTGGCCCTTTCCGTACCGGCAGAGAGCAAGGTGGCCATTTTGGACCTATATCACCGGCCGGAGCCGGTTTTGAACCAGGCTGCCTTCTATCTGTCCAAGACCATCCGTCTGCTGCGTCAGGAACGAAAGGCCATGGAGGAGATCTGCGCCGCCTTTACCACTACCTTGCAGCGGGAGGGGCTGGAACATTTCCTGACCCATACCTCCAGTCTGAATTGCCGGCCAGAGCTGCAATATTCAGTCCATCCCTTCCTCTTTGGCATGGATACCAACCTGTCGGTGACGCCTCTGGGGCAGGATGGTCCGGTGCAGGTGTACTGCGGTATCCTGCGGGGTCCCTTGCAGGCTATGCTGGCCTCCAGCCGGGGACCGGAATATGAGGTGTATCATACCATCAAGCTTTTGGGGGACCGGACTCGCTTTGATATTCTCTGTTTTCTTCGAGACCGGCGGGCCTATGGCCAGGAGCTTTCGGCCCGGTTCGGCCTGTCCCGCAATACCATCCACCATCACATGAGCAAGCTTCTGGCCGCCCGGCTGGTGACGTGCACCGTAGATGGAAACCGGGTTTACTATACCGTGGACCGGGGCTCCATCTCCACTCTCCTGGAACGGGAGCGAGAGCTTTTATTGCCGCCAAAGTAATGGAATCTATACGCTGCTTCCATAGACAGGCTGGAGGAGCAGAACGTGTCATCCTAAGCCGCAGACGAAGGCTCTGCCCGTGGCAGCCCCATCCCAGAGGCCGATTCTTCGTCTGCTGCTCAGCGGCATCTCGGGCGGGGATTGCAGTTAACATGAGCCAGGCAAGATGGGTCTGTTGCAAAATGCGTTTCTTGCAACAGACTCCGTTCTAAAAGTGAAAGATAGCGGGAGAAAACACAAAAATTCGTGCCTTCTCCCGCTAAAATATTAGGGACAATTTTAGAAAACGCTATTTCGCAACGCGCCCTTTTCTTTTCCTATGCAGCCATCTTTTAAAATGTTTAACCGGAATTTTACAAAGAGGTGGTTGGCATGGTAAGAATTTGTTGTATAATCAAATCCGGGAAAAGCTGATGCGCCGCGAAAACGGGGAAAGGGAAACGCCATGATTTATTTGGTAGAAGATGACAGCAGCATCCGGGAGCTGGTGCTATATACATTAAATAATTCCGGCCTGGAGGCCAGGGGATTTGAGACTCCGCGAGCCTTTTGGCGCGCTCTGGAGCAGGAGGTTCCCCAGCTCATTATGCTGGACATCATGCTTCCGGAGGAGGACGGCCTGCAAATTCTCAGGAAAATCCGGGCGGGGGGCCCCTGGAAGGGGATTCCTGTGATGATGCTCACGGCCAAGGGAACGGAATATGATAAGGTGATTGGGCTGGATGCAGGAGCGGATGACTATGTGCCCAAGCCCTTTGGGATGATGGAGCTTCTGGCTCGAGTGCGGGCTTTGCTGCGCCGCTCCGGAGGGAAGCAGAGCCAGGCGGAGTATGCGGTGGGCCCTCTGTATGTGTGCCCGGCTCGCCATGTGGTCCGGGTGAATGGACAGGACGTGACGTTGACGCTGAAGGAATACGAGGTATTGAAGATGCTCCTGGAAAACCAGGACGTGGTTCTCACCCGGGACCAGCTGCTGAACCGGATCTGGGGCTACTCCTTCGATGGGGAGAGCCGGACGGTGGATGTACACATTCGGACCCTGCGGCAAAAGCTGATGGAGGCGGGGGAGCTGATTGAGACGGTTCGGGGCGTGGGCTATAAGATTGGAGTCCGGCCATGAGGCGGCCTTTGCGCCTGAGTCGGAAGGTATACCGCAGTTGTCTGCTGGCTGCGCTCAGTGCTGCGTTGATTTGTATTGGGATCTTCGCAGGATTTGCCTACAATCAGGTGTGCCTGGAAAATGCCCGCAATCTTCGGGAGGAGGCCGCCTACATAGCCCAGGCTGTGGAGCTGTCTGGGGTGGCATACCTGGAAAAGCTGTCTCCGGAGGATGGCAGCCGGGTGACCTGGATTGCTGCCGACGGTCAGGTGCTCTATGATACCTGGGTTCCGGCGGAGGCCATGGGCAACCACGGCGGGCGGGCAGAGGTCCGCCAGGCCTTGGAGGAGGGGAGCGGACAAAGCAGCCGGTATTCCGACACCCTGGCAGAGCGGACAAACAATTATGCTCTGCGGATTGCGGACGGTTCTGTGGTGCGATTTTCCGTCACCCAGGCGTCCAACCTGTCTTTGATGCAGTCGGCTGCTCTGCCCACTTTGGCGGCTTTGGCCCTGGTGGCTGGGTTAACCCTGCTGCTGGCTGCCAGAACGGCCCGGGATATGGTGGAGCCCATCAATCGCATTGACCTGCAGGCCCCTCTGGAGAGCCAGACCTATGAGGAGCTCCGCCCTCTGGTCCGGCGCATTGGAACTCAGAATCAACAGATTCGGGACCAGATGAAGCACCTGACCCAGGAGCACGAGGAACAGGACCGCTACCGCCGGGAGTTCACAGCCAATGTCTCCCATGAATTGAAGACGCCCCTCACCTCTATCTCCGGATTTGCCGAGATCATCCGGGACGGCCTGGTACGGCCCGAGGATGTGCCCCGGTTTGCAGGGAACATTCATAAGGAAGCCCTGCGGCTCATCACCCTGGTGGGGGATATCATTAAAATTACCCAAATGGATGACAAGCAGCTGCCTATCCAGCGGGAGCAGCTGGATCTCCGGGCTCTGTGTGCAGATGTGCTGGAGCACCTGCAGCCTGCGGCGGACAGTGCGGGGGTGAAGATTTTCCTGGAAGGGGAGTCCCAATGGGTGAGCGGTGCCCGGCAGATTGCAGATGAGATGATTTACAACCTCTGCGACAATGCCATCAAATACAACCGGCCCGGCGGCACCGTTTGTGTCCGTCTGGAACCCCGGGAGGAAGAGGCTGTGGCCCTCAGCGTGGAGGACACCGGTATCGGCATTCCCCAGGAGCATCAGGGACGGGTGTTTGAGCGGTTCTACCGGGTGGATAAAAACCGCTCCCGGGAAATTGGCGGCACCGGCCTGGGCCTGTCCATTGTGAAGCACGGAGCGCTATACCACGGAGCGGCCCTGTACTTGGACAGCACCCCCGGTGTGGGGACCAAGATCACCGTAGTTTTCCCCAGGCACAGGCCGGAGCAAACACAGTAGCAGCCGGTTTATGGGGATATACTGGTGATCGCCGCGAGCTTAAGGCCGGAAGGATGTTTCGATTTTTCCCTGGTGCGGCAGCGCCCCAGCCTCCCCCCGGGGGAAGCCAGGGGCGCTGCCGCGCCAGTACGGAAAAAGTCAATGCTCCCGCCCTGGGAATGCGGGTATTTTTCATTGCAAAAACCGGACTTTGGTGTTATAATAGTCAGGCTTTCAAGACGAAAATAAGGGAGACAGGCCATGAAACCGAAGGAAATATCCAAATCTGTACTGAAACGGCTTCCCGGCTACCTGACCTATCTGAAGTCGCTGCCGGAAGACGGACCTGCCAACATTTCCGCCACCGCACTGGCGGCTGCGCTGAGCATGGGGGAGGTTCAGGTCCGCAAGGACCTGGCCCTGGTTTCTGACGGCGGCCGGCCCAAGGTGGGATATTTGCGGGAGAATCTAATTGCCGACATTGAGCAGTTTTTGGGCTATGACAACACTACAGAGGCGGTGCTCATTGGAGCCGGCAAATTGGGACGGGCGCTGCTGGGCTACAGCGGTTTTGCAGAATACGGCCTGGAAATTGTGGCCGCCTTTGACACCAATGAGGCCATAGACGGCGAGATGGAATCCGGCAAGCCCATCTATGCCATTTCCAGACTTCCCCAGTTTTGCAAGGAACGGAAGGTGCTGATGGGCATCATCACCGTTCCCGCTGCCGCCGCCCAGGAGGTATGTGACCTCCTCATTGCCAACGGCATCAAAGCCGTCTGGACCTTTGCCCCGGCCCATCTGGATGTGCCGCCTCACATTCTGGTCCAGTATGAGAACATGGCCACCTCTTTGGCGGTCCTGTCGGTCCACTTGTCGGCTCAAATCAATGGGAAATGAACGCAGAAATCAATACCGCGCAGACCAGGCACCTGTCCTGGCTGCGCGGTATTTTTCTGGGAAACTGTGTTGCCTTAGGCCGCTGGGAGCTCGAACAGGGTTCCGTCCGTCTTGGAAACGGCCACTTGCTTGCTTCCTTCTGACAGAGAGACCTCAAACCGGTAGCATGCTTCTCCTTCTACGGTTTGCGTTCCCAGAAACGACAGGGCATCTGCTTCTGGAAAGTGGTCCCAAGCAGCGTCTAGGGCCTCATCGTAGGCGCTGCGTTCCCCGGTCATCACCAGCTTCAAGCCATACGTGGCTGTAATCTTTGGGTCCTCCCATTGTAGTTCGATTTCGTAAAAATATTCTCCCGGTTCAGCTGGAGCGCGAAGACCAAGCCCGGCGCCGTCCTCGGTCCAATACAAGCGTGAAGACTGAGAGTCATGAGGCAGCCGGGTGCCATCATCAAAGACCGTTCCTTCGGGCAGGTAGATTCGATAGATGGCAGAGGTAGGTGCTTGGACAGAGAGCGTGATGCCGTTTTGCCCCTGTTCTCCGTCCAGTACCAAGGTACGCTCCTCATCATAAGTCCCTTGCCAGGCGGGAGACGTTTGCATTTCGGTATGCGCCTCTCCCATGGAGTAGCCCAAAAGAAGCGCCGATGCTTGCGCATCGCTGAGATCGTCCATCGCAAGCACGTTTGGAATGGGGTCAGATGTGTCTTTCTGATCAGCACCGCAGCCTGAAGCAGAGAATAAACATAGCAAGCATAGTAAATATAGATATTTTTTCAAATCATAACCTCCAATCTGGCCAGATATTACCGGACTCAATATGATAGGGTTCCGGAATATGGGCAATCACCTAAAGGAATGACCGGACTTACTTGAACATTGGAACCACGTCCTTTTTTTGCCTGGAAGCTAAGCTGCAAGACATTTTTTATAATTGTAGCAGAGCAATTATGCGCAGTCAATCTCGGGGTTACAAATTTTAAGTATTATTTTGTGAATGATATAAAAAACGCCGCTCACACTAAAGTAAGGCCTTCAGCCTGAGCGGCATGCATGGTTGCATTATTCTGCAGAGATGAGATAATAGTACACAGGTTGTCCCCCGGACAACAGGTTGACGTCGGCATGGGGACAGACAGAGGAGAAGATACCGGCCGCCTTGGATGCCTGCTTTTCTGTGATGTCCTCCCCGTAGAAGATGGTGATATACTCCCGGCCGGTGTCCCGGACCTTCTCGGCCAGGCTCCGCAGGACGGCGTTCAGATCCCGGGAGGTGGCAAAGAGAGACTTGCCATACATGGCCAGGTAATCGCCCTGATGAATCTGATGGCCGTCAAAGTCCGAATCCCGGGCGGCGTAGGTGATCTGCATGGTATCCACCTGGTCCAGGGCGCCGGTCATGGCCTCCACGTTGTTTTCCCTGCTACCCTCCGGGTCATAGCTCAGCATGGCGGTGATGCCCTGGGGAATGGTTGTAGAGGGGATGACGATGACCGTCTTCTCGGTCAGAGGATCTACCTGCTCGGCGGCCATGATGATGTTTTTATTGTTGGGGAAGACGAAGACGGTCTCCGCCGGGACCTGGTTGACGGCTGTCAGAATGTCCTGGGTAGAGGGGTTCATGGTCTGCCCCCCGGAAATGACGCCGTCTACGCCCAAATCCCGGAAGACGGATGCAATGCCGTCTCCGGCGCAGACGGTGACTACGCCGAATTTTTTTTCAGGAGGGGCAATCTGGGGCTGGAGCTCCTGCTCGCTCATGACCTTCTCCGTGTGTTGCAGACGCATATTCTCAATCTTCACTGTGACAAAGGAGCCGTAAGTCAGGGCTTCCTGGAGTGCGGTGCCGGGATTATTGGTGTGAACGTGGACCTTGATGATCTCATCGTCGTCCACCAGAACCAGACTGTCGCCCAGCTCTTGGAGGAAGGCTCGCAGCTCCTCCGGGTCCCGGCTTGTCTCCCGGGAGACGATGAATTCGGTGCAGTAGGTGAAGGTGATGTCCTCTGTGTTAAATTCAGAGAAATCGGCCTGCTCCTTGAGAGGTTCCACGGGAGCGCTTTCGGAGATGGTCACATCCTCTCCCCGCAGGGCCAGGAGCATGGCCTCCAGGGCCCACAGCCAGCCCTTGCCGCCGGCGTCGATGACCCCGGCTTTTTTCAGCACCGGGTTCTGATTGACCGTATTGGCCAGGGCCACCCGGGCCTCCTCTACGGCGGCCTCGTGGACAAATTCAAAGTAACTGTTTTCCTGGGCAGCCTGGCCTGCCTTGGCGGCAGACAGGCGGGCAACGGTGAGGATGGTGCCTTCCGCGGGTTTCATGACCGCCTTGTAAGCGGCGTCCACGCCCTCCTGAAGGGCCTTGGCCCACAGGACGCCGTCGCACTCTGAGACTCCCTTCAGGGCCTTGGAGATGCCCCGGAACAGCAGGCTCAGGATGACGCCGGAATTGCCCCGGGCGCCCCGCAGCATGGCGGAGGCGGCAATGGAGGCCGCCTTTTCCAAGGTGGGGTCCTCCGCCTTTTTTAGGTCTGTTACGGCGGACTGAATGGTCATGGACATATTGGTGCCCGTGTCGCCGTCAGGCACCGGAAACACGTTCAGCTCGTTGATCGATTGTTTGTGGATTTCAATAGAGGCGGCCGCGCTGATGATCAGTCTGCGAAAATCGGCCCCGTTGATGGTTTGCCTCAAAGGAATTACACCTCCGAAATTGGAACAAGCCCAATATATAGAATGGGGTCACCCGATCATCATGGAATCAATATAGACGTTCACCGCGCGAACCTGGGTACCGGTGCACTTGTGTACCACATATCGGACCTCAGATATGATGGAAGCGCCCACGGCGGCCAGGTTTACCCCGTGGTCCACCATAATGTGCAGGTCGATGGAAATGGTGTCATCCTCGTGAAACTGCACCCGGACGCCCTTGCTCATGGACTCCTTCCGCAGCAGATGGACCAGCCCATCGGTCATAGAGCGGATTGCCATCCCCTTAACGCCGAAGCAATTGGAGGCGGCAACACCGGCAATGTTGGTATAGACATTGCTGCCAATGACGACAGCACCTCGTTCCGTATTCTGACGAATCATACAGGGACCTCCTTTGCCGGGAACCCGGCGGATTGTTTGGAGTTATTTTACCTGATTTGGCCCAAAAGCACAAGGGGGAGTTTTCCCGCGGTCAAACCATGGATGCCTCCCAACACGCGGGGGCGGGGATGTCCATCAGCTTGACCACGGTGGGGGCCACATTGGCCAGGCCGTAGGAACCCTCCTTCAGCTCATACCGGGTGTCCCGGTCATAGATGATGAAGGGAACGGGATTCAGGCTGTGGGCGGTGCGGATGGAGGTCTTACCCTTCTTAGTCTCCAGCATCTGGTCAGCGTTGCCGTGGTCGGCTGTGACGAGGACGGTGTAGCCATACGCATCGGCGGCCTTCAGAATCCGGGCAAGACCCCGGTCCACACACTCCATGGCGGTGACCACGGCCTCCAGAACGCCGGTGTGTCCCACCATGTCGCCGTTGGGGAAATTGCAGCGGAGGAAGTCGAATTGATGAGAGGCCATGGCACGCACCATGTGGTCTGTGATCTCCACAGACTTCATAGCGGGTGCTTGCTCAAAGGGAATTACATCCGAGGGGATTTCCTCGTAGGTTTCCAGGTGTTCGTCCACCTTGCCGGACCGGTTGCCGTTCCAGAAATAGGTCACGTGGCCGTATTTCTGGGTTTCGGACAGGGCGTACTCCCGGATGCCATGAGCGCAGAGGACCTCCGTGAGGGTGTTTTTGATGACAGGAGGCTCCACCAGGTAGTGCTCCGGGATCTTCAGGTCTCCGTCATACTCCAGCATACCGGCAAAGTGTACACCGGTGTAATCGCCCCGGTCAAAATGGTCAAATTCTTTCCGGTCAAAGGCCAGGGAGATCTCCTGGGCCCGGTCCCCCCGGAAGTTGAAGAGGATGACGCTGTCTCCGTTGGCAATTTTCCCTACGGGCGCTCCGTTCCGGGCCACCACGAAGGCGGGCAGGTCCTGGTCAATGCAGCCTGTCTCCTGCCGGTAAGCTTCAATGGCCTCCTTGGCAGAAGGGAACTGCCGGCCCAGGCCCTGGACGTGGGTTCTCCACCCGGCTTCCACCATGGGCCAGTTGGCCTGATAACGGTCCATGGTGATCTGCATCCGGCCACCGCCGGAGGCAATGGCGTAGTCAAAGCCAGGCTCCCGCAGCTCTGCCAGAACCTGCTCCAGTGCGTCCACATAGGTAAGCGCGGAGGTGGCGGGCACATCCCGGCCGTCCAGGAGAATGTGGCAGTAGACCCGGTGCACACCGGCGGTCTTGGCTGCTTTCAGCATGGCAAAAAGGTGGGAGATATTGGAATGGACGTTTCCGTCAGACAGAAGGCCCAGAAAATGCAAAGCCTTGTCCCGGGTCAGGCAGTTGGACACCAGATCCTGCCAGGTCTTGGACTGGAACAGCTTGCCGGATTCAATAGACTCCTCCACCAGCTTGGCCCCCTGAGAGTAGACCTGACCGCAGCCCAAGGCATTGTGGCCCACCTCGGAGTTGCCCATGTCGTCATCTGTGGGCAGACCGACGGCGGTGCCATGGGCCTTTAGCCAGGTGTGAGGGTAATGTTCCAGCAGCATGTCCAGGGTTGGCGTTTGGGCCAGCTTGACGGCGTCTCCGGAGCCGCCGTCGCCCCGGCCTACGCCGTCCATAATCACCAATACAATGGGTTTTTTCATATTTGATAGCCTCCAGCTGTAAAGTATCCATTTTGGGATTTAGACTATCCTATTTTACACCATTTTTAAGGGGGAAACAACTCTTTTTTTCATTTCCCACGAAAGAGACAAAAACTGCCCCCCGATTTGGGATTTCTTGCACCAATCTACCGGATTGGAAGCTGGAGAAGCCCGCCCCAGGAAGTCGCCTACGACGGACTAGCGGCAGGAAACCCGGCTCAGCACGGCCCCATCCAGGGTGTGGAAGCAGCATTCACCAGCCTGGTAAGTCAGGTAGCTGTGACTGCCGTCTTTGGGAATGGAGACGCTGCCCGGGTTTAGGGTCAAAACCCCATGGACTCTGCGGACGGCTTTGATATGGGTGTGTCCAAATAGAAAGACAGCGCCGGAAGCCAGAGGAGGCAGATGGTCTGGATTCCACAGGTGGCCATGGGTGGCAAAGAGGGTGAGGTCCGGCTCCGCCTGAACCAGGGCGTAATCTGCCATACAGGGGAAGGGCAGCACCATCTGGTCCACCTCTGCCTCGCAGTTGCCCCGCACGGCCAGAATCCGGTCCTTCAGACCGGAGAGCATGGTGATGACATCCTTGGGCCGGTAGCCCTGGGGCAAATCGTTCCGGGGACCGTGATAGAGCAGATCCCCCAGAAGGAGCAGCTTGTCCGGATTTTCCGCCTCTACCCGGTCCAAAAGCTGGCGGCAAAACAGGGCGGAGCCGTGAATGTCTGATGCGATCAACAATTTCATGGTGATGTTCCTCGTTTCGACAGAAATCTATGATGACGTGTATGATACCACGGCGGTTTTTGATTTGCAAGGGATATCTGGCCTGGTGAAATGAAAGGAAGTTGGCACTTTTCAGATAGCCAGGCCGGACTATAATAGAGCAGGAATTTGAACTTGGGAGGTAGACGTATGAAAACAAAGAAATCCAGCCCCGTTTTGGCAGTGGTTGGCCTGATCCTGCTTGTGGCAGGGGTCGTTTGCAGCATCCTGGCCCGGGGCGGCGCCATTGGCGAGGGAGCCGGAGACACAGGGAAGCTCCTGTATGCCCTGAGTCTGATTTTGGCTCTGGTGGGCTTGGTCACTTGCATCGCCGGGTTGCTCCGGGGCCGGAACGGACTGGAGAGCCGGAAGACCGACGTACGAACCCTGGCCTTGGCGTCTCTGTTTGCGGCTCTGTGCTACATTGGGTTTTCCTTTTTCAAAATTGATATCCCTGTGGGGACGGAAAAGACGGCGTTTCACCTGGGCAATGTGTTCTGCGTCCTGGCGGCCCTCTTCCTGGGGGGCCTGTGGGGCGGCATGGCCGGTGCTGTGGGTATGACCATTGCCGACCTCACCAGCGGCTACGTCACCAGCGCCCCCAAGACGTTCCTGCTGAAGCTGTGCATCGGCCTCATCGTGGGGCTGGTGGCTCGCCGCGTGTTCCACCTGGACCGGGAACAGCGGTCCCGGAAACGGGTTTTGGGAACGGTAGTCTCCACAGCCTGCGGCATGGCCTTCAACGTGGTGGCAGATCCCGTGGTTGGGTATTTTTATAAAACCTATGTGCTGGGCGTGCCCCAGGACGCTGCCGCAACCTGGGCCAAGATCGGCGCCGTTACCACCCTGGTGAACGCCGTGGTGGCCGTGGTAGTCGCCAGCGCCTTTTACCTGGCCCTCCGCCCCGCCTTGGAACATGCAGGCCTGCTGAAAAAGGCCGTTTAATGGTAAGCGTCAAAATGAACGGCGCCTTTGGCAGCCCCTGCACGGTGTCACACATCATTGCAAATCCTACATCCAACTCCTCAAAATTTCTCATTTTTCCTTTCTTATTTCCACCGTAACTGTTATAATCATATCGCCACCTGCTTTCGTGTTTGTCGCTTCAACTTACATTTTAGCACATGGTGGCTGGAGGGGCCACTTGCCCCTCCTCTTTTTTGCACTTTGCCAATCTTTATTTTACACTCAGTGTGTGATATTGGAGGAGGGTGGTGAGGCGCAGGCAAAAGATGCGGGTTAGATGAGGTTCCGGAGAGACTCCAGGGAGAAGGCGAGATTGGAGAGGCAGGCTTCTTCCAGGGTGGCTTCGTTTTCTCCGTCGTGCTCCACCTCCTTGGAGTAGAGTTGGTGCAGGCGGATCCGGTAGGTTTGGGAGAGAGTTCCGGTTTTGGCCCAGTGGACGGCTTCCAGGTACCGGGTCACTGCCCAGGCGGCGGCCAGTTTTTGCAGTTTTAACAAGGGATCGAAGTCTGAAACAGCCTGGAACCAATACCGCAGGAGGTAGTATGTCCCTAGGTTCCGAAGCTCCAGATCGGACTGGGCGTCAGCGGCGGCAAAGCGGCAGGGGGTGAGGGGCGTTGCCAGGGCCTCGTCCAGCAGGTCCTGCCACTGGGGCGTCAGAATTTCCAGGCCTCTGTGAAGCCGGAGGAGGGGACAAAAGTCTCCCGTAGGACTGGCCCGGAATTGGGACAAAATTTCGGCCTCCTGCCAGGGCTCCGGCGTCTGCCCATGGAAGGCGGCCTGGAACCGGCTGCCCATAGCCAGGCAGAGGGCCAGTGCCTCCCGGGCTGTCAGGTCCTGCCGCCACAGAAGCTCCAGGAGCGTTTTTCGGGCGGAGGCCAGCTCCAGGAGGGACTCCCAATCGTATTCCGCCTCCTGGGGGTTCCCCGGCTCGCCTTGCGTTTCCAGAATCCATGGCCCGGGCTGGGTGAGAATCCGGCGGGCGGCCTCGGTATAGCGCTCCCTGTCGGGGCTGTCTT
>ERZ772893.404-NODE-404-length-57699-cov-6.023316_pt1 | contig 57699 bp, 50 predicted proteins | sample MGYA00511482_ERZ772893 | MGnify/ENA primary metagenome ERZ772893 (study PRJEB29015, sample SAMEA2737687) | human gut metagenome | biome: human gut; feature: human-associated habitat; material: faeces | place: China | collected 2012 ... | reverse complement strand
GGGCCGACCGCGATCGTGTCGTCGGGCATACGGCTATGCGGGATATTCCGGCCGATGAAATCATATACCCTTCGATGATTTCATAGGATATGGATTCCAAAGCACTTTACCGATTGCTCGGTGGTTGATTGTCGAAGACATATCTGAGCGAGGAAGTTTTCGAATACGATGAAAGTATTTTCAATGCGGGATTGTCGGAGTTCTATTATGATTATCGTCGATGGTATCTCGACGATACGATTGATCCGCATAAACTTATTTTGACGCCACAATTACATGCGATTTTGACTTATCGTTTAGCTCGGCATTGGTATGTCGAAAGAAAAACGAACGTCAGGCGACAATCTGTTCTGCACTGGGACGAATTTCGGGATTGACAGAAATTTATTATTCTGCGTTGATCGGTCGTGGATTGAAAATCAACTACGGCGTCGGTTGTGTTATAGGCGCACGTTGTACGATAGGAGAAAACTGCCTTTTACATCAAGGAGTTACGATTGGAGATCGAAAAGGGGGAAGGCCGACGATTGGCAATAGAGTTATCATATATGCCGGAGCGATGGTGCTCGGCAAAATTTCGATCGGGGACGATTGTGTCATCGGTGCGAATTCCGTATGTTTGCAAGACGCTCCTCCGCAATCGGTACTTATCGGAGCTCCCACGAGCATATTATATGGAAAAAAATAGGATAAAATTGATTCTTACCGACATAGACGGTGTTTGGACGGACGGAGGAATGTATTACGACCAAGAAGGGAATGAGTGGAAGAAATTCCATACTTATGACAGTGCCGGAGTGTTGTTCGCTCATCGTGCCGGTATTCCTGTCGGTATTCTTACGGGCGAATGCACTCGAATTGTCGAACGACGAGCCGAAAAACTGAAAATAGATTACCTCTTTCAGGGGGTAATCGATAAATTGGACGTGGCACGGAAACTATGCCGTGAACTCGGTATTATGCTCGAAGAGGTGGCTTATATCGGAGATGACATCAATGATGCCGCTTTGCTCGAATATGTCGGTATTGCCGGTGTCCCTGCGGGTGCACCTTCTTATATTCGAAGGTTGGCGACAATTCCTCTCCTGAAAAAAGGAGGAGAAGGTGTATTTAGGGAATTTGTAGAAGCGATTCTGCAGATCGACGCAGTGATTCCACCCGACGGTCCGATTCATGGAACTGTCGGGTAATGACCGAAGAGGTGTTCGGTTTTGTTTCTGCCGCTTCTTTTTTGAGGTACATAAGCTAAGACGGATTTATGCTCATGCAAATTTTTGTCGCTCTCTTTTCTTCTGAACGGTCTGAAATAGAGTGATGAAAGCCATAATTTGCTTTTGATGATTGCGAAACTCAGAATTGTTCGGGGCGTATCGGCTTTGCGTAGAAGTGCTAATTTCAAAAACGGAATCCTTTACACGCTGTTTTCGTTCCTCAATAACGGAATCAGTTTTATTCTGTTGCTGTTATTGGCCGAATTCATTGCGCCGGCCGATTACGGACGGCTCAATCTGTTCAATACGTTCGTCACGCTGCTGAGCATATTTATCAGCCTGAGTACGACTTCTTATGTCGGCGTCGCATTTTTTCGGAAAAGCCGGTCCGACCTTAGGAAGATCGTTTCCGTTGTGCTTCTTACGACGACCGGAATGCTTTTCCTGTTTTCGGTCGTGGTGGCTTTGTTTCCGGAGATGTTCCAGCGAGCGGTAGGCATCGACACGAAATACCTGTGGATCGCTCTGTTCATTTGCTATTTTCAGGTGTTCACCAACCTGAATCTCGATATTTGGAGACTGGAAGAACAACCGATACGATACGGTGTTTTCAGCATATCGATCGCCGTTTTGAATTTTTTGCTCACACTTGGATTGGTTGTCGCTCTGCATAAAGGATGGCAGGGACGGGTGTATGCCCAAGTAGGCGTCGCCGTTCTGTTTTTCGTCGTCAGTATCCTGTTTCTCATCCGACGAAAATATCTTGTTTTTTCATGGCCGGGACGTGCGATATTCTATGAAACATTGGCGTATGCCTTGCCGTTGATACCCCATCTGTCCTCTTTTTGGTTCAAACAAGGGATGGACCGATACATCATCAACTATTTCCATGCGCAGGAAGCCGTCGGTCTTTTCAGTTTCGCTATGAATTTCGGCAGCATCATCGGGATGGTCGGTACGGCGTTCAATGCGACGAATTCGGTTTATATATTCAAAAAACTCTCCGGCGGATACGAGGAAGCCCGTTATGTGTTGCGCAAGCAACACACCATTATGGCCGTTGTGTTTTTAGGACTGACATTTTTCATTTGGGGAACGGTTGCGTCGCTTCTTCCGCGATTGATGCCGGATTATGCTGGGAGCGTACGCTACCTTTTCCCTGTGTGCATGACAGCTTTTTTTCAGTGCCTTTATTTGCTTTACGTGAATTACCTGTTTTTCTACAAGCATACCCGGCGATTGATGTACATCACAGTTTCGACTGCGTGTATACAAATGGGATTATCGCTGTGGTTAACGCGTTACGATGTACTTTGGACGGCTTACATATCGGCGTTTGTGTCTTTGGTGATGACGACGCTCGTAATCGTCAGCAGCAAACGTATTCTCAAACGGGCAGGAAAGACGACCGTCTCTTTCCCACAATAAAAACATATGAGTATAAAAAAATTGTCGAAATCCGCACTCTGGTTTATTCAGGCTACCGGATACTTTGGAATTTATTTTATCAAATTCGTTTTTCGAGGCTCATTACGCAAGCCCGTAGAACCGCTCCGTAGGGAACGGGATATGTGTATTTTGGCGAATGGACCTTCGACAGCCATGGAAATCGAGAGACTCAGAAAGCACGGAGTGGAGCGGGATCTGATGGTCGTAAATTTTTTTGCGTCGAGCGATGATTTCCTGTGGCTTCAGCCGGCTTATTACGTACTGTCCGACGCGGCTTTTTTCATGCACGACAAAGCATTGGGGTATGAAAAGATTCAAAAGTTATACGCCGGATTGAATGAAAAAGTGACGTGGCGAATGATTCTTTTCGTGCCTTATGCCAGCCGTAAGACGATGGATTGGGCCAAGCTTTTTACCAATGGAAATGTGCAAGTGGCCTATTTCAACGACATTCCGTACAGCGGCGTTTTTGCATCTCGGAGAATTAGCAACTTCTTGTACGATAGGGGATGGGCCATGCCTCGCATCGGCACGGTCGTTCAACCTTGTATCTATCTTTCTGTGCTTATGGGATATAAGGAGATTCGTTTGTTCGGTGTCGAACACGATTGGTTGAAAATGATTGCCGTCAACGACAAAAACGAAGTCTGTCTCCTCGATCGCCATTTTTATGACGGAAACGAAAAACCGGTATACGTGCCTTGGATATCGCCTTATGCCAAAGAAAAAATTCCTGATCCCTTATGTGCGAGATTGCAAGGACTCGCTACATTGTTCGAAAGTCACATGGTACTGAACGATTATGCCCGACGCATGCGATGCCGGATCGTCAATCATACGCCGGATTCCTATATCGATGCCTATGAAAGAGATGGAGTCCAAACGAAGTCCTGAATAGAGTCAACTGATTCTTGTTGAAAAAGGTGAAGTGGATTGTCGCCTATTGTTATTTGGCGATATTCTCTGGTTGGATCATGGCCGTTGCGCATGTTCCAGAGAATATTGCCAGTATTGTACAGCCCGTTTTGGATGTACTCCCGATGCTTCTGTTTTTGACGACGTTCAGGTTGCGGACAAGTAGTCGGATAGAAGTCGACACGGTCGGATTTTGGGGAATCGTTCTGTCATTTTTTGCTTTGGCATTCATTTCTACCATCGTACACGGTGGCAGTTATGCACGCACTCTAAACCATGTAGGCATTATGTTTCGCTTTACGCCTTTGGCTGCGATTTTAGCGCGAAAAGGTTGCAGCGAAAAGGATATTTCCCTGTTTACACGGCATTTCAAAATCATATCGGCAATATTGCTTCTGATAGGAGGTATCGAAGTCATTGGCGGACAACAGGTGGCCGTTTTTTTTGCTCCGGTTCTGAAAGAAGGGGCAGGCATCGTCAAGAATTTACAAGACAACGCCGGAGACAACGGTATATTCGGTATCTTCCCGAATACGGTCGATTATGCTTACTTTCTGATCGTTTCCTATCTGTTTTTTGTCAATCTGAATACAAGACGCTTTCTACCCCGCTTCGTAATGGATGTCGTGTATATGATTTTGATATTCTTTTCCGGCTCCAAAGCAGCACTGTTGATTTTCGTGATTATTCTATTGAGCAGCATTCACGGATATAAAGTCCTTCGAATAATTCTCGGAACGAGCATATGCTGCATCCTCGGAATATTGATTTATTCGTATTGGGATTTATTTTATTGGACCGTTTTCATCAATTCCCAACACTCTCGTCTCGGACTTCTAATGTTTACTCTGCCGGATTTTCTGCGAGAATGCTCGCTCGACACGTTAATCGGCATGAGCCCCGACGTGGAATTGGTACATGCAAAGATCAACAGTTTTGAGGAAACGCCTTCTTTCGTGTGGGATGTGGAGGGCATGGGATCTTTCGAAGACGAATTTTATGTCGCTCTACCCGTATATTACGGAGTCTTAGGCTTTCTTATGCTCGTTTTTCTCTATTATAAACTGTACAAAACGTTGATTCGGCAACGATTTGCAGACAATCTCATGCATTATCGGCAAGTTTTACGCTCGCTTTTCGTCTGCTTGTTGATCGCACCGCTTTTCAACCAGATTACCATTACCCGACCGTTTTCACTGTTTTTTTGGATCATTATCGGAATCATTTCTGCCAAAATTGAGCGTAAAGTAACGGTACGGAGTAAAGCCGTAAGGTGAATAGATAAGTAATTATTAAGTCTTCATTATGCGTATTTTTCTTATATCCAATATGTATCCGACTCGAGAACAACCCGGATATGGTATTTTTGTTAAAAACATAGCGGATGGACTGACCCAATTCACGGATGTAAAGGTAGTCACTAAGGCTATTATTGCTGGAAGAGGAAAATCCGTAGCTTCTAAAATTTTTAAATACATCAGGTTGTATTTCGACATTGTCGTTCGTTTTTTCATGAATTATGATGCGATCTTTCTGCACTATCCCAACCAAGTCGTCCCGTTGATGAGGTTGCTGTATGTGTTCAAACGGCCGTTGCTGATCATCAATTTTCACGGAGAAGACCTATTGTTCGACGATTACAATCGTTGGTTGGGAAAGCAGACTATGAAGTTCGCTCGATATGCCAGCGCATTGATCGTTCCATCGGATTTTTTTAGAGAAGAAGCGATTCGAAGAGGATTGCCTCCATCGAAAATTCACGTATCGCCGTCAGGAGGAATTGATGAATCGCTTTTTTCCCCGGCAGAAATCCGGAAACATTCCCGAAATGAGTTGCATCTCGGATTTATCGGTCGATTGGAAGAAGGTAAAGGCGTATATGAATTTATGGATGCCGTAGACCGTCTGAATATTCCCGTTCGGGCAACCGTCATCGGCTACGGACCTTTACTCGACGAGGTCGAATCTCGTGCCAATGACAAGCTACGGGTAATTGGAGGCGTTCCTCAAAATGAATTACCGCGTTTCTATTCCGACTTCGACCTGTTCGTTTTTCCGACTAAAAGACGAGAAGAGAGTCTCGGACTTACGGGTATCGAATCCATGGCGTGCGGGACGCCGGTGATCGGAAGCGATATCGGCGGAATACCCACTTATCTGCAGGACGGGTACAACGGTTATCTGGTACGGCCGGGATCCGTAGACGACCTCGTAGAGGCAATCGAAAAATATGAGAGACTATCGGATACGCATAAAAAGCAGATGCAAGAATATTGCCTGACGACTTCCCTTTCTTTTTATCGGTCGGCCGTCGCTCGGCGATTGGCCGAAATATTTATTCGAGTGGGACAGGAAAAAATTTGCTGATTGAGTGCAAATCACACTCACAATATCTCCAATCGGAATATTAATCTTTTCTGTTATCGTCTAATCTGACGATTCAGGTAGTTCGTTCCGCCGGTAATTTACGAATGAGACGCATTTCTCTGCGTCGGGTGTTCGCTTTATTCATTTTATACAAAAATTATCACAATGGAAAAAGCCAAGCGTTCCTATCCTTTGCGCAGATTGCTCCGTATGTTCATTATGGTCATCGCTCGTACTGTGCCGATGTCAGGCTATGTCTGATTGAAATTTTACCGTAAGGCGGGCGTTGACATCGAAAAGGGAAACGGACGTTGCGGGATAGTAACGTTCGATTCGATTCATCCGGAACGGATCCACATCGGCCGAGGGTGTGAGATCGTAAACGGATGCGTTATCCTTTCTCATTTCTACGACGTTCACAATACGGAGGAGCATAGCCATTTTATCGGGGATATTCATATCGGACGCAACGTTTATATGGGGGCAAATGTTATCGTCGTCAAACCCGTAAAGATTGGAGACGGAGCTGTCATCGGAGCAGGTTCGATTGTCAACAAAGATATTCCTCCTTATGAAGTTTGGGCCGGTTCCCCTGCCAGATTCATCAAAAGTCGGAAATCGAAATAACCTCTGATCTTTCCGAAATCGTTTCTGCAGGTCTATCCCAGACGTTTTCTTGTTTAGCTAAACTATTGAAATGAAAGTAGCCATTATCGGTACGGTCGGCGTACCGGCGAATTACGGCGGATTCGAAACGCTCGTCGAGAATCTGCTGACTAAACAGCAGAATCCTGAAATTCAGTATGCCGTTTATTGCAGTGCCCGGAATTATAAAGAAAAACGCTGGGTGTATAAAGGAGCCAAAACACTCTATTTGCCATTCAAAGCCAATGGAATACAAAGTATTGTCTACGACATCGTCTCTATCGTGCGGGCATTGCGGCAGGCCGACGTATTGCTAATTCTCGGAGTATCCGGATGTCTCGTGCTGCCATTAGTACGTTTGTTCTATAAGAAACGCATCATTGTCAATATCGACGGATTGGAGCATCGGCGCGCCAAGTGGAAAAATTATGTTCGTAAATTTTTGAAACGATCCGAAGCCGCCGCCGTAAAAAATGCCGATGTGATTGTCTCCGATAATAAGGGGATACAGGATTATGTGCGTCACGAGTACGGAAAAGAGTCCGTAATGATCGAATACGGAGGAGATCATGTGCTTTGCGACATACCGGTTATTGAGCAGGACATATTGTCCGATTTCGGATTGGTTGCCGGTGGATACGCTATGGCATTGTGTCGAATCGAACCGGAAAACAATGTCGAGATGATTTTGGAGGCTTTTTCGCAAACAAGCGAAAAACTGCTGTTTGTAGGAAATTGGTCGCATAGCGAATTCGGCCGCCGTATGATGAAAACGTATGCGGATCGTCCTAATCTTATCATTCATCCGGCTATTTACGATATAGTGGCGTTGAATGTATTACGGGCGAATTGTCGGTACTATTTGCATGGGCACAGTGCCGGAGGAACCAATCCTTCACTCGTCGAGGCTATGTTCTTCGGACGACCTGTGTTTGCATTCGATGTAGTTTATAACAGAGAAACGACAGAAGGAAAAGCCTGTTATTTTAGTTCTATGGAAGAGTTGAAACGATTATTGACTGTCAAACCGATTGACGGAAAAGAAATGGAGGTCATTGCACGTCGTCGCTATACGTGGGATACTATCGTTCGGAAATATGAATCGTTGTATAATAATGAGGCAGAGTGCCGTAATTATTTGAAATAGAATAAATAATAATGTATTTGTGCCCGAAATGATTACACGTCCACAGAAGCCGCAAATTCTGTAAATGTATTCCATTAACTTTATTCGGTTGATTTTGATGATTGTTTTACTTATATAATCGATTTATTTGTATTTTTGTACAAGCATAAGGAATGCAATAGGCTGTAAGATCAGCACTGCTTATAAGTGACCTGAGAACAAAAAAAGAGCCTGAATATATTGATCCATAATGGATTGAAACCGAAGGTTCGGTTCTCTTTTTCCGCTCTTAAAGCCCTGATAAAGATAGAAAAATCCTTATGTATCCATGATATGTAAGGATTTTTTCTTTTTAGGCCCTGAAAGGAAAAACGGTAAAAAGCAGGGGCGCATAACCTTCCTGCGGCCCTATCCGTCCCAAATCAGGAACGGCTTTTAAACAACTATTACCCTTGCTGTTATACAGACATCAAACCCTAATTATCAGACACTCATCCCCGAGGAATCACATGATAGACGCGGGATATTGCTATTTCTGCCAGCATACGTTATTCCCCCGTTGAAGGGTCTGCTCCGCCAGTCATTTGCTTCTCCGGCAATGCCAATAAAAAATCCGGATGGAAACCATCCGGATTTTTTGTTATTCAACCTATAAACAACGACAAGGCCGGTAAGAGCGATCGCACCGCCTCCTGCCCCCTCGCTTCGAGCCGATTACACCGCCGACGCCCGCATCGCGATAAAAGAAAGGACATCGGCAGCGAATATGCCAGCGCCTTCCGTATCACCGAAAAGAACGACCGGACCGTTCGTCCTCGCTATGAATAGCACGTTCTGAAAACAGTTCCGGCAATCGGGTATTACAAGGTACGTACCGTCAACCGATATAATATCAGCGATTATAATTCAGATCTTTCAACAACCGTCTATTGATCTTTCTACGCTGGGCATCGAAAAACCACCCCCATTTGTTGAAATACCGGATTATATTACGTATGTGAATGAGCAGCATTCTCCGGTTTTTATACGAAGCCGCTTCATGCAGATGCACGATGGATGCTCCGGGGTAATACATCGTACGGTACTGAAGGTGCATCCTGCGCGACAAATCGATATCCTCGCCATACATAAAAAAACGTTCATCGAACAACCCGACTTTGCAGAGCGCTTCTACGCGCAAAAACATAAAACAACCGGACAGAAAAGGAATATTCTTCTCTTTATCGTAATCGGAGAAACGTAATTCGAAACGTTCCCGACTCTTTTTAGCCCAACCGGTCGGCAAAAATCTGCGGAATATCAGATCGGCCGGGGTGGGCAACAGTTTGCAAAGATATTGCAACCGTCCGTCCGGATAGAAAACCTTGGGCATGATTTGTCCCACGTCTTCGTGAGCATCCATATAGCAGGCGAGGGATTCGATTGTTTCCGGCGCAAACCGAATGTCCGGATTCAGAACGACGTGGTATTTCGCACCGAATTCCATCGCTTCCCGGATAGCGAGATTGTGAGCTCCGCCGTAACCGATATTGGCGTTGTGGATATACCGGATTTTCGAAGACCTTTTTTCCAAAATGCGCAGGGCATCGTTGCGGGAGTTGTCGATAATGTAAAGTTTATCGATAGAACTACGAAGGACGCAATCCAGCACGGCTCCCGCCTCCGGAAGCGAGGTATGGTATGTGACAACCGAAGCGGTAAGCATCATTGATTCGGCTTTAAGTCGCCGAAAAGTTTTTCTTCGACGATGCAACAGATGATATGTCCGATAAGAATATGCGATTCCTGTATCCGGGGAGTCTCGCCGGACGGCACTTTTATACATAAATCGCACATCGAATCCATTTTGCCGCCCGTAAATCCCGTAAGTCCTATCGTTTTTATTCCTTTTTGCCCGCACATGCGCAGAGCCTCCACGAGATTTGCCGAATTTCCGGATGTCGAAATGCCGATGAACACGTCTCCGGCAGATCCCTGGGCTTGTATTTGACGGGAGAATAATTTATCGTAGCCGTAATCGTTCCCGATGGCGGTGATGATCGACGTGTCGGTCGTCAACGCAATGGAAGCAATACCGGGCCGGTCAAAATAGAATTTGCTGACAAACTCTCCTGCGATATGCTGTGCATCGGCGGCGCTTCCGCCGTTACCGGCCAAGAGCGTTTTTTTCCCTTGTTCGTACGCATCCACGATCATTTGGGCAGCGGCCGCAATGTTCCGCATCAGCCCCTTGTCCGATAAAATGGCCTGCTTGGTCGATATCGACGCCCGAATCTGATCCGCAATACACTGTTCAACATTCATAATCCGCTATTTATCAATGAAAAATTTTCCACCCGTGCGTTCCCCCTTCGCTGAATTGAAACTCGACGATATTGCCATCGAGCTGATTCAATGCCCGTTTCACCTGCAACCTTTTAGTGGGTTCCACCGCAAAGATTATAAATCCGCCGCCGCCGGCGCCCGAGACTTTACCGGTAATGGCTCCCGCTTGAACGGCCCGCTCCATCGCCTCTTCGATGACCGGATTACTGATGGCCGACGCCATTGCTTTTTTGTCTTCCCAGCCTTGTCCGAGGATTCTGGCGAAGGAAGAGATGTCCCCCTTAAGCAATGCTTCCTTCATGTTTATGGCATTTTGTTTAATGCGGTGCATGGCTTCGACAGCCCGATTATTACCTTGCGACGTGTTTTTTTTCTGTTCGTCGATAATCTCCGCGGAACTGCGGGAAGCTCCGGTATAATAGAGCAATATACTGGCTTCCAGTTCATCGACGATCCATTTCTTGATGCGTAACGGATTCACGATAACGTGGTCGTCTTTGAGAAACTCCATAAAGTTAAAACCTCCGAAGGTAGCAGCATATTGATCCTGTTTTCCTCCGCTCAATGCAAGATCTTTCCGTTCGATCTCATAGGCCAACCGGGCTATTTCATAATCGCCCAGGGGTAGATTGAGCCACTCGACAAAAGCTTTGACAATGGCGACTACCATTGTGGACGAAGAACCGAGTCCGCTTCCGGGAGGCGCATCCGAATAAGTAGTGATACGGCACGACGGCGCCGGAACGCGGAAATCTTTCACAATACGGTTATAGACCCCCTTATGCAGGTTCAGCGTTCCGTCGACGGGAAGTACCGGCAAAGATTCGAAAATCGCCGCCTGCCCGATGTCGGTTGCAATAATCTCGATTTTGCCGTTCTGCGTCTCTTCGATCGTACAATGAGCATAAAGATTGATCGTCGCGTTAAGAATCAATCCTCCGTAGAGATCGCTATACGGCGATACGTCGCTGCCGCCGCCGGCTAAACCCAACCGCAGCGGCGCTTTACTTCGAATGATCATAGGAAACCTTAATTAGGTTACAGATAATTTAAAATGGATTTCGTCCGATATTTGGCACGAAACGATTGTGCTAAACGTATTTTGTCGGCAATCGTCACCGGACGCCGGTTTTCTAAAATCCGCACGTACTCTTCCGGCGTGTCGACGATGCGGGTATGTTCCCCGAGCGGCAGGTAGAGATCGATCCCCTCCCATGCGACCGCGCTTCCCAATACGGGAGTGCCGAGCGCCAACGCTTCGACCACTTTGACTTTGATGCCGGCTCCGTGAAACAAAGGCGCGATCAGCCCTTGCGCTTCAGCGATATATCCGTACGGATTCTCTACGAACCCCAAATATTCGACCCGGTCGGTTTCGTCTATTTTTCGCCTGACGTCGGAAGGCATGTTGCCGCCGATAATTTTTATATTCAGGCGGGGCGTACGGGGAAACACCTCGTCGAGAAACCACGTCAGACCCTCTGTGTTTTCTTTTCGGCCCCAGGCGCCGTACATTACAAAATAGTCCTTGGGAACGATCGTCTTGTAATCGGTGCGCAGCAACAATTCGTCGAAATACAACGATATGTGATGCGCCTTCACGCCGTAAATATTCCGAATGAGCGTTTCGTCCTTGGGGCTGTGGCAAAATATCAGCGTCGCGGTTTTGTATAATAGTCTCTCGCTGGATTTTACGAACCTATTCTCAAGATAACCGAATATGTTTTTCTGCCTGGAAAATTTCTGGATCATCACGTCGTGCGTAATGACTATTTTTCGGGAGTGTCCGGCAAATAGCGCATAGGCGAATACCTGTCCGAAATTGAAAATCAACGCGTCGTACCGATGCTTGTTTTTACGGATGTAACGGACGACCGACCATTGAAAACGAGCCGTAAAGATCGGATGCAGAAATGGTAATTTTAAAGCATTGAACAACTTATCCTTTTTGTCGACAACGATACACTTCAGCATATTCGTATCGGGAACGGCTATCCCCTCCGCCTCGCTTCTGTTCCTGAAACAGATCAGATCGACCTCGTACCGACCACTCAAATCCTCGATTAATTGCCGCGTATAATTCTGGCCCGCGGTCTTGCGGCTGGGAACAAATGCGGAAATCAGCAAGATTTTTTTCATATTTTCTCAAAGATCATTCTGAATAAATGCCTCGAATGTTCCATGCTGTAATTTTGTTCGTAGATTTTTCGGCTTTCCTCGTTGAACCGCCTCTGCGGATACGGATAACCGTTGATCTTATCGATGAATTCCCGAGCCGTATTGCACAGCCCTCCCACCCGATCGAAATCCAACGCGTATCCGGAAAAGGCTTCGGTGGTGCCGAAGATCGTTTTCCCGTACATCAGCGCCTCCGCCGTTTTGAGTTTCATCCCCGAACCTTCGAAAATGGGGGCGATTACGAAATCCGCGCGATAAAAATATTCGGAAACATCTTCCACGGTTCCTATCACTTTGACGTTATCGCATTCCAAATCGTTTTTCAGCGTTTCGAACCCTTTGCCTATAATCAAGATCTCTGCGTTTACATGAGGAGCGACATGCTGAACGAACCACCGGACACCGTACTCATTCGGAAAAAAAAGACTGCCGGCAAAAATTCCGCGAGGCTTTTGATCCCGGCGTTCGGTAAGTTTGTTGTAATCCAGCTTGTCATCGAATGTCACCGGCACCAAAAAATCGGCGGATCGTTTATATATCTTATGCAACAGGGCGCTGTCCCTTTCGCTCAGGGCGATAATCGTATCGCTGTATCGAATCGCCATCCATTCGTTGTAGGCAAATGCGAAAAAAGAGAGTACGTTTCCTATTTTTTTCAGCCGGCGCACCACGTCGTAACTGTATTTGATTTCGACGTTATGAAAAAAAGTAACGATCTTGCAACCGGGATAACGCTTTTTAATAGCTTTGGCCAGCAATCCGTAATTCGAGCTATTTATAAAAACGTAATCGGGGGCTTCGCGTGCCATTACGGCCAAAGCTTCCGTTTTCACGGACCGGGTCAACCCTACGGTATAACCTTGCAATGTCCAGCGCAATTTCTGCACATTGGACAGGACACCCATTCGGAAATCTACACAGTACAAGTTATCCCGGAATAATTCGGTCAAAAGAATCCGGCTCTTATTCAAACCGATTCCGCCTCCGAAGTTATTTTCTGCCACCGGACTGATCAATAAGCATTTTTTCCCGTTCATCAATTTGAATTTAGGAGTTGGTCTTTGTATCTATCCATTATATACATGCGTTCCGGATAATTGCTTCCCGTCAGAAGGACATTGTCGTATCGATACAAAATATTGTTCGAACAGATCGATACCCGGATCAAAGAGTAGATCATGATTCCTCCGACGAACAGCATCCTGTTCGATTTTAATGTAAAACACCGCGCAACGGCCGGCCACAGCACCAGGTAGGAGAGTAAAAACAAGAGACCTATCCGATCCACGATGATCGTTATTTCGCTCATCCATAAGTTTATAAACAAATAAACCAGGAACATGTTCAAGAAAACGGCATGTTCGCGGGTATTGAGTTTTTTATAAAAAAGAACGACCAGTACGAAGGTCAGCGTCCTCTCGAGGTAACCGATCGAAATGCCTCTTGCCTGCGCGTACAAATCCGAATTGAGATAAGCCCCGGTCAACGCCGCGTATTTTCCCCCGAGAAGCCTCCCGCCTTCCGAAATCAAAGGGGCCATGTAAGCGATCTGCGAAAGGTAAAGGAGATTGCCGACGACAAATACGACGATGAAACACTGCCGGGGCAATGTCCGGGGCACAAAATACAGCGGGAACAAAAACAGGGTGCTGGAATGGAACATGAAAGCCAGTGTCATTAAAAGCAAATAAGGGAGAAACCGCCTTTGCTGAATGTACTTTACGGAAAGCAGGAAAAGCCCGATACTTTTCATATTTCTCAAAATATCCAACTCCGCCCCTAAATACAAAGCAATAAAAATCAAGAAACTGAATGCGTAATTCGAGGAATGCCGTTTGAAAAAAACGTGTAAAATGGAGACGTCTATGACAACGCATACGAGTATAAAAAAATGATAATTCGACGATATGAGTTTTACGACAGACATGAACGTTACAAACCCGCCCTCGAATGTCCCGATATCGTAATTATTCAGATAGCCCCTGCTAAAAAGAGGAACGATTTCCTGGTACGCCGGATAATAATTCACCCAATCCCAACCGACGAATCCCCTGAAACCGAAAAACAGAACGAACAGCGCGCAACAACAGATCCGAACACATTGTCGAATCTTCCGGTTATTGTCATAGTTATACTCTACGACTGTCAGTAGAATAAACAACGACAATAAGAGAAGGTACGGAACGGAATAAGTATAGCTGTAAAGCATTCTCGGGGAGTAAGCCGGACGGTCGTTCTATGATCTTTCGGGCCGGACCGCATCGTACAGTCGATAACCGTCTCTGATCGCTTTTCGTTTTATTTCTTTTTCGTGGGGTGTGGAACGGTAAACGGATTTAATGCAAGGTATGAGTAAATAATACAATTTACTCAGAAAAAAATGTATCCCGGTATAATGCTTAAGCGTGAAGTAGATCCTGTTACGCGTGTCGTAATAGAGCGTAAAATCGCTTTTCTTTCCGCCCGTAGAAGTGCTTTCCTTATGTTGAAGGAAAGACTCCGGCACATACAATACGTTGTGTCCGCGCCGAAGGGCCCTATACACGAAATCCGTATCGTCGTAGTAAACGAAGTAAGCCTCGTCCATATATCCGATCTCTTCGAATAATTCTTTCCGGATAAGCATAAAACAGGTAGGCGCATAGTCTACGAACCTGCTTTTGTCGAACTGTCCTTTATCTTCCTGGTAAATGCCGTAATGAAGCGACGAACAGGCGAAATAAGTGTAACACCCTCCGGCATACCAAATTTTATTCGTCCCGTGAAAATGAATTTTGGGTACCGCCATCCATGCCTTCCCGCTCTCCATCGCACGCACCAGACACTCTATGGTATCCGGAACCAACACGATATCGTTGTTGGACAACAACACCCTATCGCAGCCGTCCCTCAATGCGGCTTTAATGCCGATATTGTTTCCTTTGGCTACTCCGTAATTCTCTTCATTCTCGATCACGACGGTTTCGAACCGGGCGGAGGCACAAAGTTTCCGCGCGACGGCAAGCGAATCGTCCGGGGATTTATTATCGACGATATACAGGATAAAATTGGTGTATCTCTGCGTCCCCAGCGTCTCGAAAAACTCGGGCAATACGCCGGCGCTGTTGTACAAAACAGTCACTATGCCAATTCTGGGAGTCATCGTTCCGCCTATTTATAAAGTCCTTTCGTTTTCATCTCTTCGATGGAGTCTTCGTAGCGGTCTTTCTGGATATCCTGGGTATTCACCCAATCGGTAAATTGCCGAATCCCCCTGTCGAAACTCCACCGGGGTTCGAAACCGAGTTTCGTTTTGATTTTCGTCAGATCGGCGTAATTGTGGCGGATATCCCCGAGACGATAGTTCCCGCTGACCGTCACAGGGACTTCGATCCCGTATTTTTCGATCAGCGTCTCGGCGACGGTCAGCACGTCCGTCGCGACGCCCGTACCTACGTTGAAGGATTCTCCGTCGGCCTGTTCCTTTTCGAGTCCCGCTATCGTTGCGTCTACGACATCCTCTATGTACACGAAGTCCCGGCTCTCTTTTCCATCTTCGAAAACATTGATTCCGTTTTTGTTTTTAATCCGGGTCGAAAAAATAGAGAGAATCCCCGTGTACGGGTTGCTGAGCGACTGCCCCGGCCCATAAACGTTCTGATACCGGAAAGCGACGGGCGCGATGCCGAGCGTCGGACATACGGTCATTACCAGTTGTTCCTGGACATGTTTGGTGATTCCGTACACGGACGTCGGATGTATCAGCGAATCTTCGGTAGTTCCGACCAAAGCCAACGGGGCCGGTTCACCGGGATATTTACATTCGAAATCGCCCTGCGACATGTATTCCTCCGTACGGGACAGCGGGTAAACATAACCGTAGGTTCGGCTGAGGTATCTGCCCTCCCCGTAAATGGCGCGCGACGAAGCGACGACCACTTTTCGTACCCGATGTTTCGAATTGGTCAGTATATCCAACATCAACGAGGTCCCGCCGATATTGGTCTCGGTATATTTCTGAATTTCGTACATACTTTGTCCCGTCCCGGTTTCCGCCGCCAAATGGACGATCGCATCCTGATCCTTCAAGGCTTTTTCCCAATCTTCTCTGACGGTCACGTCCCCGTGAACGAATCTGACCTTGTTTTTAATACTGTCGTAGAGGGGAGACCTGTCCGGATCGTTCCCGTGAATCTGAGAATCAAGGCTATCGAGCACCGTGACCTGATAGCCGCGTTTTAAAAGTTTGAGCGCGAGATTCGAACCGATAAAGCCTGCGCCTCCGGTAATAAGTATGTTTTTCATGATGTATGGATTATTGTCGGAAAATATGCAACGACCTTACGCCTCCTGCCGGCAGCGTATCAGGCCGTCCGTATGCTCAGAATCCGCCTGTTTATCCAGATCGTTAAGCGACACGATGAATCATCCGTGCGATTCGATAAAATCCCCTGCGGCGTTCGTTCGACGCCACTTTTTCCGGGAAAAATCGTACCGTTTAACGATACGCGCCGGAATCCCAACGATCACCGAAAAGTCAGGAAAAATACCAGACACGACACTGTTGGCACCAACCGTACAATGTTTTCCAAGGTATGTTCCGGGTAAAATAACCGAGTTATTGTATATTTTACAATCATCTCCAATGTACACCGGAGTGACTTCTAATATTTGTCGTTCAATAGGAAGATCGACGTCCGTATAAGGATGATGAATATCCGTGATCGTTACATTGGCTCCCACGGAAGTATTGGAACCAATAAATACGCGTTCCGCACAAGTCAAATGTAAATTTTGCTGGATGTTGACATGGTCTGATATTGTAATCTCCGGGGAATATTTTACCGTTTCATAACTGGACACACCTTCCAAGCGAGCTCCATAGTACACGATTACATCATTCCCTAAAATGAGGGCCTGAGGAGTTATACAAACAGGTTTGAAAACCGAAACATTTTTCCCGCACCGCATTGCGTATTTCTGTAAAATCACACGCCAAACCCAAGGAGATAACCTACGTATTAAATTAACAATCAGCAATAACATTATCACAACCTATATTTCAGCCTTATCGTACGCATTTTTGAGCTTCAGTCTGTCTTCATCTGTTAAATGAGAGGTGCCGATCGTTTTTTTCTCCGTATAGTACCGGTCGAATAAATTCTTCAGAATATCGACTGCGAGCCGTTCATGAGCAGGATATAATTGCTTTTCATGCGCGATTATTTCCGTAAGAGTAAATTTGCAGGCAATGATTCTGGCGGGATTCCCTGCGACAACAGCATAAGGGGGAACGTCTTTGGTTACGACCGAACAACTCCCGACCACAGCCCCTCGCCTAACCGTAATCCCCGGCATTAACGTTGTGTTGGCTCCTATCCATACGTCCTCTTCGACGACGGTATCGGTTATAACATCATTGATATGTAGACTGTTAAAAAAGATAGGAACTGTCGTTGTTGGAATATGTTTTTCAGTGAGTACGGTCAAGCCTGCGCCACAAGCGGAATATTTTTTCAAAATGAATTTCCCTTTATTATTGATAATTTTCGCGCCGGGTTGGATTCTTGTGTACTCATGTAAATAAACATTTTGCGGATTCGATATAGAGACCGGCATATATACGGTTGAACTTTTTTCTCTGTATCCGTATTTTTCGAATCCTCTTAATGAAATATAATTCAGGCATATGTCCTTAACTCCATTCCGGATATTTAGAACCGATTGAATAAAACGAACCTGTTTCAGCGTATTTTTAATCCTCCCCATTGCATTGACCTTAATTTGAATTTATGGATAATGTCACCGATTCGCCGGCGTTCTTCCCGCTCTGTTCCCAAAAACCAGCCGCACAATATGAAACTTCCTGAACTTGATCCGGTGGTGAGCAGGAGTCTCATAAAACTTTCATCATGTACAGCGTGCGCGGTAAAATATCCGATTCCGAAAGCAATGGTAAAAATAGCGACGGAACGGATCAGAACCTTAGTGATGAAATCTCTGACTCTGAGATTGGTTATCTTATGGGCGATAATGACTCTCAGTAATAAACATACTGCTTCTTCGGACAGGATACAGATAAGCACACTTTGCGGAGGATATCCGATTTTTAAGAGCCAATATCCGATCGGAAAATTGATAACGTGCAAGGTTCCGACTATAACCTGTAACCATTTGATTTTCCCCGTAGCCTCAATGGATACCGAAAGGCCTTGGGTAAGCATGGACAGCAACGTGATAAATAAAATTAAACGGCAAAATACGATCGTGTACTCGGGCACCTCTTTAAGCCATAAATTTAAAATATAAGGCATCTCGATGATCAGCGGAATAGAAAATAAAGCACACAGAAAAAACATGTAACGACATGCTATTAAAGATAATTTGAGCATCCTCGGTCGATCCTGTGCACCCTCGCTTTTTATGATCTGTGGACGAATGGATTGCATGATTGCCGCCGAAAAAAAACTCAATAACCCGTTTACCTGATTGGCAATTCCGTAAGCAGCATTGATAACAACGCCATAAAAGATATTAAGGATGACCGCGATTCCCTGTCCCCGGGCGATACTCGAAACGGATCCGATAAGACTCCAACCTGTAAAACGCGTTATACGTTTAAGTAAATCTTTATCGTGAACAGATTTCAGCGAAATATGAGTCTCCGGATATTTTTTATAACATACTCCGATTTTTATCAATAAAGATACGCACATCACAGAAGCAATCAAACTCGCATACAAAATAAGTTTATGAGCAACTAAAAATAAAAGGATTATAGCTATACCCAATTTCAACACGGCTTCTATAATATCTATCAGAGATAAAAGAAACATATTTTCCCGACTGGTTAAAATCGCGATATAAGGGACAGCTAAAATGGAAAAAAACGTACTAACGCTAATCCAATGCAATACGTTTATGGCTGCATCAATCTTTGATTCCGAAATAGAAAGGATGTTCATTATTAAATATCTTCCACCTATTTCGATCAATATAATGATAAGGATACTGACAACGATATGCAGAATAATACTGTAATGAAAAATTTTGCGTAATTCTATCAGGTCTTTTTTCCCAAAAGCGAAAGATAAAAACCGTTGAGTCGCAGCCGACATTGCCGCGTTGAAAAAAGACAGCATTGCAATGATTCCGGCTATCAGATTGTATAGTCCGTAATCGTCGATACCCAATGCTTCCAATACATAGCGCGTGGTTAGTAACCCAACGCAAGTGGTCACTAATATTTTAACGTACAGGATCAGGGTATTCGCAATAACTTTATTACCAGGCTGCATCTGTAAAACGCATTTTACCAAAAAGGAAGATATTCTCCGTCGAATTCATACTTCATACCGGAAGGACGGATGCCAATCGTTTTTGCAGGAATACCTCCTACAATTGTAAACGGCGGAATATCCTTCGTTACCACCGAGCCGGCTGCAACCACCGCACCTTCACCGATCACAACACTATGGAGAATCGTTGCCCGAGGACCGATCCAGGCCCTGTCACCAATCGTAATAGAACCGGAATGTTCTTTGGTACAATTAAAATAAGGATCCCGGTAATCATGCTGCTCTGTCCATAAATGAACTTCCGAAGATAAGTTGACATTTTGTCCGATAGTAATTCCGTTTCTTGCATCCAAGATGACATTATCTCCGATGATAGAACCTTTGCCAATCGAGAGTCCCGTCGGATTCCGCACTTCTAATCCATTATATATAACTACCTTATCAGACAAATTCATGCGGTAAATTTTACGGTAGATAAAATTCCGAATCGTATGCGAAGGAATTGTAGAGGTTAAATAAATGTGATATCTTATATATCCCGACGCATACCTTAGCAGAACAGATCTTTTTCTATCCGGGCATTTGGAATCCGTCGTATTATCGGACAAACGCCGTTTCTTTTTTTCGTAATAAGGCGCGATGAGTAAACATGTTGCAATATACGACAGGGACTTACCCATTAATAATATCAACAGGACAATTACGATACATTGAAAATACATATGAAACTGGTCGGTATGTCCGTTAACGATTTTCCCGGACAATTTTTAATATAATTACAGAGAATATTTTCGATACATTATGAAATCCGCCGACAGAACGACGCCCCTGGAGCCTGCAATTCGCGCACCCAGTGGTTTCATCAAGATACTCTGCCGTCATATTCACTCATATCAAATGATTCCGAGGGCGATCCGGCGTTAGATCTTTTCTAAAAAACACCCCGGAATATAGGAGGTGGCAACGGCTACGATGCCCTCTATCGAGACCACCAGCCGCCTGTTCCCTTTGATTCTCCGGATATAACCTTCCGCGCCCTTGAAGATGCCTTCGGTTACGCGTACCCGGTCGCCGGTATGGTAAACCGTATCTTCGCCGCCGAAATACTCCAGTTCCCGATCGCCCGAAGAGGTCACCAACCTAAAGATATTCATTTCGCGTTCCGGAATCGCGGCAGGGCGCTTCGTATCCCGGTCGCAGTATACGATAATGCGGTTATTCAACTGCCGCTGCAATCCGATCGCGGCATGTTCCGTCGCGCGAACGAACATCAGGGAAGAAACGGCTGGTTTGCGGCAGATTTTTTTCTCTCCGCGCCACATCATCTCGACCGTTTTGAGGGGGATATAACTTTCGAAAGCCTTATCTTTCAGATAAGCTTCGATCTCGAATACTTTATTGTAGAAAACTTTGAGCGCGTACCAATGCTCCGAAGCGGTTTCGCTTGTCATCCGTTTCACAAAAGGACATTCCTTCCATTCCCCCGTGCCAGAAAATCGTCTTTACACGCAGTCAGATAAGTTTTGTCCGCTTAATATCAATTTGATATTCCGGAACGCGGCTCTGCGCCTGACCCAGGTGCGAATGCCGTAAACCCCGAAAAACCCGCTTTCAACGTACGAAACGGTATTTTATCAGCGCAAACATAACAATTATTCATGTAATGGCCAAACATTTTTATTGTCCGACGACTTTCGACGCGCGATTAATACTTTGATTTTCATCAAAATAAAGTCCGACATTCGAATGACAATAATTTTTGCTCATAAAACGCAGACAGATAGGCAGCAAAACATCCCGGATTTTTTGACAATATAGCCAATCAGGATATTCCCGATAAGACTTCAAAGAAAAAATAAAAGAACGGCGCCGAGCTGTCCTTTTTATTTGATTAAGGTATAAAAAATATGCTAACTTTACGGAACCGGAACACGGCTTGCCCCGTACCGCACTTGATAAACCGGCAAATCCATCCATATTACGACCTATGAAACGACGTATCCCCGCCGGGCTGGCATTAGCGGCCGCCCTGTCGTTCCTGCAACCCGCGACGGCGCAGCAAAGCGTTCCGCAGGAAACGATGAAAAAAGTTTACGAAACGGTAAAGACGCCTTACAAATACGGACTCGTCCTGGTTCCGGAACGGGACGAAGACATGGTGGACTCCCCGACCGTGTTCCGTGAAAAAGGCAAGTGGTACATGACCTACGTGTTATTCGACAGCACGGGGTACGAGACTTGGCTGGCCGAAAGCGACGACCTACTGAAATGGAACACGCTCGGACCGATCCTGTCGTTTGCCGGGGGGAGCTGGGATTCTGCCCAGCGCGGGGGATACCTCGCGTTGCAGGACTACCGCTGGGGCGGCAGCTACCGAGCCGGAAAATACGACGGCCGCTACTGGCTGTCCTACATCGGCGGAGCCACGCAGGGATACGAAGCCGGCATGTTGAACGTAGGCATGGCCCGCACCGGCGGGAAGATCGCCCGGCCCCACGAATGGGAAGGCTTCGACGCTCCGGTCATGACGCCCGCCGATCCGGACGCCGGGCCATGGGAGCGCTACACGCTGTACAAAAGTTCGGTGATCCAGGCCCCGAAACGGCTGCTCGGCGCCCCGTTCGTCATGTATTACAATGCCAAAGGAAGCGCGGACGGCAAAGAAAGTATCGGAATCGCGCTGTCGGACGACCTGAAAACCTGGCGGCGTTACTCCGACCGGCCGGTGCTGGAACATCCCGAAGGGATCACCGGAGACGCGCAGATCCAGAAGATGGGCGACCTGTACGTCATGTTCTACTTCGGCGCATTCTGGAAAGGGAAACCATATGCGGCTTTCAATCGTTTCGCCTGTTCGTACGATCTGGCCCACTGGACGGACTGGACGGGCGACGATCTGATCGTCCCGTCCGAATCCTACGACAACCTTTTCGCCCACAAATCGTTCGTAGTGAAATATAAAGGAGTGGTATACCACTTCTACTGCGCAGTCAACGGCCACGATCGGCGCGGCATCGCCGTGGCGACGTCGCGGGACATGGGCCGGAGCAGTCTGCAATTCCGTTAGCCCCGCCCCGAAAAACGGAGCCGACCAAATGAGCTATTTGATTTTCAGCCGGTTCAGCGCCCGGACATAGGCCGCCGCGTTGCGGTTGTGCTCGGACAGGGTCTTTGCGAAATTATGGGCGCCGGACAAGTCGTCCTTGGCGCAGAAATAGAGGTAGTCGTGGTCGGCGTAGTCGAGCACGGCATCGATCGCGGCGATCGACGGCATACAGATCGGCCCCGGCGGCAAGCCCGGATATTTATAAGTATTGTACGGGGAATCGACGGCCAGGTGGGTATGCAGGACGCGTTTGATCGAGAAATCGCCGACAGCGAACTTGACCGTCGGATCGGCCTGCAGCGGCATACCGCGCTTCAGCCGGTTGATATAAACCCCCGCCACGACGGGCATTTCGTCCTTGCGCTTGGTCTCCTCGTAAACGATCGAAGCGAGGGTCATCGCCCCGTCGCGGGAGAGGCCCGTGCGGGCGAGTTTCGCATCGCGGTTTTTCCAGAACCGGTCGGACTCTTTCTTCATTCGCCGAACAAAATCATCCGCCGAACTGTTCCAATACATTTCGTAAGTATTCGGAATGAACATCCCGATGAAGGTCTGCGGCGCGTATCCGTATGCGCGGGCCGTAGAATCGCTCAGCAGCGCCCGCGCAAGCGTCGCCGAATCGGTTTCCAGCCGCCGGCCGACGCTGCCGGCCAACCGGTCGAGCGTCCGGACATTGTTGAAAGTAACCCGCACCGGAGCCTGAAGCCCCTGTTTCAGTCGGTCGATCAGCGCGGCGTAGGTCATCCCCGCGTCGAGCTTGTAACGTCCCGGACGAACGGTCTCGTCCAGACCGCGTATACGCGCTATCCGCACGAATTTGCGTACGTTGCGCAACGCGCCGCTGCGCCGCAGCGAATCGGTCAGCCGGTCGAAATCGCTGCCGGTAGGAACCAGCACGACCGCGTCGCGGGCCACCGCCCCGCCCCCAAAGTATTGCCATGCGGAATAACCACCGACACAAACCGTTACCGCAAGCGCCGCAAACGCGGCAAGCAGGTAATACTTTCCTTTTCGCTTCATCCGGAAAAATATTTTTGCAAATATAGCGAAATTGTTTAATTTTGTCCCCGGGTAAGTCTTATACGACCAGCTCCTGCTGAATCCCCCAGGGTCGGAAGACAGCAAGGGTAGGCGGTTGTAGCGGTGCGATATAAGTAGCTTACCCATTTTTTATTTCGACCGTCACGACAAAACGACACAGGGTTATGATCATCAAAATCTATCCGCAAAACCCGAATGAGAAATCCGTCGCGCAGGCGGCGGACATCCTCGCGCGCGACGGCGTGATCATCTATCCGACCGACAGCGTCTACGCGTTCGGCTGCTCGCTGAAAAGCACCAAGGCCATCGAGCGGATCCGCGCGATCACCGGCAAAACGGGCCCCGACTTTTCGATCATCTGCCCCGACCTGAGCGTAGTCGCGGCATACGCCAAGGTGGACAACACGGTCTTCAAACTGCTGAAGCGCAACCTGCCCGGCCCGTTTACCTTCATCCTCAACGCATCGGGAAAAATTCCGGACAAATTCCTGGAAAAGAAAAAAACGGTGGGGATACGTATTCCGGATAACGGCATTCCGATCGCGCTGGTCGAAGCGCTGGGCAATCCGATGGTCACGGCCTCGGTCAAAGACAGCCGGGAAGAGGAGTACACGACCGACCCGTCGCTGATCTACGAGCGTTACGGAACACTGGTGGATGCGGTGATCGACGGCGGATACGGCAACCACGTCCCGACGACGGTGGTCGACTGCACCGACCCGGACGACATCTCGATCCTGCGCGAAGGCATCGGCAACCTCGTTTAAACCGACAATCAGAAAATCGTTACGATGGAAAAATCATTCAATAGCATTGCATGGAGGGAGGCGGCGACCGGCGGGTTCTACATGGGCCTGACCTATGCGATCCTTGCGATCGCCGGTCACCTGATGCGCTCGCATACGGGCGTCGCATCGCTGGCGGGCGCGCTGGGCTTCTTTTCGATCGCCGGATTTCTCTATTTCTATTCGAGCCGGATGGCGGCCCTGCGCGGAGCCGCCGGCTTTTCGTTCGGCCAAAGCATGGCCTTCGTCCTGCGGATGTCGCTGTTCGCCGGGATTCTCGGCGGACTGGGCATGTTCGTGCTTTACAAATGGATCGACCCGGAATTTTTCCGGCAACAGATGGACCTGGCGATCGCGACCTACGTGGAAAACGGATGGGACGAGAAGGCGGTCGAGTCGGCCGGTACGATCGCGGCGAGAATGATGGGGAACCCGCTCTTCGTCGTGTTCAGCGGCGTGGGTACGATGATTATTTACGGCGGACTGCTCGGCCTGATCGTATCGTTGTTCGTCAAACGCCACGGCGACCCGTTCGCCGGCGCGAACAACGGACAAAACGGCACGATGCCCCCGCAATCCGAATAAAAACAACAGCACGATGTCAGAAAACAATCCGAACATCTCGATAGTCGTCCCGCTGTACAACGAGGAGGAATCGTTGCCCGAATTGCTCGCATGGATCGAGCGGGTGATGGCGGAGAACCGCTTCTCGTACGAAGTCATCTTCGTGGACGACGGCAGCAACGACCGCTCGTGGGAAGTGATCCGCTCGCTGCACGACGCCAATCCGTGCGTCCGGGCCATCCGGTTCAGGCGCAATTACGGGAAATCGGCCGGACTCTACTGCGGCTTCGAAGCGGCCCGGGGCGACGTCGTGATCACGATGGACGCCGATCTGCAGGACTCGCCGGACGAAATCCCGGAACTGTACCGGATGGTTACCGAAGAGGGATACGACCTGGTCAGCGGATGGAAAAAGCGCCGGTTCGATCCGGTCGGGAAGACGCTGCCGAGTAAATTCTTCAACGGCACGGCGCGGCTGGCTTCCGGAATCAAGCTGCACGACTTCAACTGCGGCCTGAAAGCCTACCGCAACCAGGTGGTCAAAAGCATCGAGGTTTACGGCGAAATGCACCGGTTCATCCCGTTCCTGGCCAAGCAAGCCGGTTTCAAACGAATCGGCGAAAAGGTCGTGCATCACCGGGCCCGGAAGTACGGGGTGTCGAAATTCGGATGGGAACGGATGATCAAGGGATATCTCGACCTGATCACCGTCCTGTTCATGACCCGCTTCGGCAAAAGTCCGATGTACTTCTTCGGCGGATTGGGCACGCTGATGTTCCTGGTCGGCGGCGCGACGACCGTATGGGTCATCGCCGAAAAACTGTATAAACAGGCGCACCTGATTCCGGTACGCGGCGCGACCGATCAACCGCTGTTCTATATAGCGATGGGGGCCGTCGTCATCGGCGTACAACTGTTCCTGGCGGGTTTCATCGGGGAACTGATCAGCCGGAATTCCGGGGACAGGAACCGCTACCTGATCGATGAAAAACTTCAAAACAAATCCGTTTCACAATGATACAACGCATTCAAACCGTATACCTGCTCCTGTCGGCGCTGCTGCTGGGGCTGATGTTCTTCCTGCCGCTGGCCCATGCGATCGGCCCGGAAAACTCGGTTTTCCGGATCATGGTCTGGGGATACGACGACCCGACGGCCAGCAGCAGCCCGATCGTCAATTCGCTGACTCTCGCAGCCACGGCGCTGCTGGGCGCAACGATCGTGCTGGAGATAATCACTGTTTTCCGCTACAAAAAACGCAGGCTCCAAAAGCGCTTGTGCACAGTGCAAATCGTACTGTTGTTGCTGACGGCCGGCGTGACGGCGCTCTACCTGAAGTCGTTCGGCGAAGAAGGCTTCGGCCCCGTAGCGCTGTCGGTGACCGCGGCCTTTCCCCTCGTCGCTGCGATCCTGACCCTGCTCGCTCGCCGGGGAATCGTTAAAGACGACAAACTGGTACGATCCCTGGATCGCATCAGGTAATTCATTTGACCACTATGAGAAAAGCTTTGTTATATTGCGGAATAGCCCTGCTGACCGCCGTTCTTCCGGGATGCAAGGAGATGAAAGACGACATCGATACGCTGAAACGGCCCTACCCGACCGGCATCACGCTGCTACAGTCCGAAATCACCGTCCTGAACGGATCGACGCTGAAAGTGCCCTTCCGGGTCAACCCATCGAATTATATCGTCCAGGCGGAAGACCTCCGACTGGACGCCATCCGTTCGCAGATCACCAAAGCCTCGTACGTCACGACCATTCCCGAATGTTCGCTGGTCGGCGTAACGCCTTATAAAAACCAGGCCGGAGAGACCTGCGAAGGACAGTGGATCGCCGAGATCGAAATTCTCGACGGCGCCTACTACGGCGACATCGACTTCACGCTGGTGCTAAATTATACCGATGCGGACAACCGGCGCGTGGCGCTGACGTCCGCGACTTTCGGAAATCTGAACACGCGGATCAAACTGACCGGGGACATGGTAGACATCGACGTTTCGCCGGCCGTATCCTACGTCGAACTGAACAACACGCCGATCGCCACTTCCATACGATTGCTGCCGTGCGCCATTTCGGAAGGCAGCGCTACGAAATTCGACATGGAGGACGCGATCGTCGACAGTTGCAAGCTCGGAGGCGAATTCGCCGGATATTTTTTCCTGACCGACAAAGACAACGCGACCTGGACGATGGAACCGATCGGACTCGACTTCCCGAAACCCGACGAAGCCTTCGTACCGGTCGATATAAACATCTACCTAACGGACCGGAACGATACGACCAACCACGTGTTGAAAACGGCTCTCGTGAAAGTTTACCAGACACGGTGCATCGCGCCTGCCATTACCCTGAAGGTTTCCGATTACGCCGAGATTACCGAAGCCAACAAAACCCTCGACATCGAAATGGGCGAGATCATGGCCGCCGTAGGCGTCACCTCGGAATTGTTCCAGCAGGTTCGTCCGCCGCTCGGATTTACCCTGACCAAGCAGTTCATGCACGAAAACGGAACGTCGGCCAGAACCCTTTTCAGGCAGAGTCTCAAATACAAGGACGACAAAGGTACGACCTCCCCGGAAGCCATGTACCTTCAACTGATCTTTTTCGCCCCGCTGGACACGGAGGATATCGGATCGTACTACATCAGCCTGAATATGCTATATTCAAGAATATTAGATCCGCAACCTACGATTGCGGCCAACATCAAGATACCGGTGATCGTCACGGAATAAAAAACGAAACGGGCGGATTTTCTTAATCCGCCCGTTTCGTTTCACCCTGTTCACCGGCCGTCAACAACCGCCCTCCTCCGGGCGGGCCGAAACGTAATTCCGCCACCGGTCGAGCACCGTCCGCATATCGTCCGGCATCTCGCTCTCGAAAAAAACCTCCTTCCCGGTCGCCGGATGGATGAACCCGAGACTACGGGCATGCAATCCGTGGCGCGGCATCGTCCGGAAACAATTTTCGACAAACTGTTTGTACTTCGAGAAAGTCGTTCCTTTCAGTATCCGATCGCCGCCGTAACGTTCGTCGTTGAACAACGGATGACCGATGTATTCCATGTGCACCCGGATCTGGTGCGTGCGCCCGGTTTCGAGCCGGCATTCGATCAGATTGACGTAACCGAGCCGTTCGAGCACCCGGTAATGGGTTACGGCGTGTTTGCCGCCGTCGCCGTCCGGGAAGACAGCCATTTTCAGCCGGTCGCGCACGCTGCGGCCGATATTTCCGACAACCGTGCCCTCGTCGGCCTCCATATTGCCCCACACCAGCGCATGATAGACCCGATGGATCGAATGATCGAAAAACTGTTTGGCCAGGCGCGCATGCGACCGTTCGTTCTTGGCAACTACGAGGATACCGGACGTATTCTTGTCGATTCGGTGCACCAAACCGGCCCGCATATCGCCGTCGCGGAACAGCGGCAGATCCTTCAGATGATAGGTCAACGCGTTGACCAGCGTTCCCGAATAGTTCCCGTGACCGGGATGCACCACCATGCCGGCCGGCTTGTTGACGATAATCAGGTCGTCGTCTTCGTAACGGATGTCCAACGGTATGTTTTCAGGAATGATCTCCACTTCCCGCAACGGATAGGGCATCACGATCGATACCCGATCCAGCGGTTTGACTTTATAACTCGACTTGACGGGCACGCCGTTCACCAGGATATTACCGGCGTCCGCCGCCGTCTGAATCCGGTTCCGCGAAGCGCCTTCCATCCGGTTAGTCAGGAACTTGTCGATTCGCAACAGGTTCTGTCCTTTGTCGACCGTCACGCTGTAGTGTTCGTACATCTCCTCCGTCGGGTCCGCCCCGTCGGTCAGTTCGGGATCGTCCCCCAGCAAATCCTCTTCGTTCATCCGGACTGGAATATTTATTCTTCGACTTCGTTTTCCGTCGCAGCCAGGCTGTCGGCCAATTCCCGAACGGCCTTTCGAGCATCCCGGTCGGACTGCTTGCGCCCTGCATCGAGCTTCTTATCGTCGAGAGTCAGCGAGAAATTCACCTTCGTACCCAGCGTCCGGCGGCTGCCCGTGGCGGGCGACTGCGCATGAACCCGGGCGTCCACTTCGTTCAGGGCCGTAATCCCTTCGTCGCGAGTGATCTTGCCTACGTTGAAACCGGCTTCCCAAAGGCGGCTTTTCGCCTCCCGTGCCGTAAACCCGACTAGCTGCGGGATCTGCTGCACGTTTCCTTCTTCGCCCATGCCTACGACCAGCGTAACGCCCGACCCCATTTCGGTCTGCAACTTGCTGCCCGGCTGCACCACCTTACCGGCGCAACGCTCTTCCAGCACGTAATTGGTCGCAATGTCGCTTTTATAGATCAGCTCCTTGATTTCCAGACCGGCCATCTCCAGGTTGTTTTTCGCCTGACGCAACGAGAATCCGGTCACATAGGGAACGGTCACCATCTTCTGATGGAACGAATTGATCGTCACGAAAATATGACGGCCGGATTTCACCCGGGCCCCGGCCGACGGGTTCTGTTCCAGGATCACGCCGCCCGGATAGGCCGGGACATACAACGAATCGTTGACCTCGATCTTCAGCGAAGCCCCCTTTCCGGCCTTGACGGCCTCCTCGACGGTCATCCCGCTGAAATCGGGAACGTCGCGCACTTGCCCGTGGCGAGTAAAAAGATTCAGCAGCAAATTCACAACGCACATAAACACGATGATCGCACAGGCAGCCAGCACCAGATTGCGCGAAATCGGATTGCCGTTGATCTTCCGGGCCAGTTTTCTCAGAAAGTCCATATCGTACGGTTAAGACGACCGGTTCGACCGGTCAATTCCGGGTTAAATATACTACTTTTTAACCGGATTGTAAAACGTATCGCGTTCGACGGGCAGATATCCCGCATCGCGGATCAGCCGCTCCATATCGGCGGCGGTCATGGCCGGAGACTGGTCCTCGGCTCCCGCCATCGAGTAGATTTTCGTGCTGTCGTCGATCGTGCCGTCCATATCGTCGGCCCCGAACGCCAGCGCGATCTGCGCCGTCGTCTTGCCGAACATCGGCCAGTAGGCTTTGATATGCGGAAAATTATCGAGGTAAATACGCGCCAGGGCCGTCATCCGCATATCTTCGACGACACTCACTTCGCCTACTTCGGACATGGAGTTGTGCCGGCTGCGGTACTTCAGCGGAATGAACGCGTTGAAGCCGCCCGTTTCGTCTTGCAGCGTGCGGAGCCGGTCGAGGTGGTCGATGCGGTGTTCCCAGTTTTCGACATGCCCGTACAGGATCGTCGCATTGGTCGAAATCCCGATCCGGTGCGCTTCGCGGTGCATCGCAAGCCACGTTTCGGAACTCCCCTTCTCCGGGCAGATCCGCGCACGGATCGCTTCGTCGAAAATCTCGGCGCCGCCGCCGGGAATCGCCTCCATGCCGGCTTCCTTGAGCAATGCGAGGCCGTCGTGCGGGGTCAGTCCCGCCTTGTCGATCATATAGGCCAGTTCGATCGCCGTGAACGCCTTGACCGAAGCCTGCGGCAGAATCCGCTTTACCTTCCGGATCAGATCGGCATAATAATAGAGGTCGTGTTGCGGATGCACTCCGCCGACGATGTGAATCTCGGTAGCCCCGCTATCGCGGTGCGCTTCCACCTGCGCGAGGATCTCCTCTTCCGAATAATCCCACGCGTCGGAAGCTCCCGCCGGTCGCCGGTACGAACAAAACCGGCAGTTGAAAACGCAGATATTGGTCGGCTCAATGTGGAAATTGCGGTTATAATAGACCTCGCGGCCGCTTTTACGCTCCTTGACCCGCGAGGCCAGCAACCCCAGCAGCGCCAGCGGCGCACCGGCCAACACCGACGCTTCGTCGCGGCTCAGGCGCTGCGAACGGTCGACCTTTTCGGCCAGCGACTCATACTTTCCGGATAACCCAAACATGATTCCTAAAATATTTACGGTACGAAAAAAGGCTGCCAAATGCTTAGCAGCCCCTTCATTTCTCTATCAGGAACGATTATTTCCAACGGGTGTCGTCGGAAACGGTCAACTTCTTGCGTCCTTTCGCGCGACGGGCGGCAAGCACCTTGCGACCGTTGGCAGTAGACATTCTTTCACGGAAACCGTGCTTGTTGATCTTTTTTCTCTGAGAGGGTTGAAAAGTCCTTTTCATCGCGTTTTATGTTTTTATCTATTTTTGTTTCTCTTGTCCTGCGTCCGATTCGCACGCAACGGAGTGCAAAGGTAAAACATTTTTGATTTATACAAAAACTTTTTGAGAAAAATAAGCATACCAGCGAAATAGCCGATACGGGAAATGCGCCGTCCGTCCCCTATTTCGGAAAGTAAACCACCTTTTTGGTTTCGAAAAACGGCTCGCCGAAGAAATCCGGAATATCGAACACCGTGTACGGTTTGCCCACCGCATCCAATTCGGCGTCCAGGTCGCCGCCCTTGAGGTACAGTATGCCCCCTGCCAGCGATCCGGCCCCGGCGACCGGTTCCAGCTTGTTCCACACCCAACCGACGAACGGTTTCATTTCGGTGACGGCCCGGCTGACGACGAAATCGAATTTTCCGGGCATCTGCTCGACGCGGCTGTGAACGCCTTCTACGTTCAAAATTCCCGCCGCACGGGAAATCTCCCGCACGACCCGGATCTTCTTGCCGATCGAATCGACCAGCGTGAAACGAACCTCCGGGAAAAGGATGGCCAGCGGAATCCCCGGGAAACCGCCTCCGCACCCCACGTCCAGCACCCGCGCACCGGGGTGGAACGCACACACCTTCGCGATGGCCAGCCCGTGCAGCACATGCCGCAGGTAAAGCTGGTCGATGTCCTTACGCGAAACGACGTTGATCCGGTCGTTCCATTCGCGGTACAACGCCCCGAGAGCGGCGAACCGTTCCCGCTGTACGGCCGTAAGTTCCGGAAAATATTTCAGAATGAGTTCCATGTTCTGTTTGTCATGAATTCCGCCCGTTGCCCGATCCGGCGGCAAGTCGGCCGCGCAAACCGTTCCGTCGGACAGGCGGCCTTTCGGAAAAAAGGCGAGCGTTCGATCCCGTAAAAGATTTCAAAATCACTTATCGCGCGAAAGAACGAAATCGGCGAACAAATGCAGCGAACGAAGTACGTCGGACTCCGGATAGCCTTCCAGGAAAGCCAGCGCCCGATTCCGGTATTCGGTCATGCACTGCCGCGCATACGCGATGCCGTCGCTGTCGAGCACCGCCTTGCACAGATAATCGACGTTTTTAGGCGAATTACGCACGTCGCTGAGTTTGGCGACCAGCTTCCGGCGGCGTTCGGGCGCACTCTGGTCCAGCAAACGGAGCAGCGGCAGCGTGATCTTGCGTTCGCGCATATCGCCTCCGGCGGGTTTGCCGGTCACCTCCATCGGCGAATAGTCCAGAATATCGTCCTTGATCTGAAACGCGATGCCCAGGTGATCGCCGAACTGCCTGAGAGCCGCCACGCGGTCGGCAGGCGCACCTACCGAAATCGCCCCGACCGCAGCGCAAGCTCCCAGCAGCGAAGCGGTCTTCTTATAGATGATATCGTAATAGATCGCTTCGGTCATCGCCAGTTTCTCGGTCTGTTCGGTCTGGATCAGCTCCCCCTCGCAAACTTCGTGGATCGAACGGGTCACCTCGGTCAGCATGTCCCAACCCCCGTTTTGCAAGCTCACGTGATACGTGCGGGCGAAAATATAATCGCCGATCAGCACAGCCGTGCGCGAATGCCACAGCGCATTGACCGACGGAGCGCTGCGGCGCACGTAAGCCTCGTCCACCACATCGTCGTGGATCAGTGAAGCCGTATGGATCATCTCGACGAGCGAGGCTCCCATGTAGCTGCGATCGGCCACTTCGCCGTGCAACGCCGCCGACAGCAACACCAGCAACGGACGCAGTTGCTTGCCCCGGTTACTCAGGATGTAATCGGTGATGGAAGCGACGTAGCGGTTGTCGCTGTGAAGGATGGAAGCTATATACTCCTCATAGCTGCGGATTTTTCCGGCTATGGGAAGCTGTATCTCTTCGAGCGTAATTTTCCGAGTCTCTTTCATCGAACTACAAATATCCGAGATTTTTCCGAATCGTCAAAATTTAATCGGAGTTTTTACCGTATACGACACAAACCGGATGCGGCGCGGCGCAGACAACACGAACCGCCCCGAGTCCGTTTTACAGATTAGAAGAGAAGCCCGTAAGCGTCCCGACAGGCTTTTGCGTAGGGACCGGTTGTGATTAATTGTTGATAAATGATCCGGAAATCCGGCGGAAAAACCGAAAATTTATGCTAAACTTGCATGGTTCTAAAATTTGGGGAAATCTGCATTTATGGTAAGATCTATATTGTACTACATCCTTTTGGTTGTGTTCACGTTACTCTGTTTCATCCCGTTCGCAGTCCTGTTCTTGCTGACGGTGCTTTTCGACCGGGAACGGGTGGTGCTGCACTGGGCCTCGCGGATGTGGTCGTACGGGATTTTCAGGTTGTGCCCCTGGTGGCGCATACGGATAGAAGGCGCCGAAAAAATCGACCGCAGTCGGCCGTGGGTGATCGTCACGAACCATCAGTCGATGCTCGACATCCCGCTGATGTACGTACTGCCCACGACGTTCAAATGGGTATCGAAAAAAGAGGTGCAGAAAATGCCCGTTTTCGGTTGGGTACTGTGGATGCACGGCGACATTCCGGTCGAACGCGGCTCGCGGGGCAGCGCCAAACAGATGCTCGACCGCTGCCGGCAGCGGTTGTCGCGCGGAACGTCGGTGATCGTCTTCCCGGAAGGGACACGCACCAAGACGGGAGAGATCGGACGGTTCAAAGACGGGGCTTTCTTGGTGGCCAAGCATGCCGGCGTGGGCATCCAACCGGTCGTGATCGACGGCACGTGGAGCCTGAACGACGGCTGGCGGCTGCGGATGCCGCATACGTTCCGGGTAAAGGTGCTCGACGCGCTGCCTGCGGAATACGTAGCGTCGAAGGAAGCCCGCGAACTGGCCGTCGAAATGGAAAACCGGATGCGGACGGCGCACCTGCAAATGACCGGAAAACAACAATAAACGAAAAATAAAAGAGATAGGAGCACGAGAATCGACTATGGGTATGGTTGCAGATTACGGGGACGAACACATCCGGACACTGGATTGGAAAGAGCACATCCGGCGGCGGCCGGGTATGTATATCGGGAAACTCGGCGACGGAACGTCCGCCGACGACGGGATCTACATCCTGATCAAAGAGGTGCTGGACAACTCCGTAGACGAATACATGATGGGCTTCGGCAAGTGCATCGACATCACGATCGCGGACGACAAGACCGTCACTGTACGCGACTACGGCCGCGGCGTGCCGCTCGGCAAGCTGGTGGACGTGGCGTCGAAGATGAACACCGGCGCGAAGTACGACTCGAAAGCGTTTAAAAAATCGGTCGGACTGAACGGCGTCGGCATCAAGGCGGTCAACGCGCTGTCGGACGCTTTCCTGATCCGCAGCGTGCGCGACGGCGAAGCCCGCAGCGTGCGGTTCGAGAAGGGGAACGAAATCGCGGACGTGTCCGAAAGCGGCGTCGGCGAAAAGAACGGGACGATGGTGTCGTTCCATGCCGACGAAAGCGTTTTCGGCAGCTACGACTTTCACATGGAATACGTGGAGTCGATGGTACGCAACTACACTTACCTGAACGCCGGGCTGACGATCAAGGTCAACGGGCAGGCGTTCGTCTCGAAAAACGGGCTGCTCGACCTGCTGCAGGAAAACCTCGGCGAAGAGCCGCTCTACCCGCCCGTTCACCTCAGCGGAGAGGACATCGAAGTGGTCATCACGCACGGGCACGGCTACGGCGAAACCTACTACTCGTTCGTCAACGGTCAGCATACGACGCAGGGCGGAACGCACCAGACCGCTTTCCGCGAAGGGATCGCCAAGACGATCAAGGAATTTTACAAAAAGGACTACGATGCGGCAGACGTCCGCACGTCGGTGATCGCGGCGATCAGCGTCAAAGTCGAGGAGCCGATGTTCGAATCGCAGACCAAAACGAAACTCGGTTCGAAAGAGATGGGCCCGAACGGGCCTACGGTGCGGAACTTCATCGTCGATTTTCTGAAAACGGAACTCGACAATTTCCTGCACAAACACCCGGAAACGGCCGATATCCTGCAAAAAAAAATACAGGAAAACGAAAAAGAGCGCAAGGCGATCTCGGGCATTCAGAAAAAGGCCCGAGAGATGGCCAAAAAAGTGAGCCTGAACAACAAGAAACTGCGCGACTGCCGCATCCACCTGACCGACAAGAACGAGCGCGCCGAAGAGTCGATGATCTTCATCACCGAGGGTAATTCGGCCAGCGGCTCGATCACCAAGTCGCGCGACGTGAATACGCAGGCCGTGTTCAGCCTCCGGGGCAAGCCGCTGAACTGCTTCGGACTGACAAAAAAAATCGTTTACGAAAACGAAGAGTTCAACCTGCTGCAGGCGGCGCTGAACATCGAAGAAGACATGGACAACCTGCGCTACAACAAGATCGTAGTGGCGACCGATGCCGATGTCGACGGGATGCACATCCGGTTGCTGCTGATGACCTTCTTCCTGCAGTTCTTCCCGGAAGTGATCCGCTCGGGACACCTCTACATCCTGCAGACGCCGCTGTTCCGCGTCCGCAACCGGCGGGAAACGCGCTACTGTTACAGCGAGGAAGAGCGGCAGCGGGCGGTAGACCAACTGGGCCCGAACCCCGAAATCACCCGATTCAAAGGATTGGGCGAAATCTCGGCCGACGAGTTCAAGGAGTTCATCGGCGAAAACATGCGGCTCGACAAAGTGCGGCTGACCAAGGAAGACCCGATCGCCGACCTGCTCGAATTCTACATGGGCAAGAACAGCATGGAACGCCAGGGCTTCATCATCGGCAACTTGCGGATCGAAGCCGATTATGTAGATAACCTGATTTAAACGCGATCCGGACTATTTTTCAGGCAAGGAACACAACACCAGACATGAACGAAGAACAAAATATCGACAACCGCCGGGACGACCTCCCGGCCGGCGCGGAAACGGACGGAGGAAAGAACGCCCGCGCCGGAAAATACGGACGTCTGACCGACGACAAACCCGACCGGCGCAAACTGACCGGCATGTACCAGGACTGGTTTCTGGATTACGCATCGTACGTAATCCTGGAACGGGCCGTGCCGCATGTCGAAGACGGGCTGAAGCCGGTGCAGCGGCGCATCCTGCACGCGATGAAGAAACTGGACGACGGCCGGTACAACAAAGTGGCGAACATCATCGGGTCGACGATGCAATACCACCCGCACGGCGACGCCTCGATCGGCGACGCGCTGGTGCAACTCGGGCAGAAAGACCTGTTGATCGACTGCCAGGGAAACTGGGGCAACGTGCTGACCGGCGACGGGGCCGCCGCCCCGCGTTACATCGAGGCGCGGCTGTCGAAATTCGCGCTGGACGTGGTGTTCAACCCGAAAGTCACCGAATGGATGCTGTCGTACGACGGGCGGAATCAGGAACCGGTAACGCTGCCTGTCAAATTCCCGCTGTTGTTGGCCCAGGGAGTCGAGGGCATCGCGGTCGGACTGGCATCGAAAATCCTGCCGCATAACTTCAACGAACTGATCGACGCGAGCATCGCCTACCTCCGGGGCGACGACTTCGAAATTTACCCGGATTTTCCGACCGGGGGGCTGGCCGACGTATCGCGCTATAACGACGGACTGCGCGGCGGAGCGGTCAAAGTGCGCGCCCGGATCAACAAAATCGACAAACGGACGCTGGCGATCACCGAAATTCCGTTCGGCACGACCACCGAGTCGATCAAGGATTCGATCATCCGCGCGAACGACAAAGGCAAGATCAAAATCAAGAAGGTCGACGACAATACGTCCGACAAGGTCGAGATCGTAATTCACGTCAGCAACGACGAGTCGTCCGACCGGACGATCGACGCGCTGTACGCGTTCACCGACTGCGAAGTGTCGATCTCGCCGAACGCCTGCGTCATCATGGACGAGAAGCCTCACTTCATGGGCGTCCGCGAAATCCTGCGACGCTGCGCCGACCATACCAAAGAACTGCTCAAACGCGAGCTGGAGATCCGGATGGAAGAACTCGAACAAGATTGGCACATGTCGTCGCTCGAAAAGATCTTCATCGAGAACCGGATTTACCAGTTGATGGAAGAGTGCACCTCGCGGGAAGCGGCCTACGCCGCCGTCGGCAAGGGACTCGAACCGTTCGCCCGCCTGCTACGGCGCGAAATCACGCTCGACGACATCGTCAAACTGACCGAACTGCGAATGATCCGCATTTCGCGCTACGATGCGTTCAAAGCCGACGAACACATCCGCAACGTAGAGGACGAGATCAAGCAGGTGAAGCACGACCTGGCACACCTGATCGACTACGCGGTCGCCTACTTTACGCGGATACGCGATAAATACGGTAAAAACTGCGAGCGGAAAACCGAACTGCGCAGTTTCGACTCGATCGAAGCGACGAAAGTGGTCGTGGCGAACGCCAAGCTGTATGTCAACCACGAAGAGGGATTTTTCGGGATCGGAGCGGCGATGCGTAAGGACGAGTTCGTCTGCGACTGCTCGGACATCGACGACGTGATCGTCATCACGAAGGAAGGCAAATACATCATCACGAAAGTGTCGGACAAGGCGTTCTTCGCGAAGAACATTTATTATATAGGTATCTTCAAGCGCAACGACGAACGGACGATCTACAACGTGCTGTACCGCGACGGGCGCAACGGGCCGGTGATGATGAAACGTTGCGCGATCAAAGGAATCACGCGCGACCGCGAATACGACATCACCAAAGGAACGCCGAAAAGCGATATCTTGTACATGAGCGTCAACCCGAACGGCGAAGCCGAAATCCTGAAGGTTTACTTCAAACCGAGGCCGAGGCTCAAAAAGCTGATCGTCGACCTGAACTTCAGCGAACTGGCGATCAAAGGGCGGCAATCGCAGGGCAACCTGTTCTCGCGCTACGCGATCCATAAGATCGTATTGAAGGAGCGCGGCGCATCGACCCTCGGCGGCGTGGACGTATGGTACGACGACGAAATCCGTCGGCTGAACACCGACGGGCGCGGCGAATTGCTCGGCGAATTCGTCGGCGACGACAAGTTGATCGTAATGACCGGCAAAGGGCTTTATTACACGGCGAACTACGACCTGGGCCTGCATTTCCCGGAGGACACGATCCGCGTCGAAAAATACGACAGCGACCGGATCTATTCGGTCGTCTATTTCGACGGAGAACAGAACTACTACTACGTCAAGCGGTTCAATGCCGAATCGAGCGACAACAAAATGCAGAATTTCGTCGAAGACACCGCCGGATCGTACATGGTGGCGATCAACAGCGACACCTATCCGCAGTTGCAGGTCGTTTACGGCGGACACAACGCCGGGCGGCCCGACGACACGATCGACGTCGACGAGTTCATCGGAGTGAAGAGCCACCGGGCGAAAGGGAAACGAGTCACGACGCTCGACGTGGATAAAATCGTATTCGCCGAACCGCTCGACAAGGAACCGCGGCCGGAGGAGACGCCCGGACGTCCGGACGACGAAAACGGAGCGGAAGAGACTTCCGGAAAGACCGGGAAGACCGCGCCGGAACGCAGCAGCGCGCCCGACGCCGGCGGTGCCGGCAAAACCGCTCCCCCGAAAAATTACGTCGCGGGGGATACCGTCGAGTTCGACATCGCCGCCGAAGAAGAACAGCAGCAGAACACCAAACAGATGAACCTGTTCGGGGAAGAATAATGTAAAACCGATCCGAAAGATGCTGATATTTTTAGTGGGATACATGGGCTGCGGCAAAAGCACGATCGGCCGGACACTGGCAAAACAACTCGGCGTCCGGTTTCTGGATATGGATACGCTGCTCGAACAGCGCTGCGGCAAAAGCGTCGCCGAAATCTTCACAGAAACAGGCGAAACCGGATTCCGGCAGTCCGAACGCGAAGTGCTGGCCGAGCTGACCTCCGAACGGGAGGCCATCGTGGCGACCGGCGGCGGCGCGCCGTGTTTCTTCGACAACATGGAAACGATGAACCGCGCGGGACTGACGGTCTATTTCAAAATGAGTCCCGAGAAACTGGCCGGGCGCCTCGAACACGGCAAGGCGAAACGGCCGCTGCTGCGCGACAAAAGCGAAGAAGAACTGATCGGTTTTATCCGCGAAAATGTCGCAAAACGCGAAAAGTACTACATGCAGGCAAAGCTGATCATCGACTGCGACGGAGTCCGGGACGACTACATCGCACATCACATCGCCGAATACATCGAAACGAAAAAAGAGCAGTAAATCCGATGAAAAACCTGTTTTACCTTCTGATTCTGGCCGCCGTAACGGGATGCTCCCAGTCGGGTTCGCAGCTTTCGTGGCGACAAGAGACTTTCGGACACGGCACTTTCACCGCAGACAGCGATTATGTCGAAGTGAGCTATCCGGTTGCGGCGGGAGGGCGAAGCGCCGATTCGATCAATCGGAAAATCGCCGACCGAATTAAAACCGGTTTCGGCCTGACGGACGAAGAATACGCCCGAATGACGCCGCAGCAGGCGACCGACTCGCTATTGGCGCGCAAAAACCGCGATCCGCAGACCGCCCGTCTTCCTTACGACTTGCGTTTCCACGGAGAGATCCGTCAATGCGGTAAGGTAACGTCGTTGCGGTGCACCGTCTATACCCTGACCGACGGGGCGCACGGTTTGCTGACCAACCTGTTTTTCAATTTCGATACGGAAAGCGGAAAGCCGCTGGATAAAGCCGATCTATTTTCCGATACCGCCGGACTGCAACGGCTGAACCGGCAATATTTCGCGAAGCATCTTTCGGACGCAGCTCTGAGCGAAGACGCTTTGTTTGTTGGAACGGATCAATTACCTTTGCCGGAAAATGTGGGCATCGACAGCAGCGGCGTGACCATGCTGTACAATCTGTACGAGGTGGCTCCCTACGCGATCGGAACGATCGAATACCGGATTCCGTACGAACAGGCCGAGCCGCTGTTGCGACGAATCGCCCGCCGGTAGCGACCGCGCGGCCGGACGACATAAAAACGAATAAACATTAAACCCTATAACGATGATCCTGTTTTTCAAGAAAGACGATACCGTATATGCCGTTCAGGCGACGACGGAATTTTCTGCGGAAGAGATATCCCGGCTGCAATGGCTTTTCGGCGGCGCCGAACACCTCGGGGCCGAAAGCCTCGAAGGTATTTTCATCGGCCCGCGCCGCGAAATGATTACGCCGTGGAGTACCAACGCTGTCGAAATCACGCAGAACATGGGCCTGCACGGCATCCTGCGGATCGAGGAATTCGACGAAGCGCAGGACGAAAACGCCGCGTTCGACCCGATGCTGAAACGGAAATACCATACGATCGACCAGCAGGTATTCACGATCAGCAAGCAGCCCGATCCGGTAGTTTACATCGACGACATCGCCGCTTACAACAAACAGGAAGGGCTGGCGCTCAGCGAAGAAGAGATCGCCTACCTGGAGGACGTCAGCCGGCGCGTAGGGCGTAAGCTGACCGATAGCGAGGTATTCGGTTTCTCGCAGGTCAACTCGGAACACTGTCGCCACAAGATTTTCAACGGACAATTCGTCATCGACGGCGAGGAGAAGGACACGACCCTTTTCGGGCTGATCCGCAAAACCACGAACGAGCACCCCGGCCGCGTCGTTTCGGCCTACAAAGACAACTGCGCCTTCCTACAAGGCCCGAAGGCCGAACAGTTCGCCCCTGCGACCCACGACACGTCGGACTATTTCGAGATCAAGGAGTTCGAGAGCGTCATTTCGATCAAGGCCGAAACGCACAACTTCCCGACGACCGTCGAGCCGTTCAACGGCGCGGCGACCGGAACCGGCGGCGAGATCCGCGACCGGATCGCCGGCGGCAAGGGGGCGTTCCCGGTAGCCGGAACGGCCGTTTACATGACGGCTTACCCGCGGCTGGACGGCGGACGCGAATGGGAAAAGCAGACCGAAGCCCGCGAGTGGCTGTACCAGACCCCCGAAGACATCCTGATCAAAGCGTCGAACGGCGCGTCGGATTTCGGCAATAAATTCGGGCAGCCGCTGATCTGCGGCAGCCTGCAAACATTCGAACACTTCGAGAACGGCAAGAAATACGGATTCGACAAAGTCATCATGCAGGCCGGCGGCGTAGGCTACGGCCGCAAACAGGACAGCATCAAGGACGAACCGCACGCGGGCGACAAGGTCGTGCTGCTCGGCGGCGACAACTACCGCATCGGCATGGGCGGCGGAGCCGTTTCGTCGGTGGCAACCGGCGAATACGCCGGAGCGATCGAGCTGAACGCCGTGCAGCGTTCGAACCCGGAGATGCAGAAACGGGTTTACAATGCGATCCGGGCCGTATCGGAAGAGGAGATGAACCCGGTCATCTCGATCCACGACCACGGCGCGGGCGGTCACCTGAACTGCCTGAGCGAATTGGTCGAAGCGACCGGCGGCCGAATCGACATGGATCAACTGCCGATCGGCGACCCCACGCTCAGCGCCAAAGAGATCGTCGGCAACGAATCGCAGGAACGCATGGGACTCGTGATGAAGGAAGAACACATCGGGAAACTGCGCCGCATCGCGGAACGCGAACGCGCCCCGTTCTACGTAATCGGCGAAGCGACCGGCGACATGCAGTTCACGTTCGTCAACCATAAAACCGGCGAAAAACCGATCGACCTGAAGTTGGAAGATATGTTCGGCAAGGCGCCGCGCACGGTGCTGAACGACCGCACGGTCGAAGAAACGTTCGAAGAGCCGGCATACCGGGCCGGCAACCTGGTGAAATACCTCGAAAACGTGCTGCAGCTCGAAGCCGTAGCCTGCAAGGACTGGCTGACCAACAAGGTCGACCGGTCGGTGACCGGCCGGATCGCGATGCAGCAGACCGCCGGCAGCATCCAGCTTCCGCTGAACGACTGCGCGGTAGTAGCGCTCGACTACCAGGGAACGCACGGCATCGCCACGGCGCTCGGGCACGCTCCGGCGGCGGCGCTGGCCGATGCGCCGAAAGGATCGGTGCTGGCGATCACCGAAGCGCTGACCAACATCGTGTTCGCGCCGATCGACGGCGGGCTGTCGTCGGTATCGCTGAGCGCAAACTGGATGTGGCCGTGCAAGAATCCGGGCGAGGACGCGCGGCTCTATTCGGCCGTACAAGCGGCCAGCGACTACGCGCTGGCGCTCGGAATCAACATTCCGACCGGCAAGGATTCGCTGTCGATGACGCAGAAATACCGCGACGGCGAACTGGTATACGCCCCCGGTACAGTAATTATCACCTCGGCAGCCGAAGTGTCGGACGTTAAAAAGGCAGTGTCGCCGGCACTCAAGCACCGACGCAGCCAATTGGTATATGTCGATATGAGCCGCTCGGCTTTCGGTCTGGGCGGCAGCAGCCTGGCGCAAACGCTCGGCAGCGTCGGCATGGAAGTGCCGACCGTACAGTCCGCCGATTATTTCTCGAAAGCGTTCGCGGCGGTACAAGGTCTGATCGCCGAAGACAAGGTGCTGGCCGGACACGACGTATCGGCCGGCGGTCTGATCACGGCGCTGCTCGAAATGACCTTTGCGGATAACACGAGCGGCATGGATCTGAGTTTCGCGGCGCTCGGCGAACGCGACATCGTACGGTTGTTGTTCAGCGAAAAACCGGCGCTGGTGCTGCAGGTCGAAAACGGCGTGGAGGTCTGCGAAGACTTGAAATTCGCCGGCGTCGATGCCTATGTAATCGGGGACGTCAACCAGGAGCGCCGGTTCGCGTTCATGCACGACGGACTGGAGATGTCGCTGCTGGTGAATGATCTGCGCGACACATGGTTCAAGACCTCGTACCTGCTCGACCGCCGTCAGAGCGGCCCGCAGAAAGCGGCGCAGCGTTTTGCAAACTACAAGAACCAGGAACTCGTCTACAAATTCCCGGAAAACTTCACCGGGAAACTGTCGCAGTGGGAACTCGAAGCGAGCCGCCGCAAACCGTCGGGCATCCGGGCCGCCATCATCCGCGAAAAAGGGATCAACGGCGACCGCGAAATGGCATGGTGCATGCACCTGGCCGGTATGGACGTAAAAGACGTGCATATGACCGACTTGATCGCAGGGCGCGAAACGCTCGAAGACGTAAACCTGATCGTATTTACCGGCGGATTCTCGAACTCGGACGTACTCGGATCGGCCAAAGGCTGGGCCGGAGCGTTCCTGTACAACGAAAAGGCGAAAAAAGCGCTGGACAAGTTCTTCGCGCGTCCCGACACACTGTCGCTCGGCGTCTGCAACGGCTGCCAGTTGATGGTCGAACTGGGGCTGATCACGCCGGCGCACGAGGAAAAACCCCAAATGCTGCACAACGACTCGCACAAGTTCGAGTCGGCCTTCCTCGGCGTACAGATCGAACCGAACGACTCGGTAATGCTGAAATCGCTGTCGGGTAGCCGGCTGGGCATCTGGGTGGCGCACGGCGAAGGAAAATTCCGGCTGCCGTACGAAGAGAGCTGCTACAACATCCCGGTGCGCTACCTTTATCCCGAATATCCGGCCAACCCGAACGGCAGCGATTACAACGCGGCCGCCATCTGTTCGGTCGACGGCCGTCACTTGGCGATCATGCCACACCTGGAACGGGCGATACGCCCGTGGAACTGGGCATACTATCCGGAAGAGCGCACCGAAGACGAAGTGACGCCGTGGATCGAGGCATTTGTCAACGCACGCCGGTGGATCGAACGTAAAAAAGGAGAGACGCGCAATGAATAACGCACCGATCGGGGTTTTCGACTCGGGATTGGGCGGATTGACCGTGTGGAGGGAGCTTTACCGGAAACTGCCGCACGAATCGCTGATCTACTACGGCGACGGGAAAAACTGTCCGTACGGAGACAAAAACCGCGAAGAGGTGACCGCTTACGTCGATCTGGCCGTCAGGCGGCTGATCGACCGAGGCGTCAAACTGATCGTCGTCGCCTGCAACGCCGCGACGGCGATGGCGATCGATCACCTGAGGCGGAACTACGCGCTGCCGCTGGTCGGGCTCGAACCGGCCGTAAAGCCGGCGGCGATGGCATCGCGCAGCGGAGTGATCGGAATTCTGGCGACGGCGGCGACGCTGAACGGCCGTCTGTTCCGCGAAACGTCGCAACGCTATGCCGACCGGGTGAAAATCCTGACGCAGGTCGGGGAAGGTTTCGTCGAACTGGTCGAAAGCAACCGCGAGCAAACGCCCGAAGCGCTGGCACGGGTCGACAAACTGCTCCGCCCGATGCTCGATGCCGGAGCCGACCAAATCGTACTCGGCTGCACGCACTACCCTTTCCTGTCGGCGGCCATGCGCCGGGTAATCGGGGAACGGCGGGTCGACCTGGTGAATCCGGCGGCGGCGATCGAACGGCAGGCCGAGGCCCTGCTGCGGCGATTCGACCTGCAGGCGGAGCCGGAACATACCCCGCAGTACGATTTTATGACCAGCGCCGACGAAACGTACCGGCAGCGGTTGATCGCCAAAAGCGAGCAGGTACGGACGATGGACATCGATTAAAAAACGCCGGAGCATCCGGCGCGGATAATAAAAACCTGAAAACGGGTTGCAACTATGGCAGTTAAAAAAAACGCGGCAAAACAACCGGAAGTCAAGGGCATGAGCGACACGAAGCGGTGGATCTACGGATTCGCCTTGCTGTTTTTCGCGCTGTTCCTGGCGGTATCGGTGCTGTCGTTCTTCTTTTTCTGGAAGGACGACCAGTCGGTAACGGACTGGACCCATGTATTCATGTCTTCCAAAGAAACCGTCAACGAAGCTCGGGTGCAAAACTGGGGCGGGAAACTCGGAGCCGTCCTGGCCAAAACCGTCGTAGCGGATGGATTCGGGCTGTTCGGGCTGTGCATTCCGGCCGTGCTGATCATCTTTTCGCTGCGGATCATGCGGTTCCGACCGGCGATGCTGCGTAAATCGGTGCGGCTGACGCTGATCCTGATGATCCTCGGGTCGCTGACGCTCGGATTCCTTTTCCGGGGCAATTGGGAAGTGTTCGGCACCGGACTGGGCGGACGGCACGGCATTTCGATCGCCGAATGGTTGGTATCGGTGATCGGAACGATCGGAACCGGGTTGTTGTTGTTGTTGTCGATCGTTCTGTATGCCATCTACATCAACCGCAACACCATCTCGATGATCAACCGCGTCGGCAAGGGGATCGTCGACAACGGGCGTAAAGTCGGCGAAGCCGTATCGACGACCGCGGCCGGCATCCTCAGCCACGAAGCCAAACAGACCGACGACGCGAAACCGGAAACCAAAAGCAAAAAAGGGAAAAAAGAGATCGACGACGACGATCCGTTCATCGTGCGTTCGGCCGACGACGATCCCCCGCTCTATCCGGGCGAGTTGATCGACGACAACGGATTTACGATCGTCGACCGTTCCGGAGCGCCGGCTCTGCCGGAAGAAGAACCCCGACCGGCGCGCACCGGGAAAGTCGAAGTGGACGACGCAGGGTTCGTCATCACGGACATGAACGCCAAAACGGCGCCACCGCCGCCGGAAAAAGACGAAGACGGATTCGTTATCCAGTATGCCAGCGGGGATGAAGCCGAAGAAACGCCCGCTCCCGCGACCGGCAAAACGGACATCGGAACGGATACCTATACGTATCCCGAACCGCCGGTTTCGGCGACGGAGACCGCCTGCCCGCCGGCTCAGGAAACGCAGCAGTTCCAATCCGCTCCCGCATATACCGCCGAGACCCCCGAGACTTCCGGCACCGAGGCGAAAGACGACGCGTTCGTCGCGGCCGTTCCGGACGGGCTCGATATCGAGGAACGACGCGATCTGACGGTCGAACGGCTGCCGGGAGACGAAAGCCTCAGCGACGAGGAGATCGAAAGCGCGCTGTACGACCCGACGCTCGACCTATCGTCGTACCAGCGCCCGCCGATCGAACTGCTCGAAGACCACAGCGTCGAAGTCAGCGTAACGAGCGAAGAGATCGTCGAAAACAAAAACCGGATCAAAGAAACGCTCGAAAATTTCGGGATCAAGATCGACAAGATCAAAGCGACGGTCGGGCCGACGGTCACGCTGTATGAGATCGTACAGGCTCCCGGCGTTCGTATTTCGAAAATCAAGAACCTCGAGGACGATATCGCGCAGAGTCTCGCCGCGCTCGGCATCCGGATCATCGCGCCGATCCCGGGCAAGGGAACGATCGGCATCGAAGTGCCGAACAAGGACAAGAAGATCGTCTCGATGTACTCGATCATCAAATCGGTGAAGTTCCAGGAATCGGACTACGACATCCCGGTGGTGCTCGGCAAAACGATTCAGGACGAAACGTTCGTCATCGACCTGGCCAAAATGCCGCACCTGCTGGTAGCCGGCGCGACCGGACAGGGCAAATCGGTCGGATTGAACGCGATCATCACGTCGCTGCTGTACAAGAAACATCCGTCGGAACTGAAGCTGGTGCTGGTCGATCCGAAGAAGGTGGAACTGACGCTCTATTCGAAGCTGGAACGTCATTTCCTGGCGAAAATGCCCGGCGAAGAGGACGCGATCATCACCGATACGCACAAGGTGATCTATACGCTCAATTCGCTCTGCATCGAGATGGACGCCCGTTACAACCTGCTGCGGGCCGCCGAGGTGCGTAAGATCACCGAATACAACGACAAATTCATCCACCGAAAGCTGAACCCGAACAAGGGACACCGCTTCCTGCCCTACATCGTCGTAATCATCGACGAGTTCGCCGATCTGATCATGACCGCCGGACGCGAAATCGAAACGCCGATCGCCCGGATCGCGCAGTTGGCGCGGGCCGTCGGCATCCACCTGGTGATCGCCACGCAGCGACCGACGACCAACATCATCACCGGCGTAATCAAAGCCAACTTCCCGGCGCGGATCGCTTTCCGGGTCACGTCGATGGTCGATTCGCGGACGATCATCGACCAGCCGGGAGCCAACCAACTGATCGGGCGCGGAGACATGCTGGTTTCGACCGGCAACGACCTGATACGCGTACAATGCGCGTTCGTCGATACGCCCGAGATCGAACGGATCACCGAATTCATCGCCGGACAGCGCGGATACGTAGGCGCTTACGAACTGCCGGAATACACGCCGGAAGGAGGCGGAGACACAGGAGCCGCAGGCAGCAAACCGAACGACCTGTCGCAACTGGACGCGATGTTCGAAGACGTCGCCCGTTTCGTGGTACAGAACCAGCAGGGGTCCACCTCGTCGATCCAGCGGCGTTTCTCAATCGGATACAACCGCGCCGGCCGGCTGATGGATCAACTCGAAATGGCCGGCATCGTCGGCAAAGCTGAAGGCAGCAAACCGCGCGAAGTACTGATCCAGGACATTCTGTCGCTGGAACATATTTTCAAGTCGCTCGATAATTTTTAATCGCAGAAACGCGTTTTTACAAAAGAGCAACGGAACCGACTGATTCCGTTGCTTTCGAAGAGAGTTCAAACCTGATTTTTCCGTTATGAAACCACACGACCGATCCAGCCTGCTCCGCAGAATCATCCTGCCGCTGCTGCTCGTTTTCACGCTCACCACGGCTCATGCCGACGAGAAATCCGCGAAACTGATCCGCACGCTGTCCGACAAGATCGCTTCCGGCAAAGCGTACGAAATACTCTTTACGGCCAGCATGGAGAACGAGTTCAGCGACGTAGCCGGACGGATCGTCGTCAGCGGCGACCGCTATTACGTCCATGTAAACGATTACGAACTGTTCTGCGACGGCAAGCTGCTATACACCTACAACAGCAACGAAGACGAGGTGACGATCGAAAAGCCCGACCCGAACGACCATTCGCTCCTGTCGAACCCTTCCCGTTTTTTCAAGATGAACGAACAGGATTTCGATAACGCCTATAAAGGAAGCGTCGCGGTCGGCGGACGGACGGCGGAACGGGTGGAACTGACGCCGAAAACCAAGGGCGCAGGCTACCGGTCGATCCGATTGCTACTCGATCCGCAGAGCGGACTGCCCGTCGGTATCGATTACGATACGGACGGCGCGGGTACCGTCGAAATCAAAATCAGCAAGATCACGCCCGACATCGCTGTCGCGCCCGATCAATTCACATTCGACAAAAAGAAATACAAGGATGTCGAAATAATCGACTTCAGATAATTTACCCGGCCGGATCGAGGTATTCCAACTGCCACCGGAGTTCTTCGGCGACCTGTTGCGGCAAACTTTCCGCAGCCGCTCCGTAAACGGCGATCCGGTCTTCCACCATTCGGCGCATCGACAGGCCGGTACGGGCCAACTGCCGTAAGGCCGTCACAATCCCGCGCAAGACGGCGGAGCTGTCGATTTCCCGAAAAACGAGCTGGTCGATCCGGTCGAAAAACGCCTGTCTCATCGTCTGTTCCATCTCCGGACGCACCGTCGAAGCGGCCGTCAGCAAACCGGCGTAACGCAACAACGGCTTCGGGGAGTCGAGCCACTCAAGCGCAACCCGCTCCGCGCCGGGCGCCTTGCGGAACAGATTATACACCACCTGCTCGACCAATTCGGTATTCGCGAACCCGTCCGCCCACAACCGCATCTGATCCGGCGTAACTTGCTGCGGATCGTCGACGAAAGCGGCAGCCAATTTCAACTCGCGCACCTGCTGACGGTATAAAAGCATCGCCAGGGAGTGCGACGTACCGTACTCCCCGGCAATGCTTCGGATCGTCGGAACCGAAACCCCGTAATTCAACGGATAATTCAGTCCCCTGCGTTGCATCGCTTCCGCCACAGCGCCGTTCATCTCTTTTTTCAGGCGTCCTAACAAGCGGATCATCAATGCGGTATCGTTCATTCGGGAACCCTATTTAACGGCCGTAACCGGCACCTGTACCACCACCCCGAACTGATAGATCGGCATCCGTGCCTGGGCGATCTGACGGTTCCCATCGGTCAGCCGGCAGTTCACCATATCGGCTATGCGGTAAAAGACTCCGCCCTTGATCTCCTTGTTCCGGTTCGCCAGCGGAGAGGCCTCGGCCTTTTTCTCAGGGGTCATTTCCAGCGTGATCGGACGGCCCGAAAGGTCGTTGTCGGGCAACAGACCCGCCGTATCGGAGAAGCGGCATACGACCAAAGTATTTTCGTCTTTCGACGGAAGCGCATTGTATTCCCTCGCGACCGTCTGTCGGTACTGTTTACCGAGGAACAAAGCCAAATATTCCTGTTCCAGGCGGCTGATCTCGTCCAAAGCCGCCTTCAAACCGCCGCCGAACACATTCTCGCCGGCTTCACCGGTCACCAGATCGAGCCGGTGCCGGCGCAACGAAAAGATCATGTTAGCCGCATCCGCCGCCATCGATTCGGCGCTTTTCTCGACCGTGCTCTGCTTGTCGATCGGCACCTTCAGAAAAGCGGTATCGCATTCGACATAGGAAATCACATCCGGGCCGACGCCCCGCATCCGGACTCCCTTACGTATCGGGCCGGCGATGCCGGCCGGTTCCACGCCGTCCAGCGGGGCCGCAACGAATCCTTCGGGAGTCGGATCGTAAATCCGCACCGGACTTTTGTCCGGATTGTCCAGCACGTACACTTCCGCCGGATCGGCCTCCTGAGCGCCGCAAAGCGTCGCACTCTTGATCGTATAGATATCCTTATCGGCCAGCGGAGCGATCACGCCGAGGTATTTCTGAGCGAACCGGGCATACGGGCCGACGCGCACGCTCTCTTTCTCCGCAACGACACGCACTTTGACCACCGTGCGCGGCAGCGCATAAGCCACCGAGTTGGGATTCGTCATCTGATCCGCCTTATAAGCTTTAACCTGTGCCGAAGCCCCCGTTACCAGGGCGCACAACGCACCTAAAACCAACACTTTTTTCATAATCTATCGTTTTTAATTCGCTATTCTCGCCGAAACGGTACGAACAAAAATACACTATATTTCGAAAAACGCTCACATTTTCAGATAAAAATCTCCGGTCAGCGCCCGGTACCGGTCCGTATAACCCGTTCCGCCTTCCGGCGCAATCGCCAGCACTTCCGTTTCGACGCCCCCCCGGAATGTCCGGAATTCGATCAGCATCCGTTTCGGCACCGTCCCCGGCACCGGGCAAACGGCAAGCGTCCGTGCCGGAAACAGGCCGTATCGGGCCGCCTGCCCGGTAAACGCATCCGCTCCGTCCGCCGGCAGCACGACGCTCAGGCATCCCTTTTCGGTCAACAGCCCGGCCGCTCCGGCCAGCAATTCAGGATGGGGCAGCGAATCGGTATGCCGCGCCCGGGTACGTCCCGGATCGGGACACTTTAGCGAACCGACGAAATAAGGCGGATTGGAGACTATCCGATCGTATTTCCGCGTAGCGTGCCCGCAAAAGGACGCGAAAGACTCACCGAAAAGAGCCAGGCGTTCCGCCCAGGGCGACCCGGCGAAATTTTCCGCGGCATCCGCACAACTGCCGGCATCGATTTCGACGGCGTCGATCCGCGCCGACGGATTCCGCTGGGCCGCCATCAGCGCGATCACGCCGGTACCGGTGCCCACATCCAGCATCCGCGCGCCGTCTCCGCCCGGATCGAACCAGGCGCCGAGCAACACTCCGTCGGTTCCGACCCGCATCGCAGCGCGGCGTTGCCACACCGTAAACCGTTTGAAAGAGAAGTAATCGTTTGCCATAACCCTACGGAAAAGGGGAAGAAAACCGCTTTCCTTCCCCCTCTGTCCGTTCTTATATCGTCCTATTTTTTGACATACTGCGTCACATCGACCAGACCGGTCTGTCCGAGATACTGCCTGATATTTCCGCGAACGACGATTTTTTTTCGGTATATGGCCTCATTGTCCACCAGGTTCAGCTTATCCCGGATCGTTCCTTCGGGCAATTCGACGGCCACGACCCGCGAAGCGTCGTCCGGAGTACGGATATCGGACAGCAGGATATTGGTCTTGACCTTGACCGTATCGGCATAGACGGCCCCCGTCTCGACACTGGCACCGTCAACCGCACCGACCACGTAACCCGTAATCCACACGTCATCCTCGTCCTTGGTCAGCGCTTTCACCCCTTTGATACTGTACGGATGGTAGGCCGTACCGTCCCCGTTGGGCGGAATCACCATAATCGTAAACATCAGCGGCGTATAGGGATTGATCCAAGTCTCGTTCTCGGGACTCTGCAACGTGGAACCGTAACCGTAGGCCGACGTAAAGACGGTCTGCGCCGTTTCCCCGAATTTCATCCCGACGATCGCATGGTAGAAACCCTTCACATAGGTCGTATCCGTTCCGCCGGTATTCACGGTGATCGAATCGTAACGGTTCGAAGAGCTGTAAATATTATACTTTCTGGCCGTATCCTCTATATTCGTATCGAAAACGAAACCGTCCATAAAACGTCCCACGTAATACACGCTGACCGTCGTATCCGCTTTTACGGTAGCCGTATCCTTGCCCAAACTCAACGTCCGGCGGTAAATGTTGGCCCTCACCGTATCTTCGATCGTCTTGCCCCACTCGTTATAAGCGAAATCCTGCACCAACTCGTTTTCGGCAATCACCGGATCGGCGACAATTTCGAGCAGTTCCATATCTATAATGATCGGCGTGCTCCCGGGAACGGAAGCGACCTGGCCTTCGTAGCCCGAACCGAACGACGTCCCCGAAGTCCCGTACGCCAATCCGTAAGGAATATAGGCACGGACGACGTCGCCCGCATTCATCTCGCCGAGCGCATACAACATGCCGCTCGGCACGGAACCGTTATCGCTCTTAAACTGAAAATATTCGGGCACGTAATGCGTATAATATTGGAAAGTGCCCTGCAACTGCGCCGTCGCGCTGTCGCGCGTAATGAATACGCTTCCCGTATTGAGGATCCGCCCCGTATAGTTTACCCGTATCCAGTTGCCTTCCTGCGGATGCCTGATCACGTTACCGGGCAAGGAATCCAGCTTTTTAGTATAAATACCCGTCGACTGTTTGACGGCTCCGTCGCCGTAATATTTCATCCATTCCTCGAAGGCGAGCTGTTGCCTGCCTCCCAAATCGTCGGAAGGCTGTTTCGCGCAGGAAGCGACCGACACGGCAACGATAAAAACAGACAGGATCGCCCGAATAACTTTTATCATGGTTTCACTACTTTTTTAATTTTTACCGCCCACACGACCGGCTGATCGGGACTCACGACTCCCATGTTCTCGGTTCCGTAAACCAGGTCGGAAGTCATGAACAGCAACAGCGAATCGTTCTGACGGCTATTCACCAGGCCGTATTCGAGACCTTTGACGAGCGAAGCGCTGCCCAGCTTGATCCGCCGCGTCGAGAAGTCCCAGTACTCCGGATTGAGCACCTCCAGGTCCTTCGCAGGAATCCACTCTTTCACGTTGGTGTAGTAGAGCGCGCCGATCGACGAAGAAAACAAGTAGGCGGCGAAATCGAAACTGACCGAATCGCCGTATTCGACCGGCACCTCCCGGTCATATCCCTCCCGATCCGCATTAGCCACATACCGGTAAACGCCGTTGGGCGTCGTATAGGAAAAATCCATCCTCGAAAGATAACTCTCGAAAGAAGTACGCTGCTTATCGAGGTAGGTCTCGTCGTCCTTACACCCGCCGAAAGCAGCCGCCAGAACCAATATGTACAAAATTCGTTTCACTGCCGCAACTCTAACCGGTTACAAATCTACGACTAATTTCCTCCAAAAACAACACGCCCCTCCCGCTATTATATCAAACTGCGTCCGGCCCGAAATATTGCCCGTTGGCGGAAATCTTTTGCAAAAAAACCGGACGCCGCCTATTTTTTCATCACGAAATACTTCTGCGCTTTCAACAAGTTCCGGCTCTGGAGCACCATCGTCTTGGTTTCGTTGATGATGGTCAGGTAGAGGATGCTGCTGCGCGTGGTCGAGGCTTTCGCCTTCACGCGCTTGATCTGGCTCTTGATCGCCGCAGCGAGCGTATCGAACAGTTCGTCGCGCATCCGCAGGATTTCGTCCAACTCTTCGAAATGGCTGGTTCGCAGCATTTCGTTGATATGCAGATAAATCCGGCTTACCTGATCGTTGACCCGTTTGAGATCTTCCAACTGATCGACGCGGAATCCCTCGTGGTTGTTATTGATATGGTCGAAACTCGGCCGGGTGATATGCACCAGCGCCTTGGCTACCTCGTCGAGGTAGTCGGCGATCTGCACGTAATAATGCCCCGTTTCGACATAGTTCTCCTGCAACTCGAGCAGCGTCGGCAGCACTTCGTGTTTCCGTTCGTGCGCGACCTGATAGAGCGCCTCCGATTCGCGAACCATGTTTTTGAGCAGCTTACGGTCTTCGTTGAACAAACCGATCAGCGTCTGGTTGTAGATCGTCGTCACCTTGTTCATCATTTCGGTAATCTCCCGCACGCTGCGATCCACGATCGAACTTTCGTCGGTAACGGCCTTATGTTCGGCCTGCTTTTCGGCTTCGCGTTTCAACTTCCGGTTATGCGCCTTCGTACTCCGGATCATCAGATAACAGCACAGCACGCTGAGTCCAGCCACGGCGAACACCCCGCCCCACATCAGCAAAACGGCAACGGCAAAAGAGACCGTGAAGGCCACCAATGCCGTAAAGAACCATCCGGCAATCACGGTCAGCACCCCGGTAATCCGGTACACGGCACTCTCCCGCCCCCAGGCCCGGTCGGAAAGCGAACTACCCATCGCCACCATAAAGGTCACGTAAGTGGTCGAAAGCGGCAGTTGCAACGACGTAGCCATCGAGATCAGCAGCGAGGCGACCGTCAGGTTCACCGTCGCCCGGATCAGATCGAAAGGCGCTTTGTCCTTCGCATTGGCGACCGGGACGAAACGGCTCGCGATGAAACGCTGAATCCGCTCGGGCGTATATTTCTCGTAATTCTTATTGCAGTTGATCGTGGCGCGGACGATCGCCCGCGACGCAGAGGTCGAACCGAAACGCTCTACGCCTACATCCTGGCGCGCCAGATTGATCTCGGTGTCGGAAACGCTCTGGGCCTTTTTCGAGAACCACAGCGTAACGACCATGACCGCTCCCGAAAGGAACAGGATCAGCAGGTTGGCGACGACCGGATCGTTCAGTCCGCCCATCAGCATATTCGTATCCCCGGTCGTCCGGACGATGTCGTAAGCGTCGACTCCGGCGACAAACACCCCGATGAAGTTCACCAGGTCGTTGCCGGCGAAAGCGAGCGCCAGCGAAAACGTGCCCGCCAGCACGGTGATCCGCAGGATATTCACCTTCAGCATACTGAGAATCGACATAATCAAGCTCCAGCCGACCAGCAGCCCGCCGAGCATCATCGGTATATGCCCTTCCATCCAGCTCATCCAGTCGGCGGGAATGACCTGCGTTCCTTTCAACCCTTTGAAAACGGCGAAATACGAAATAGCCGTCAGAGCGATCCCGCACCAGACGGCTCCGTACGACTTCAGCTTCGACTGGTAACGGAACGAAAAGATCAGCCGCGTGATGTACATCACGACCGTACCGCAAACGAAAGCGATTACCACCGAAATCAGGATTCCGCCGATAATCGCCATCGCATTGCCCGTATTGATCATGTCGGCCATCGTGGCCAGCGAACCGTCGGGCAGCGTCACCAGCGCATCGTTCGCTATTTTGAAGATACTGATCCCTACGGCGGCTCCCAACAGCCCGAACACCAACGACACGGTAGTAGAAGTAGGCATTCCCAGCGTGTTGAAAATATCCAGCAGGATCACGTTGGTGAACATCACCGCCAGGAACAGCAGCATGACCTCGGCGAATGTAAACATCTCCGGATGGAAAACGCCGCTGCGGGCGACTTCCATCATCCCGTTCGAAGTGATGGCTCCGACGATGATTCCGACCGAAGCCACCGTCATGATCACATAACGGGGTGCGGCCTTGGAACCCAGGGCCGAATTTAGAAAATTCACCGCATCGTTAGCGACTCCCACAACCAGTCCCGAGACTGCTAGAGCAAGCATAATGATGACGATGATCAGGTATAAATCCATATGATAGTATGTTTATTCGATTTTCATGTAACAGCGCCGGGGCTTTCTGCCGAAAACCCTAAAAAACAAACCATTACTGTCAGAAAGCATAGACATATGCCACGAATTTGGCAACAAAAATAGAATAATTTGCCGGATTGCCGTAATTTTCCGTAAAAAAAATCGATCCGGCCGCAAAAACGGAACGATCTTTCCGTCGCCGCGTTCCGCGTCCCGCGGCCGGCGTCACAAACGCTTCAACGCAAGCCGCACCAGTTCCTCGACCGAAGCCGCCGGAGATTCCTGCTGAATAGCCCGCAACGCCTTCTCGGTCGCCTGCCGCGTAAATCCGAGCATCGTCAGCGCGGCCACCGCCTCGGAGAAAGTCTCCCCCGCCGCACCCTGCACCGGAACGGAAGTCGCGGCAGCGCTGCCCGCGCCGATCTTATCCCGCAATTCCACGATGATTTTCTGCGCGGTTTTCAGACCGAGTCCCTTGACGGTCTTCAGCACGTCGGCCTGTCCGGTCGCGACGATCGTGCAGACCTCCTCGGCCGTAAACGAAGAGAGGATCATCCGGGCCGTATTGCCCCCGACTCCCGAAACGCCGATCAACGACCTGAAAATATCGCGTTCGGCACGGCTGAAAAAGCCGTAAAGCACCTGCGCGTCCTCACGCACCGCAAAATGGGTATACAGTTTCACCTCCGTCCGGGAACCGATCTGCGAAAAAGTCTGCAACGAGATATTCAAAAAATACCCGACGCCCGCAGCTTCCACGACGACCAACGCCGGAGTCAGCGTCTCGATCCGACCCGTGATGTATTCATACATAATACGCTACCATATTTACCTGCAAAAATAAGCAAATGAAAAGAAATAATTAATATATTTGCGCAATAATCGACGGAAAAACACGCTCTGTCAAACGGATTCGAACAGGTACGGAAAATCCGCAAGCACGAAACAAAACCGAATTTTATAAAACACATTTTTTAAATCTGACATGAAAAAGATCCTGTTAATTCTCGCTGCGGTCGCCCTGACGACTGTAGGCTGCAACAAAAACCAAGCCCCGGCCGGCGGCGAAACGAAACCTGCCGCAGAAACCACGGAAAGCGACGCTGCAGCAGCGGCATCGAGCGGGACCATCGCTTACTTCAACGTCGATTCGCTGATCAGCAAGTACGACATGTACCTCGACCTGCGCGCCGAATACGAAGCCAAAGCCAAAAAAGCGGATGCGGAACTCACCTCGAAAGGGCGCAGCCTCGAATCCGACCTGAAAGATTACCAGAACAAGATCGACAAAGGGCTGGTCACCCGTTCGGAAGCGATGACCATGCAGGAAAATCTGGAGAAAAAACAGCAGTCGTTCGTTCAGCACCGCGATAAAGTGATGAACGAATTGGCCGAACAGGAACAGGTCATGCTGAACAAAATCCACTACAACATCACCGAATACCTGAAGGAATTCAACAGCGACTACCGTTTCAAAATCATTCTCAGCACGACTTCGGGCGGCCCGGTCATGAACGCCGACCCATCGCTGGACATCACGCAAATCGTTCTGGAAGGACTGAACAAAAAATACGCCGCGGAAGGCAAAACCAACAAAAACAGCGAAAAACTGTCGCTCGACAAATAATCCGTTCCGTCCGGGCGGTAAAAAAGGCTTCGCGATGCGAAGCCTTTTTGTCTTCCTATACCCTATCTCGCTTCTCTTTCGGTTTTCGGACAAGGACGGACGGATATTTTTTTATTCCCCGAATTTTCCTTTATTTTGCAAAGAAACCGAACGTGGGAAATGCATAAATTCACCTTATACCTGAAAGTCACCGCACGCAGGCTCAGCAACCCGGTATTCTTCATGCTGCTGGGATTATCGCTGATCTTGTGGTACGTGACCAAGCTCAGTCACTCCTATACGGCCAATATCAACATCCCCGTCCGCATCGACAGCGTCTATTATTCGGTGCGGTGTCAGGTGGAAGGATCCGGATACCAGATCTTGCTGCACAAGATCGCTCCGCGTAAAAACGGAGTGTTCATCTCGTCGGACAACATCGCGGTAACGCCGTCGACGACGGCCTCGGGCCTGTACGATATCTCGCCGTTCTGGTTGCAAAACACCATTTCGTCCCAGATCACCGACTTGAAAATCAAATCGGTGGCCGCTCCGGTCGAAATCGAATTTCCAAAACGAAGCGATGATTAAGGTCGGTATAACCGGAGGGATCGGAAGCGGAAAAAGCACGGTTTGCCGCCTCTTTTCGTTGCTGGGGGTTCCGGTGTACGACTCGGACACCGAAGCCAGGCGGCTGATGAACACCGACCCGGCCGTCATCGGAAAAATCCGGGAATTGCTCGGCAGCGCCGCTTACCGGGACGGAGTCCTGGACAGGCGGGCGGTCGCCGCGCAAATTTTCGGCAACTGCCTCCTGCGGGAGCGGCTGAACCGGATCGTCCATCCGGCCGTCGCGGTCGATTTCATGCGATGGGCCGGACGGCAAACGGGTCATTACGTCATCCAGGAAGCCGCCGTGCTGTTCGAAAGCGGCGCCGACCGGCTAATGGACGCCACGGTCGAAGTGGCTGCGCCGGAAGCGCTGCGTATCCGGCGTACCTGCCGGCGCGACGGAACGGACGAAGCGTCCGTGCGGGCGCGGATC
>ERZ772893.402-NODE-402-length-57793-cov-9.192075_pt1 | contig 57793 bp, 51 predicted proteins | sample MGYA00511482_ERZ772893 | MGnify/ENA primary metagenome ERZ772893 (study PRJEB29015, sample SAMEA2737687) | human gut metagenome | biome: human gut; feature: human-associated habitat; material: faeces | place: China | collected 2012 ... | reverse complement strand
AGCAAAGGACTGAAAATCCTTGTGTCCCCGGTTCGATTCCTGGTGGCACCACTTAAAATCCTGATTCTCAAAAGAGTCAGGATTTTTTGTTTTTCTACCAATACGCCACTCCAAACCGAAAAAGTTAAAAAAACATGTGAGCTTTTTCAGTAACAAGCCTATTAAAAAAGTAGAGAGTAAATTCAGTTATAGCCAAACAACAAGACAAAAGCACGAAGTTGTTTCGTAATTAATTCACTCTCACATGCACATTTCTTCAGCATCCTCTTTTTTATTTCCAATTAATATCTAACTTTGTAAAAACCTCTAAACGAAGTAATATATGAAGAAATTATTCTCTACACTGATGGTAATTGCCTGTCTGGCACTTGCCATTCCGGCGCAAGCCCAAATAAAATTTGGAGTAAAAGGTGGTTTGAATGTTTCCAAACTACATCTTTCTGAAGAAACATTCAAGTCAGACAACAGAACCGGCTTCTTTATCGGTCCGACAGCAGAATTCACCCTGCCACTTTTAGGATTAGGTATCGACGCCTCTGCAATGTATAACCAATTTGGCGTAGATTCTGAAGAAGGAACGTCAACCAAGAAAAGTATAGAAATTCCTATCAATCTGAGATGGACTGTCGGATTCAGCAGTCTGATTGGCGCATACGTAGCTGTAGGTCCTCAGTTCGGATTTAATGTAGGCGACCGCTGGTTTAACAATGTATGTGAATTCAAGAAAAACACGACCAGCTTCAATGTCGGTGCCGGCTTGAAACTTCTTGGCCATTTGCAGGTAGGAGCCAACTATAACTTTGCATTAAAAGACAATGGAAAAATACATAGTGGCGACCCGGATGATTTAACTACTATCGGTTTCAAACAGAACACATGGCAGGTTTCTGTTGCTTATCTATTCTAAAGACACACATAGAAAAACATATTAAAAAAACCTCCTCTCAGGTGATATTGGATATTCACTTGAAAGGAGGTTTCCTTTTTATCATACAGACCGTTTATTCGTTATCACAAGGATACACCACTCCCCATTCCCGGCGAAGGGCATCCATCTGCTGCATGATACGAAGTGACTCGGCATGCGGCATGTAAGGCGATTCCAGCCAGCCTTTTTCAATTGCTTCCAGTGAAGCGTACACCTGATACTCATAGCCTGTAATCTGTTGCGGGGCATCGTACACGGCTACAGTCTGATAATTCGTATCCAGCACTTTGACCGATTGCGGATTATTGATGTTTTCCACTATCAAATGGCCTTTGTCACCTGAAATGATTCCCATACGGTCGGTAGCGGCATGAATGCTTGCCTGTAAGGCAGCCATCTTGCCATCCTCAAACAGCAACGTAATATTTTCCTGCGCATCCACTCCCGTATCTGTTTTCTGACAGACGGAATGTACGGAAACCACTTCCTTTCCAAAATACATGGCAGCAAAGTTGAGCAGGTACACACCCAAATCGAGCAAAGCGCCTCCCGCCAGTTCCGGACGCAAGATACGTTCCTTCCGGTCAATTACATATCCTAAATTAGCCGATAAAATATGGGGCGTGCCTATCACTCCTTCTTCTAATAGTTCACGAATCTTCAACGAAAGCGGCATGTAACGAGTCCAGATAGCTTCGGTCAGGAAAACTTTCTTTTCTTCAGCCAGTTTCAGCAGGTCGGCTGCCTGACGGGCATTGGCCGTAAAGGCCTTCTCACACAGCACCGGTTTTCCCTTCTCAATACACAAGCGGGCATTTTCATAATGCATGGCATGAGGAGTGGCAATATAAATCAAATCCACTTCCGGATCGGAGGCCAGTTCTTCATAACTTCCGTAAGCTTTCGTAAACTGCCATTTCCCGGCAAAGGCCTTTGCCTTTTCTACCGTGCGTGAAGCCACGGCATAGCGTTTCACCCCTTTCATTCCTCCAAGCGTAGCCGCCATTTTTGCCGCAATGCTACCACATCCGATGATTCCAATATTGTAAATTTTCATTTTGAATTAAAGATTAAAAACAGCAGGTACAAATCTATAAAAGTTTCAGGAGGGAACCACCTATGTGAGGGGCTTTTTGTAACTTTGCAATATGAAAAAATTTGTGGATGTCATAGTACCCCTGCCCATTGCCAGCCAGTACACGTATTCGCTTCCGGAAGGTATGGAAGCGAGCATACAGCCTGGCTGCCGGGTCATCGTATCCTTCGGCCCGAAAAGGTTTCATACAGCCATCGTGACGAAAGTACACGAAACAGTCCCCGAGGCTTACGAGACGAAGGACATCTCGGAAGTGCTCGACTCGCGTCCGGTTTTGTTAGGACAGCAGTTTTCTTTCTGGAAATGGCTGGCCGACTATTATCTCTGCACGTTGGGAGACGTGTACAAGGCAGCCCTTCCTTCGGGTATGAAACTGGAAAGCGAAACATTGGTGGAATACAATCCGGACTTTGTGGCCTCGGAACCGCTCCCTCCTCGGGAACAGCGTATTCTGGATTTACTCAGTGCCGACCCGGAGCAATGCGTCACCCAGTTGGAGAAGGCTAGCGGCATGAAGAATTTGTTGCCGGTCATCAAATCGCTACTGGAGAAAGAGGCTATCTGCATCAAGGAAGAAATCAAGCGAAGCTATAAACCGCGTACGGAAGTACGGGTGCGACTGACAGAAGCGTTGCAGAACGAACATCACCTGCACATTCAGTTTGATTTACTGGCACGGGCCCCCAAGCAGCAGGCCATTCTGATGAAATACCTTGAATTGTCGGGATGGAACGCCGAAGGAAAAAATATCCGGGAAGTCAGCAAGAAGGAGTTGCTCGATGCCTCCGGACAGGCGCAATCTATCTTCAAGAGCTTAGTAGACAAACAAATACTGGAGACGTACTTGCATGAGATTGGCCGACTTACGGGAGACCACACTGAGACAGTTCCGCTACACACCCTGAGCCCCGCACAGCAACGGGCTTTTTATGAGATCCTGACTTCCTTCCAGAGCAAAAACGTATGTCTGCTCCACGGCGTGACGGCCAGCGGAAAGACGGAAATCTATATCCATCTGATAGAAGAAGTGCTGAAAGCCGGAAAGCAGGTACTTTACCTTCTTCCGGAAATTGCCCTGACGACCCAGATTACCGAACGGTTACGAAGGGTATTCGGCAAACGCTTAGGAGTATATCACTCCAAGTTTCCGGATGCGGAACGGGTGGAAATCTGGCAAAAACAACTGACCGAACAAGGTTACGACGTGATATTGGGAGTCCGCTCCTCGGTATTCCTTCCGTTCCGGCGACTGGGACTGGTCATCGTGGACGAGGAACATGAAACGAGCTACAAGCAGCAGGACCCTGCCCCACGCTATCATGCACGGAATGCCGCCATCATGCTGGCTTCCATGTACGGTGCCAAAACCCTGTTAGGTACAGCCACTCCCAGCCTGGAGAGTTATTACCACGCCCGAAACGGGAAATACGGTCTGGTGGAACTGACCGAACGCCATCAGCAGATTCAGTTGCCACACATTGAGTTAGTGGACATCAAGGAACTGGCCCGTAAGAAACGGATGACGGCACAGTTCTCTCCACTTTTATTACAGAAAATACGGGAAGCACTGGAGCAGAAAGAACAGGTCATCTTGTTCCAGAACCGACGGGGGTTTGCCCCGATGATTGAATGCCGCACCTGCGGATGGGTACCGCGCTGCAAGAACTGCGATGTGAGTCTGACCTATCACAAAGGGCTTCACCAGCTAACGTGTCACTATTGCGGCTATACCTACGCCGTGCCTACAGCCTGTCCGGCTTGTGGAGGAGTGGAACTTATGAACCGCGGATTCGGCACAGAAAAAATTGAAGACGACATCAAGCAGATTTTTCCGGAAGCCAAAGTGGCCCGAATGGATTTGGATACCACCCGTACCCGCACGGCCTACGAGCGTATCATCAACGACTTTGAAGAGGGGAAGACGGATATTCTGATTGGTACGCAGATGATTTCCAAAGGACTGGACTTCGACCGGGTAAGCGTGGTAGGTATCCTGAATGCCGACTCGATGATGAATTATCCCGATTTCCGCTCGTACGAACGGGCATTCCAGCTCATGGCACAGGTGGCCGGAAGAGCCGGACGAAAGAACAAGCAGGGACTGGTGGTGCTTCAGACGAAGTCGCCGGAGAATCCACTCATCCATCAGATTATGGCCAACGATTACACCCGTTTGTATCAGGAACAGATGGAAGAACGCAGCCTGTTCAAATACCCTCCCTTCTACCGGCTGATTTATGTATATTTGAAGCACCGCAAGGAAGACATCCTGAATCAGGCAGCCGACCTGATGGCCGCTCACCTGCGACAAGGCATGGGCGAACGGATATTAGGTCCGGACAAACCACCCGTGGCACGGATACAATCGCTTTTCATCCGGAAGATTGTCATCAAGATAGAGCAGGAAGCTTCCATGAGCAAGGTACGCCGCTACCTGACACAGGTACAACGCACCCTCATAGAAGATGAGCGCTTCCGCTCACTGATGGTATATTATGATGTAGACCCTACCTAAACCCTATACACATGAAGATAGAATTAGATGTACATACGCACACCATTGCCAGCGGACATGCCTTCAGTAGTCTGCAGGAAATGGCACGGGCAGCCGCCGACAAAGGCCTGAAAATGCTCGGCATCACAGAACATACACCGGGTATTCCCGGAAGCTGTCACCTGATTTACTTCCGCAACCTGCACGTGGTGCCACGGCAGATGTACGGCATCGAACTCCTGCTCGGGGCGGAAATCAATATCCTCGACACACAAGGCACGCTCGACCTGGATGAATTCCACATGAACTTGCTGGATTTGCGAATCGCAGGTATTCATTCCCTTTGCTACACGCCGGGAACTCCCGAAGAAAATACACAAGGGATGATAAAAGCCATCGAGAATCCTTACACGCACATCATCAGCCACCCGGGTGACGGTACGGCCAAGCTGCTTTTTGAACCGATTGTGCAGGCCGCAAAAGCCCATCACACCCTGCTGGAAATCAACAACAGCTCCTTGAAGCCTTGCCGCAACAAAGTGGAGGCACGGCCCAACAACTTAGAGATACTCCGTCTCTGCAAGCAATATGAGGTGCCCGTCATTTTGGGAAGCGATGCACACATCTCATTCGACATTGCAACTTACGACCATGCCCTGGAGCTGGTCAAGGAAACCGAGTTTCCCGAAAGCCTCATCCTGAATACGGATGTAGCACGTTTTAAACAGTATTTACACCTTGATAAATGATGAAACAAAGAATATTATTCGTCTGTCTTGGCAATATCTGCCGCTCCTCTTCTGCCGAAGAAATCATGCGTACGCTGGTACGCCGGGCAGGAAGAGAAAAAGAGTTTGAAATTGATTCCGCAGGCATCAGCGGTTTCCACGAAGGAGAACTGCCCGATGAACGTATGCGGGCTCACGCCAGCCGCAGAGGCTACCAGCTGACCCACCGCTCGCGTCCGGTACGCACGGAAGATTTCTATCACTTCGACTGGATTTTAGGTATGGACGACCGCAACATCGATGCCCTGCGCGACAAAGCACCCGACGTGGAAAGTGAACAGAAGATTCACCGCATGACTGATTTCTGCCGCACCAAGGTAATCGACTATGTGCCTGACCCCTATTATGGTGGCGCTCAAGGCTTCGAGAATGTGCTCGACATACTGGAAGATGCGTGTGAAGGACTGTTGGCGCATCTGTCCAACGAAAAGAAATAACTTGAAACTTATTAAACCCAATACCATGAGTCAAACCATTGCACCTTTTGCCCGTCCGCTATACGTGATGACAAAACCCGTAGGGGCAGTCTGCAACTTAGCTTGCGACTATTGCTACTACCTGGAAAAGGCAAATTTATACAAGGACATCTCCAAGCACGTGATGAGCGACGAGCTGTTAGAAAAATTTATCCGTGAATACATCGGCTCGCAGACCATGCCGCAGGTACTCTTTACCTGGCACGGCGGAGAAACACTGATGCGTCCGCTCAGCTTCTACAAGCGAGTAATGGAACTGCAGCAGAAATATGCCGGGGGACGTACCATCGACAACTGTATCCAGACCAACGGTACCTTGCTGACAGATGAGTGGTGCGAATTCTTCAAAAAGAACAACTGGCTGGTAGGCGTGTCCATCGACGGGCCGCAGGAGTTCCACGATGAATACCGCAAGAACCGTCAGGGACGCCCGTCATTCACCAAGGTAATGCAAGGCATCCACTTGCTGAAAAAGCACGGGGTGGAATGGAACGCCCTGGCCGTAGTGAATGACTTCAACGCAGACTATCCGCTGGACTTCTATCATTTCTTCAAGGAAATTGACTGCCACTACATCCAGTTTACCCCGATTGTAGAGCGTATCAGCCCCCATGCCGACGGCCGTCATCTGGCCAGTCCGTTACAGAATGACGAGAAATTAGCCGATTTCTCCGTATCACCGGAACAATGGGGTAACTTCCTCTGCACCTTATTTGACGAATGGGTACGCCAGGACGTAGGAAATTTCTTCATCCAGTTGTTCGACTCCACCCTGGCCAACTGGGTAGGTGCGCAGCCGGGCGTCTGCACCATGGCCAAGACTTGCGGACATGCCGGTGTCATGGAATTCAACGGTGACGTATATTCGTGCGACCACTTTGTATTTCCGGAATACAAGCTGGGCAACATTCATGAAAAGACACTGGTGGAAATGATGTACAGCGAACGCCAGATGAAGTTCGGGCAAATGAAACAAGACTCCCTTCCCCGCCAGTGCAAGGAATGTGAATTCCTCTTTGCCTGCAACGGTGAATGTCCGAAGAACCGCTTCACCCGCACAGGCGACGGTGAGCCGGGACTGAACTACCTGTGCAAGGGATACCATCAGTTCTTCCAACACGTAGCCCCCTACATGGATTATATGAAAAAAGAACTGCTGGCCGAACGCGCTCCGGCCAACATCATGGAAGCTATAAAAAAAGGAGAGCTCTAAAGCCCTCCTTTTTTTATAGTTGCCTGAATATATCACCTCAATCGTTCTTCAACAACACATTCTGAATAGCCTCCTTCAGGTTCTTCTTAGGCAAGGCTCCCTGCGCCATCTGCGGAGTACCGTTCATCGGCACAAACAGCAGGGAAGGCACGCTGCGGATACCAAACAAGGCTGCCAGTTCTTCCTCTTCGTCTACATTCACCTTATAGATGTCTACCTGTCCGGCATATTCATCGGCCAACTCATCCAATACCGGAGCCAGCATCTTGCACGGACCACACCAGGTGGCATAAAAATCAATCAAGGCCGGACGCTCACCCAGGAATTTCCATTCGTTCGGATTCGCTTCATAATTTGCTACTCTTGTCAAAAAATCTGCTTTGGTTAAATGTACTGCACTCATATTCTTCTGTTTTTAAATTTTTACTTACTTTCTTTTGTTGCCTGATAAGGTTTCACAAAATCCTTATACAATGCTTTGTTCCCGGACGAGGTGCCACATCCTCCTGCCGCACAGCAGGACCAGTTCACCATAGCCATCAGCATCAGCAACCCGCCCAATACTATCATCAGGGAGTCTGAGGCATAAATGCCATAAGCAGCAAACACTGCTCCCGAAAGGAGGCGTATCACCCGGAGAACATCCCAATTACGAAATAACCTTTTCATTGTCAACATCTTTTTTGTTTGTTTCTGATGCAAATGTAGATGGAAATGCGCAGGGGCACAACAGATTTTATTTATCTTTGTATTGATAAAATCTATTGAACCATGACATTACAACAGATGGAATATATCGTGGCACTGGACAAGTACCGCCACTTTGTACTTGCAGCCGAGGCATGCGGCGTGACACAGCCTACCCTCAGCGCGATGATTCAAAAGCTGGAAGAAGAACTGGATGTCAAGATTTTCAACCGCGACCGGAAGAATATCACCCCGACCCGCATCGGCGAAAAAATCATCCGTCAGGCACAGATTGTGCTGAATGAAACCCAGTGCATAAAGGAAGTGGTAGCCGACGAAACAGACAGCATGAACGGTAACCTGCGTATCGGCATTCTGCCCACCATTGCTCCCTACCTCGTGCCCGACTTTATCCATCATTTCCGGAAAACCTACCCGCACGTAAGCCTGTTCATTGATGAGAAAGAAAACAAGTCATTGCTACAGGAGCTGCACTATGGCAATCTGGACATTATCCTGACCACCCCACCGGAGGACTTGAACGGCCTGTTAGAGATTCCGGTCTATACCGAGAAGTTCGTGGCCTACTTTTCTGAAGCATGCGACCAGGCTAAAAGCTGTATCGCCAACGGTACCCTTCCTCCCGAACAAATGTGGATTCTGAAAGAAGGTCATTGTGTGCCCAACGGCGGAATGAATTTCTGCAAGAACAAGGACATCGGCAATCACATCTACGAGGCCGGAAGCATCGAGACCCTCATAAAAATCGTGGACCGGAACGGTGGATATACCATCATCCCCGAGCTTCATATTGCATCACTAACCGAGAAACAAAAAGCCCATGTCCTGCCTCTTCAGGCAAATCCTCCGGCACAACGTCACGTATCTATTCTTATCAAAGAAGACTTTATCCGCGAAAGAATGGTCAATGCGGTCATAGATACTCTTAAATCCATCATTCCCGCACCGATGCTGGAAAAGCGTTTGTCTTCACATTCCATCAGATTACGGCACTCAAAGAGCGAATAAATGACAATATGTCACAGAATAAGACTTTTTGTCTTTATAATTTAAATTTAAAGTGACAATTTGCTACAATCTATTCCATCAGACAGCTAATATAGTTTGCAAAGGTTTAAAAATCGGCATAGAAGGTTTAAAATAAAGGTACTACATTAAAAATGGAAGTTACAACAACCTCCATTCAAGATTTGTGGTACACTGTTTGCAAAAGAGTAAGTGAACTTGAATTTCAAAAGGGTTCGGGTTCAGAAACAAAATTGATTAACAACTAAAAATAGGAGATTACAACTATGATGCCGACTAGAAAATATTACAATCAGAACTGGTTACCAAGTATCTTTAATGACTTCTTCGATAACAACTGGATGGAAAAAGCAAACGCTACCGCACCTGCAATCAATGTGGTGGAAAGCGACAAGGATTACAAAGTAGAAGTAGCCGTTCCGGGAATGACTAAAGAGGATTTCAATATCCACTTGGGTGATGAAAACGAACTGGTCATCTCCATGGAAAAGAAAGTTGAAAACGAAGACAAAGAAAACAAAAAATACTTACGACGTGAGTTCTCTTACACCAAGTTCCAACAGTCACTTTACTTGCCCGACAATGTCGATAAAGAAAAGATTACTGCCAATGTAGCAAATGGTGTATTGACTATTGAGCTGCCAAAGTATTCTCAGGAAGAAAAAGCAAAAATTAATCGTGTGATTGAAATACATTAATCATCACAAATAACGGAAAACTCTCGTCTGCATCCATTGTGGGCGAGAGTTTTTATTTTGGAACTAACTTAAAACGATTGATATATGGCATTTATTGATTACTATAAGATTTTGGGAGTAGACCGTAATGCCACTCAGGATGAAATCAAGCAGGCATACCGGAAGCTGGCCAAGAAATATCATCCTGACCTGAACAAGGATGACCCGTCGGCAGAAGGAAAGTTCCAGCAAGTGAATGAAGCCAACGAAGTATTGAGCGATCCGGAAAAGCGTAAGAAATACGACGAATATGGCGAACACTGGAAACATGCCGATGAGTTTAAGCAGGAACGTGAGGCATACAGCAGGGCACAGCAACAGCACGGTGGCTCCGGCTACTGGTACTCCATGAACGACGGTGAATTTACGGAAGGATTTGGAGGAACAGGGGCAAGCGGCTTCTCCGATTTCTTCGAACAGCTTTTCGGCCACGGAAGAGGTGGACGAGGAGGATACCACACCATGTCGAGGGGACAGGATATAGAAGCACAGATGCACTTGTCGCTCAATGAAGCCTACGTCACCCACAAACAGACTTTCAGCATCAACGGTGAAAATATCCGTATCACTGTGCCGGCAGGTGTGGCCGACGGACAGACCATCCGTCTGAAAGGCTACGGCCAGAAAGCCATGAACGGAGGAGAAAACGGAGACTTGTACATCACCTTTGTCATCGATAAGGATGATACCTTCGAACGTAAGGGAGATGACCTCTACACCCACGTCAATATCGACTTGTACACTGCCGTACTGGGTGGAGAAGTACAGGTGAAGACCATGGACGGAATGGTCAAATTGAAAGTAAAACCGGGTACACAGAACGACACGAAGGTCCGTTTGAGAGGAAAAGGATTCCCGGTGTACAAACAGACCGGCCAGTTCGGCGATATGATTGTATCGTACCACATCAATATCCCGACCTCCCTGACCGAAAAGCAGAAGGATTTGTTCAACCAGCTGCGCGCTGCCAGCTGATAAGATATAAGTAACCCCGTAGGAGGTTTCCGCAAATGCGGAGGCCTCCTACGTTTTTTTGTGTGGCTATACATAGCAAACCTTCCCTAAATTATCAAGTTAAAACTGCAATGATAAAGATGCGCAATTCCATTTTTTATATCACATAATATTTCATATATTTGCAATTATACATAAATATCCCTCTTTATTTTATGAATCGTATCAAACAAATACTTGAAGAAAAGGGAATCACGCAAATCTGGCAAGATGAGAAAATAGATGAAAGTTTTAGCCAAACTAATGCGTATGTATGCAACCGTCGACAACCAAGGATAGAATGGCTATATGAAATTGCTTCTTTATTGGATGTTGAAACGAAAAATTTATTAGTCAATAATCAAGAAATAAAGAAGTAATCAATGATAGAAGTCAATCAGATAATCAAGAACTTAATCCCAACGGAACCTGTCACCATCATCAAGTTACAGCCTCTCGGGAATATGTATTCCATTAAATACACAGGAGTAAATACTCATAAAACTAGTACCAAAGTAATTAGTAAAGCTCAATTTGAGTCTTTGGAAGTATTGACAGCAGAAGGCGAATTTAATTTTAAAGGAGCTCCAGAGAAGTTTGTCATGTTTGCAGAAGCAGAACGCATCCATTCAGCTTATCAGTTTGACCCATTATTTGCCATTAACTGCAGTGTGGTCGACCCTCTTCCTCATCAAGTTGAAGCGGTTTACAAATACTTATTACCTCAGCCCAAAATTCGTTTTCTTTTGGCTGATGATACAGGTGCCGGGAAAACCGTCATGACAGGGCTTTTACTGAAAGAGCTGATTATGCGTGGTATCATTGAACGCATTCTGATTGTAACCCCAGGTGGTTTGACAAAACAATGGCAAGAAGATGAAATGGGAGTCAAATTCAATATACCTTTCACTTTAGTCAACCGCAGTCTGTTTACAGCAGATCCTAACATTTTCCGTACAGCCAATAAAGTCGTCACATCGATTGACTTTATAAGTCGGGAAGATATCTTGTCTGTGGTCAGCAATACAAGTTGGGATATGGTCATTTTTGATGAGGCCCATAAATTATCAGCATACGAATACGGACAAAAAACATACAAATCCAAACGTTATGAGGCAGCTTATGTCTTATCGCAACAATGCGAACACTTACTTTTATTAACAGCGACTCCTCATCGTGGAAGAACAGATACGTTTAAAAAGTTACTGCAATTATTGGATGAAGATATTTTTGCTACAGATGATGTAGCTTCCGACAGAGTCAAAGAATTAAGTAAAGAAGGGTTGAATAAATTCTTCATCCGACGTTTAAAAGAAGACATGAAAGATTGGGATGGCCATCCATTATACAAAAACCGTTTTACAAAGACCATTTCCTACCAACTTACACCTGAAGAGAAATACCTTTACGACCAAGTGACTAACTATCTGACTAGACGAAAAGAAGAAGCTACTGAAGAAAAAAATATTCATGTCAGTTTAGCATTAGCCGTCATGCAACGCCGTTTGGTCAGCTCCATTTATGCCATTAAAAACACGCTGTACAAACGTTGGAATTCCTTACAAGGTATTGTTGATGAAGTAAATAAGAATCCTAACATATGGAAACAGCGTCAGAAACTAGAACTGATTGATGTAGACAATATAGACCAATATGATGATTTGGAAGATGACGAAAAAGATGCACTCGATAACATCCTTTCCGATCCAAAAAAATTTAAGTTATTCACAACCTCCAAAAGTCTGGCAGAAATAGCCAATGAAGCACAAGAAGTTAAACGCCTATACGACATTGCCAACTACCTTTATAATCAGAATCAAGAAGAAAAGAAGTACATTCAACTCAAAGAATTACTTAAAAGCCAAGGAGTGATTAATGGACAGAAACTGGTGATTTTTACTGAACATAAAGATACTCTTACCTATCTACAAGAACGGCTAACCAATAATGGATATAAAGTGTCTGTCATTCACGGTGGCCTGTCGGTGGACGAACGCCGGGCTGCCCAATGGGAATTTATGTCTCCAGAAACTCAAATTTTGATTGCGACCGATGCTGCAGGTGAAGGTATTAATCTGCAGTTCTGCCGACTACTCATTAACTGGGATATCCCCTGGAACCCGAACAGATTAGAGCAACGAATGGGACGTATTCATCGTTACGGTCAAAAAGAAGATGTGCTTGTCTTCAACTTGGTAGCAGACAATACCCGCGAAGGACAAGTATTAGCCAAACTACTCAATAAACTGGATATCATTCGGGAAAGCATGGGGGATGACCGCGTTTACGATGTCATTCAAGATGTGCTGAAAGATGTCAGTCTGGAAGCAATCATTGCCTCTGTATTTGACGGAAAAGAATCAGACTTAGATCGCTTCCTGGCTCAAAACAACCAAGAGATTGAAAAAGAGTTCAAATGTCAGATTGAAGCACAACAAAAAGCTATTGCCCATAGTCCGGTAGATTATAAGAATGCCAGACTTTTAAAAGAAGACTCTGATGAAAAGCGTCTGCAACCTATCTACATTCAATTATTCTTTGAACGGACATTCAAATATTTGGGAGGACGTTACGAAAATGTACAGAAAGGAATTTATAAAATTACAACCATCCCTGAGATTCTTAGCAAGCAGTTAAAAGAAAACTATAATATACTTGCCGATAATCTGAATCAACTCTTATTTTGTTTCGACAAACAAATATTTCTTGATTACCAGAATACAGCCGCTATTTTAGGAAAAGTACATTACATAAATCCTGGTAATGCATTGTTCGACGCTCTGACAGATTGCGTGCGTAAAGACTTCAAAGAAGAAATGCTGAAAGGGACGATATTGGTTTCACCGGAAGATACGGAAGAGTACTTTGCATTTTTCGTAAAGAACCAAATTACCGATAATCGTCCTAATAAAGGAGATGATAGCATTGCCAACGAGCAGTTGAGTTTCATTTTTCAGACAGCTGATGGAACTTATCACAATACTTCTCCTGCCAAATTCCTAGACCTTCATGCTCCATCGCAATTTGCCAAGGAAATACTTCCACCTGCTACCATTCAAAGTCAGGAAGTAATGGGTTGGGCTTTCGAACATATTACCCTTCCATTATTCGAGGAAACCAAAGTAAAAGTAGAAGAAGATGTAGCCAAGCGGAAAGAATATTTGCAAACAGCTTTCAGCCAGATCATTATGGACTTGGATATCGCCATCAATGATATGCAGATGAAGGTCTTCATGGGCGATGTAAAACTACAAGAAAAATTATCGTACAAGATGGTACGTAAAGCTGAACTGATGCAAAGACGTGAAGAACGGATTGCCGACATGGAACAAATGATGGAGATATCACCTAAAGAACCTGAAATCATAGGCTGTGCTTATGTCGTTCCACTGACACAAATGGAATACAAACAACATTTCCACATGACACGTGATGAGGAAGTGGAAGAAATCGCAATGCAAGTTGCAATGAATTATGAAACAGGCCAAGACAGAAATCCGGAGGATGTTTCCCACCAAAATTTAGGCTATGATATAAAAAGTATAGATAAATTCGAGCTGAAACGGTATATTGAAGTGAAAGGACGTGCCGGTACCGATGGAGTCATGCTGTCGGAAAACGAATGGAACCGCTTGGCACAATTAGGTGACAAAGCATGGCTCTATATAGTTATAAACTGCAAAACCGCGCCTGAACTTTACAGAATACAGAACCCCGCCATTCGTCTTACCTTTGAAAAGGTATCAAAAGGAGTACAATATTACTTGCCTTTAAAAGAATGGCAACAGAAATATGAACAATAAAAAAAGACTATCATGTATATCAGTGAAGACTTACAACAAGAACTTGATTTCTTTAAAAGAACTAATGAGCATTTTGAGATTGAGGCTGGAAAAAGTTCCACCGAAGTGAAGAATGCAACGAATGAGATTCTTTACATGGCCATGTCTGCATCATTAGTCATGGATTATTCAGAAGATGGTTTCTTTGAAAATTTCGTCATCACCGACAAAAGTATTTCAGGACGTTCTGAATTGCAAATTGATGCGTATGCTCTTATTGAAACCGAAAGTTCAAAAGTAAAACAGCTTCATATTTTCCAATACAAGCTATACGCAAACGATTCCAAAAGCGCGTCTCCCGTGGAGTTACTCAATTTTGCGACTTTTGTGAACAATAATTTTGTACACCCGGAGTTTCTGGAAAAACCTTCGGACAATGAAGTAGTAGCTGAAATAAAAACAAAATGTGATGAGTTTCTGAAAGGAAGAAGAGATCGTCGCATCATTGTATATTGCCATTATATCAACAATGCTACAGGTATCTATCGCAATAATGAAAAAGAAATAAATAATGTCTTAGCCCGCTTCAACGCAGACCGGCAATTATTAGGATTTTCCATTCAGGTATATGGAGTGAAAGAAATTTTGGAACTGGTCAGAGAAGGAAAAATCCAAGTAGGAAGTGAATCCCTAGAATTAGTTAATGAAGGAATGTATTCTTACCGACTTGAAGATAACTCCAAACGCGAAAGTCTTGGATTACCTAAGAAAGTGATTGTGGGGATGTGCAATGTCAATGAATTCATCCGGCTGCAGAATAAATATCACCACAACCAACTGTATGCAGAAAACATCAGATTATACCTGGGTGACCGCGGAAATGTCAACAAGGATATCATTGCAACCATTACCAGCAGTGAAAGTCTTTGGTTTCCTTATATGAACAACGGGATTAGTATCATTTGTGATTCCTTGGCCATTGGCAACACAAATGCAGCAAAACATGTGCAAACTTTTACCTTGGAGAACATGCAGATTATCAATGGATGCCAGACAGTCAATGCGTTATATAGTGCAAAATACGGTGAAAACACGCGGGATAATTTCAGACCGGCCAATGTAATGGTGCGAATTCATGAAATTAATCCGTCACAGACCGACTTCAAAATGAATATTATCAAAGCAACAAATAATCAGAATTCTGTAAAAAGTTATTCGTTGATGGCTAATGACCCTATACAAATACGCATTGCTGAGGTCCTCAGAAAGTTCAACATCATTTATGACCGAAAAGGAGAAGGCAAGAATATACAGGGTAATCAAATGATTATAAGCATGGTCAATGTAGCATTGGCTTACAGAGCAGTTTACCTTTTCATGGCACGTTCATTACGCTCCGGTTTAGGCAAATCACGTGTATTCCAAAAAGCCGAATATGATAAAATATTCAATGGCAACTTGCTGGAAGAAGGGAATGAAAAACAACTGGATGAATTATGTTTTAAATTTATCATTGCCAATGGTATACTCGATGCCATAAGAGAGCAAATCCAACAAGATAATGCAAAGTATCTGGGAAAACTTCCTATCTTCAAAAAAAGTACCTATTACTTAGCCGGATATATGTATGCTTCTCGGAAAACGGATTTCGATACTTTACAAAAAAATATGACAGAAGTCTTCCAATCAGACAATGAGCAAAAACTGAGAGGAATGAATTTCCCGAATAAGGTAACCGAAATCGTAAGAACGTACTTTGACGCAATGATTACCAGCTTCATCGCATTTTATAACAACTTAAAGGACATTAACAAAACAGACATTGACAACCTTCTGAAGAACAAATCTTTTGATGAAGCCTACAAAAAAGAACTTGAAACAATGATTGGTAAACTTCCGGATATAGAAGATTAATTATGACAAAAGCAAAGAAGCTCATAGAAGTAGCAATGCCGATTAAGGAAATCTCGGCAGAAAGTGTACGCGACAAATCTATCCGTCATGGACATATTTCCACCTTGCATCTGTGGTGGGCCCGTCGGCCATTGCCTGTATGCCGGGCGGTAATATTTGCAAGTCTGGTACCCGATCCGCTGGATCCGGAGTGTCCGCAAGCATTCTGTGATGCTGTGCAAGACCTGCTGGCCAATAATCCGCTTTATGCCCCTTATCCAGATATTCCCTATACATCTATCTATGACCCGATGCCTGACAACCTTCGCAACCGACTGTTGATGTTTATCGGGAAGTTTTCACCTGCCTGCCAAAAAAATATGCTGGCCGGAAAAACGACTCCTTCCAAGGACCAAGTGCAAGAAGGATGCCTGATAAAATGGGAAAGTAAAAACGACCCTACAGTGCTTCGTCTGGCTCGTTTGCTGATATGGGTAGCCTACAATTCCGAACTACGTTCTGAAGCCACATACACAGACTTGGCTGTAGAATTTGATGAAGCTTCTAAAGCCATCACGAACGCTGAGACTGCATTGTATCACACGACAAACCGACATCTCACTTCTCCAGAGGTAACAGCCAAAGAAGCAGCCTTACAAGAGGCTATCGAGAAATTCCAGAACCGGATGCCCAGCGTATTCGATCCTTTTGCCGGTGGTGGCGCCATACCCTTGGAGGCAGCTCGTTTGGGATGCCGTTCTTTCGGTAACGACATCAACCCCGTAGCGCATATCATTGAAAAAGGTTCGGTAGAGTTTCCTCAAAAATACGGAAAACCTATCACCTACACTCACGAGGAATTTATGACTTTATATGGCAAAGAAGGAGTAAAGTTGTATACCGAAAATTTTGGAGGAATGCCTACGGGCAATGTAGAAATACCCAATAGATTGTCTTTTGATGTAGAATATTATGCCCAAAAGTTACTAGCCATGACTGAGGCCGAAGTGGGTCATCTTTATCCTGCGGACGAAAAAGGAAACAAACCTATAGCCTATTATTGGGCACGGACAGCTACGTGTTCTAATCCTTCTTGTAGAGCAAAAGTACCTCTACTAAAACAGTTTTATTTGGCGAATACCAAATCGAAAAAGGTGTATCTGAATCCTATCATCCATGGTACTGATATTCAGTTCGAAATAAAAGAAGGAAGTTATGACGAGAAAGCCTTGCCAGGATGGAATAACCGAGGAAACATGACTTGTCCCTGCTGCGGAAATATCACACCAGTAGATCAGGTTAAACAACAATTCAAAAATAAAAAAACTTCCGAACGAATTCTATCTGTCATTTATGAAACCAACGGTGGTAAGTACTATGCCACACCACATAAAGACAATTCTTATCAGCCTCATTTGACAATAGAAAATAAGCCCAATGAGAAGATGGCTGTTGAAAACAATCGTAATTTCAATACTCCTGGATGGGGAATTGACAATTACGGTGACATGTTTTCCTGTAGACAATTGTATATGCTATTTACACTCATTAAAAATCTATCTCAATTAAAGTCTGAAATAAATACATCCGAATACCACCAAGCTCTGCTCACTTTCCTTGCCATCTGGTTTGACCGTATAGCCGTGGCAAATACCTCATTAGGCAGATGGGACAATGCTAGAGAGGGGATTCAAACCCCTTTCAGCCGCCAGGCCATTGCCATGGTTTTCGATTATCCGGAATCCAACCCTTTCTGCAACAGTTCGGGCAGTGCCCTCAACCAACTGGAGTGGATAACCCGTTACATCGAGTCGGAAAGCAATTCTCCTTTTGCTGCATTGTTTGCAAATGCTTCCAGTGGAGAGAAAGGACAATTCGCTGCCAAAACGCTGACTGCTGTCGTAACAGACCCACCCTATTATGACGCCATAGCCTATGCGGATATCTCAGACTTCTTTTATGTATGGATGAAGCGCACATTGGGAGACATCTACCCCATCAATTTTGCTACTCCCCAAACCCCAAAAGCAGAAGAGTGTACGGCACTGAAACACCATCATCACAACAGTGAGGCAGAAGCCAAAAAACATTTCGAAAACAAACTGACGGCCATTTTTGATGCCATCGAATACCAAACTTCTGAGATTGTCAGCATTATGTTTGCCCATCAAAGCACCGAAGCTTGGACAACGCTCTGCAATTCAATATTAGGAGCAAGAATGAACATTACCGGCAGCTGGCCAATGGATACAGAAATGGCCAATAGAAGTTTAGGATTGGCTGGGGCTGCCCTCGAATCGTCTGTAACCGTTTCATGTCGTCCGTCTGAACGTAACGGATTCGAAAGTTTCAAACGAGTGAAACGAGCCATTGAAACCAAAGTCACAGAAGAAGTCAATGCCCTCTACGAATTGGGGTTTCGGGGAGCAGACCTCTTGACAGCCTGCTTTGGACAAGCTGTCAGTGAATTTGGGAAATACGAAACAGTGGAAAAAGCAGATGGTAGCGAAGTAACTGTAGGTGAACTTTTGGAGTTAGCTCGGACCGCGGCATTTAACGCTTTGCTCAGTGGTTTTGACGGAGATGAATATACCCGTTTCTATATCTTTTGGTTGCAGATGAACGGCATGGGAGACACTGACTTTGACGATGCAGCCAAGTTTGCCCGCGTGGGAATGAGCGTCAATATCAGTGACATTTTCGCTCACAATCTACTTATCCGTACCGGTAACAAACAGCATCTGGCGACCTACACCGAACGCACGATAAATGAAAAATTAGGTATGAGTACCAGTGACCCGCTGATAGACCAAGTACACCGGGCCATGGCCAATTGGCGGGATGGCGACCGCGGAAAAATCCTTCACCACATACATATAGTAGGAAAAGAAGCCAATAATCCTTTCTGGCGTGTGTTGGCATCCTTGAAAGAACTGTTGCCGGAAGGAGATGACTTAAAACAAGTACAGGAACTCATCTCTAATTCGGCCGACCTGATACAGCATTGCGGAGAAAGCATGACCTACACCCAAGGTACATTATTTAATTAACCTGTCAATACCAATAGAATTATAGATATGAATGATAAGATACATAAAGCCCTCGGCATCTTTCTAGATGCCATGCGTCCGTTTGTAGTAGGCTTCCTGCAACAACATTTTCCGAATGAGCCATGGGAAAGATTATATTTTTCCAGATTGAAAGTTCCCAAACGGGCCACCTGGAATCAGGCACTGAAAGCACAAGGTGAAAATCAATCATGCATCAGCCTGATTGATTACAATAACTTGACGGATTTTGCACTCGGTTTTAAGCAAGAACTGGGTATAGAATTCGGACTCCCGGATAAGGCAAATAAATTCATCAGTTATCTGCAAGAGCTGAAAGATATCCGCAACAAGTGTAACCATTATCAAGTTTTGGATAACGAAGAAATAGACGGTGCCTATCTCTATATCAAACAGGCTGCCAAACTGATGAAAATGGATGAACTGGTCAGCGAAATAGACAATATTAAGAATCAAGAACAACCAATGGCACAACCCGTCCAAGCAATGGCTCCTCCAATGCAAACTGCCGCCGTAACCATGCGAGAAGATGCTCCTATCCCTGCATGGTTCACCAACGTATATCCTCATTACGACATTCGAAACGGCGTACTGGATGAGTCAATCTTCGCAGCCAATCTGGGAGAAGTAGCCTTGGGTATCGGACAGGAAGTTTATAACAATCCGACAATATTCTTCGAAAAAACCTATATCACTGCCGGACTTCGAGACATTGCCAACCGGGTGGTTCGTGCATTGAATGGTGAAGAAAGTGAGAACCGAGTCATCTCATTGCAAACAGGATTTGGTGGTGGTAAGACCCACACTTTGATTTCATTATATCATATAGCCAAAGCCGGACGTTCATTGTTAAGTTCCGCCTATACAACCCATCTGTTAAATAAAGATATACATCCTGAATACAATGACGCAAAGGTTGCCGTCTTTACCAATAACACAACCGATGTCGCACAAGGACGTACTACAAAGGAAGGTATAACCATTCATACCTTATGGGGCGAATTAGCCTATCAACTAGGAGGAGCAGAAGGCTACAATAAGGTACGTGCCAACGATGAAAGTCGGACAGCACCTTCTTCTTCTATATTCAAGCCTATTCTGGCTCAAAACACACCTTCTCTAATCCTGATTGATGAGTTGGCTGATTACTGTAATAAAGCCAATGGAATAATGGTAGGTAAAGGCACCCTTTATACACAAACAGTAAGTTTTCTGCAAACACTGACCGAATCAGTCGCTGCAGTGCCTCAATGTGTATTGATAGCCACTCTTCCTGCCAGTGCAACAGAAGTAGCTTCATCAGAAATTGGCCAACAGATACTCTCTTCTTTGGAGAACCGTATTGTACGTGTGGGTACTGGTATCAAACCAGTAGATGATGAAGAAATATTCGAAGTGGTTCGCCGTAGGTTATTTGAAAATGTCGGCAATCCAGATACAATAGAACAAGTTCTGACACGGTACAAAAATACCTACCACAACCGACGTTCCGACTTACCAGCTGAAGCAGACCGCATAGAGTATATCAATAAAATGCGTAAAGCTTACCCATTCCACCCCGAACTAATAGATATGTTCCGATTAAAATGGGGAAATGACCCTCATTTTCAACGCACACGAGGCGTATTACGTTTGTTAGCCTCCATTGTCAAGGATTTATGGAGTCGCCGCGGTTCTTTAAGCGGGTCACAAGCTCTGATACACACTTCAGATGTCAACCTTGCCAATTTACCAACTGTAACAGGAACTATCACCAGCCTAATAGGCAGCCAATGGGAAACGGTGATGCATGCCGATATTATAGGCACCTCAAGCAATGCTTATAAAATAGATAACGAAGACCCACAAAGCAATAGCTGTAAATACAGTTTGGCACAAGGAATAGCCACTACACTGTTAATGAGTAGTATAGGTGGATCGCAGAACAAAGGATTAAACATAGAACAATTAAAACTTTGTATGCTTCGCCCATCTGCATTCCAGCATAGCGAAATCAACAATGCCCTGAACAAATTGGAGCAGGTTGCTTATTACCTTTATTCAACCAATGTAGGAGCCAAAACTTATTGGTTTCAAGCAAAACCTAACATTAATATTCTAATTAATAGTGCCAAATCAGAAATATCAGCAGCAGATGTCAAGGCTGATATACTAAAACGGCTAAATAATCAAATAAACAGCAACAGCCAACTGCGCATATTAATCAACCCATCAGGTGATGTTCCCGAGCAGAAAACATTGACCTTAGTCATATTAAGTCCGGACTATGCTACCCAAATCAACTCAATTAACAAGAAAGTTGAAAATTATGTAGAACAAATTGCTACTAAAAAAGGAAGCACACAGCGCGTTTTCCGGAATACAATATTCTATCTGACTTGCTCTGAAAGCCAGCTTGGGTTATTACAATCTAAACTGACAGAGTACTTAGCATGTGAAAGAGTACAACATGAATATAGCGGACAATTGGACACAGACCAAAAAAAGGATATTATTGACAAGAAGAATGATGCAAACGAACAAGCTAATACCCAGTTGATTTCTGTGTATAACATAGCTATGCGTTACTCTGCAACCGATGGTTTAGAAGCCTTGGAATTACATGACTTTGCCCGCGATATGCAGACGCAAATTACGGACAAATTAATGGAAGCTATCATTGAAGAAGAATGGTTGATACGCTCGATTGGCATTGGAACATTGAAAGCAAACCGCTTGTATCCTACTCTCGAAAATCCTATTAATGTAACGACACTGTATGAAGCCTTTCTGCAATATGATGACAAACCTATGATTACAGGAGCAGATGCTGTAACCAGCACCATCCAAAAATATTGCTACAACGGTGAATTCAATGTGGCTTTCGGAGAAGAAGGAAATTATTCACGTATCTATCATCGTGAAAACATCTTTGGCCTTGATGTCACTGAACGTCAATATTGGCTGATAGATAAGAACGTCATGCCTCAAGATAAGGTAGAAACGGAATCTGAAGATAACAAGACAAAATCAGAAAACAATTCCCATACACCACCAGATAATTCTCCGCATAAACCGGATGATGTTTCATCACAACCAGTACGTCATTTTAAATCTATCAAAATTTCCGGTAAGATTCCAGTAGACCAATGGACTCAATTATTCTCTAGTTTCATTGTGCCACTAAATCAAAACAATCTAGAGATTGAAGTTTCTTTTAAGGCTAGTTCCACTCTTGCTAAACCACTTGACGAATCAGCTCAGATTTATAAAATAGTGAAGGAATCAGTTCAACAATTAGGATTAAAATTAGAAGAGATAGAATAATAGGAATAAAATCAGACATTTAGAATCCATTTAAAAGGTTACTCTTTCAGAATGGATTCTATTTTTTTCTATTGCTGTCCGATAAAATCGATTACATATAAAAAATCCCGCTCGACCATTGTTATATTCAATGGTCGAGTCTTGTTTTGTCATTCTAAGCCCCTTCAAAAGATAGACAGCTGATAATCTTCTTTCCGATCTACGCTTAAGAGCGTTTCCCAGTCTTTCCCGGGTGATTAAACAGACTGTAGAAGTCCACATAATACATAAGCGTAATCCGTATCATGGTTGCAAGTCCGGAGAAACTCCATGAACGTATGAGTTTCCTTTTCATTATCATAAGCAGCAGATTAGCTATAAGGGTCACCCAAATCTGTTTCTTGATGGCATTTGCACTTTCTCCATAGAAGTATTTCAAGGGGAAGTTCTGCTTTATCTGCTTGAACAACAGTTCTATCTCCCAGCGTTTACGGTAAATTTCTATAATCTCGTTCGGATCTGATTCCATGTCGTTCGTGAGCAATGAAAACAGTTTGTACTTTCGGGTATCGGCATAAGTAATGATACGGGCATGGTGAGTCAGGGTTTCGCCACCCTTCAGTACTTTTGAGAACGTAACATGTTGTATCCGTACTTCCATAAATCCTTCTGTAGTCTGGTACATGCACTCCTCCAGAACAGAGTATTTCAGGTTTCTCTTCATTTTTGTCACATACAGAACTCCTCTCATCGGAGAAAGTAATAATCTACTGCCTTATGGAACATCCGTCAGCGAATCTACCTTGAAATAGGGAACTCCACCTATCAAATCCGTCTTACTGGCGAACATTACTATAACCAGCTAGACGAAAACCATCACCAGCATGTATGGCTAGCCGATGCCGAAGCTTCATACATCAAGGACAAATGGCGGTTTTCCATGACTCTGTGTAACTTGTTCAACCAAAAAGAATATCGATATACGACTTATTCGGCTATCCAACAATATACATCATGGATAAAAATGCGACCAAGAGAAATCTTAGTTTCAATTCAATATCAATTATAACGTAAAGTAAAAGCAAAGACAAAGTTAAAGCTTGGTTTAACTTTCGGTTTAACTTAGAGCCTCAGAAACACATAAACTGAATATAATTAAGATAAAAGTACAGTGTCGTGTACATAAAGAAAAAGCTCCGTAAACCATTGATTTACAGAGCTTCAATCCTGTACTCGAAGCGGGACTTGAACCCGCACAGCCGCAATGGCCAAGGGATTTTAAGTCCCTCGTGTCTACCGATTCCACCATTCGAGCATCCTTTCAAAGAAAGAGCGGAAAACGAGACTCGAACTCGCGACCCTAACCTTGGCAAGGTTATGCTCTACCAACTGAGCTATTTCCGCGTTTACGGGTGCAAATGTAGGGAGTTTTGCGATATACTCCAAACTTTTCACCCGTTTTCTTTTTAATTTTATGCAATTATCTTCCTAAAAGTGAGTTTTCAGCTTGAACCACTTTCTCGAAATTGAAGCCACTTACCACTTGCTGCATCAGTTCTTCAATCTTGTCATTACACAAGTTACCGATACTTCCGGCATGCGTGTGATGTACGGTCTTATCGTGTGAGAAGTTTCCAGCCTCAATGTCCAGCCCTACTTTCTTATATGCATCACGGAACGGCATTCCTTCTGAAGCCAGGCGGTTCACCTCTTCCACACTGAACATATACAGGTATTTGTCATCATCTAGAATATGTTCGTTGATTTTGATTTTCTCCATGATGTAAGTAGCCATCTGCAAGCAGTCTTCCAGTTCCTCAAAGGCAGGAAGGAACACTTCCTTGATAATCTGAAGGTCACGGAAATAACCGGAAGGAAGATTATTCATAATCATCATAATCTGCTGCGGAAGAGCCTGAATCTTGTTGCATTTGGCACGGGTCAGCTCAAACACATCGGGATTCTTCTTGTGCGGCATGATGCTGGAACCGGTGGTACATTCATCGGGCAACTTCACGAAGCCGAAGTTCTGACAACTGAACATGCAGGCATCAAACGCCATCTTCGACAGTGTTCCGGCAATAGAAGCCAGCGCAAACGATACGTTGCGTTCCACCTTGCCACGGCCCATCTGGGCATACACCACATTGTAATTCATTGAATCGAATCCCAACAGACGAGTGGTCATCTCACGGTCCAACGGGAAAGAAGAGCCATACCCTGCTGCCGAGCCCAATGGATTACGGTTACAAGTCTTATAAGCAGCCTGAAGGAACATCATATCGTCCACCAAGCTTTCTGCATAAGCTCCAAACCACAGACCGAAAGAAGAAGGCATGGCGATCTGCAGGTGGGTATATCCCGGCATAAGCACATCCTTGTAACGGTTGCTCTGAGAAATAAGTACATGGAACAAACGTTCTACAGCTTCTGCCACCGATTTCAACTGAGCACGGATAAACAGCTTCAAGTCGACCAGCACCTGGTCATTGCGCGAACGTCCACTGTGGATTTTCTTTCCCACATCCCCCAGGCGGCGTGTCAGCATCAGCTCCACCTGTGAATGTACATCCTCTATTCCGTCTTCAATCACAAACTCCCCGCGTTCTACGGAAGCGTATATATTTTTCAGTTCTTCCAGCAAAATCTTCAGTTCGTCCGAGGTCAGCAGGCCGATACTTTCCAACATGGTAATATGCGCCATCGAACCCAACACGTCGTACTTTGCCAGATACATGTCCATTTCGCGGTCACGTCCCACGGTAAAGCGGTCAATTTCCGCATTTACCTGTACATTTTTTTCCCAAAGTTTTTGAGCCATAATTTCAGTTTTTATCTCCGGCATCTGCCGGTCATTTCAATTAATAAGGAAGCATGGCCAGCATGTCAGCCAGTTTCTCTACTCCCTCCTGCAGGGGCTTTGACACCATGGCTTTCATGAACATGTTCACTTCCGCACGGATAGTCACTTTCATTTTAGCCTCTTCCTGTGTTACAGGCAGAATCTGAATCCACAGATTCAAAGGTATGGGCGATTTGTCACCTTCAAACTTGATGCACTTCAAAGGTTCACGCTCAATGATGCGCAATGTAAGACTGATGCCCTGTACTTTCAAGGTAATGGAATCACGGTCGAACGACATATCTTCCAGTTTCCCGTCCAGCTTGTCCTTCACCATGTCCAGACGTTCCCGAACTCCTTCCAGGTTATTCAGGTCGGACAGTTTGTTATATACTCGTTCCTGACTATAAGGAACATGCTTCACATTGCTTTCAAATTGTACAGCCATATTTTTTCAATCTTCAGGAAAATTCTCCCGTCATCGCATAAAAAAATGTCATCTTGAGCAGAGTGGACTCGCTCAGGATGACATCTCCTATTTACAATCCGAGACTGCTTTCCCAGTTACAGAATCTATTATTTTCCAGTCCAGTGAGAAGGATCCTCTCTCCATGCCTGCAGCACAGGGATATCCTCTTCATTGATATAATCGGTCTTCAAAGCTACTTCCAGCACCGCATTGTAGTTGGTCAGTGTAACCAGTTCTACTTTTGCTTTCTTGAAGGCTTCTACTGATACATCGAAACCGTAAGTGAAAGAAGCAATCATTCCAATTACTTCACAACCGTCGCGACGGATAGCTTCTACCGCTTTCAAACTGCTTCCACCGGTTGAAATCAGGTCTTCTACAACAACCACTTTCATACCCGGACGCAATTCACCTTCAATCAAATTTTCCAAGCCATGGTCTTTCGGGCTTGAACGAACATATACGAACGGCAAGTTCAACTCTTCTGCCACCAGCGCACCCTGTGCAATCGCACCTGTAGCTACACCTGCGATGGCGTCTACTTCACCGAATTTTTCAAGAATAACACGACAAATTTCTAACTTTACGAAGTTACGAAGTGCAGGATATGACAACGTCTTACGATTGTCACAATAAATCGGCGATTTCCAACCTGATGCCCAAGTAAACGGGTTAGCCGGCTGAATCTTCACAGCCTTCACCTTCAGCAACTTTTCTGCAAATAATCTTTCCAAAGCTTTCATAACTTTTTAATTCTCTGATAAATGTTTTTGCAAAATTATAGAAATACATCGGGAATAGAAAATTTAAGAGCATTAATTTTACTAAAACCCGTCAGATTGTTTTATTTCGTCCACGCCAGTGTAACAATGCTGATGCTTATTCCCTCAATATCAGCCAGTACATCTGCACAGGCACCCAACGTGGCCCCTGTGGTCAGCACATCATCCACCAGCATCACATGTTTGCCTTGCAGCATACGGGTATCGCCAGCCAGATGAAAAAGATGAACCGTGTTTTCCTGCCGTTCCAGCACGGATTTATGGGTCTGGGTCTGATTGTTTCGCACCCGACAGAGCAACCCGTCGCACACCGGAATGCCCGTCTGCTCAGAAATGCCCTCTGCCAGCAGGCGACTCTGGTTATATCCCCTGGTACGCAGACGGTCGGGGTGCAAGGGAACCGGCAACAAATAATCTACTCCCTCAAAGAAACCCGTCAGGAGCAGTTCATGCGCCAGCATCTCTCCCATCTGCCGGCAGACTTTCTGACGGCCATAGTATTTCATACCGGCCAATATATGGGCAACTTTCCCTCCACGGGCATAATAAAACAAAGCCGACGCCCGCTGTATCGGGAAACGCCCCCAGAAAATCTTTTCCATTTCATTGCCCGGTGTATTTCCTAAATGCGTATGAGGAAGCTGTGACAAACAATCACAGCAAAGAGCCTGTTCGGAGACCTGCAACTTCCGTCCGCAAGCCATGCAGAGACGGGGAAACAGAAAATCCCGGATGTCAGTCAAAATATTCATCTGGCTCTACCTGATTGACAAAACGACGTACTTCTTCCAGTGTAAAGCCCCGACCTACAGCAAAACGAATCAGCTTCATGCTCCGTTCATAGTCATTGGCAGCTTTTATTCCTTTCATTTTCTGCTTCAGCATCTTTTTCAGGATTCCGTCGTATTCTTCGGTATCGATTTCCTCCAGTCCGGCACGGATGTCTTCGTCCGACAGGCGTTTCATACGGAGCATCTGTGCAATCTTCATCCGCCCCCACTGATTGAAACGGTACTTGTCGCGCACATAAAACCGGCAAAAACGAGCCGCATCCAAGTAGCGCTCCTTCTGCAAATGGGCCATAATCCGTTCTGTCACTTCCTCCGAAGCTCCCCACTTGCGAATTTTCTCCTCCACGTCCGACGGGCAACGTTCCACCGACGAGCAATACACTTCGGCCTTACTCTTTATCTCTGCTTCACTATATTCTTTCATGGTCTGATTGCTTTTATCATCCGGTCGTTTCCCGACAAGTCTTTCCGTAATTCAATCTGGCAGTATCCAAGCTCCTCCAGCATCCGCACAGTCTCAGCCCCGTAAGTACGGTTGATTTCAAAATACAATGCTCCTACTTCCGAAAGCCAGTCAAGTCCTTTCCGGGCTATTCTCCGGTAAAACCGCAACGGGTCCGAATCGGGGACAAACAATGCCAGTTCAGGTTCCCAGTCGAGTACATTCGCCTCCATATCCGTCCGCTCGCTTTCCGTAATGTAAGGAGGGTTGCTCACCAGCACGTCTACCTGACATTCAGGAAGTTCCTCTTTCAGAATATCGGCACAGAACAAAGTCACCTTGTCTCCATAACGCTTTACATTCATAGCCGCAATGCGCAAAGCCTCAGCCGACACATCGCACGAAGAAACCTGCGCTTCCGGCAACAGCTGCGCCAGCGATACGGGAATGCAGCCGCTTCCGGTGCCAATATCCAGAATACGCACCTGCCCTGCCTCCCGATAATCGGAGACAATCCATTCCACCAGCTCTTCCGTTTCCGGACGAGGAATCAGTACCCCTTGTTCCACATGAAAAGACATTCCACAAAAAGAGGCTTCCTGCAAAATATACTGAAGGGGTTCCCGCTGCTTCAAGCGCCGAAGAATATCCTCCAGTTCCGCCCACTCTTTCGTGGAAAAATTCATATCTTTGCCTGTATAAAGTTCAAGAGTAGAGAGATGCAGAATATCCGAAGATATCCACTTTGCCATGGCTGAAGCCTCTTCTTCTGCATAAAAAGGACTCAGCTCTTTTTTGATATGTACATAAACCGGATGCATAGTTGCAAAAGTAACGATAAAAAATGAAGAATATGACGATAGACGAAAAATATATGCGGCGCTGCATACAACTGGCCCGAAACGGTATCTGCCATGCTGCTCCCAACCCCATGGTGGGAGCCGTTATTGCACGCGACGGAAAAATCATCGGTGAAGGTTATCACGTGCGCTGCGGGGAAGGCCATGCCGAAGTGAATGCCATCGCCTCGGTCAAAGATGAAAGTCTGCTGAAGGATGCCACCATTTATGTGAGCTTAGAACCCTGTTCTCACTATGGGAAAACCCCTCCCTGTGCCGACTTAATCATACGGAAAGGGATTCCGAGAGTCGTAGTAGGCTGTGTGGACCCGTTTTCTTTGGTAGCCGGAAGAGGAATCCAGAAGTTGCGGGATGCCGGCATTGAAGTGACGATCGGTGTACTGGAAAAAGAATGCCGGGAACTGATTCGTGCTTTCGTGACATTCAACCTGAAAAAGCGTCCTTACATCACCCTGAAATGGGCACAGTCGGCCGACAGTTTTCTGGACATCCGACGTGAAGGCGGAAACGCGGTACGCCTTTCCACTCCTCTCTCCACCTTGGCGGTTCACAAGATGCGGGCCGAACAGAAAGCCATTCTCGTAGGACGGCGCACAGCCCTGCTCGACAACCCGTCGCTCACGGTACGCGAATGGTACGGACAGAACCCGCTCCGACTGGTCATCGACCGGCAGCTGACTTTGCCGCCTCATCTGCACCTGTTCGACGGCAGTACTCCTACCCTCGTCTTTACGGAAAAAGAAAAGGCCGCTACCCAGAACCTCACTTACGTGACACTGGATTTCGGCCAGAATATTCTCCCGCAAATCATGCAGGTGCTTTATGAGCAAAAAATACAAACATTACTGGTAGAAGGCGGAAGCCAGACGCTCCAGGCTTTTCTGGAACAAGGGCTATGGGACGAAGCATTCATAGAACATGCCCGCGTGACCTTGCACGACGGTATTCCTGCTCCCCTCCTTCCCCACGGACAAGAAAGCCGTTTCTTTTTCCGTGACGGCGCACTGATTCAGCACTGCCGCCACGCAGAATAAATTTAGAAACGGCAGCTGATGCCTGCCATAAAATGAAGACCTTCCACCGGATAACCTGCTTCAGTAGCGTATACCTTATTGAGCAGGTTATTCAGGCGGCCAAACACGTTGATGCGGTTCAGCAACTCATACTCTGCTCCTACAGACAGGTTATTGATGGCATCCGCACGCCCAAAATCACCCATCTTCTGACGACGTTCGTAGTTGTAGTTCAACAGGGCATGGCAATTCTTGATCACCTTGGCACGCACACTGAAATCGGCCTTCAATTCAGGCTTCAACTGCAACAAGCCTTCGTTTCCTTCCGTCACGTTCCAGCTATAATACGTACCGTTTACAGAAAAGTCTACCCAGTCACGGTAGGCATAGCTCACAGAAACACCTCCATAACCGACTTTTCCCTTATCCTGCAGGATACCTGTATAGAACACATTCTGCTCATCCGTATAGAATCCTCCCGGTACGGCAAAAAGTTCATTCTTGGTAATACGATAACCTCCGTAGAGTTCAAAACCTAATCCGATAACCGGAGAAGCCTTCAAACCGATTTTCGCATCCAGTGGTGTATAGGAAGTATGCATCTGCTGTGCAATCGTCCAGTAAGGTGAGAAGTCATTCAACCGGCGGAAATCATTCAGACGTGTTCCGCCCAACACATTGAGGTAAGCCACATACGTATCGGCAAACGTATATTCCAGTTTGACATCCGGCGCAGCTTTCAGTCCGCTACCATAAGCCGTCTGCAAATCCACATGGGCTCCCACCCGCAACTTCACGGATTCACCCTGATAGGTGTAGTACGGATTCAGCTGCAACAGCGTATAATCCTGCTGCGACACATCGTGAATCAGGTTGTCCATCTCCAGACCGATGCCCACCTGCTGTTCCTCATTGATATTACCAGCCATGAAACCTTCGGTATGGAAAATATTTTCAGAACCATACTCCATGTAATAATTATCATAGCGCAAGCTGAAGCTACGCAAGCCAGTCTGGAAAGCAAACTGTATAGGCAAGTCCTTGTCGCGGGACATCACTCCTACATATCCTTCACCCAACGTATAACGCTGTGTGGTAGGCCAGTTCTCCACCCCTTCATTCATAGACGGCATATAATTAAATACCTGCGAAGCAAAGGCACCTCCTAATTTCAGCGCCACCTTCCGGAAATCATGCCGGTAGTCCAGCGACACATCCGTACGGTAAAAACGCGACTTCCACTCCTCTCCTTCCATGAAATGCGGAATATCCCCGTTCAGCCCGTACAAGGAAGCCATGATTCCCAGACGGTCTTTCGAAGAAATATCCCACAGATAACTTCCTTTCAGGTCCACATTGTTCAGCGTACCGTAAGCCGCACGGACATAGCCCCTGTCGGCTCCCTTCTGAGCCAGTTCTCTGGACATCGCCTCCATAGGAGTGGCTTTCCAGGCTCCCAACGGACGCAAATCCGTCGCATAATTAATAGCCTGCTTCGGAGCCGCCGGCTCCTCCACCTCGGGCATGACATTCACCTTAAAGGCATCCATCACCTCGGGGTTGTACTGATTTTCCACTACCACCGTCCGGTTCAGTGTAGAATCTTTCTCCCCTCCATTCTGCGCACATACCGTAGCTGCGGGCCACAGACCGGCGCAAACCAATATCGTACTTATGTATTTCATCTTACTTTACACTTTTAAGTTTTTCCAGGCGACTTTCAATCATTCCGGCGATGTCATCATCGGCCTGATAATTCTGCTGCAAAGACAACAAATACTGTTTAGCCTCCATCTTGCGGTCCAGCTTCACGTACACATCCGACAACAAGACAAAGCTTCTTGCCAGCCAGTATGCATGCGGTGTGCTGACTTCGATGTATTCCAGCACTTCCTTCTCCGCCTTGGCAGTTTCTCCCTCATCGAAGTAAGTCTGTGCCACCAGGTATTTGGCTTCTGCCCCGTACACATTACGCGTATCCTTAGCCAGTTCGGTCAAGTCGGCCAGTGCAGCCTTCTTCTGCCCTTCCGCCAACAACGCCTTGGCACGGAAATACAACGCCTCGCTACGTACCTCCGGCGTCAGCTTGCTCTGCTTGAGCAGCGCCGAAGCAGTCGTCACGGTTTCAGCCCGGTCGCCCAACGCACAAGCGCTTCGCAGAGCACCCACTTCAGCCTGCAGACGCTCTTCCTGCACAGCCGAGCGGTCGGCCAAACGCTTGTAAAGGTTCAATGCCTTGGCATATTCCTTCTGGTTGTAAGCCATATCGGCACAAAGCGCCAAAGCCTTTCCTTCATACTTGCTTCCGGAAAAGCGCAACACTTCTTCCAGACGGGCTGACGCTGCCGCATAATCCTTCTGGTTATAATCAATCAAACCTAAATAATAAGACGCATCCACACTGAAAGCTCCTTGCGGGAACGACTGAAGATAGCGGGTCAGACTGGTCTTTGCTCCGGCAATATCTCCACGCATGTAAGCACGTTCGGCTGCCGTATACGTCAAAGAGTCGCGTTCGCTCACGTTGAAAGTCGCACCACCAGGCACTGTAGAAGCAAACGCCATATAGTCATCCACCTTATTCAAATCCACATAAATGGACTTCAGGTCACGCTGTGCCAGGCGCGCCTCCGCACTACCCGGATACTTCGTAATGACCTGCTTGTAAGCTGCAATGGCTTGCTCGTAGCGGTCATTCTGATAATAAAGCAGACCTATTTCATTGGCCGCCTTACGTGAAAGTTCGCTTTCCGGATAACGCTGCACCAGCAATGAGTAACGCTTGATTGCATTCTCACTATCCTCCATCTGCACAAAGGCACGTCCCTGTTCATACAGGGCATCGTCCAGATAAGCCGACGACGGATAATCCGTAATCAATTTGTTGAGCACCTGAATCTTTCCGGCATAATCACGCTGCAATCCTTTCACAATACCCTCCTGGAACAACGAATAATCTCCCAGCGAAGGAGAAGTGATGACAGCCTGCGCGTATTGCTGGCGGGCTTCTTCAAAGCGGCGCTCATAAAAATAGCAGTCACCGATACGGTTGTACGCGTCGCCTGCTACAGAAGCCTCCTGCGTCCGTCCGTTCTGCACACAGCGGACAAACCAGTCGCGTGCGGAATTATATTGTTTCTGCTTGAACAGACTGTATCCCAAACAGTAAAGAGCCAGTCCGTACTCCTGTGAATTCTTGTCGGTAGCAAACTCCAGATACAGCCGCATGTCATTGGCAGCCTCCGGATAACGCTCCAGACGGTATTTCGATTCTCCACGCCAATAATAGGCATCGGCCTTGGTCTTCTGATTATACTGACCCAACTGCAAAGAACGGGTAAAATAATCAATGGCATTCCGATAGTCGGCCTGTGCAAACAGCTGTGTTCCCATCCGGAAAAGCAGTTTCTGTTTCGCTTCCAGAATGCGGGCACTCGGATGCGTGATTTTCTCGATAGAGCGCAACGCCACTTCATAACTGCGGGTGTTCATATACACCTCTACCAGGTAATCGTTCACCTTTTCAGCATATACCGACGACGGATATTCGTTCAGGAAGCGTTCGAACACCGTTACCGACTCGGCAAAAGGAGAATAAGACGTTTCATGAATGCAAAGTGCATAATTGAACAAAGCCTGCTCCTTGATGCTACGGTCGAAGTCCATACGCGAAGCCTGCTCAAACGCCATACGCGCCTGATTGCGTTCCTTCAACTGCAGTCCGGCCAATCCCATGTGCAGGTAAGCATTCTGAGCCAGCGCATCCTGCGCACCGGTTGCCTCACCCAAACGCGACAACGCCTTGGAATAGACTCCCGTATTAAAATAACTCATACCCAACTTATACATGGCCAGACGGGCAGGCACCTCCTCCGCTTCGTGGTAGCGTTCCAGCGACTGGATGGCAGCCGCATAGTCATTCTGTCCGTAAGCCGCCTCACCAGAGATACGGCTCATCTGAGCGGCATGCTTCTCTTCCGGATACAAAGCCAGATAAGCATCTGCCACCTTTCGGGCCTGTGCATAATTTCCCTGAATCAGGTAAATGTCGGCAATATAATAAGGTGCCAGTTTCTGGAACTTCCGGTCATCCTGCACTTCGCGGAATCCCTGCAAGGCGGTATCATATTTCTGCTGTACGTAATCAATATAAGCCAGGTTGTACACCGCATCGTTATGGAAGTCCTTACTCGTCTCTTTCAACACAGCGAACCAGAAAGCCGCATCCTGCAATTTACCGACTTTCAGGTACGACGTACCCATACGCAGGGCACTGGCATCGCGTTCTTCATCGGATAAAAGAGAAATGTCACAACCCTTCAGCGTAGCAATGGTTTCCATGTATTTCTCTTCCGAAAAATAGCTGGCCCCTATCAGTGCCTGCACCCGATTGCGGTAACGCGACTCCGGATGTGCTTCCAGATAATCCGACAGTACTTCCCGGCAATCCGGCATTTTCAATTCATAGGCCGTGCAAGCCAGCATATAATCCACTTCATCGGCCCAGGCCTTTTCCCCCGCCTGACGGGTATAGCGCACCAAGGTCTGTCGAGCTGCCGCATAATCCTGACGCAAGAACAGCTCCCGTCCTTCGTTGAACAAACGGTCTGCCCCGGTCAGCGGCTCCACCTGCTGCCCGGAAACCGTCAACGGCAAGGCACAGCACAGCCCCGCCATCCATATATATTTCTTATATTTACCCATAATCCCTTTTATTTTTTGTTCCGACAGGTTTCCAAAAAGCGTGCGACTCCCTTACGTACAGAGTCGAGCCCGAAATCATCCGGATTCACTTTGTCCAGCGGCATCCACCATGCATCGGCCACATCGTCCATGGCTTTTATCAGATGGTCATCTTCCACCTGACACAAGAAGAACTGGTCGAGTGTATGTACCAGAAAGCCGGAGTACAGATACGTATTGGGCAAGGAAAACAGATATTTCGCTTCCGTCACCACCAGTCCCGTTTCCTCTTTTACCTCGCGTGCTACCCCTTCTTCGCCAGTCTCGAACATATCAATAAATCCGCCCGACAAATCCAGCGTGCCCTTGGCAGGTTCCTTTCCCCGCCGGCAAACCAGCAGTTCCCCTTTCCCGTTCAGGATAAAAGCCACCGTAGCCGCACTTGAGTTAAAATAATACACAAACCCGCAGTCCGCACATTTCTTGGACTTCTCATTATGTATTTCAAAATGAGGAGAACCACATACCGGACAAAACTTAAACAATTCCAATGGATGCATAGTTCTTGAGTTTAATAAATAATAAGTCTTACAAAGATAGTGAAAGGTGAGAGAAGTACGAACGAAAAACATGTTTTTCGGCTCTACTTCCCAACCGCATCCTATCTTCGGGAAATCAAAGATAGTCAAATAGAGGCGAACGACTTACACAATTTACCCACAATTTGTTCTTTCGCCAAAAATAATCACGTTTTTTTTGGCAAAATAGCATATAGATAAAAAAGTTTTTCTACATTTGCTTACAATATGATAAAAACAAGAACCATTTAGTAATATGGAGAAAATTGATAAACTTGACAAACAGATTCTGGAAATCATCTCACAGAATGCCAGAATCCCGTTCAAAGATGTTGCAGCAGAATGTGGCGTGTCACGTGCTGCCATTCACCAACGCGTTCAGCGCCTGATTGACCTTGGCGTAATTATCGGTTCAGGTTACCATGTAAATCCCAAGAGCCTGGGATATAGCACCTGCACATACGTAGGAATCAAGCTGGAAAAAGGCTCTATGTACAAGAGCGTAGTGGCAGAACTGAAGAAGATTCCGGAAATCGTAGAATGCCATTTCACCACTGGTCCGTACACCATGCTGACCAAGCTGTATTCTACCGATAACGAGCATCTGATGGATTTGCTGAACTCCAAGATTCAGGAAATTCCGGGTGTAACTGCTACGGAAACCTTGATTTCACTGGAACAGAGCATCAAGAAAGAAATTCCCATCCGTAAAGACGCCGACGAATAATGGAATGGATTGACAGCCTTCATTGGGAAGGAATCCTCATTGGCATCTGCACATTCCTGATTATCGGTCTATTTCATCCGGTAGTAGTCAAAGCGGAATATTACTGGGGAACGCGCTGCTGGTGGATTTTTCTGCTATTGGGCATCGCCGGCCTCATCGGTTCCGTACTGGTAAGTCAGATTCTGCTGTCGACCCTGTTGGGAGTTTTCTCATTCTCTTCTTTCTGGACCATCAAGGAGGTCTTCGAACAGCGCGAACGCGTGCTGAAAGGCTGGTTTCCGATGAATCCGAAGCGGAAGAAGGAATATGAACAGTAATTAAGTAGAAAAGGTACCACATTATATACGGCTTTAAAGGAGTTATAAATACCCTTTAAAGCCGTTTTTTTGTGCCATTTCCGCAACTTACGTAGAGTCTCTATATCTCACTCCGTACCTGCTTTTTGACAAAAATCATCATTATCCACATAAATCCCTCTTTCTCAGCGTCTTTTCTTCGAAACGCAGGAAAGAATTCTCTGTTTCACACTGTGGGATACAAAAACCACAGTGTGGGATACATATTTCACACTGTGAAATACAAATCCCGCACTGTGAAACAGAGAATATGCAAGGAGATTTCAAAAAATACTTGCCCGGAGCTTCAATTAATTCTGCCGGCAAATCAAATAAATGCAGAATCAGCTTCGTATTAATCAGCAAAACAGATAACTTTGCGTAATAACCGATTTTTCAATCATTACGAAAATATGGCAACAAGCACACAGCAAAAACAAGAATTATTCAAGACGATATGGGCTACGGCCGAAGACTTACGAAACAGTGTGGACGGATGGGATTTCAAGCAGTATGTGTTAGGCATGCTGTTCTATCGCTTCATTTCGGAAAACATTACCAACTATATCAACAGACTGCAGCGTGAGGCTGGGATGGACGATTTTGACTATGCTTCTTTTCCTGATGAAGAAGCTGAGAATGCACGTGAGATGATTGTGCAGGAAAAAGGATTCTTCATCCTTCCTTCGGAGTTGTTCTGTAATGTGCGTGCCAGGGCGAAAAACGACCCTAACCTGAACGAAACCCTGCAGGCGGTGTTCGACCACATTGAATCATCGGCTAAAGGAACAGACAGTGAAGACGACCTGAAAGGGCTCTTCGACGACATAGACGTGAACAGCAACAAACTGGGAAACACCGTAACCAAACGTAACGAAACGCTTTGCAAAATATTGAACACCATCGGAGGGCTCGACCTGAAAGGAGATTATGCGGAAAACCAGATTGATGTTTTCGGAGATGCCTACGAGTTTCTGATGACCATGTATGCAGGAAATGCCGGGAAATCGGGTGGTGAATTCTTCACGCCGCAAGAAGTGAGTGAACTGCTGGCCCGCATCACTGTGGTGGGTAAAAAAGAGGTGAACAAGGTATATGACCCTGCCTGCGGTTCCGGCTCATTGCTGTTGCAGTTTGCCAAAGTATTGGGCAAGGAAAATGTACGTACAGGTTTCTTCGGACAGGAAATCAATATCACCACCTACAACCTGTGCCGCATCAACATGTTTCTGCACGACATCAACTACGAGAAGTTCGACATCCATTGCGGCGATACGCTGACCGAGCCGTATCATTGGGACGACGAACCTTTCGATGCCATTGTGTCCAATCCACCTTATTCCACCAAATGGGCGGGCGACTCCAATCCGGTACTCATAAACGACCCGCGTTTTGCACCTGCCGGAGTGCTTGCACCGAAAACCAAGGCCGACCTTGCCTTTACCATGCACATGCTGTCGTGGCTTTCTACCGACGGTACGGCAGCCATCGTAGAGTTCCCCGGTGTGCTCTATCGTGGTGGAGCGGAACAGAAGATTCGCAAATACCTGATTGATAATAACTACGTAGACACGGTTATCCAGCTTCCAGCCAACCTGTTCTTCGGTGTATCCATTGCTACCTGCATCATCGTGCTGAAAAAGAGCAAGAAGGAGAACAAGACTCTGTTCATCGATGCCAGTGCCGAGTTTATCCACGAGGGCAACAAGAACAAGCTCTCGCCTGAAAATATAAATAACATCCTGAATGAGTATATCGACCGCAAGGAAGTGAAGCATTTTTCTGCCTTGGTAGACAATGCAGCCATTGCGGAGAACGACTATAACCTGTCTGTCAGCAGTTACGTAGAGGCGGAAGATACCCGTCCGCAGACCGACATCAAGGAACTGAACGAACGTATCCGCCGCATTGTGGCGCGTGAAAACGAATTGCGTACAGAAATCGACCGGATTGTAGCAGAACTGGAGGAGGACGGATTATGATTGAAAAACAAGACCGAATAGATAAAACACATTATATGATGTTGTCAGCTTTGCAAGAGGAAGTTAAAAGTAGAATGCTTATTATACGGAACAAACAGGTTATTCTTGATTCAGATGTCGCAAAGCTTTATGGTATTGAAACCAAAGCAGTGAATCAGGCTGTGAAACGCAATGCCGATAAGTTTCCGTCAGACTATATGTTCCATCTTGAGAAAGAAGATGTTGAACATTTGCGGTCACAAAATGTTACCGCAAATATATCTGCAAAAAGTCGCTTCTTGCCCGTGGCTTTTACAGAAAAAGGATTGTATATGTTAGCTACCATTTTAAAGAGTCCTAAGGCAACAGATGCTACATTTGCTATAATAGAGACTTTTGCTGCCGTACGCGAGCTAAAAAGGGAGTTAATTAATTTGCATAAAGAAACTGACCCTAAGGTTCAGCAATCAAAAATGAAACGTTTTGGTGAAGTATTGTCTGATATTGTAATGCCTGATCTTGAAACGTCAGAAATAGAGTCAACGCTTGAACTTAATTTTATAATAGGCAAGATTAAACATACAGTAAAACGGACAAAGACGAAATAGTTTATGAGCAAGTTGCAGGAATTGATAAAGGAACTTTGCCCGGACGGGGTAGAGTTTAAGAAACTGGAAGAAGTGTGTGAAATTTTTTCAGGGAAAAATAAACAAAAGAAGGAACAAGGGAAATATCCTGTTTATGGATCAACAGGTATTATTGCATATTGTGACAATTATCAATATGATAAAGAACAATTATTAATTGCTAGGGTGGGTGCTAATGCCGGATTTATTCATATAGCTAATGGGAAATATGACGTATCAGATAATACATTAATTGTTGATGTAATTGGAACGTGTAATTCTATATATATTTATTATGTATTAGTGAATTCAAATATTAACCGATATTCTAAAGGTGGAGGTCAACCACTTGTAACGGCAAGTGATATAAAAAAGATTGAAATACCTCTCCCTCCCCTTGAAATACAAAACGAAATAGTCCGTATTCTCGATACCTTCACAGCACATACAGCGGAGCTGCAAGCGGAGCTGCAAGCAAGAAAAGAACAATATGAGTATTATCGAAATAAGTCACTCACTTTTGATGAGAATGATGAGAGAGTGAAATGGATAAAGTTGGGGGAAATTGGTAATACTTGTATGTGCAAAAGAATCATGAAACATCAAACTAGCGATATTGGTGAAGTTCCTTTCTTTAAAATAGGTACATTTGGCAAAGAAGCTGATGCATTCATCTCTTATGAGTTATATGATGAGTATAAAAATAAATATTCATTTCCCAGAAAAGGGGAAATTTTAATTTCTGCTTCAGGAACGATTGGTCGTACTGTTATATACGATGGTCAAGATGCATATTTTCAGGACTCCAACATTATTTGGATTCAAAATGATGAATCTAAAGTATTAAATAAATATTTGTATTATTACTATCAAATAATAGAATGGAATGTAGAAGGAGGTACGATTAAACGGTTATATAATACAAATTTATCTAAAACCATTATTGCATATCCCCCTCTCTCCGAACAGAAACGCATCATTTCCATTCTCGACAAATTCGAGTCTTTGGTAAACGATTTGTCTGAAGGACTCCCAGCAGAAATTGCAGCCGTACAGGAACAATACGAATATTACCGAAATAAGCTATTGACCTTTAAACGAAAAAGCTAAAAGCATGATGAATTTTCAGACATTTAAGGAGCACATAGCCTCGCTAAAAGTGGTTTATAGTGTAAGAGATAGAGTACCATATAAGGTGTGCTCCGTGCAAGGTAATCTGTTGACGATTCAGAGGGGAAGTACCGGAAATTACGTAGAAATCAAACTGGATGAATTGTATAATTTCTACGTGAACGAAACAACCTACACGACAAAGACTGCGAGAGAATACATATTTGGATATGTGTATTCTCCGGCTGTAGCCGTAATCAAAGAGTTAGTAAAATAAGTAAAAAACTTAAATCAAACATATAATGATAAAACCAGACACAAAAATAGAACCTCTTCGTGAGGATCTAGGACGTATCATTGAGGAATCTTTTTTGCTTAGTACTCCATTCAAACGTTGGATTATTTCTGTGAAATTAGATAAGATGTGGGAGCAATGTCTTTCAAAAGCGAGACAAGAGAATGGATTTTTTGGTATAGGTTCTGATGAGTATGAAGCAGGTAATGCATTAACGCTTTTGCTTAATATTTCTTTTGAAAAAGGTAATGAAATCTTGGTATGGTTAGTAAGTGGATTGTTGCATCTTTATCACAATGAAACGAAAAAAAATATTGACGTATCTGCTCTTCGGCTTGATATGCAAGTTATAGGTATAGATAATACGTTGATACAACAATTGGATGATTTGTGTGATAGTGAAGCCGTAACCGAGGAAGTAAAACCTGTTGCTCTTACAAAAGAACAAAAAATCCGTCAGTTAGAGAATGATTATAAAGAAGTTTCTAAGGGTGACAGAAACTCACGAAAATCAATTGAAGCGTATTTAGAATGGCATAAAGAAGCATTGATATATTTTAGTGATTTTTATACTGATATGAATAGTGATTTTAAGGAGTTTAAAAATCTTGATAATTCAGGTAATGGCTATTCTCTATATTCAAACTTTAATAAAATCTATACCAAATATAATCTTTTAATGTCTAAAGTTAATATGGAATCAGAAAATAATCAAAAAAAAGGAAATAGTCCAATGGTATTTATTAGTCATTCTTCAAAGGATAAGGAGTTTGCGGAAGCTCTTGTTGATTTGCTTGAAAGCATTGGACTAAATAAAGATACATTGTTTTGTAGTTCGGTTGCAGGATATGGCTTGGGGTTAAGTAAGAATATTTTTGATACTTTACGAGAACTTTTTAAATGTCATGATTTATTTATGATATTTCTCCATTCACCAAGATATTATAAAAGTTCAGTCTCATTAAATGAAATGGGAGCAGCTTGGGTTCTTCGTTCCGATTTTTGTTCAATCTTAACCAAAGATATGGATTTTGAACAAATGAATGGTGTCATTGATGGTAGACTGATTTCGATTAAAGTAGATGCTGAAGATGCAGTGAGTAGATTGAATGAATTATATGAGAAACTACAGGGGATTTTTAATTTAACTCCACTGGAAAGAAATCAATGGGAAAGGAAACGCAATGGATTTTTAAAGATTGTCAACAATTTAGAGTGCAATGAATAAAAGATATGTCAGAGCAATATAAAATGGTAGCGGAAAATCCGCAGAGTACCGTAGTATCGGATTATGAACCGAGGTACCGCACCGCCAAGCAATACCAGAGCGAGGCAGAAATGGAAAAGGAGTTTATCGAACAACTCCAGACACAGGCTTATGACTATCTGCCCATCACTTCCGAAAAGGAACTGATAGAGAATTTGCGCCGCCAGTTGGAAAAACTGAACGGCTATCGTTTTACTGACAAGGAATGGACGGCCTTCTTTAAGGAAAAGATTGCCAACCAGAACAGTGGTATCGTGGAGAAAACAGCCATCGTGCAGGATGATTACATCCAGTTGCTGACCCGTGAGGACGGTTCCACCAAGAACATTTATCTGCTCGACAAAAAGGACATACACAATAACTACTTGCAGGTTATCAACCAGTATGTACCCGAAGGTGGCAGCCACGAGAACCGTTACGACGTGACTATCTTAGTGAACGGACTGCCACTGGTACACGTGGAGCTGAAACGCAGAGGAGTGGACATAAAAGAGGCCTTTAACCAGATACGGCGCTACAACCGGGAAAGTTTCTGGGCCGGATGCGGACTGTTTGAATACGTGCAGATATTTGTCATCAGCAACGGTACGCAGACCAAGTACTACAGTAATACCACCCGCGTTTCGCACATTGCAGAACAACAGAAGAAAAACCAGTCGAAAAGCAAGAACCAAACCAGCAACAGCTTTGAGTTTACCAGCTACTGGGGCAGAAGGGATAACCAGATTATTCCGGATTTGGTGGACTTCACGGCTACGTTCTTTGCCAAACATACACTGCTGAATATCCTGACCAAATATTGTGTGTTTACTTCCGAGAAATTGCTCTTGGTGATGCGGCCTTACCAGATTGCCGCTACAGAAAGTATTCTGCAACAGATACGGGTATCGACCAACTACAAAAAGTATGGCACGGTGGAAGGCGGCGGCTTCGTATGGCACACCACGGGAAGCGGCAAGACGCTTACTTCATTTAAGACGGCCCGTCTGGCCAGCAAGATGGAAGGTATCGATAAGGTGCTGTTTGTGGTAGACCGCAAGGACTTGGACTACCAGACCATGAAGGAATACGACCGATTTGAGAAAGGTGCTGCCAACAGCAATACCAGCATGGCAATACTGAAAAAACAACTGGAGAATGACAATGCGCACATCATTATCACCACCATACAGAAGTTGTCGGTGTTCATATCCAAGAACCGTACACATGCGGTTTATGGCAAGCATGTGGTGCTGATTTTCGATGAATGCCACCGCAGCCAGTTTGGCGAGATGCACACGGCTATCGTGAAGAAATTCAAGAAATACCATCTGTTCGGTTTTACGGGCACACCGATATTCCCCAACAACTCCAGCACGAGTGGTAAGTTTGATTTGAAGACCACCGAACAGGCGTTCGGCAAGCGGCTGCATATCTACACCATTGTGGATGCCATTGCCGACGGAAACGTACTGCCTTTCCGGGTGGATTACATCAGCACGATGCGTGAACAGGAGAACATCAAGGATGAACAGGTGCGCAACATAGACCGTGAGAGGGCTTTATTGGCTCCCGAACGTATCCGTCATATCGTGACGTATATACTGGAACATTTCAACCAGAAAACCAAACGGAACGGACGGTCGTTTGCTTTCCACAAACTGACAAACATTTCGGAAGTGGCTTCGGCCAAGAAAGGAAAAGGCGAAGTGGAAGAGCGGAAGCAGAAAGTACACCTCCAGGGATTCAATTCTCTGTTTGCCGTGTCGTCCATCGAGGCGGCCAAACTCTATTACCTGGAGTTCAAGCGGCAAATGGAAGGGCTGCCACCCGACCGGAAACTGAAGGTGGCCACTATTTTCAGCTATGGAGCCAATGAAGCGGAAGAGGATGGCACGGGTAACATAGACGATGAAAACTCTGAAAATACGGATGCACTGGACAAAAGCTCACGTGACTTTCTGGAAAGTGCCATTGAGGACTATAACGAACTGTTCAAAACCCAATACGACACTACCGCCGAAAAATTCCAAAACTACTATAAGGATGTGTCGCTGCGCATGAAGAATCGGGAAATAGACTTGCTCATCGTAGTGAATATGTTCCTGACAGGATTTGATGCTACCACCCTCAATACGCTATGGGTGGACAAGAACCTGCGGATGCACGGCTTGCTGCAAGCCTATTCCAGAACGAACCGTATTCTTAATTCGGTAAAGACATTTGGAAACATTGTCTGCTTTCGCAACCTGGAGCAGGCCACCAACGAAAGTATTGCGCTTTTCGGTGACAAGAAAGCGGGCGGACTGGTGCTGCTCAAGACATTTGACGACTATTACAACGGATATGAAGACAAAAACGGCAAACACCAGGCGGGCTACAGAGAACTGGTTGATACACTGTTAGAAAATTATCCACTGGAAAACCGTATCGTAGGAGAAGAAGCAGAAAAGAAGTTTGTACGCTTGTATGGGGCTATTCTGAGAGCCACCAATATCTTGTCTACCTTTGACCAGTTTACCGGAAAAGAAATTCTGTCGGAAAGAGATGTGCAGGACTATCACAGTGTGTACCTTGATTTGTACGAAAAATATCGTCCGTCAAAAGGCGATAAGGTAAATGTAAACGATGACATCGTGTTTGAAATGGAACTGATCAAGCAGGTGGAAATCAATATCGACTACATACTGTATTTGATAGAACAGATGCACGGCGGCAATGTGGGCGACAAGGAAATCCGTATTTCTATCCAGAAAGCCATCGGTGCCAGTCCGGATCTGAGAAACAAGAAGGAACTGATTGAAAATTTCATAGACCAGCTTACTCCGGACAAAGACGTAAATGAAGAATGGCAACGATTCGTGAAAGAACAGCAACGCAAGCAATTGGATGAAATCATCTCTGAAGAGAAGCTGAAGCCGGAAGAAACGTATCACTTCGTCCGCCAATCTTTTAAAGACGGAGGCATACAAGAATCAGGAACGGGTATCGCTCAAATTTTACCTCCCATGTCTATCTTCGACAAGAGTCGGGAAACCAAAAAGAAAACAGTGCTGGAAAAACTGAAAGCCTTTTTCGAACGGTTCTTTGATATTTCTTCGGGAGGAGAACTATAAGCTTATTATATGCAATAACCAGACTTTCACGACAACATCAAAAGTCTGGTTATTGTATTATTTATCCGATGAAGTTTCCGGCGCATACTCCTGCAACGTCAATTCTCCTCGCAGCACCCCCAAGGCATTCATGGCCAATGCTCCCATTTCATCCTCACCGGGAATTACCACAATCGGAGCCAGACCTTCCAGCCATTCACGCAACCCCTGAATGCAATAGTCATTGAAAGCGATACCTCCAGTCAGAATCACTGCATCAGTCTGTCCGTGAAGCGCGATGTGCATGGCACCGACCTGCTTGGCTACCGTATAAAGCATGGCATCCAGCACCAGCTTGTGCTTTTCGGCTCCGGCATGTGCCCAACGGATAATACTCTGTACATCGGTGGTACCCAAATGAGCCACCAGACCTCCCCGACCGTTTATCATCTTACGGATTTCGGCATAGGTATATTTCCCGCTGAAACACATATCTACCAACTGCCGGGCCGGCAACGTTCCTGCCCGCTCTGGACTGAAAGGCCCCTCTCCATTCAAGGCGTTATTGACATCGACCACCTTCCCATAATGATGGGCACTGACCGAGATGCCTCCTCCCAAATGGGCTACAATCAGATTTAGTTCTTCATACTTTCGTCCGATACGAGCTGCATAACTACGGGAAACAGCCCGACTGTTCAGTGCATGGAAAATGGAGATGCGCGGCAATTCCGGAATACCGGAGATACGGGCCAAATCGCGCAACTCATCGGTCACTACCGGGTCGGCCAAATAAGAAGGACAACCGGCACAATGCGCAATCTCATCGGCAATCCAGGCCGCCAGATTCGATGCGTGTTCCATATCGGCGTGCCATAAATCATGCTTGATTTGCTCGTTAATCAGATACACTCCACCGGGAGTAGATTTCAACAAGCCTCCACGGGCAATCACGGCATCAAAGACAAGCGGAATGCCAGCCTTTTCCAGCGTATCGTGCACACACTTGCGACGGTACTCATATTGTTCATTGATATGGTGAAAGCCGGCCAACTCCTTGGAAGGATGCGCAATGCTTTCACGCCAGATGGGATTCTCATTCTCATAGACTGCCAGCTTCGTAGAAGTGGAGCCCGGATTGATGACAAGTATCTTCATAAGGTCTAGTTTTATTCTTTTCGTGTCCCTGCCAGACATGCCAGTACCAGACTGTAGTATTTGGAGTTTCCGGAGTCACTCCGCGAAGGCACTACTACCGGTGCAATGGTACCGGTCAGCATACCTGCCATATTCGCATCGCCAAACAGAGACAGGGTTTTGTAAAACGTATTGCCCGATTCTATATTAGGGAAAATCAGAATATCTGCATTGCCTACCACTGGCGAGGAAAGTCCTTTTATCTCCCCGCTGTGCTTGTCGCAGGCGGTCTTGGCATCCATCGGCCCGTCGATAAAGACTTTTCCAAAACGACCTTCCTGCGCTTCTTTTTTCAGTTCCACGTAGCTCAGGGTATGGGGAAATTTCTCGTTGATTTTCTCCGTGCAGTGTATCAGTGCCACCCGGGGTTCTTCGCATCCCAACGTACGACACAAAGCCAGATCGTTGGCGATCATTGAACGGTATTGTTCCAAAGTAGGACGAGGAATTACTGCCGCATCCGAGAAAAACAGCAGTTTATGATACAAAGGTACCTGTGCCACGGCTACATGGCTCAGCACCCCTCCTTCGGGTAACAGCCCCTCTCCTTTTTTCAAGACCGCACGCAGCAGGTTGTCGGTATTGATAAGTCCCTTCATCAGGACTTCCGCCTCGCCCGTGCGTACCAGTTGCACAGCCAGCGCAGCCGCTTCATCCGGTGTTCCAGCTTCGTATATGCGTACAAAGTCGGGAGAAGCTGCCCGCAAGTCGAGTGCTTCTTTCAAGTGAACAGAATCTGTGACCAGCAGAAATTCAGCAATCTCCTCTCTCAGGCTACGGATAATGACATATTCCGTGTGCGGATCATTCGGGCAGACCACCGCCACTTTCCGTCGTATGCCGCGCGAACGCAGGCAGTTGACCATCTGAGAAAGGGTTCGAATCAGTTCCATATCATTAGATTTTAAACAAATATGAGAAAATAATTTGAATAAATATCTATTTAGGATGCTAATTAATGCTATAGAGCCGGAGGAGGAAAAATCCTCTCAACGTCAATTTGTCGATAAAATCCTACGAAGTACGTATTATATGCTACAATCGTGCAAGGAGATATACCTACTTTTGCAGAAAATTATACATAATACTTACCATGAAAAATATATTCTGCTTTTTAACCTTATTGCTCAGTCTCTGTGCAAATGCACAAATCACAGAACGTACATTGCCCGCCGAATGGAAGCACCTTATTGATGGAGGGCGGTTTAAAGACCGGTTCCTGCCTATGCCCGATGGGAAGTCCGGCGAAAATGTGTGGGGAACTGACTCGGTACGTCTCCGGTACGTTGACAACGGGATTGAGAATCCGGAACTTTCTTTCTGGGGAGGAAACATTCTCAAAGGTAAGGATAACAAATACCATCTCTTTGTCTGCGGATGGCCGGAAAACTCGCCTAAGGGACACATGACATGGCCCAAATCTACCGTATTCCATACGACAAGTGAGCATTTAAGCGGACCTTATACCATCTGCGACACGATTGGGAAGGGACATAATCCGGAAGCATTTATACTAAAAGACGGACGCCCCGTAGTGTACGTTATCGACGGATATTACATTGCGGACAGCCTGAATGGGCCGTGGACGTACAGTCATTTCACCTTCGACAAGAGAAACAGAAAAATCATTGAGGGCTGTCTAACCTGACCTTTGCCAGAAGAAGTGACGGTTCTTATCTGATGATATGCCGCGGAGGAGGTGTGTGGATCAGTGAAAATGGTATCTCGCCCTATCAACAGGTAAGTGACAGAAGTGTGTATCCGGACGTAAACGGGGAATTTGAGGACCCGGTTATCTGGAAAGACAGCTTGCAATATCACCTTATCGTCAACGACTGGCTGGGAAGAATCGCCTACTACCAGCGCTCCATTGACGGTATCCACTGGATTACGGAGGAAGGCGAAGCTTACACTCCGGGAATAGCCGCTCACAAGGATGGCTACAAGGAAAACTGGTTTAAGTATGAGCGCATGAAAGTGTTTCAGGATGAATACGGACGACCCATTCAGGCCAACTTTGCCGTTATCGATACCATCAAATGGGAAGACCATCCCAACGACCGGCACAGTTCAAAGAATATATGCATTCCTCTGAACAAAGGATTGCGCTTGTCTGTCCTGAACGAAGATACGATTACCGCCCAGACTAAGGAAATCAAGGTACTGGTGAAAGCGGAGGAAGGAGTTGACTTCAAGGATTTCGACATGAAATCGCTGAGATTCGGCAGCTCCTCGGACGTAAATTACGGAAAGGGATGCAAGGCTATCAAACGTATCGCTTCGGGCAAGGACCTGATTATCGTATTCGATGGCAGAAACAATACCATCAGAAAAGATGAATTTGCTCCCAAACTGCTCGGAAAGACGAAAAAAGGAGATTTGCTGTACGGCTATGCCAAACTGCCTTACGTCAATTATCATCCGGCATGCTTGTCGGCGGCATATCCTATGGCGTATGACAAGCAATTGGAACTGGAAGTGAAGAATTTCGGTTTGTCCACCTCAGAAGAAACAGACCTGACCGTACTGGCCAATGGAGTAAAACTGGCAGAAGGACAAGTGAAAGCGCTTTCACCTTATGAAAGTGTAAAACTTAGCCTGCCTTGCATACACACGGCTAAGATTGACAACCAAACTTTATTTACGATTGTGTACAGCCAGCACGGTAAGGAAATCCGCAAAGAGACCATACAGAACTTCGACTGATAACACGTTACTTTATACACATGAACGGGGAATACGAGCTTCTTTTTAGAAAGTATTGTATTCCCTTTTTTATGAGACACTATCTCATTTGTCAATTATTTACTTTATTCCTTCTTTTCTTGTGCGCATAATTCGCAAGTTCTCTCTATATTTGCCTTACTTGGTAAATAAAGAAGGAACACATGAAAACAAATTTTTCTTTCGATATGCAGGCCCTCGACGAGGGCATTCACAGCCGCTTCCCCAATCATAAGGAAGCACCGCTTATCGGACTTACCGGAAACTTCAGCGACGGTAATCTGACATTGGCTCCGGGGTATTATCAGTCTATCATTCAGGCCGGAGGGGTACCGGTGGTCATTCCTCCCTACGAGGATACGAACTTGCTGATTAATACGCTTGAGCAGCTTGACGGGCTGTTACTCACCGGAGGAGGCGACTTGAATCCGTTATTCCTGCACGAAGATCCTATCCGGGAACTTCACAGCATCAATCCGTACCGCGACCGCCAGGAACTGCTTCTGACACGCCTGGCTGCCAACCGACAGATTCCGATATTAGGTATCTGCCGAGGGATGCAGGTCATCAATGCGGCATTGGGAGGCACACTCTATCAGGACATCTATGCACAGAAAGAGACCCCATCGATTAAACACAGTCAGGATTTGGAACGGAGTTTCCCATCGCACAGGGTAGAGTTAGCAGAAGGCAGTCTGTTGGCACGTATCTTAAACGCCAAGGAGGTAGCTGTAAACTCTTTCCACCATCAGGCCGTGAAAGAAGCTGCTCCGGGTTTCCGTGTATCGGCTACGGCACCCGATGGAGTAATAGAGGCAATAGAAAGCACAGAATACAAATCTATTATAGGGGTGCAGTGGCATCCGGAATGTTTCATTCTGAATCAGGACAAGTGCATGATGCCGTTGTTCGGATGGCTCGTCCGTGAAGCTGGTTCATTCCAGAAGGCCAAGAAGCTGCATGAGCGTCTGCTGATTCTCGACACGCACTGCGATACTCCGATGTTCTTCGACCAGCATATCCGCTTCCACGCACGGGACCCGAAGATTAAAGTGGACCTACATAAAATGACGGAGGGACGGCAGGATGCAACCATCATGGTGGCTTACCTGGAACAGAAAGAACGTACGGATGAAGCGCTGCTGGCTGCAACGGCCAAGGCAGACCGTCTGCTGAATGAGATTGAGGAGATGGTAGCTATGAACTGTACGGCTGTAGACATCGCTTATTCCCCCAACGACTTATACCGTCTGAAACGGGAAGGAAAGAAGGCCATCATGTTAGGCATTGAAAACGGATATGCCATCGGAAAGGATTTAAGCCGGGTCGCACATTTCCGGAAACGGGGAGTAGTGTATATGACGCTCTGCCACAATGGGAACAACGACATCTGCGGTTCTGCACGCTACAATGAAGAGAACTTGGGAGTTACTCCGTTTGGAGAGCAGGTTATTCAGGAGATGAACCGCCTGGGAATGATGGTAGATTTGTCGCACAGTGGGGAACGGACATTCTACGAGACACTGGACATCAGCAGCCAACCGGTGGTTTGTTCGCATTCTTCCAGCCGTGCGCTCTGCGACCATCCCCGTAACCTGACCGACGAGCAGCTTCGTGCCATAGCCCGCAAGGGAGGCGTGGTACAGGTATGCTTGTATAGCGGCTTCCTCCGTAAGGAGCGTCCGGCTCACATCTTGGATGCCATCGAACACCTGAATCACATGGTGAACGTGATGGGTATCGAACATGTGGGAATCGGCAGCGACTTTGACGGTGACGGAGGTATTATCGGATGCAACGACTCTTCGGAAATGATCAATCTGACTCGTCAGTTGCTTCATGAACGGTACAACGAGGAAGACATCCGGCGCATTTGGGGAGGTAACTTCTTGCGTGTCATGCAGCAAGTACAAGAGAATGGCTCCTACAAATAAAGTTTAAAACCCGATTGGCGTTGCAAGGCGTGTACAAAAATAAGTTTACCTTTGCACCACAATCAAAACAAATGAATTATGATTTCAATAAAGAATCTGCTGGCAGTAACTGCTTTAATGACAGGAGGGGCCTTCATCTCTTGCGGGAACAGTCAGAAGAACAGCCAGCAAATAGAAGAATCTGAAGCGGCTATAGTGCAGGCACCGGCATTCAATGCGGATAGTGCATACGCTTACATTGCCGCACAGGTGCAATTCGGACCTCGTGTTCCTAATACGGAAGCTCACCGGAGATGCGGCGATTACCTGGCCGCACAACTGGAGAAATTCGGTGCGAAGGTGTACAACCAGCATGCAGATTTGGTGGCATACAATGGTACCATCCTGAAATCGCGCAACATCATCGGGGCTTACCAGCCGGAAAACAAAAAGCGAGTGATGCTGTGTGCGCATTGGGATAGCCGTCCATACGCTGACCAGGATGAAAAGTCTAATCACCAGAAACCGATAGATGGAGCCAACGATGGTGCCAGTGGTGTAGGTGTATTGCTCGAAATTGCCCGCCAGATCCAACAACAGGCACCACAAATCGGTATCGACCTGATATTCTTCGATTCAGAAGATTACGGCACACCGGATTTCTACGAAGGTACTTATAAACCAGATACCTGGTGTCTGGGTTCGCAGTACTGGGGCCGCATTCCTCACGTACCTGATTACAAGGCTCGGTTTGGTATCTTGCTCGATATGGTAGGCGGAAAGAATGCCACATTCTACTACGAAGCGTTCTCCAAGCAGACGGCAAACAATGCCATGAAGAAAATCTGGAAAATGGCCGACCATCTGGGTTACAGCAATTACTTCATCAAGGAAGACGGCGGTCAGGTTACCGACGACCATGTGTATGTAAACCAGTACCGCCAGATTCCGTGCGTAGATATTATTCACTACGACACGCAAAGCAACACTGGCTTTAACCCGACCTGGCACACACTGGACGACAGCTTAGAGAATATTGACAAAGCCACTCTTCAAGCCGTAGGACAAACGGTGATGGGGGTAATTTATAACGAAAAATAATTAAACACTACCGCAATGAAAACTATCAATGAACTCCAGGACGAAGTGATCGAAGAATTCAGCGACTTCGACGATTGGATGGACAAATATCAGCTGCTGATTGATTTAGGCAATGACCAGCAGCCGCTTGACCCGAAATATAAAACCGAACAGAACCTGATTGACGGCTGTCAGAGCCGCGTTTGGTTACAAGCTGATCTGGTAGACGGCAAGGTGGTATTTCAGGCAGAGAGCGACGCATTAATCGTAAAAGGTATCATATCTTTACTTATCCAGGTGGTATCTGGACACACACCTGATGAAATTCTGGAATCTGACCTTTACTTCATCGAGAAGATTGGACTGAAAGAACACCTCTCACCAACCCGTAGTAATGGTCTGCTTGCCATGGTTAAACAAATGCGCATGTATGCCTTAGCATTCAAAGCTAAAATGCAAGAAGCATAATCTCACAAAAGATTATCAAGGTAATCACATAAAAGGCTCGTGAAGCAGGTTTAAATCTGATTTCACGAGCCTTTTTTATTGACAATGTTTTCCCAAGACCTTGATGTTTTTCAATCCCAATAGAGCATAAAAAAGGCTATGCGTTTGCATAGCCTTTTAAGTATATAGCATGTTACAGAATTATTCAGCTTTAGGGGCTTCCTCTGTAGTAGCTTCAGTTGCAGTAGCTTCAGCAGCCGGTGCTTCTGCAGTTGCAGCTGATTTCTTAGAACGACGAGTACGAGTAGCTTTCTTGGCAGCTGTCTTAGCCATGTTCTCGTTGTAGTCAACCAATTCGATGAAACACATTTCAGCGTTATCACCCAAACGGTGACCAGTCTTGATAATACGAGTGTAACCACCCGGACGATCAGCAACTTTTACAGAGATTTCTTTGAACAGTTCAGTTACAGCATATTTGTCCTGAAGATTGCTAAATACAACACGACGTGAGTTAGTAGTGTCATCTTTAGATCTTGTAATCAGCGGCTCAACGAACTTCTTCAAAGCTTTAGCCTTCGCAACAGTCGTAGTGATTCTTTTGTGCTTGATCAAAGAACATGCCATGTTTGACAGCATTGCATTTCTGTGAGAAGCAGTACGACCTAAATGGTTGAATTTTTTATTATGTCTCATTGTTTATTCTTTGTCTAATTTATACTTAGAAATATCTGTTCCAAACGAAAGATTCAGACTCTCGAGCAAATCATCAAGCTCAGTGAGCGATTTCTTACCGAAGTTACGGAACTTCAGCAGGTCGGTCTTATTGAACTGAACCAAGTCACCCAATGTTTCTACATCGGCAGCCTTCAAACAGTTCAAGGCACGAACTGACAAATCCATATCAACCAATTTGGTCTTCAGCAACTGACGCATGTGCAATACTTCTTCATCGAATTCTTCATTTCCTTCTGCATCTGATGTTTCAAGAGTAATCTTTTCATCAGAGAACAGCATGAAGTGGTGAATCAAAATTTTTGCAGCTTCTTTCAGTGCTTCCTTCGGGTGAATGGAACCGTCCGTCGTAATTTCCAGCACCAACTTTTCATAGTCAGTCTTCTGTTCTACACGATAGTTTTCTACCGCATATTTCACATTACGAATCGGAGTGTAAATAGAATCGATAGGAATTACATTCACATCGGTGCAGAATTCACGGTTTTCGTCAGCCGGAACATATCCACGACCTTTGTTGATTGTAATGTCTATCTGCATAGTTGCTTTTGAATCTAAATGGCAAATAACCAATTCAGGATTTAACACTTCAAATCCGGTCAAATACTTACCAATATCACCTGCCTTAAATTCAGTAGAATTCTCAACGGTAATGCTTACCTTCTCATTTTCGAATTCCTCAACTACTCGCTTGAATCGAACTTGCTTCAGATTCAAGATAATGTTAGTGACATCTTCTTTCACACCCGGAATTGTAGCAAATTCATGTTCCACACCCTCAATACGGATTGTGTTAATTGCATAACCTTCCAACGAAGAAAGAAGAATACGGCGTAAAGCATTACCTACGGTAATACCGAAACCGGGTTCAAGCGGACGGAATTCGAATTTCCCGAATTTGGAATCCGCTTCCAACATTAATACTTTATCAGGTTTTTGAAATGCTAATATCGCCATGAAATTAATTATTATTTAGAGTACAATTCAACGATCAAGTGTTCTTTAATGTTTTCAGGAATGTCAGCTCTTTCTGGAACATGCAACAATTTACCAGTCTTAGAGTTTTCATCCCATTCCAACCAAGGATATTTGCTGTGGTTAAATCCAGCCAAAGAGTTAGCAACAACTTCCAAAGACTTAGATTTTTCACGAACACCTACCAACTGACCCGGTTTTACAGAGAAAGAAGGAATGTTTACAACCTTACCATCTACAGTAATGTGCTTGTGACCTACAAGCTGACGAGCAGCAGCACGAGTCGGTGCAATACCCAAACGGAACACTACGTTGTCCAAACGACATTCAAGGCTCTGCAACAAGATTTCACCAGTAATACCGTTCATACTTGCTGCTTTCTCAAACATGTTACGGAATTGTTTCTCCAACACACCGTAAGTATATTTAGCTTTCTGCTTTTCAGCCAACATGACACCGTATTCAGAAGTTTTTCTGCGACGGTTGTTACCATGTTGTCCAGGAGGATAGTTTTTCTTAGACAAAACTTTATCTGCTCCAAAGATTGCTTCACCGAATTTACGTGCAATTCTAGTTTTTGGTCCAGTATATCTAGCCATTTTCTTTCTTAATTTAATTGTTATTCATGAACTCAATTTGTTGCAGCCGCGATTACAGAAAGGAATTGCAATCCATTATTTAACAAAATCAAGTTACATCTAAATAGGTTATCTTTATTATACTCTTCTTCTTTTAGGAGGACGACAACCGTTGTGAGGCAATGGAGTTACGTCGATAATTTCAGTAACTTCAATTCCAGCTCCATGTACAGTTCTGATTGCAGACTCACGTCCGTTTCCAGGACCCTTTACATAAGCCTTTACCTTTCTCAGGCCAAGATCGTATGCCACTTTTGCACAATCCTGGGCAGCCATCTGAGCTGCATAAGGAGTGTTCTTCTTAGAACCTCTAAATCCCATCTTACCTGCAGAAGACCATGCAATAATCTGGCCTTCGCTGTTTGCCAAAGAAACGATAATGTTATTGAATGAAGAATGAACATGCAACTGTCCATTAGCATCAACCTTGACATTTCTTTTTTTAGCTGCGACTGTTTTTTTTGCCATATTAACAATTATTTAGTAGCTTTTTTCTTATTTGCAACTGTTTTCTTTCTTCCCTTACGTGTACGAGCATTGTTCTTTGTGCTCTGACCTCTAACGGGCAGACCCAAGCGGTGACGAACACCACGGTAGCAACCAATATCCATTAATCGCTTAATGTTCAACTGGATTTCAGAACGAAGATCACCTTCAACCTTGTATTCAGCACCAATGATTTCACGGATCTTAGCAGCCTGATCATCAGTCCAATCCTTTACTTTCAGGTCACGATCTACGCCTGCCTTATCCAAAATTTTTGCTGAACTACTGCGTCCGATACCATATACGTATGTTAACGCAATCTCACCTCTTTTATTCTGAGGCAAATCTACACCAACTATTCTTATAGCCATATACTAAATTATTTTTTTTGCAAAAATAATAAATTATCCTTGACGTTGTTTATACTTAGGATTTTTCTTGTTAATAACATACAAACGGCCATTACGTCTAACGATTTTGCATTCCGGCGTACGTTTCTTTAATGATGCTCTTACTTTCATATCTTATATTTTCTTTTATTTGTATCTAAAAACGATTCTTCCTTTAGATAAGTCATAAGGAGACATCTCGACCCTTACCTTATCTCCGGGTAATATTTTAATGTAATGCATTCTCATTTTACCAGAAATATGAGCTGTAATCTCATGTCCGTTTTCTAGTTCTACACGAAACATTGCATTAGACAATGCTTCGACGATAACTCCATCTTGTTCTATTGCGGATTGCTTTGCCATATTAAATTGCTTTATCTCCTAAAACTTGTTCTATAAATTCAAATGACGATAATATATCAGCCTTTCCTACTCCCACAGCTACCGTATGTTCAAAATGTGCTGCACATTTGCGGTCTCTTGTACGGATAGTCCATCTATCCTCCTCCATCACAATTTGACGATTGCCCATCGTTATCATCGGCTCAATCGCAATACACATTCCTTTTTTTAACAAAGTTCCTGTGCCACGCCGACCATAATTAGGAACTGGAGGATCTTCATGCATTTCCTTTCCAATACCATGACCTACAAACTCACGAACCACGCCATAAGAATGTGCTTCACAGTATTCTTGAATCGAGTAACCTATATCACCAAGCCGCTTTCCATGAACTGCATTTTCAATTCCCTTATAAAGAGATTCTTTAGTTACCTTCAACAATTTCACGATTTCAGGATCAACTTCACCTACACAGAACGTATAAGCCGAATCACCACAAAAACCATTCATGAAAGTACCACAGTCCACAGAAACAATATCACCGTCTTTCAAAGGAATATCATTGGGAATCCCATGAACGACCTGGTCATTAACCGATGTACATAGTGTACCAGGAAAGGGAGAACCGTATGGATTAGGGAAACCCTTAAAAGTAGGTATAGCCCCATGGTCGCGAATAAATTCTTCTGCAACCTTATCCAATTGCTTGGTAGTAACTCCCGGTTGTATCATTTTAGCTACTTCAGCCAGAGTTCTCCCGACAAGGAGATTACTCTGACGAAGTAACTCTATTTCATCATCTGTCTTTAAAAATATCATTCGAGACGAGTAGTTTTTAATAAGCAGCTACATTACCGGAACGTCCTTTAATTCTTCCCGAACTCAACAGTCCGTCATAATGACGCATCAACAAATGGCTTTCAACCTGCTGAAGAGTATCCAATACTACTCCTACAAGAATCAGCAAAGATGTACCACCGAAGAACTGAGCAAATTCAGCTTGAACTCCGAAAAGACCGGCAAAAGCAGGCAGAATAGCAATAATAGCCAAGAATATAGAACCCGGCAGTGTAATACGAGACATAATTACATCCAAATATTCTGCAGTGTTCTTACCCGGCTTTATTCCCGGAATAAAACCGTTATTTCTCTTCATATCTTCTGCCATCTGGTTAGTATTGATTGTAATTGCAGTATAGAAATAAGTGAAAAGTATAATCAATGCCGCAAAAACAAAATTGTACCAGAAGCTTGTATGGTCAATCAAAGCGCGAGTGATGCCGCTTGCATCCTCCATATTGGAGAAACCTACAATAGTGATAGGAATGAACATAATTGCCTGAGCAAAGATGATAGGCATTACGTTCGCAGCATTCACCTTCAAAGGAATGTACTGTCTTGCACCACCATATTGTTTATTACCTACAATACGTTTTGCATACTGTACAGGAACCTTACGCACACCCTGAACCAACAAAATAGCAGCAGCTATCACAGCCAGCAAACAAACAAGTTCAATCAGGAACATGATGATACCTCCTGCACCCGGAGAAGCAAGTCTGGAAACAAACTCACCAGAGAAAGACTGAGGAAGACGAGCAATGATACCCACCATAATGATTAATGAGATACCATTACCGATACCTTTGTCAGTGATTCTTTCACCAAGCCACAGAACGAACATACTACCTGCTGCCAGAATGATAGTCGAAGTTATAATAAAGAAAGTCCAATCTAATGAAGCATTAAGGGCAGGCCCTGCTTGCATTTTCAAGTTGATCAGATAAGATGGAGCTTGGAAAATCAAAATAATGATTGTCAGGATACGAGTATACTGATTAATCTTTCGACGCCCGCTTTCACCCTCACGCTGTAATTTCTGGAAATAAGGTACTGCAATAGCCAACAGCTGAATCACGATGGATGCAGAGATGTACGGCATAATTCCAAGTGCAAAAATAGATGCATTTGAAAAAGCACCACCAGAAAACATATTCAACAAGGCAAGAAGACCTTCACTCGTCTGTTCATGCAATTTAGACAGCATATCCGGATTGATACCTGGCAATACGACGTAGGAACCAAATCGATAAATTGCAACAAACAATATAGTAATGAGGATCCGTTTTCTCAGATCCTCAATATTCCATATATTCTTTAATGTTTCAATAGATTTTATCATTGAATCAGAGTTTTACTGCATTACCACCAACGGCTTCGATTGCAGCTACTGCGCTCTTAGAGAAAGCATTTGCTTCTACATCAAGCTTAGTAGTTAAACTACCGTTACCAAGAACTTTCACTAATTGGTTAGAAGAGATGAAACCAGCTTCAATCAAATCGTTAATACCTACCTTAGACAGATTCTTAGCTTCAGCCAATTTCTGAATAGTGTCAAGATTAACAGCTTTGTATTCAACACGGTTAATATTCTTAAAACCAAATTTCGGAACACGACGTTGAAGCGGCATCTGACCACCTTCAAAACCAATCTTCTTTGAATAGCCAGATCTTGATTTTG